>Ga0187893_10005259_pt1 | contig 23448 bp, 21 predicted proteins | sample MA1701074metaG_FD_139574 | JGI IMG/M metagenome (GOLD analysis project Ga0187893, IMG submission 139574) | White microbial mat communities from a basaltic lava cave in the Kipuka Kanohina Cave System on the Island of Hawaii, USA - MA170107-4 metaG ...
AAGGCACACGTCATGGGAGTAAAGATCGCTACAGGCGCTGACAACAATTATACTGTAAACAGCACCAGCCGGATTTCCCTTGAATGCGAGCACTATGTGAAGATGGGCATGACAAACTTCGAGGCGATACAGTCAGCCACGGCCGTAGCAGCCGAACTCCTTGGCATACAAACCAGAACAGGCAAACTTGTTCCCGGCTTCGAAGCTGACCTGATCGTTATCCCAGGCAATCCGCTGGAAGATATCCGCGCACTCCAGGACGCACTCATCGTCATGAGCAACGGCCACCTGGCGTTGAAGCGACTTCCCTTTGGAAAAGATTAATCGCGAGCATTCGGTCCTCTCTTTTCGCTAACCATCCGCTGACCACTATCTCCTTTTCCCTACCTTTGCCCCCTTCATTATCTCCTCAAGGTGGCCTACAAGTACTTTGTAATCGATTTCGACAGCACTTTTACCAAGGTTGAGGCTTTCGACGTACTTGCCGACATCACATTGGCAGGCCACCCGGATCTCGAAAAACGTAAAAAAATGATCGAGCAGATCACCCACGAGGGAATGGATGGAGTCATTTCTTTCCGGGAATCACTCGACCGACGGCTCTCACTGCTTCCTGTTAACCGTGGACACATTCAATCGCTTGTCGCCCAGCTGAAATCCAAGGTCTCGGAATCCTTCAAGCGCAACAAAGAGTTTTTCTCCACTTACGCGGATCAGATTTATATCATCTCCAACGGTTTTAGAGAGTTCATAGAGCCGGTTGTGACAGAATTCGGCATCAAACCAGAGAACATCCTTGCAAATGAATTTATTTTCGACGCACACGGCACCGTGGTTGATTTTGACCGCTCAAACCCGCTGTCGGACAACAATGGAAAGTCCGAACGACTGAAGGGTCTTAGCCTGCCAGGGGACGTCTACGTGATCGGCGACGGCTATACCGACTACGAGATCAAGCATGCCGGTTTGGCGAACAAGTTCTTCGCCTTCACGGAGAATGTAGAGCGTCATAAAGTGGCCAGCAAGGCGGATCACGTGGCGCCCAGCCTCGACGAATTCCTCTATCTCAACAAGCTGAATACCGTCATCTCCTATCCCAAGAACCGCATTAGCGTGCTGCTGCTGGAAAATGTGCACCCTGTGGCTCTCGAGTTGATGAAGTCGGAAGGCTTTGCAGTTGAAACTTACCCCGCAGGGCTTGGAGAAACCGAGCTTTGCGAGAAGATAAAGAACGTCTCAGTGCTCGGGATCCGTTCCAAGACCCAGGTCACGCGCAAGGTCCTCGAAAACGCCAACCGACTCATGGCAATCGGGGCGTTTTGCATTGGGACCAACCAGATCAACCTAACCGAGGCAACGCGAAAAGGAATCGCAGTATTCAATGCCCCCTTCAGCAACACGCGTTCTGTGGTGGAATTGACGATCGGCGAGATCATCATTCTGATCCGTCAGATCGCCGACAAGAGTCTGAAAATGCATGAGGGTTTCTGGGACAAATCAGCAAAGGGCAGTTTCGAAATCCGGGGCAAGAAACTTGGTATCGTGGGTTATGGAAACATCGGGTCGCAACTCTCTGTGATTGCTGAAAACCTCGGCATGAAAGTTTACTATTATGACCGTGAGGAGAAACTTGCCCTTGGAAACGCCACCAAATGCCGAAGCCTCAACGAGTTGCTGGCTGCCGCCGATGTTGTCACCTTGCATGTCGACGGGCGCGAATCGAATACCAACCTGATAGGTGCGGATCAATTTGCGCGAATGAAGCAGGGGGTTGTTTTTCTTAACCTCAGCCGTGGCCACGTCGTGGACATTCAAGCGCTGAAAGAAAGCATTATTTCAGGGAAGGTTGCGGGCTGCGCCGTTGACGTCTTCCCGCACGAACCGATCGACAACAACGAGGAGTTTGTTTCTGAACTCCGCGGGCTGCCGAATACGATCTTAACGCCCCATATTGGCGGGAGTACGGCAGAGGCCCAGGAAAACATTGGCATGTTTGTGCCTGGCAAACTAATGGATTACATCAACACGGGGAGTACCAGCAGCAGCGTCAATTTTCCAAACCTGACCCTGCCAACGCTTGAAAATGCGCACCGGCTCATTCACATTCACGACAACGTGCCGGGAATTCTTGCACGCATCAACCAGGTGCTGGCCGATCACGGAATAAACATCGTGGGCCAGTATCTAAAGACCAATGACTTGATTGGTTACGTCATCACGGATGTAAACAAAGGGTACGATCAGGACGTCATCCGCCAGTTAAGGGCGACAGAGCATACTATCAAGTTCCGGGTGCTGTACTGAGAAGTCGATAGCCGATGGGGCATCGCAGGTTAGTCAATGTACTATGGACCATCGATTATGGACTAAATCCTAGAAAGCCTTCCCGGCCCCCAGGCCTGCGAAGAATGCAGCATCTTCTCCGTTGGTAAACACAATGGCGTAGATCCTGAAGTGAAATCCTCTGGGTGAAAGGCGGCGGTAACCCAAAAGGACCGGGGCGAAGCCGTATCCTCTGGCCTGACTGCCGATTACGACGTCTTCGCCAGAAACATATGTACCCCCATGCCAATCTCAAGGTGATCATGACCCTTGCCGAAGTTATAGGTAATGGCATGGGGGTATGAAGTGCCAATTATGGTTGCAACTGCAAACACACCAAAACCTGCGCGCACGTCGAAGAAACCTCTCTTGGAGTAACCGAACAGAAAGTCATATTGTCCGGAAAGAACTGTGCCAAGGCCGAAGACTTCACCGGATATGGCATGATGCCTTCGATTCTCCTGACCAGGACATTCCATGGCGATTGCAAGGCACGTAATGATCAAAAGCCTCTTCATAGATAATGGCGCCAGAGTCCATCGAAGACAAAAATCCACCGGATTGGAGAGGTGCTTCTGAACCTCAATTATGACAAGTTTTGAGCTGCTTCCAGCCGCAACCTTCCGCTGTTAACCTGCTTTTTGGGCGAGGTCCGATCCCGATAGTTATCGGGACGGATGCGGCCTGATTTTACCTGGTTGCCTTCGCTCGGTATTGTATTAACGTTAGGTTCAGCAAACGTGTCCCAAATCCGAGTGGATTTCTGAATCAAACCTATACAAAACATAGTGCTAGTCAAGTCTTGATTTTAGGTTTCTTTTTTCGTACTCCTCTTCCATAACGGGAATCACCAAGACACTATCTTTACGCTTAAAAAAAACCAGATTCTTATGGCAATCAAACGCAAAGCATCAGCCGTGTGGAACGGTCCCGGTAAAACGGGTAACGGAACGGTTACCACAGCAAGTGGTATTTTGAACAAGACACAATACAGCTATCTCTCCAGATTTGAAAGCGGAACCGGCACCAACCCAGAAGAGTTGGTGGCAGCAGCACATGCCGGTTGCTTTTCAATGAAACTCGCCTTCAATCTCCAGGGTGCCGGTTTTACAGCAACTGAAATCAAAACAGACTGCGAGATTGTTCTTGACGAAGGCACTGTAACCAATTCCAACCTGACAGTAAATGCCAGTGTTCCTTCAATAACAAAGGACAAGTTCGCCGAGTTGGTCAAGGACGCCGAGCTGAACTGCCCGATCTCGAAATTGTTGAAGGCTAAAATCTCAGTGAACGCTACGTTGAAGTGAACGATAGCGCAGATGCGGTCAGCATGGTTCGACTTCGCTTACCATGACGACAATTTGCGTTTAGGAGCCATGCCTCGTCTCCGCTCGGCACTAGTTTATGGCTATTGAAAGGCCAGAGACCAGAAGCCAGTAGCCAGGACCCATTTTCAAATCATCAAATCTTCAAATTTATAAATGGTTAGCTTCATCCCAGGCCCGTCACAACTTTTCCTGACTGTCCCTGATCATCTTCGCGTCGCGCTGAAGGACGGGGTTCCTTCCCTTTCACATCGCAGCAAGGCATTCGAAGCGATCTATAGCGAGACTGCAGATGGATTAAGAACGCTTCTGCGGCTTTCATCAGGATTTCACATAGCGTTTGTTTCGTCGGCAACCGAGATCTGGGAACGAAGTATCCAAAGCCTTGTTGAGCGCACATCTTTCCATGCGGTTAACGGGGCATTCTCAAGGCGATACTACGAAGTCAGCAAAATCCTTGGCAGGCAGGCTAGCGCGCAGGTCACGCCCGACGGCACCAGCTTTGATACCATTGATGCTCAACCTGGTCAGGAACTGATCGCACTTACCCACAACGAGACAAGCACAGGAGTTTCGCTCCCAGGTGATCTATTTCGTTCCGTTAGGAAACAACACCCCGAGGCCCTCATCATCATCGATGCCGTCAGTTCATTGCCTTATGTCGATCTGGACTACACATGTGTTGATTCTGTCTTCTTTTCCGTCCAGAAAGGTTTTGGTTTGCCGGCGGGGTTGGGCGTGTGGATTTACAATGACCGTTGTGTGGAAAAGGCAACACGTATGCAGGCGGCCGGCAAGTCGGCGGGTACCCACCACAGCCTCGTTTCTTTACACAGCTTTGCCCTGAAAAATCAAACACCGTCAACGCCTAACGTGCTGGCCATTTACCTGCTGGGTAAGGTTACAGGTGACTTTCTCAGGAGGGGGATTTCTAAAATCAGGCACGAAACGGAATACAAGGCAGCGATCGTCTACCAAGCTCTTGAAAAACATCAACTGATAAAACCTTTCGTTAAACAGCCGGCGCACCGCTCCCAAACTGTGATTACGGTCACCGCCGGCCAGCGGATTTCCGACTTTGCTGCAGTATTGGAATCCAAAGGCCTGCACCCAGGCGAGGGCTATGGAACACACAAGCAATCTCAGCTCAGGTTCGCCAACTTCCCGGCACATTCGAAGGAAACCTACGAATTGTTGGTTGATACCATCTCCTCGTTTTGAGCAGGTCATTTCCGGTCACATTAAACTTTCCGGCCGTATTATTGTCTAAGAAACGACACCTTACCCATTGGACGACGTCGAATTGCTTGCCAAAATCCGCAACCCGGAGACGCGTAGCTACGGGTTTAACATGCTGGTGCGTACCTACCAGCAAAAGATCTATTGGCTTGTGCGCAAGATGGTGATCGACCACGACGATGCGGATGACGTTACGCAGGAAGTGTTCATCAAGGTGCATAAGGCCATCGACACGTTCAGGGAAGATGCGCAATTGTATACCTGGCTGTACCGGATTGCCACTAACGAGTGCCTGTCGTTTATCAAGAGGAAACGAAGGCGGTTCTTCCTTCCCCTGGCCGACGTCGCCGGTGAAATGACAGAACGGATCGAAGCCTATGAGGTTGCGCCTGGTGACGAGATCCAGAAGAAGCTGCAGAAGGCACTTCTGACGTTGCCCGACAAACAAAGGCTTGTCTTCAACCTGAAGTACTACGAAGACATGTCTTATGGGCAGATGGCCCTGGTGACAGGCACCTCCGAAGGTGCACTAAAGGCCAGCTACCATCACGCGGTGAAAAAGATTGAGGATTTCTTAAAGAATGATTAAACCTTTTATCCTCTTGAGTATCCAAGGAACAAGCCATGAAACGCCTCGACGAAATACCGAAAAAGACGCTTTTTGAAGTACCCGAAGGGTACTTCGATCAACTGCCTGGGCGTATCCAGGCCCGGATCAGCGAGCCGGAGCCACAAGTGGCCTGGGGAAGGCTCAGTTTAAGATATGCCATGCCGCTGATCATTGCAGGTGCCGTCGCAACTTTCCTCCTGACCAACCGACCGGAAGGTACCCCCGAGGAAGTTATCGCCAGCATCGAATCGGAGCAGTTGGTCGCCTACCTCGGCGAAACCGAAATCAATGCCGACGACATTCTCGACGCGGTGATGTTGGAGTCGATCGAGGTGGAGTCGCTTGAGTTGGACGCAATCGATGATCTTGAGCTTGATGAAGGAGTATTTGGAGAACTGGAAGGAATTGTAGTGGATTCATTGAAAAACTGAGACTGAGTATGAAAAAGATATTTTGGTTGGCCTTATCGCTCATGCTGATGTGCAGCGCAGGAAGCGTTTGGGCCCAGGAAGAAATAGAACAGCAGCAAATGGACCCGAAGGCCCGGGAGCGCGTGGAGTCGGCACGAATTGCGCTGATATCAAACCGGCTTGGGCTCACCCCGGAGCAGGCGGAAAAATTCTGGCCTATCTACCAGGAATTCGCCGTGAAGAGGGCGGAAATGCGCCAGGAGTTGCGCCGCGCCCAGCAAGAACTTGACCCGAAAAATCCCGACCCCGCCAAACAGCAGGAACTCGTCAATCTTGGCCTCCAGATAAAGCAACGTGAACTGGACCTTGAGAAGGACTATAGCGGGCGCATACTGCGGATAATCAGCGCGCAACAAATGATCAGTTTGCGAAAGGCTGAGCATGATTTCCGCCAGATGATCCTGAACCAGCTTCAACAGCGTCGCGCACTGCAGCAGCGTCGGGAGCAATTCAGGGACAACCAGCGACTGAAGCGGAACTGAAATCCCCTCCATTTTGAAATCCCTCGCCACCCTCCTGATCCTGTGGTCAGCGTGCCAATCGTACGCTCAGGAGCAGCTTGCGGATACCCTGTCGCTGGAGCCTCCGCCCTCGATCGACTCCCTCCTGGTTGCATTAACCGCCGATGATTCACTTGCTATATTCGATCTCATCGACAGCTTGCTCCTGGCTGACCCTTCCATACTCGGTGACGGCGAATTGGATGAGTCACAGCTGGCCGTCAGAATTGGATACAACAGCAATATCACTTCAGACAGCAGGACATTCAACCTGAGCCAATATGGTCTTGCGCCAGGGGTATCGTATTATCACAAGTCCGGCGCCTACGCAGATGTTACAACTTATTGGAGTAACGAATATCATCCCAGCTTCTATCTCACCGTGCCTTCGGTTGGCTATATGCACACATTTGGAAAGCGTTACTCCCTTCTGGCCGAGTACAGCCATTTCTTCTACAACCAACCATCCGACAGTACCGTTTCGATTCCCTATACCAACAGCTTCGGTGTTGGCAATTACTTCGAGTTCAAGCCCGTTGTACTCAGATTCGACTACTATCTGTACTTCGGAGAGCGCACCAACCACCGCCTGATGCCGAGCATCGCACTCAACCTGGTCAAGGAAAAGTGGCTTGGGTTCGACAGGGTCATGCTTTTCCCGCTTGTCGCCGTGATGCTCGGTTCGGAGCAGGTAACCACGTATGGTGTGTATGACAATCTGGCGCTCCGGATACTTTGGAACCGGACGCATGTCCGCCAGGTACCTCTTTATTACGAAAACAATTATACGGAGTTCGGTATCATGAACATTGGCTTTACAGTCCCGATCTCATTTACCAAGAAGGACTGGTCATTCCTGATCGGCTATGCCTACAACGTTCCAAAGACTCTTCCAGGCGAAACCCTCTCACTGGAAAACTCCGGATACCTTTCCTTTTCGATAACGAAGTATTTCCGGTTCTAGGCTACTTGATCAGCTTGCCGTCGCGATTGACGGTTACCACAAACAACTCCCCGATCGAGCTTTTGGTCTTTATGGAAAGCTCTGATGTCTCCTTTATGAATGTCATCTCGACAGGTACCTGGTCAAAGGTCAGGTTTACGACCCAGGAAAGACCCTCTACTTTGTAGATCTTGGCAAGTGTACCCTGGTATTTGTCTTTTAGCTTGGTTTCAAGGAACGTTAATACAAAAAATACCATACCCTGATCATCCTGCCCGACAAGCGAGCGCGTCACCGGCAGGTACCGTTTCCTGAATACCTCCATGTTGACCTTGTAGGTTGCCCTCAATGCCGGCTTGCGTGAGGGCGTGATCGCATAGAAATAACCCTGCCCCAAAGAATCAACAAAGCTCAGGCCGGTTGTATACTTGTCATCCACCTGCGCCAATGGTTTGAATCGGCTTTTCTCAGGTACAGGGAGTGCCAGGGGGATTGAGTCCGCACCGTCCACCATCCACTTAAGTGCATCGCCCTTGCGCTTGAGCTGTTCCTCGCGTCGAATAGTCTCCCGCAAAGCCATCTCCTTTGTGCTGCGTACCAGGCTCTTTAGAACACTGGATGTTCCATACGCAGTTTTTACAAAATGGCCATAATTGACTGACTCGGCTGCGATGTCACGCTCAACAAGGTGCCCGGACAGGCTATCCAGCTTGCGTGCCAGGCGAATCTCCTTATTTAGTCCATCCACCTGCACCGCCAGGTTCACCGAATCCCGGAGGCCCCTGTCTTCAACTACCTGGCTTGCGAACTCCAGTTCGGCGTCTTTCATGGCGAATATTTGCAAGGGCAGCGGGTTGGGATCGATGCGCAGCAATTCCGGGAATCCTTTTCCCCGTAAGGCAGTTAACTCCTGTCTCACGGAAATGGAATCCTTTTTTATCTGTTGCTGTAGTTTGTTCAACTCCATGTCCCGGGCGACTAGCTTGTCCCGTAGCGGTTTCACTTCCGTGTCGATCACCTCCTGGGTGCCAAGTGCCCATCGCTTGAAGTCCTGGATCTTTATGTCATCAGCATAGAAGTCGGCTGCGGTTAACTCACGCTTTAAATCTGTAATATCCTGCGGATTGAAATCCTGGTTATACCCGATCTTGCCCATCTTCTTGGCTGTTGCCTTGTAGTTGTTGAAGTAGATGTGACATGAGTCGTAGGAGGATGCAAGGTGGCCAAGCTGGAGGGTCAGTGAATCGTCGGCACGGAGATAGAGGTGTTTCATCTCAGGGAAACGTCCCTGGATGCGCTCAAACTGCTTCATTGCGCTTTTGTAGGAAGCCTCTGACGCAACGAAATCCTTTTTCAACGCCTTGGCCATTGCTGCGCGGTCTTTAAGCTTCATCCGAAGTTCAAGGTCAAGCATCACATCAGAGTGGGTCACGCCAAACTTCCCCGTCCGCATGTCACGGCGATTGTACATCTGATAATACTCATCATTCTTGGACACCTCTTTTTCCGTCATCCCTTTGGTAGCCAAGCCATAATACAAGACGGCCGAATCAAGCAGTGAGGTGTACTTATCGGTTTCCTTGAGGATATCCACTTTCGATGCCTTGTCCTCCACGATCAGGCCCATGTAGAGATAGGCATTGGGATTGTCATCGTTCTCCTTTAAGTACTTCTTCAGAAAGGGCTCGGCATCAGCATATTGCTTTGCGCTAAGCAGAACAAAGAGGTCCTTGTACTTGATCTTTTGGGCTTCAGCCACGGTGCCAGCGGCGGCCATGAGAAGGACCAGGATGACCCGTTTATGCATTTTATTAACTTGTCCTAAAATTAGACAAATATTCAACACAGGTAGATGTACAGCAAAAGTCGCACCAACCGGGTAATCAATTTGTTAATCCGACTACTCACGGCCGGGTTGGTAATTGCATTGCTTTATTTTACGAACCTGATTAGCGCTGCATCGACGGCCACGCAGTGGGCTCTGCTCCAAACAGGCCTCCGCGATGCCGATGAAGAGCCTGATCCGATGCGTGCCGATTTCGATTTTGCCTTCACGATGAAAGACCTGGAGGGAAACCGTTTCCCAGCAGAGACCTTCAAGGGCAAGGTTATCTTCCTGAATCTATGGGCCACCTGGTGCGGCCCATGCCGGGCGGAAATGCCTGGGATCCAGGCGCTTTATGACAAGGTGGACAAGCAAAAGGTAGAGTTTATCATGATCTCTATCGACCCGGACGAAGCCTTGCCTAAAGTCAAGAAATACCTCAAGGACCGTTCGTTCACATTCAACGCATACATGCCGGCAGGTTACCTGACTGAACAACTTACCGTGCCATCCATTCCAACAACCTTCATTGTCTCGAAAGACGGAAAGATAATGAAGAAGGAAGTTGGTGCGATGCAGTACGACACACCGGAATTTCTCCGGTTCCTAGAAAAGCTTTACGAATAAACAATGCTGCGTGGCTTCTGCTGTTATGCCCTGACCGCATGGCTGCTGGCAGCCACAGGATGCTCCGTTTCAGAAAAAGACTGGCAAACGGTCAGCGCTGAACTTTCGGCAATCCGGGAGCGCGATCAAAGATACAGAACTAAAATGGACTCGGTGGCGCGCGTCGAAGGTTGGTCTTCCGATGCCGTTGAGAAACTTTGGGAAGAGCAGAGAATACTGGACTCCGTCAACCTTGCCAGCCTTGATAGAATCATAACAAGGTTTGGTTATCCTTCAAAACAAAACGTTGGCGATCTCTCCTCTGTACCATTTGAGGTGTTAAGCCATGCAGATGATTCGATCATGACCTCCTATCTCAACCTTATTCTAGGAGCAGCCAAAAACGGCGACCTTCGGATGGACCAGGTAGCTGTCTATGAAGACAAAGTGCTGGTGACACTGCAACAGCCGCAGGAGTACGGTACGCAAATCTGGATCGACTTCAAAGTCAATCCCAAGACTGGCGAACGATATGACTCAGTCTATCTCTGGCCATTGCGCAACCCGGAGCTGATTGACTCTAAACGGGTCGGTGTAGGTCTCGACTCTCTGTCGAAGCAATTGCGTCTATTTGGAATAGATCCTGACAAGGGTTACATCCTCCGTAAATCCGGTCAGGCAAATGCCAGCCAATGAAGCACCTTGTGGTTTTAACAGGCGCTGGGGTGAGTGCTGAAAGCGGCCTGGCAACCTTCCGCGATTCCGGAGGGCTTTGGGAAGGTCATCGCGTTGAAGATGTTGCCACACCCGATGCCTGGCACAGGAATCCCGCTCTTGTCCTCGAGTTCTACAATCAGCGCAGAAAGTCAGCCTTGAACGCAACGCCCAATGACGCGCACAGGATTCTCGCGGAGCTGGAGTCAAAGTTCAAGGTTACGATTGTTACCCAAAATGTGGACGACCTTCATGAACGCGCGGGGTCATCCCACGTTATTCACCTTCACGGCAAGTTGTTTGAATCGCGGAGTACGCTTGATCCGAGCCTTGTATACCCGGTAAACGGGTGGGAACTCAAACTCGGTGACCGGTGCATCCGTGGTTCTCAGCTTCGTCCCAATATCGTTTGGTTCGGTGAAATGGTGCCCATGATGGAAGTCGCCGCCGACGTCGCTTCGCTGGCAGATATTTTCCTGATTGTTGGAACTTCGCTCGTCGTTTATCCCGCCGCCGGTCTGGTCGACATTGTACCTCGCAACGTACCCAAGTATCTCATTGACCCGAAGGTCCCTGAAGGGAGAAAGGATTCCGGAATCCACGTCATCGCGGAAAAAGCAGGCGCAGGGATGAAGAAGTTCCGGGAGTTGATGGCTTAACTGCTACCTCTTCAGGTGGGTGTCGAAGAATTTGCGGCCCGCTTCAAAGACGCGGCTCCAGCTTTCATACCGAAGAAACGCGTGAACCTCGTCGGGCAGGACCAGTACATCCACTGGAATCTTTTGCTCACGCAGCCGCTCAGCCAAGTCAGTGGTTTCCCAAAACAAGACATTCCGGTCATCATCGCCACACACCAGCAGCACAGGACCCTTCCACCTTGATAAGTCGCTTACAGGAGAGTTTTTAGTCGCCAACTCCATGTCTTTTGAGGTGATGCCCCATCCTCCGCCAGGAGAGAACTCACGGGCGCGGAAGCCCCAGTCATGAACACCGTGCAGATCGACACCAACCTTGAAGAGTTCCGGGTTACGGGCCATACCCATTGCCGTAAGGTAACCGCCGTAAGAACCTCCCCAGAGACCAATCTTTTCAGCATCTACTTCCGGCAACGATTGTAAATATTTTCCGGCCGCCACCACGTCCTGGTACTCACTTGCACCCCACGGCCCCTGGTTATCCGCGCGCCTGAACTTCCGACCATAGCCGATACCGTCGCGGTAGTTTACGGCAAGCACCGCATATCCGGCACTAGCGAGATATTGGTTGAACGCATAGCAATTGGCGTAATAGTTACTGTAGTGAAAGCCCAGAAGCATTTGTCGAATAGGGCCTCCATGCATAAACACGACGCCGGGACGCTTGCCCTTGATACTTCGGTTAATGAACAACTGTCCGTGCACAGTCGTTCCGTCGGGCGCCTTCAGAATGACTTGTTCGGGTTTTACAAAAGCCTGACTGTCAGTTCCGGCAGTAACTGAAATCATGTTGAACATTTTGGTCTTCTCGTCGTAATGAACAAGAGCACCTGGGCTTGAAACCGTTGACCGGAAGCAATAAACCATGCCATTGGCGATGGCCGGATACATTTCAATACCGTCCCCGGAAGTCACGGCTGAAACCTTGCCGTCGGCCACTCCGGACTTCCAGATGTGCCTGCGGTCGATGTCTTCACGGTTGCCGTCAAAGTAGATGTTTACCCCGGTGGCATCCGTCACGTAGCTTTCCACTTCGCCCGTTCCCGGTGTAATGTCGCGCAGGTCAGAACCGTCGGGACGCATGGAGTAAATATGATTCCAACCTTCGTGTTCGGAGAAGAACAGGATTCGATCGAGTTTGGTCCAGGCGAGAGGCGTGTTAGGATAGAACTGCGCAAACCCGCCATCATCCGCCGGAGAGGTCCAGATGGCAGCACCCTGGCCGGTGGCAGCGTTTACCACCCAAACCGAGAACTTCCTTCCACCGACAAAACTGATAAGCTCTTCAGCCTTCAACCCTGGCGATCGGATAAAGGCCACACGTTTTCCATCGGGCGACCACACCGGAAGGCGGTCAAGCGTCACATCCGGCGCCAGCCAGCGAATCTTGTTTGTGGTCAGGCTGTAAATACCAATGAAACTGTGATCGCGACGATTGCTGACAAAGAGTACTTCGCTGCCGTCGGGAGAAAACCTAGGATCGCTGTTGTTACCTCTCGCAAAAAACAGGGCTTTCGATCCGGCGCCTTTCTCAATGGTTGTGGTTTGCAACTGTGGCCCCTTTGCAAAAAGTATTTGTTTTCCATTGGGAAAAAAAACCGGATCAGATCCCGCAGCCACCTTGTGGAAATCATTGTTGACGAGATTGATGCACCAGATCGCCTGTTCTGCTCCTTCAGGAAGGCTGGCGGGGTTTGGACTGAATCCCTCCCGGCTCAGGTCGCCACCATGAACGAATAGCAGGCTCGTTCCATCCGGGGAGAAGGTAAGTTGTGATATCTCCTGCCCGTCGTCCTGATCATAAACGGTCAACTTACGCACCTGCCCGCCTGCATCACGGAGAAAAATGTTGCGTTTGCCGCGGTCATTGAGGACCCATGCCAGCTGCTTGGCGTCAGGAGAAACAGAGAGTGCTGATGCGCCTGGAGCGCCCATGAAAGTGTCTATTGTAGGTTGAGCAAAGGCTGGAAAAGCTAACCATGAAAGCAGAAAGAGTGCAAAACGCATAGCAGATGATTTTCATACAATATAACATCTTGCCTGCAGTGAACAGGGAGCGTTGGGCGAAGAGCTAAAGGCTAAGGCAAAGGGCTATTCCTTTTTCCTGCGAAAGTACCTGCCCTTGCGCTCAGGCGCATTCTCGGCAAGCACAAGGCACTCCTCAAGCGTGAGTTCGGCCGGGATCTTGTCCTTGGGTATCTTCACGTTTTTCTTCCCAGCCTTGATGTAGGGGCCATAACGGCCATTGAGAATCACAACATCCGGATTCTCGGCGAAAGCTTTGATTGTCTTATTTCTGTCTGCCTCTCGCTTGGCTTCAATCAGCTCTACCGCGCGTGTGTGGATGATCGTGTAAGGATCTTCCCCTTTCGGAATAGAGACAAATTTCTTGTCGTGCAGCACGTAAGGCCCGAACCGGCCGATACTTACCACTACAGGCTTTTCCTCGAAGAGTTCGAGCGTGCGGGGCATCTTCATCAGCTCAAGAGCCCCTTCAAGTGTAATGTTCTCAATGAACTGTCCCGGGCGAAGACTTGCGAACTTAGGTTTCTCAGTACTTCCTTCTTCGGGGTTTTCACCGATCTGAACATACGCTCCGAACTTTCCCAGCTTTGCATACACATTCTTTCCGGTCTTTGGATCCACACCTAATTCCCGGTTCTTGTTTTGCACTGCCGATCGCTCAAGTCCTTCCGTTTTAGTCACCGTCTTGTGAAACGGCTTGTAAAACTGCTCGATCATCTTCTGCCACTTGAGCTTTCCGTTTGCGATCTCATCAAACTCCTGCTCAATCTCGGCAGTAAATGAATAACTGGTGATATCAGGGAAATGCTCAACCAGAAAGTCATTGACAATCATCGCGATGTTGGTCGGGAAGAGTTTGTTCTTTTCGGAGCCTGTTATCTCGGTATCGACCCGCGACGTCACATTGTTGTTATTGAGGGAATAGGTCTTGTATTTCCTCTCCTCTCCTTCCCGGCTTTCTTTGACCACATATCCGCGTTTTTGAATGGTGGATATCGTGGGGGCATAAGTCGAAGGTCGGCCGATACCCAGATCCTCCAACTTCTTCACCAGTGTGGGTTCAGTGTAGCGTGCCGGATGACGCGAAAATGTCTCAATCGCATCCATGTTCACCAGGTCAAGGGCCTGTCCAACGGTTAACGGGGGCAACATCTTGCTATCATCGTCGCCATTCTCATCTTCGTCCTCATCCCTCGATTCACGATAAACTTTGAGAAATCCTTCGAACCTGATGACCTCCCCGGTAGCAATCAATGTTCTGGGATTGGTGGAAATCCCAATCGTCGCCGTGGTTCTCTCCAACTCTGCGTCAGCCATTTGTGAGGCAATGGCCCGTCTCCAGATGAGCTCGTACAGTCGTTTTGCTCCCGAATCCATCGCTGGATCGAGGAGTGAAAAATCAGTTGGACGCACGGCCTCGTGCGCCTCCTGGGCGTTGCTTGACTTTGATTTATAAGCACGGTTAAACACAAATTCCCTGCCGTAGGCCGTCTCAATTTGCCGGGTTGCCCCCTGCACCGCTTCATCGGACAGGTTAACGCTGTCGGTGCGCATGTATGAAATTTTACCTGCCTCGTAAAGTTTTTGTGCAACTACCATTGTCTGTGAAACAGAAAAGCCAAGCTTTCGGCCGGCTTCTTGTTGCATGGTGGAAGTGGTGAACGGCGGAGCCGGCGATTTTTTGGCCGGCTTCTTTTGAAGGTTGTTTATGCTAAAAGTTGCTCCCATGCACGACTCGAGGAACTCGAGAGCTTCATTTTCAGTATCGAATTTCTCTCCCAGTTCTGCGGTGAGGCGCTTTCCGTTCCCAAGGTCAAAAATCGCTGTAACCTTGAATGATGATTTTGCTTCAAACTTGTCGATCTCGCGCTCCCTCTCCACCACCAGTCGAACTGCCACTGATTGTACCCTACCGGCAGAGAGACCGGTCTTGATCTTCTTCCATAGGATGGGCGACAATTCAAAGCCTACGAGGCGATCGAGTACCCTGCGGGCCTGCTGCGCGTTGACCAGGTCAATGTCTATTCCACGTGGAGTTTGAATGGCATTGAGGATTGCTTTTTTGGTAATCTCCGTGAATACAATTCGACGCGTTTTCTTGTCATTGAGATCGAGTACCTCCTTGAGGTGCCAGGAGATCGCTTCGCCTTCCCGGTCTTCGTCGCTTGCCAGGTACACCATCTCCGCTTCGTCAGCCATTTTTTTCAATTTGGCGATAACGTCCTTTTTTTCGGGACTGACCTCGTATGTCGGAGCGAAGTTGTTTTGAATGTCGATTGCACCATTTCCTTTCGGTAAATCGCGCACGTGACCCATGCTCGACGAGACCTTGAATTCCTTTCCAAGATATCCTTCAATCGTTTTCGCCTTTGCCGGCGACTCCACAATCACGAGATTCTTTGCCATTCAAAAAATGATTCAGAGGGCCCCAAATATCAGAATTTTTTAAAAAATCAATTTTGACACAACATATTTGCATACACATCGGATCGACAAAGCGATCCTCTTGTCGTTGAAGTGCACCGCAGGCTGATCATCATCCGTCACGCGCAAACCGCTGATAAACAAGCCGGTCAGCGCGATTACGACCGAATACTTACACAAGAAGGCACACTGCAATCACGGAAAACAGGACAACAATTAGTTCTGAATAAAAGCACACCCGAGTTCATTCTCTGCAGCAGCGCCGTACGTGCAGTGAACACTGCCCGGTTGCTTGCGGAAACATCGGGAGTTTCCCCGTCTCTCATCCGGCCGGAAGATGAACTTTACGAAGCCGACGCAGGCACATGGACGCAGTTTATCCGCCAACTGCCACCGCGAGTAACCACCGCAGCATGTGTAGGGCACAACCCAGCCCTGTCGTTGCTTGCAAGCCGGTTGTCACAACGCAAGTTGGACCTTGCTCCTGCTGCTTTTGTTATTTACCGGGTAAATGAAGGATCGTGGAAAGAGTTCGATTCGGTAATTGAAGAACTGTCAACCCAAGCAACGTCCTGATGCCCGATTCAAAAGCTTTTCCTGATTTTGATATCAACGGCCCAGGGATTCCGGGCAAACTGTTCGGTGTGCCTCACTCTGAAGCGGAGGCTGGAGTGATTGTTCTTCCAATTCCATGGGAGGCGACCGTTACGTATCACACCGGCACGGCACTTGGGCCTTCGGCCATCCTGCAAGCTTCCACGCAGGTCGACCTGTTCCATCGCGAGATTCCAGACGCCTGGCAACTGGGCATTTTCATGCCTGAAATCCCAAGTTCCATTGCGGAGACCAGCGCAACGGTGCGTCAGTTGGCGTTGCGGCGGCAGAATTCACCTGAAGAGGAGCCGTTGATTGCAGAGAAAGTAAATGAGGCCTGTAACAATCTCAATATTTATGTGCGCAACATGGCCGGTCGCTACTTGTCGGAGGGGAAGATCGTTGGCCTGGTAGGCGGTGACCACAGCACACCTTTGGGGCTGATACACGCGCTGACGGAGAAGCATAACCGGTTCGGCATCCTTCAGTTCGATGCTCATGCGGATCTGCGCAAGGCATACCTTGGATTCAGATACTCCCACGCCAGTATCATGTACAACGTATTGAAGTCACCTGCCGTCGGAAAGCTTGTACAGGTTGGCATACGCGACCTTTGCGAAGAGGAGCACGAACTGATAAGGCAAGCCGGCGGCAGGACCAAAACATTTTTCGATGATGACTTAAAGCGCATGCTGGATTCAGGAAAGTCTTGGGCAAATATCTGCGACTCGATCGTGCAAGAGCTGCCACCAAAGGTCTACATCAGTTTCGATATCGATGGGCTGGACCCTTTTTACTGCCCCCACACCGGAACCCCTGTTCCGGGTGGCCTCAGTTTCTTTCAGGCTACTGAATTGATCCGCGCAGTGGCGCTCAGCAGGCGCAGCATCATCGGATTCGACCTCAACGAAGTTGCACCAGGTACGAATGATGACTGGGACGCAAACGTGGGCGCTCGTTTGCTCTGGCATCTCAGTTGCTGGACCGGGGTTTCTCACCGGCTGCTTACCCTATCCCGTCAGGAGGGTCGTAACTAAATTTCCTCTATTTTGCGGGCTTAATCAAGTAAGAACATGAGCGAATGGATCGGCAGGATCGCGACTGGTGTTTGGACACCCGTCCTCTTTGTTTTGATTCTTGGCGGTCTGTACTTCTTTTTTTATTCGCGACTTATTCATTACCGGTATTTCTTTCATGGCCTGGATGTACTTCGCGGAAAATTTCACGATCCCAATGATCCGGGACAAATCTCACCTTATGAAGCGCTCTCGACTGCACTGGCATCAACCGTAGGCATGGGTAACATCGCCGGTGTTGCTGCCGCGATAACCCTGGGAGGCCCGGGGGCGCTCTTTTGGATGTGGCTTACCGCGTTCATCGGGATGTCAACAAACTTTTTCACAAGCACACTTGCAGTCATGTACAGGGGAAAGGACTCCGCAGGCGTCATCCAGGGGGGTCCGATGTACGTCATCCGTGAAGCATTGACCAAACCCTGGATGCCTCTGGCGGTATTGTTCTGCGTCTGTTGTATGGTTGGTTGCTTACCCATCTTCCAGGCAAACCAGTTAACACAGGCGATCATCGACATCGGTATTGAATCAAATGAAATGAAAGCCTGGTCATTCGGAATCCTGGGTTACAAAGTAAACGCGCTGAAGTTCGGCATTGGCTTGGTGCTTACCATCATCTCGGCGATCGTCATCCTCGGTGGCATTCAGCGGATTGGCAGGTGGGCGGGCAAAATGGTGCCTCTCATGATTGTTATTTACTTCGGATCCGTGCTGACGATTCTCTTTGTTCACATCTCTGATGTGCCAGGCATCCTTTGGATGGTAGTAATAGATGCATTCAAAGGCGAGTACTCAACGGCACCACCTGCCCTGGGTGGAGTAGTCGGCGGACTGATTGTGGCGGGTGTTCGTCGTGCGTCTTTCTCCAATGAAGCTGGAATCGGAACCGCACCTATGGCATTGGGTGCCTCACAAAGCAAGGAGCCGGTTCGTGAAGGGCTGGTATCCATGATGAGTCCGGCAATCGATACGTTGGTGGTTTGCTCGCTGACGGCGATGGCCATTCTCGTTACCGGTGTTTGGCGAAGCGATGCCACCGGCGTTACCATGACCTCACTGGCCTTTGAGAGTTCACTCGGGCCGACTGGCAAGTACCTGCTGCTACTTTGTGCGTTTTTCTTTGCAATCACATCGCTCTTCTCCTACTCTTACTATGGCAGCAAGGCGTTGTCGTTCCTCGTCGGTGTAAGGTATGCCAGGTACTACGACTACTTCTACTTGTCTACGATTATTGTCGGGGCTGTTTCGTCAATGACGGATGTGATCAATGTGATCGACATCGCCTACGCCTTGATGGCCATTCCTACCATGGCCTCGGGTCTTGCGCTTGCCTCGCGCGTAAAGCAAGAGGCGGGACGCTACTTCGACAGTCTGAAACGCTAGAAAGAGCCTTACTTCGTCTGGCCCACCACCGCACGGTCGCTCACAAGAGGGTAGTCGAAGAGTCCGTGTTCCTTGATGGCTGACTCGACCTTGTGCGGCACAAACTTCTCCCACCCAATTTCACCCTTCCGGATCATGGAAAGTACGTTGTCTGAAACAATGTGGAGGTTGTTGACATTCGCATCCTGTACATCTTCGAGTTTGCCATTCTTCATGAGGTAGCGGAACAGGTCCTTCGCCTTTTCAGGCAGGCCAGCTTCAAAGTCCTTCAGCGTAAAGAGTTCATTGCTGTCGCGTTTCCAGGCCGGATAGACGTATAACTTGATGTTTGTGCCGAACAGAGTTCCAAAGCTCTCGAGCAACCCACCTCGCAGGTTCTCATAGGTTTTCTCCTCGAACACCTTCTGCAGCGCATAGATGCCGATAATGATCCCGATCTTTTTCCCCCTCGTTGTACGTGTCAGGTAATCTACCAGGCGGTAGTATTCGAAATAGTTGGAGATCAGTACAGTTTGCCCAAGAGAACAAATGATGTCAGCACGGTACATGAAATCTTTTTCGTCAATGTTCCCATCTGCGCCAAGGTCGTTGAGCGTGAGTTCGCTCAGTACCACGATCTTGGAACGGTCTACATCAGGTTCATTCTTGAAATGACGGCGCGACGTAAGCAGCATATCCACGTTTACATGCGTCACAGGCCGGAATCGGCCCCGCAGCACCAGTACGTTCTTTTTGTAAAGCGCCTCGGATGGTTGCATCACTGTTCCATCAGGGCCAAACATGGCTGCTTTCGTCAGCCCACTCTTCACCAGCTTCAACGCCAACAGGCGATTGTCTATGTGGAAATCCGGCCCGCTGATGCGAAGCATGTCAACCTCGATCCGGCGAGTGGAGAGGCTGTCGTTGAGCGACAACATGATTTGTTCCGGGTCGGTGAGAAACATGCAGGCGTACAACATGTTCACACCCACGATGCCCACAGCAAATTGCTGCTGGAGCGGGTCGTTGTCATGCATCTTGATGTGCGCCACGCAATCATTAAAGGGTCCAAGCGGGTTAGACTGGAAGCGCAGCCCGATCCAGCCATGTCCCTGGTTCGTGCGCGAGTAGTTAAGTACTTCAACGGTGTCGGCAAAAGCAAAGAAGCGCACGCTTTCGGCGCGATGAGGAAGTCGTTCCTGCAGCAAGGCGAATTCCTTTTCCAGCATGCTCAACAATCGTTCTTCACAGACGTAGCGGTCGCAGACACCGTAGATGGCGTCAGAAAACTGCATGTCGTAAGCAGATATTGTCTTGGCAACGGTACCCGAGGCACCACCTACCTTGAAAAAATTGGCAGCCACTTCCTGGCCCGCGCCGATCTCGGCGAATGAACCGTAAATCGATTTGCTCAGGTTGATCTGAAGCGCCTTTTCCTGCGTCGTCAGTTTCTTCGATTCATCCATGTCGAATTAAAAAAAATAGGGTGTCTTACAAAGGTAGCCTTCTTACGACAAATTCCGTGCCCCGTGAATTGGTGTTAAAGAAGGCGCAAAAAGCTTCGATTTTGCCAATTGAGTTCATTCGGTCTATTTTGCGCCCTTTCTGCAATGAATAACCAATGAGCAACAGGGGTAATTTCTCGGGAAGGCTGGGCTTCATTCTGGCAGCGGCCGGCTCTGCAGTTGGGCTGGGCAACATATGGAGGTTCCCCTACCTGGCGGGAGCGAATGGCGGCGCCATCTTCCTTGTAGTTTATCTGATTTGTATCGTGCTGCTGTGCTACCCAGTCATGGTTGGAGAGATTGCCATCGGCCGTGCGGCAAACCGCGATGCTTACGGATCATATTCCAAGCTGGGCTCGAAGAGGTGGGGATACCTCGGCACCTTCGGAATCCTTGCCGGCGTTTTCATTCTCTCTTTTTACAATGTTGTCGCGGGGTGGGCGTTCGGATACTTCCTGCACATTTCCTTTGGCGACCTTCTTAACCACACGGATTTCGGAGGGTTCTTCGGCGCCTATGTCAATGACATCATTGATGTTGGTTCGATGACAGGACTAGCCAACTCGAACCTGATTTTTTCGCTACTCTTCATGGTGTTTACAGCCGTTATCGTGAGCCAGGGGATTCAAAAAGGAATTGAAGCGGCAAACAAAATCATGATGCCTTCCCTGTATCTGATTCTTCTCGGCATTATCGCCTATTCGATGACATTACCAAATGCCATGTCTGGAGTCAAATTCTACCTGGTACCTGATTTCAGTGAACTGCATATCGGAACAGTTGTAAATGGGCTGAAGCAAGCTTTTTTTTCCTTGTCGCTGGGAATGGGCTGTCTCATTACCTACGGTTCGTACCTTAGCAAGAACGAGAACATACCCTCTTCAGCAATTGTAATATCAACTGCTGATACCTCCGTAGCCTTTTTCTCCGGGTTGATGGTGTTTCCGTTGGTACACTTTCTCGCGTTCAAACTTAATATCGACCCGGCCGCCATTGGTACGCAAGGACCTCCACTCATCTTTGTAGTGCTGCCTCAGATCTTCAGCGAGATGGGCCCAACGTTGGGTCGTCTGGTTGGAGGCGCATTCTTCCTGCTTGTCTGCTTTGCTGCGCTCACCTCAACGATTTCATTGCTCGAGGTTCCAGTTGCATACCTGGTTGACCAGAAAAAACTGAATCGCAGGCGCGTTGTTTGGGGAATGGCCATGCTGATTTTCTTGCTCGGACTACCCAGCATGATGAGCCAGGGCATGGTGAATTGGCTCAACAAACTGACCTTCTACCGAGGCCAGGATTTCCTAACCTTCGTCTCCGACATGTGCGATATCTCATTGACTGTCGGAGGTGGCCTTATGTGTGTTTTCATCTCCAGGCAATGGGGACTTGCCAATATGGATACTGAACTTGCCAATGGCATGGAAGGATACATGACATCACGAATACGATCCTACCTGCACTTTACAATCCGATGGGTTGCCCCGGTGCTGCTGGGTGTACTTTCGGTGGTGATCATAATCGAAAAGTTCTTCGGCGTCAGCAATCTGATTTAGGTGGCGAAAGGCTGAAAGCAGGTGGCTATAAACCAGATTTGGTCAGGTTTCGAAGCATCAGTAATATGCCGAATCCTACAAATAGAAGGCCACCGATGCGGTAACTCCACGGATTCTCCGCTTTTTTCTGCCTCATACTGTACAACCCAACGGAAGGCAAACAAAAGGCAACAAAGGATTTGATCACCTGCGCGATACCGATGCATGTAACAATCGAGGGTATCACTCCTTCCCAAACCCAGTGGAATCCTACAATGATCGATCCGAACGAGAGGCTGAGGAATCCATTAACAAATGAGCCTGCCAACCCATGGCTTCGCATAATTCTAAAAAAATCCACCCAAACTGACCCCTGAAAAACATGCGATAGCCCGATCACAAGCATGTTAATTGCTACGAAAATCTCGACGGCGCGCTCCATGCACCCAAGTTAGCATGGAATCGCAAACGCGAAACAAGAAACCCGGAACTTACTCCACCCAGTCTGCCACAAAGAGATTCGTATCGCGTGTACCCTGGTTGTTGCGGTTTGAGGAGAAGATAAGCTTCTTGCCATCTGGTGAGAACATGGCAAAGGAGTCAAACACTTTGTCATAGGTAATCTGCTCAAGACCGGTGCCGTCCTCATTGATCATGAAAAGGTTGAACTCAAATCCCCGGGTGCCTTTGTGATTGGAACTGAAAATGATCTTCTTTCCCGAAGGATGATAAAATGGAGCCCAGTTGGCTTTTCCGAGATTGGTGACCTGGCGGAGGTTTGAACCGTTTGCGTTACACACGAACAATTCCATCGCGGTTGGTGCTACCAGGCCCTTGGCCAGGTTTTCGCGATACTCCTGTCTCGCTTCTTCAGTGGTGAACCGCGAGGCGCGAAACACAATTCTCTTTCCGTCTGGTGAAAAGAACGCACCGCCATCATACCCAAGCTCGTTGGTTATCTGCTTCACGTTCGACCCATCCAGGTCCATGACGTACAGATCCAGATCGCCGTTCCGTGTTGAGGTAAATACAATCTTGTCCTTCCTGGGTGAAATCGTGGCCTCGGCGTCATAACCGGGGCTATTGGTCAATTGACGGATTATCTTCCCATTGAGATCTGAAATGAAGATATCGTAACTGTCATAAACGGGCCACAAGTACTTGCCACCCGGTTTACGCTCCGGCTCTGGTGGACACGCTACACTGGCAAGGTGGGTGGACGCAAACAAAATTGACTCTCCTTTAGGCATGTAGAAGGCGCACGTGGTCCTTCCCTTGCCGGTACTGACCATTGTCGGCATATGTCCATCCATGAGGTCGAGTCCATCGATGGGCATGTGAAAGATCTGGTCACAACCCAAACCCCATTTCTTGTTGTTGGACTGGAAACTGATATGCTTCCCATCAAAACTCCAGTAAGCCTCCGCGTTATCGCCCCCGAAGGTAAGCTGGCGAATGTTTGCCAAATGCTTTTCTTCAGGGTATGCAAGATCTGTCTGTGCCGCGGCGCAAAGAACGCACGCAGTCAAAAGTGCGGTTGTCAGGATTCTCTTCATAAAGGGGCGAAAGTACAGGCAGGAAATCAAATAGCGTACCTGAATCGGGAAGAATTGTACCAATCTAAGTGGCTATGTGCCTGAGTAACACTGCTGAATTTGTCAGGTTTTCCATCAATGACTCTCATAAG
>Ga0187893_10005260_pt1 | contig 23440 bp, 16 predicted proteins | sample MA1701074metaG_FD_139574 | JGI IMG/M metagenome (GOLD analysis project Ga0187893, IMG submission 139574) | White microbial mat communities from a basaltic lava cave in the Kipuka Kanohina Cave System on the Island of Hawaii, USA - MA170107-4 metaG ...
CTATGCTTACCGGGTTAACCTGATTCCGTTTGCGACCATTCTGGGCATGCCCATCGCTCTATTGATACTGTCCCATGTCCTTTTGCCTTTCTTCTTTAAGTTAGAGGTAGTCACAGTATATGAGTACCTGGAGCGACGCTTCAATCCTTCCATTCGGCTCTTGTCGAGCATTCTTTTCTTGATTTCCAGAATGGCTTGGCTCGCCCTTTTAACTTATGGTCCCGCGCTGGTTCTGAAGGTCGCGACACCTATTCCGGTTCCATCATGGGGCCTAAAGACGTGTGACATGCTCGGTCTCGACCCCCAGATCGCCATTTGGGTATTAGTTGTTGGCACTACCTGTACGTTCTACACAGTCCTCGGCGGGATGCGTGCCGTGATGTGGACCGATGCAGCCCAGTTCGTGCTTCTCTTTGGCGGACTGGTTGTTGCGCTGGGATACGCAATCTCTCAAGTGGATGGCGGAGCGATCCAGGCCTGGCGAATCGCTCATGAAGCCGGTCGCACCCGAATTCTCGATTTCTCGTTTAGCTGGACGGACGGCACATTCTGGGCAGCAATGATTGGTGGAATTTTTCTCTGGTTAGGGGACATGGGGACAGACCAACTCACAGTACAGCGCTATCTCTCTGCCAAATCTCTCCGCCATAGCCAGCAAGGCGTCTTCTTTCAAATGTTGCTTCAACCCCCTGTCTTGTTATTGCTCTACGGAGTAGGGTTGGCGCTTTTCGCCTATTACCAACAACATCCTGACTCAATGGTTCAGAACATTCTCAATAAGTCGCCAGATGCCTTGCTGCCACTCTTCTATTTACAGCATATGATTCCGGGTCTCACAGGACTCATGCTGGCAGCGATTCTAGCAGCTACGATGTCCAGTTTAACAGCAGGTATCAATTCATTGTCCGCCGCTACCGTAGTGGATCTTTATCGTCGCCATCTCGCTCCTGCCGCCAGCCCGGAACAATCAGTGAGGATCGGACGCTTTACGACAATTGCTTGGGGCCTGCAGATTACTCTGCTGGCACTCTATGTCGGTCGCCTCGGCCAGGGCCTGATGGAGATGTCCTATACCTTTATGGGTCTAACCGCAACACTCAGTATTGGGATTTTTCTAACAGCGATCTTCCTACCACAGGTCAACACGAGATCCCTTTGGATTGGTTTGGCCGCAGGAACTGTGATGACTATCATTGCTGTCTCAAATGGCATTCATTGGCTTTGGTACTATCCTATCGGGGCCGCTAGCCTGTTCGTAGTCGCAGGTGTGACGGGCGTATTTTCGGAGGCCCCTCCGCTCCACTCCATTTCAGGCTTGACCTACTGGACCCGACATCAGCCGCTCCTCCCTTTACAGGAAACTTTCGAAATAGCCCCAAAGAGCTAGGTAATTTCGAACCCGATGACCTGCAACAATGCACGCGCCTTTCAACCAATTTTCCTTTCTCGTCGTCTCCATTGCTGGCCGGATGAACCAACCTCAACAGCAGGTCATCGAGTACCTGATGGAAGAAAATCGGGTTCTTCGAGAGAAGGTTGGCCGAATGCGATTTAGCGACGATCAGCGCCGTCGACTCGCAGCCAACGCGAGAAACTCGGCCGGAAATTGCTGAGTCAGGTCGCAACATTCTGAGTCCTGAGACTCTTTGGCTTGGTACCGTAAGCTAATCGCGAAGAAGTACGATGGCAGTTTATTGCGAACGCCGGGACGGCCGCACACCGCGGCGGAGATTACAACCCTGGTCGTTCGCATGGCCGAGGCGAATCGAGGCTGGGGTTACCGCCGCATCCAGGGAGCACTGGCCAATTTGGGCCAGTGCTGGCACACAAAACGATTGCTAATATTCTGAAACCAGCATGGGATCGAGCCGCCGCCCGAGCTGAGCCGGAAAACAATGTGGAAAGAGTTTTTCAGCCGACATTTGACCAGATCGTTGCGTCCGACTTTTTCAGCGTCGAGAGGTGTGGACGCCAAAAGGGGTTGACGCGCACTATGGATGATCCAGATTGCGCGCAACCTCACCGATGGTGTCGACGGATTTTTCCAAGTAAAGCGCTATCTCATCCATGATCGAGATCCGTTGTACACGCAACAATTTCGAACCATGCTGGGCGAAGCAGGCATTGAGTTCGTGAAATTGCTGCCGCGAGCACCGAACTTGAACGCCTACGCGAGACGCTTACTTGGTGTCGAAGAGCAAGAACTTCCAATTGAATATCGGCGTGAGTTCGGAAGCAGACTCGGAAACGAGATTTTCAGTAGGCACAACTACCCTCGATCGATTAGATTTGAGCTTATTCCCTAACGTAGCTGCCGATGAATGTCCAGTCAGACCTCCGCCGCGGGCCTTCGATCTTGTTTTCGCCGCCTGCGCCAATGATCCTGTTGCCCAACCACACAAATTTGTCGACAAACACTTCCTCAGGAAAGGGGTTCAATTCACTGTACTCCAGAGTCTTTAAATCCAATTGCCACACTCTCCTGGCAAAGCTCACCAGGATGATCTTGTTGTTCATGATCAGACTAGTTAATGGGCCAGAGTTAAGTGTGTCCTCAGGTAGTGGCGTCGTTACTTTCCATTTGGTCTCAGCGAAATTGTACTGGAGCACTTCACGAAACTTTGTAGTCGGATCAGTTTTCTTCTCCTGATGGATGCCTCCGAACATCCACAACGATTCTCCATCAGTGTCGACGGCAAAGAGGAAACGCTTACCGCCAGGGAACGGGCGCAATTGCTTCCATACTTTCTCAGGGTCTGCGGTGTTCAATACCAAAAGGGTATTCACTGCGCTCTTGGATGTGCAACACGCACCATTCGCGTCCAATGGTTCAAACGTGGTGGTACCTCCCAACAAGTAAATGCAATCATTGACGCTCACAGCTCGGGCGAAAAGGCGGTTCTCAGGCAGCTCGCCAAACGTAGACCAACTATAGCCGTTCGACCGTTTCTCCAGGATGAAAATCTTACGATTGACTTCGGTACCAGTGTAGCCACCCATTACAAAAAGCTTATCATCGATGACCGTGGACGCTGCGTAGCCTAATGCGAGGGGGAGGTCGGGAAGGTTTTCCCAGGTTTCACTAATTGGGTTAAAGGCATGTGTTCTGGCCGAGAAGATTTTCTTTGTCCAACGGCCTTTGGTGCCCTGCCAATAGGTTCCAGCCGCCATTATCAAGCGACCATGAATTACTCCAACCGCACAACCTGCCCTTTCCTCAGGAAACGGAGTGGTTTTTTTCCATTGAATCGATGGACTTGCCCAAGACTCTAGGGGTACAACACACGCAGACTCTATGACCAACATCAAAGCAAACGAACCGCACAATTGAAGTTTTCTGAGAATCATGATCCTTTCTCATGGAACGTGTCTAACGCGTGGGAGCCTCATTTGTCTTCGAGCAAGATACGCGACAAGAAATCGAGGACGCTACTGGCTCTTCTGATTTCCTGCCTAATACCCAGCCTCCTTGTCAACAATATTCATCAATGCCTCGCCTCTTACGAACCGCCGTAGGTTTTCCAAAAGAATCTTCACGACGTTATCTGCTGATGAAGCAACTTTGTCGGCACAATGGGGGGACAGGATGACATTTGGCAGGGAATAGAGTTCGCTGTCCGGATCGAGCGGCTCAGTTTCGTACACATCCAGTCCAACACCGGCAATCCAGCCTTCTTTTAGCGCCTTCACCAAAGACGATTCCTCAACCGTTTTCCCGCGACCGACATTGACGAAACAGCTGGTCCGCTTCATGGCACGAAACTCGTATTCCCCAAACTTCCGCAGGGTCTCAGCTGTCAGTGGCAGGGCGTTCACAATGTAGTCGGAAATGCTTAGCAATTCATGCCAGTGCTCGGAAGGAACTAGTTGAACCCTTTCCTCGGTTGCCGTGGTGACCTGCGAGTTACGCTTCGTAGCCACCACGCTCATCCCAAACGCACTAGCCAGGCGTGAGACAGCTAGACCAGTTTCGCCGAGTCCTACAATTCCAATCGTTTGACCGCGAACTTCCTTGAGAGGATAAGCATCCCAGACATGGTTTTGGCGATTGCGCTCCATGACAGGAAGGGCTTTCGCGAAAAACAGAACGCAAAGCATGACGAATTCCGCGAGAGGTGAAGAGTAGGCTCCGCGTGAGTTCGTAAGCAAAACAGGCCCTCTCTCTAGCGCTGGAAAGAGAAGATCCTCCACTCCAGTCGAATCAGTGTGAATCCATCTCAACTTTGCGGCAGAGTTCCAGTGGTCTCGGAGCCAAGCCCCAGTGTGGGCTAAGACGAGTATGACGTCAGCTTGAGGAATACTCTTTTCCGCCTGCTCAAGGTTGCGCGCGATGCGGACCTCGGCCCATTGTCGAACCTCAGAGATTCTGTCAAGAAATTGGTCGGTCGGCTTTCCTAAAATGAGGAGCACGAATTGATCTGACACTATATTCTCAATTGGGCGAGACCTACAACTACCCGCATGCCCATGTGGTTCGCCCCCCGGTCGGTTTCCGCACGGCTCTCGGAAGACATCGATCCCGAAAGAAAGTTTCCGTCGACTGGCAAACTCTCCAGAATAACTCAACAGGACTGACCCATCGTGATGATCGATCGCTTGGCGTCGTTTTTGAACGCGTCCTTGTGACTGACATCAACTTCACGATTAGAGAGAAAGCCTGTCCGATTTTCAACTTGAATTGAAAGATCAGAAGTCGTCCGGACAGCCTTGGGATCTCAGCCTAAGCTCTCCAAAATGCTTGGATTCGGGTTTGGGTTCCTGGCCAAATCAGTAGCAGTTCCGTCAGTCGCATGATGGGCACGCTCGCCTGGCCAAAGCTAGTCAGTGACTACCGGCCGCGGCTTAACAAAGAGCAGCAGTCCAGCGCAAGCTGCCACGCCTACGGCACCGAACTGGAAGAGCTTGCTGACGTCTACTTGCGCGTCACGGAGCGCGCCGCCTGCATAAATGGTCGCACCACCTACGAGGCATGCAAAGAGGTTCAACACCCCGAAACCCGTCGCGCGATAACGTGGATCGGAGATCAGGCAGAGGATCGGCATGATCTCCGCGCCGGCAAAGGAGCTCATGAATCCGAAGAGGACAAGCCCCACGATTGCAACGGGAAGCAGGTTCGTGTTTGACACGAGTAAGATACCGGGCACCGCGGCACACAGCCCGATGCCCGAAACTAGAATGCATGCGCGTCCATTGGTAACGCTCCAGCGGTCGACCCACGCGCCGCCGACCAAAAACCCGAGTAGAGTGGCCACGTTGACATAAATAGTGGCCAAGAGACCGGCCCTGCCCTGCGTGAGATGAAAGTGCTCTTGGAAATAGGTCGGCATCCAGCCGACCACCATCCAACCCGCGAGGCCAAGCAGGCCCCAGTAGATAAGCACGACGATGAATGCACCGCACCTGAACAGGCTGGTGAGCGCCTCGCCAAGCTGCACTCTTTTCACGGCCTGAGCTGGCGTGCTTCCGTTGCTACCTTCTCGTGGTACATCGCGAAGTAAGAACGCAAGAACAACAGAGTAGGCGATACCCACGAGGCCGAAGAGGTTGAATGCGTAACTCCAACCATGACGCTCTGCTAGCCACCCGCCCAGTCCGCCCAAGCCGGAGCCTACTATGACGCCGCCTAAAAGGACGCCAGTCGCCAGCGAACGCGTGGCACCCCGGTGATAGTCTGCGACGAGCGCCAGCGCAGCGGGCATGTAGGATGCCTCGCTGATCCCCATCAGTAAACGGGTGACAAACAGTTGCTCGTAGGTTTTAGCGTGCGCGGTGAGCCATGTAATGAGGGACCAGACCAACAGGCTCCCGATGATAACGCGGGACCGGTTGAACCGGTCGGCAAGGAACCCGGCGTACGGGCTCAGCATGGCATAAACCAGCAAAAACCCCGTCGTGAGCAACCCAAACTGCGCCTCGGTCATCGGAATTGCTTCCTTCAAAGAACTACGCATTGTCGTGATCATCACGCGGTCGAGGTAGTTGAGGCACCCGACCACCCAAAGAAGAGCCACGATCAACCACGCTCGCGAGGGTAGTTTGGAGTCAAGCTTCATACAAGGCAGGCGTGGAATAGTCGCTGTATGCAAGGAACCGATGGTTGCGGTGGTTGGCGAGGTAGTCCCCGCGCTGGGGGACATGGATTGGCGGGACTAAGAGCGGATTCATCTTTGAGTTCTCCTCGCTACGATCAACAACTCAACTCACTGCACAACGAGCTCAGGGGCAATCACCTGGCCGGAGCGTCGCCGGACCAGGATTCCTCCAGGACCTTCTCTATGGCAATAGCAGCACTTTGATGACGACCTTTTGAGACGCCGCATGTATACCGTCGGCGACACCGGGCATATGGCCGTCGGACGGGAAAAGGACCATGAACTCACCAGGCTGAAGAGGAATTAGGCGACCCCGACCGGCAAGGAGAATGTCATCACGCGTTTCCTCACAGGGCCGGGTCACCTGCAGAGCGTCCACCGGTGCGTAACCAATCGCCTCACCTCCGCTCACCTGGCAGTGGATGTCAGCGTAACGAAGATGTGCCTCCCACACACATTCCGATTCCGGCCGAGTCGGTCCATCGATGCGCAATGCGAACACTTCGTCCCCGATGATCGGCGTTTTTCCTGCCGCGAGATCGGAAAAATTCAGCGAGTGCAAGAAGGTAAACGCGGCGGCGAATCGCTGCCCTAAGGACCAATAGATTGAGGTGTTTTTCAGATTGTCGAGAATCATTGGACCTTGCCTTTGAAGAGATTGTTAACAGCAGCGTGAGGAATCCAGATATCCGATTGTCTAGGTCATAAGAGGCGGGCTGAAGGCTGCCTTAGATTGGCGTTACCCGTGACAAGATTTGCTCTGCCTCGAGTTTAGCTATGCGGCGGCAGGCTGCGATCAGGTTCGGCGTCACGATCGACCTTGACCCACATGCCGGTCACTGAGCTCTGCTCTGCGGCTGCCAGGGTGGCGGTCGACTCCTGGCACAAAGCGTAACTCTGCGGCCATATTTTTTCCCCCAGCACGGCATCGACGAAGGTGTTGATCTCCTCGAAATAGCCGGCGTCAAGCACGCTAGGAAGTGCCCCGAACTGATACTGGCGTGCAACTTGGTCCTGCGCAGTCCGCAGGGTAACCTCGCCGGAGTAGATGTCCCAGGTTGCCAAACCTTGGCTGCCGAAACAACAACCTCGGCGGTAATCAGCGGGACAAGCCATCGTGCTGGTGAGTTGTCCCGTTCCCCCGTTCTTGAGCCGGAACAGAAGACTCCAGGTATCCTCCGTGGGTCCGGCTAGCTCGCCATACTTTTGAAAACAGCCAGCGACTTCCACCGCAGGGCTGAAGATGAAATTCAGAAAGTGGAGGTCGAAGCAGACCATCTCCCGCGCGGGCGCGGTGTCGCGGTGCCGCCCATAATATTCGTCCCCCTCGTGGGGGTGCCACTTAGGCATGTGAAATCCGAGGGCATGTTGGTAACTGAGCAATGATCCGAGATGATCATGAACCAGGTTTCCCAGTCCCTTTACCACCGGCAAAAAATTCAGGGAGCAGGACGACGTGCTCACCAAACCCTTGGTCTGCGCACTGCGTCTCGTTGCCCCGTAGGTCCAGATGTCGGCCTCGCTGAAGTGGTGCATTTTACGTTCGAATGCGAGATCGATGTAGACACCTTTCGCACCTGGGGGGGTGGAAATGATCAAAGCCTCAGGGCCCCACTCCAACGCGGTGTCGAGCTTGGCGAAGGTCTTCACGGCGAAGCGGGAGTGGGCCGCGGCACAACGGTCCGCGCGCTCGTCAAAGACCGCAAGTGCTACATCTTTTCGTTGATGCAAGTCCCGCAGGCGCCGGGTTCCCATGGCACCGGCGCCAATTTGCAGAATATTTAGTCTGGATGTTTTCATGTGAGGCGGGCAAAGCCGCTCTGCGCGACAGGCCCATGCAAAGCCCTCAGGACCTCGCCGCGATCGAAGCGGCTGCGTAGAAAGGCAAACACCTCATCAACAGCGCGGAGATAGCGATCAACAATGGCAGGCTGATGAGCATAAGTTGGATAAAAGGCGCCATTAGCCATGAACCCACGGGCGAGCATTTCTTGAGTGAACAGTGTCATTACAGCGCGGCTTGTGTCGGCGCAATCGAAGTTGAAGATGCACAATGCGGGTTGTCCCATCATCTTAATGGGCATCCCATGCTTTGCCGAAGCAGCACTCCACCGAGCACGGACGAGTTCCCCGACAAGGCGGATGTGTTCTACGACATTGACTTTTCCCATTCGTTCGATGGTGGCGATCGCGGCGACAGGCCCAATGCTTTCGGTCCAGTACGTGCTGCTGATGAAGGTCTGCTGTGCTGCGTCCATCACAGCGGCCCTTCCGATAATGGCCGACATGGGAAACCCGTTTGAAATGGCCTTGGCAAAAACTGCCACGTCAGGATTCACTCCCAGCTGCAGATGGATGCCACCGAAATGGCTGCGCCAGCCGGCGGTGATCTCGTCGAAAATCAGCACCGCGCCGGTCTCGTCTGCCAGTGCCCGGACTTGTTCCAAGAAGCCGTCTCTAGGAAAATCCCACCGCATCGGTTCCATCACGATGGCAGCCAGGTCGTGTCGATGCTTGGCAACGATCGTCTCAAGCTGCGCGATCTGGTTATAGCGGAATGGCAATGCCGTTCCGCGCAGAGAGGCGGGCACACCTCCAGGATCCAAGCCGGGTAGTAGGTGCCCATCGAGCGCATCCAACTCGGCGAGGTTGGCTGCGAGATACCAGTCGCTCCAACCATGGTAGCCGCAGAATGCAACCGTGGGCCGAGCGGTGGCTGCTCGTGCGAGACGCACCGCAATGGCCATTGCTTCACCACCAGTGCGAGCGTAGCGCACCTTCTCCGCCCAAGGGTGAATCGCGCACAAACGATCTGCCAGGTAAACCTCTTCCGGTGCGCTGAGCGTGCACATATTGCCTCGAGCAATGCAGTCGGCCACCGCGGCATTCACGGTGTCATCGGCATAGCCGAGCAGGCAGGTGCCGATCCCGTTCGAGGTGAAATCCTCATAAGTACGATCGTCGAGATCCCAGACGGTACAACCTTTGGCGCGGCCGTAGTATGCTGGCCAGTTCTCGGGCAGGTACTGCTCGGGCCGTTTGCCCAGTAATTGCGTGCCCCCAGGTATGCGGTGCTTTGCGCGAAGGTAAAGTTCCTGGCCTGTACGAGGTGAATGAGGAGGGGAGGGGGAAGACGGCGCTTCACTCATAAGGGGGAACTGGTTTGCGTTAGACGGTTGAACTCCACGAATCAAAAGCCGCCAGATACTAGACTAGCTCGAAGCGGCAAGCCCGAACTTCTTCGAATCCGTTAACCACGACGAAATAGGTGAGCAGGATAGCACGCTCGTCCGCATGTACCAGGGAAGGGGCGCCAAACGTAAACCCAGGCAACGACTCCCAGAGCTTGCCGTCACTTTCGTCTATGGCCCCTGACGGGTTCGCTGCAGGGATCGCCTCACCGATCATCTTTTGCTTTCGCGCGTCCCACATCTGCACGGGCGCGTGAGGAGCTTCCCATGTTTTGCCGGAATCATGCGAGCCCCAGAGCCGAATTCCTTCAGGCGGGGTTCGTATGTTTCCTGCTGCGATCACGCGACTGTCGCCTAGGGAAAGCAGCGCCGACCTCTGGCAACAAATGTCGGTGGGGGATGGTTGGCTCCAAGTGCGCCCGCCATCGTCCGACATGCATGCGTGGGTCTGAACGGTCACCTCGGTGGCGTTCGCGAACGCCCATAACCACATCAGCACACTTCCATCGGGTAGACGTGTCAGTGTGGGGTCACCAAAACTGAGCTGGCCGGTCGGATCTTCAGCACAGGCTACGAAGGGCTCAAATGTTGCATCAGAACTGGTGTAGTAGCTAGTCATGACCGCCTGTCGCTTCGTTGCCGTCGTCACCTCGAGTGGAACAACTAAACGGCCGTCCGGCAACGCCAGCGGACAGCTATTGATATACCTTAGCGATGGTGTGTTCTGCAGAATGTGCAGGCGGGGCGATGTCCATGTCCGACCGTGGTCACTGCTCCTAGCCACATAAAATCTCTGCTCCAATTGTCGACCGGTTTCGCTGAAGATGTAGGCCTCTGGGTCTTTGGCTTCGACCGCAGTGAACATCGCCAGGACGGTGCCGTCTTGAGCCTGGCACACTGCACCTGCATGCACCGATTCGGGAATCGAGTGCCTCATGCCATCATGGATGGTAATCGGGTCCGACCAGGTACGTCCGGCATCCGTCGACCGCTGAACGATGAAAACGCCGTCGCGCGAGTGTTTCGTTGTGCCTCGACGATACACACATAGGATGTCTCCGTTCCGCAGCCGGCAAGTCATCGGACTGGAGCAGCTTCGCGGTTCTTCGGCGCCTAGGTTTGGTGAGACTGCAACGTCATTCAGGATCCTTATTTTCATAGGAATGGTCGGTTCTCAAGCTCCAGCCAAGATTGTGCGTGGCGCCTCCACGAGCATCGAATGGATTTCGTTCTCATTCACGCCCCTTTGCCGCAGGCGGGGCAAAAATGATTTCCAAAGGTAGTCGAAGCCTCGCCCGCCGTTGCGGTGCAGGTGTGACAGGCGGCACGTGTCAGTTGAAAGCGTAACCTTGGAGGCATATCCTAGCTTAACGAGTGTGGCGATTCGTTCGGCGCGAATCTCATCCGAAGCCAGCTCAGTCCAACCGATCAGATCAAACTGACAGTAGGCCCCTCGCTCCAAAATGGGCAGGTAATACTTCAGATCTAACTCGATGTCCTCATGCCAATGCGCGTCACAGTGTCCGATCACGACCCGCGCCAAGTCGGCTCCGGCTCGTTCCAGTACATTCAGCTGCGCGTGTCCCGCACGTCCCAGCGAAGCGTGGGTTGAGATGGCGACGCCCGTCCGCTTCTGGGCTTTGGCGGCGGCGACGAAGACCCGATTCTCGGGCTCATGCAGCTGATAGCCAGATGGATTTGGCGCCGGTTCGTTGTGGCTAGCTAATTCACCGATCAATCCTGCGCGAACGCCCTCACTCCCCTCTTCAATGTGCCGCACTAGATAGTCCGCGATCCGATCTACGGTCGCCGTACGCAGCCACTCGGGATACGTGCTCTGATCGTAGAATGCCATCCCACTGATCACTTGAACGCCCGACGCCTTACTAATATCGCGAAGCTTGGCTGCGTCCCGACCGATTCCTTCCGGCGTCATCTCGATGATCGAGCGCCCACCTGCCTGCCGGAAGTCAACGAGTTCGTCCGCCATTAGTTCGACGTCCATGACTTGATTGTCCGCCCTGCCTGAGTATTTCGAGATATCGCAGTAGAGATGCTCATGCGCGAGCGTGTGTCCGAGTTGGTCGGCAGTGATCTCGCCAGTTACGGTCATGATCACAGGTATGTTCATATCAACTCTCCGAACGTCCGCATCCTAATGCGCCCTTTTTGATGTACAACCCGTCCCCCAACACCTGATCAGGCCTGGGTTGGCAAAACCGCAGGCAGACTTAGAACACACATCGCTATGATGCGTGTCGTTGGTTTGGTCATTCAGAATTAACCTAGAGAGCGGACTATTGGTGGCTATTTCTCCGTCGCAAACCGCCACACTGCCTGGACGGGGCCGCGGCTGCGAACTTCCTCAATGTAACTACCGCTGTGAGGTGACGGGGAAATGCCGCTTGCACGATACCGTGGACTGTGGCAGATGCGGTAGCATAGGATGTGATGCCAGCCGTCCTTCAACCGCACCGTTAGTCCGTTTGGATGGTCCACCATCCACTTCTCATCTCCGTCTGCTGATGGTGGTGGCTCTCCAAACTCGGCCAGACAATCTCGAATTAGCAGAGGTGGCTCGACCCCGGTCCGGTCTCCTATTAGTGGCCACACCATTAGTTTCTCGCGGCCTCGTCCCGTCTTTTGCGTTTCCGGAATAAATGCCGGATCGTATGGATTGGAGACTAAGTAAGCCGTGCCATCGCCTGCCACGTTTATGGTCACCGGCGAGTTCAAACGAGTTTTCGGCTCGTTCAGCACTTGCTTCCACTCTCCGGCTCTATCCGAGCGCCATACTCGGAGTGTGTAGCCGAGCTCAGGAGCGACGGCGCCAGGTTTCGAGAATGCATCGGCCCCTCGTGCTGAAAATAACAGACTGCCGTCCACGTCGCGCGCAAGGCTAGGCTCCATCCACGGACACCGCTCCATCGGATTCGGACCCACGGGGACGGGGCCTAGCGTCGTGTCGACGGGATCGTACCCCACCGGTTGCCAAGTCTTTTTGCGGCACGCCCAACGGACGATTCCGACACCCACCGCTGTACGATCAAGTTGGGCAGCCAGTGTTGGCAACAACAGGTCGTCGCCGTCAGGAATAGCGCTGCTGATCCCAGTTACCAGTATCGACCATCCTGTATCGGCGATCAGCAAGGGATCGTCCCCGTTCTGAGCCCGTACTTCCGTTCGCCGAGAGGTAAAGGTTTTGCCGTTGTAGGCAAACTGATACACCTCGTTCATGTCTTTTCGATCCGGGTCTCTCCAGGTGAAGCGATCGTCGGCAAACCGGAACCAGTGGGCCTGACCAACTCCGAAGCCAGTTCCCGCGTGTGGGTGCCGAGTACCGTTGAGTCTAAGGGCCTCCCGCGGCACGAATCCGCCGATGAGCGGGCTCTTCAAGAATAGGCGCGGAGGCGCACCGGTCTTGCCTTTCTCGATTTCGTTGCGGCTGGCTGCGAAGATATTGTTCTGGACGGGTGGTTTCAGTTCGTCAAGCAAGATGATGTCTGAACCATCGAGAAAGCCGTAGTTGGTTGTCTCTTCAACCATGCGCATTACCATGAGTCCAACCGTCGTCGGGCCGGCTTGAAAAGGAAAACTCAGCGCATACCGTAGGGATCCGAAGGAAGCCCGATCCGGCGGAGTCGTGAGCACCAGCTTGTCTCGACTAATCTCCATAATCCCCTTCACAGGTTCGGCCCGGTGCCATGGGGACATCAGAAATCCGGTCAATAAGGCGACGAGCGAAATCCGTTGCGCACCTATAGCAGCTCTCTTGATATTAGGTGAATTGATCATCGCTAGATGTTCTTGCAGTGAGTAATCGCTGGCGGAGTAAGGGGAGTTTCCGCCAGCAATCGCTCGTTTATGGTAGGTGAAGAGCTAGTAGGTCAGAAGGTTAAGGCCATCTTAAACTGGATAATGCGTCCACTTTGGGTTGTCGTCAGCATACCAAAGCTAGGACTCGATACAGGAAAGAGACTCGAGCGTCCATTGAAAACGCCTCCATTCAGCCTGGTATGGTTGAAGGCATTGTAAAAATCCGCTCGAAAATTCAGGGCGACGCTTTCACGGATCGGGAACCTCTTTTGAACGGACATGTCGGCCGTCCAGCCACCAGGAACGTTCAAGGTATTGCGCCCGGCATTTCCGAAAGTGCCGACTGGGTTTAGACCGAATGCGGGTTTGTTAACGTATTGGTCGTATTTCTGGCCCCGCGTCTCAGCAGCAGAGTTCACAAATTCTGAGCTCGGGAGAAGAACATCTGCTCGATCGCTACCCACGCCGCTGAGAGAACGGTCTAGGCCACTGAAAACGGTCACCCACGGGCCTGTCAGGGCATTAAACATCATCGATGTCTGCCAGTTGCCCAGAACAGCCCTCACGAAGGCTGGCATCGTATTGAGTCTCGGTGAATCCCATGCCACCGATGTCGTGAAAATGTGACGGTAGTCAAAATCTGAATTGCCCTTGTCACCGTTACGATCGAATGGGTTTGAGGCGTCAAACGTGTCGACGGATCGGCCCCAGGTAAGAGCGTCAAGACTGTGTCCCCAAGTCCACGCGGTTGTCACCAAAAGGCTTTGAGTCAAATGTCCCCTTCCGGAAACCTGAAGCGCGTGGTAGCTGCTGTTTCCAAAATCGGAGTTTAGGACAATTGGACCGTAGGTTCCGGGCGCTGGCTGGATGACGCGGCGCTGATTTAGGTTTTGGAGAGTCGAAAGGGGATTCCCCGCAGCGTCCGTTCCCGGAATATACTTGGCAGGATTTATGTGAGCAGTGGACATTAAGTGGTGTCCCTGGTTACCCACATAATTCATTTCGACAAGCATACCTTTCACCTGCTGCTGCACGCCAAAAGACCATGTCTCGACATAGGCTGACCGAATTGAGTTTGAAAGCGTAGGATTCAGAGCGACAGGGTACTTGAACGTAATCTTGGCAGGGTCAAATGAGTAGGGATATGGATTCGTTATGCCGGCGAAAGGATCAGACAGGCTGGCCGGAACCATGTCTACAACTTGGCCATACGGCTGTTGTTGTGCAGTGAAATAGGCGGGGGCCCAATCACCCACATTGTAGTAGACTCCAAACCCTCCTCTGATGGCTGTTCTTCCACTTCCAGTTGGGTCATAAGCGAAACCAACCCGGGGAGCCCAATCGTTATAGTCCGTCGGATATAAACCATCCGGCACACCGCGGTCACCGACGAAGTTCAGGCCCAAAGGTGCGTTGGGAATCACAGTTGACTGCTGACCTGGAATGAAGACTCCCCCGAATCGCTGTTCGTGTACGTAAGGCCCTTCAATTCGGTACCTAAGGCCTAAGTTCAAAGTTAGTTTGCGACTTAGTTTGAAATCATCGTGGACAAATGCGCCATACTTATTCGAAGTAAGTGGAATCGGTTGTAGGTTAGTCTTGTTCAAGTTGGACGAACGGCCCAACACGAAATCGGCCATACCATTGCCAGTAAAACTCCCATTAAAGGTAAAAACGCCAGGCGATTGGCCATTTCCTTCCGGTCCCAAAGAATACCGGCCTTTCCAGCGGCCGTAGTCGAAACCGAACTTCAGACTATGGCGCCCGCGTATCCATGTCAGGGTATCGGACCAAATGTAATTTGAGTCATACATCTGAGTCGGTCCGACGGTGCCGACAGAGAGGTTGTAGGAGGGAACATTAAACGCCGGTGCCGTTTGCACGGCCCCATCAGGATTCCAACCCTTGATTCCCAACTTTTCAAAATCAACAAAGGGAGCGTCTGCTGGATTCTCGCGCAGCTGCTTAGTATCTGTCATCGCGAACGTGGTTTGGTTTAGCAAGGTTGCGCTGAAAGTGTAGGTGTTGTTCAGCGTGAAGCTATAGTTCCTGGCTACTTGATCATAGGTTTGTTCGGGCAGAATGATGACCGTTCCGCCGACTACGCGCGACTCCGGAATGGAACGCCACCATCGTCCAAAAAGGCGGTCCTTGGAACCCAAGTTCTGATCAATGCGGATTGTGTATTCGTAGCCTGAACTCGGGGAGGAAAAGTTCTCTCTGTATTGATTCCCAAAATTGGCTAAGGGCATCTTGTCGGTCAGGTATTTGGCGACCGGATCAAGTCTGTTTGCCGGAATTATGTTGCCTGGAAAGGGGCTCCGCGTCACAGGATCGATAATCGGCGTAGTCAGCGCTGAGAAATCACCCGCTTTTTGTGCCGCGGTGGGAGGAATACCGCCGGATATCAAGGTAGATGCGGGCTGCTCAATTCCCTCATAGTTGAAATAGAAATAGGTTTTGTCTTTTCCGTTGTATAGGTGAGGAATGACCACGGGACCGCCGATGTCTCCACCAAATTGGTTATAGCGAACGCGGGGCTTTGTCGAGCCGGAGCGGAACAGACGGGAATTAAATTTGTCGTTGCCGAGAATATCAAATAGGGAGCCGTGAAACTGATTGGTGCCACTCTTGGTCACCGCGTTTACCACCATCGTTGAGCCGTTCCCATATTCTGCACTGAACTGGTTCCTGACCACTTTAACTTCGGCAATTCCTACTGAAGTTGGCAGCGTAGGCGAACCGCCCCAGATGCCCATGCGGCTACTGGAGGAGTCAATCTGATAGTCGGTCGCCTTGTTCTGGCCGCCAGCTCCCTGTGAATCGTAACCCAATAACCAACCGACGTACGGATTAGATAACACACCGATTTTCTGAGCTGCTGGAATCACGCCTGGAGATGTTGAGACCGCCGCCAAGTATCTGTGCCCTCCCAGAGGGAGCGCCTCGATCTGCTTTTCCGAGACGACGCTGCTCGTCTGAGCCGAATGGGTGTCCACTTGGATAGTGTTACCTTCAACAGTCACACTGTCTGTGACTTCTCCCAGCGTAAGAGCTACGTCAACTCGCAGATTCTGATCGACGGCGAGAACCAGTCCCCTCCTAACGAAGGTTTTGAATCCTGCCCGTGATGCATTGACCTCATAATTGCCAGGGGGAAGCAAGAGGGCCCGGTAAGATCCGTCTTCAGCAGAAGTTACAGCTCGCCTATATCCAGTGTCGCTTTTGACCACGACCTCCGCCCCGGGAACGAAAGCCCCTGAGGTGTCGGTCACGAAGCCCAGGATGGATCCCGTGCTGACTCCACTCTGGGCGCTAACTTTGAGGGAGAGAACACACGAAATCAGAAGGCTCGCGAGCAGGATAGATATTGGCCGTCGACTTCTCATTTGCGAGATGCCTCCCTGCTGATATGACTTTGCGATTAGTAAGGAGCCTAGCCATTGACGTTTCATGTTCATCCCTCCAAATAAATGGTGATTAAACTTAGTCGTTCCATTGTTCCCACGGAGAGTGGATGCTGCGTCGCGTTGGCACGTCAGAGTGCTTCTGATTCGTAATCATTCCTGCAATCCGGGTTTTCCCACCTTTGAGTGCACGTGAATCGGCGAACCATCGTGGCTTGAGTTTGAGTTTCCCGTTTGCGTGCGCGAGCGTCATTCATCGATCTAGTCAAAGGATACTGCCCTCGCGTTGCATGAGCTTTGCGGATAGATAACGATCTTGTTAACTGATGTCCCACAGGTTTGTCGCCAAAGTTCAATCGCTGCGGGGATCATGTAAACAGTTTGAATCGGCAAACCAAACTAATGCTAGACATCTCAGACATAAGAAAACACCCGGCTGGCAGCGTCTTTAAAGCGATGTAGAGCCTGGCGGTTCAACTCGATTCCGAGACCGGGCCGGGTGGGAAGCGGTATGACACCGTCCACCATTCGAATCTCGTCGGTGACCAGCTCTTTGCGTAACGCCGATTCACACAGCTGTTTGGGCAAGAACTCAAAGAACGCCAAGTGTGGCGTTGCGGCAGCCAGATGGGCAGCCGCAGCGATGGAGATGCCGGTTTTCCAGAGATGTGGGACGACTTTCAGCCCGCGCTGCGCAGCCAGATCGCACACTCGCTTTGCCTCAGTCAAACCGCCCACGCGTCCGATATCGGGCTGGACCACTGCAACCTTCCCGCGATCCATCAAATCCAAAAATTCAAAACGAGTTGTGAGCCATTCTCCTGCCGCAATTGGGATAGGTTGTTCGGTAGCTAGCCGTGCGTAACCGGCGAGATCGTCTGAAGGCAATGGAGTCTCGATGAAGAAAAGATTGAACCGCTCCCAGTCCCGGATGGCTGCCGCGCAGGTGTCCGCATCAGGGTAAGCATACTGGACGTCAACCATGAGCACGAAATCGGGACCCACAGCACTGCGAACAGCTCCGATGACTTCAGTCACCTGTGCAGGTGAAATCTGCAGCCCCTTATGCACGTAAGGTCCCGACGGAGTTACTTCCAGCTTGGCTGCACGAAAGCCGTGGCGTTTGGCTTCGAGTGACCAGGATATTAAGGACTCATAATAAGCTTCGAACGACGCAATATCGGGCTGCAGCGAAGCGTACGGAGTAATGATCTTTCGCTTCGCTCCTCCCAACATTTCGAAACAGGGCTTTCCGAGTGCTTTGCCACGCAAATCATGCAGCGCCATATCGAGAGCGCCGATGGCATTAATCACCGCACCGCGGCGTCCATTCATAGCCGAACCCACATAGAGGCGGTCCCAGAGCCCTTCCACATCCAACGGATCTGCTCCAAGCAGCATATCTGCTAAGCCCAGACCCATCGTATGCGTCCCAGGAGCTTCAATGCAGGCTCGAGCAATCCAAGGATTGACATCCGTCTCTCCAATCCCTGTAAGACCCCCATTAGTATGGATTTCAACCACAATATTATCTTGAGCCGAACTGGTGGCATCGATGTCATAAGCCGGATCAAGCAAGATGTGACAATCAATTTTTGTGATTTTCACAGGCTTATGTCTCCGTGCAAACTAGCGAGACGACAGGGGATTGCTCCGCAAAATGTTTGGCGCACAAGCTAAAACCCATCCTCAACTTTTTCCTGGGTGATGGATACCGGGATTGAGTTTCAAACTTCAAAGCCTGATTTGAGACGACTTAATATATTTATGATCGAAGATCGATCATAAGTTTTCGAGATTGTCATGTCAAGCATTTTTTCACGCAGTGATTGCTCGCACGGGCCGGCCTTAAGGAACTTGGCTGACTTGAGTTACATGGCGAGTTTCAGGTTGGTCGACGCTTCCGGAGGGGACTCGGTGAGGCGCAAAGACTGGTCAAGTGTGAAGGGTTCCTAGCAAGACGAGACTGCCAAAGTAGAGTCCCAGGACGAGCCGACATAGCAAGCAATGAAGGGAGTAGGCGGTGGCGTCAGTAGCCAAGCGATGCACAGGTTGGTCCGGTCGAAGGAGCTCATCCGCTGAGCGAGATCATGAGGCCTACCACACCTTTTGGCTTGGCCACCGAACCGGGGTTCATTAACTGAGTTACGAGACATCCAACGACTACTCTTCCGATTCGCCATAAACCACTGTTCTGGCTTGTTCGAGCCATGCGTCCAAAGCCAGGTTAAAGGCCTTACGGGCAGCGCTGGGGTCTCTCGCCTTTATGGAGTCCAGTAGTGGAAGATGTGAAGAGACATCCTGCACGAGATCAAACGGGCGATGGGAGACTACACGGATAGCAGTGAACGCAAAGTAAGGCAACAAGACACGGCGCAACGAGCCGTACACGTACTCGTTGTTAGTCATCTGCCAGATTTGTTCATGCAGAGAAAAATCGGTTTGAATGAAAAGATGGGTGTCTTTACTGCGAGCACCATCGAGCAGTTTGAAGTAAATGGATTCTAATAATTCGAGATGTTTCGAGGTTGCCTGTCGCGCCGCCTCTTCCACGGCAAATCCTTCCATGACCCGACGGAAGACAAAAATCTTTTCTGCCGCATCCTTGGAAAGCGTCGTGACGTGCGTGGTTGCATTCGGCTTCTTGGTCACAAAACCAGTTGATTCCAGTTCGATCAAAGCCTCGCGAACCGCAGTCAGGCTAGTGGCAAACTGGGCCGCCAATTGACGCTCCACCAAGCGTTGCCCTTCCTTGAGGTTGCCCCTTAAGATCGCGCCGCGAATCTTTTCAGCAATCTGACCTCGCAGCGTACTGGCGGAGATTTTCTCGAAGACAGCTTCCATAGAACTCCTTCTTCCAAGGTCATTGAACAGAGCTGGGCTGGAAATCTCTGGAAGGAATAACATGATCGATCTTAAGGCGCAAGACAAGCCAATTTTCCTTTCACCTTGTCAACATCAACAGCAGGTTATTGACTACCTGCCGGAAGAGAATCGGCGGTTTGCACGTCGACAAGCCCGGCCGCTTTCAGCACCCGTAGATGTTTCGAGACCAGCGGTTGGTTGAGCCGAAGACGCTCGCCTATTTCATTTACAGGGCGAGTCCCGTGAATCAACAAAATTGAGTTTGTGAACACTACAGCGAGAACGGAAAGACTGATGGCAAAGAGCGAATGGAGCCGAAACCTTCTCGCTACGAAGCCTTGACAACTAGTTCTCTTTTGAGAACCTCACTTCTCGTGAGGGTAGTCAGCCGGAAGGCCATCGTAGAGTTCATTCGCAGGCATCCAAATGCGAGTCCTGGTTTGGGAAGCTGGTACCGAATCGTGCGGCGGGCTGCCTGGAATTCGCTGGCTCAGGTGAAGAAGATTTATCCCAGCGCCGGTCAGGTTGGACGCCGAACGGCCTTCAATATCTCCGGCAACCAGTTTCGGCTGGCTGCGCGAATTAGCTATCGGATCAAGGTAGTTCTTGTGCTGCAATTCTCACGCATCAGGCATACGACAAGGGAGAGTCGAAACCATGAATCGAGCAGTGGTTCTAGATGAAAAGAAATACAGTCGCTTGCTAGCCAAGACGGGTCCTCGTGTGATTGAGACCGAGCAGGAACACGAACGACTGCTAGAACAGGTCCGAGAACTGATGGAACGAGACGAAGAGGAGCTCTCCACCGAGGAAACCCGGCTGCTGGATTTGCTCGTTGGTCTGATCGACCAATACGAGGAAAAGCACCATGTGGTGAGAAGCGTTAAGCCTCATCAAGTGCTGGCCGATTTGATGGAAGCTCGAGGGCTCACGCACAAGGATGTTTGGAGGGTCTTGGGCTCAAGGGTGTTGCTTCCGAGGTTATCAATGGCAAGCGCTCCATTAGCAAAGCTCAAGCCAAACGACTAGGAGCATTTTTCCATGTGTCAGCGGACCTGCTCATTTGATTTGTCACATTCGAATGATTTGCCACATTCGAACCAAACTCGCGGATAACCTGAACTTCGGCGCAGGCGAGCGCACGGCCGACTCGGAGAAGGGCTCTGGGTTGGATTAAAGAGGGTTTAGCGCGGTTTATTGGAATGTCAATTTTCTAAGCTGGACGTCGTGGGTTCGATCCCCGTCTCCCATTCAGCAGCGCTGATTCCAACGCCTCCTTTCACCTCACTAAAGCCGACTGAGTATCGATGTTCTAATTCATATCTACAGTGTGACGCAACTGGTCGGCGACGACTTTTGGGTGGACGTTCAGGTCATTCAGCAAGCGAAGAGCCGTCAGGCGGTGACACCGAGTCTGCTGGCCCTTACCAGAAAACTCCCAAGAAGCCCGTTTGCAGCCTTTCACCTCCAGGATGGAACGCCGGGTACAAAGACCCGGTCTCGACCTGGACCGGGTTCTCAGAGGTGCACTGAAATGTATTTGGCAACGGCGTCCGTGTTAGGTCGAGAAAGGACGGTTCGGAGAGGATGTCAAAGGTTCCTTGCTGGAGTTCTAAATATCTACTCAAGAGTTAGCCGCGGAACCTGGGGTTGCCGACTCGGCCAACTAGAAACGGAAGTGTTTCCCGATTTCTATTCCAGGGTGTCCACAACCTGATTCTTCTTGCAGAAAGACAGAGAAATCAGGGATAAAACCCAATCCGCAAACTCTGGAGGGACTATGGAGCGAAGAAGTTTTCTAGGCGCCACCATTCTGGCGCAGACCGCGCAAATCGTACTCCCGCCCGCCGACGAAAAAGTCGCGAGCGGTGCCGGCGAGGTCTCATACAACGTCAAAGCCACTGTCGAACGCAAACAGACCGGCAAGCCGCATAAGGGCAAAATGCTCGCCGCCATACAGCCGCACTGCGATGACATCCCGATCTTCGCCGGCGGTGCCGTGCTGAAGCTCATCGATGAGGGCTACGAAGGCATCCTGATCACGGTTTCCGATGATTCAATGGCGGGTGAGGGATCAGGCTACGGCGAAGTGGTGCTGAAGAACGAGAAAGACACACGCGAAGTGGCGCGCCGACTGGGGCTCAAGGAAGCGATCTTCCTGAACTATCCCAATCACAACCTGGACGCCTGGCCCATCATCGAAATGCGGGCGCGCCTTGTCTTTCTCTTCCGCCAGTTCAAGGTAGATACCATTCTCGTCTATGACCCCAGCGGACTCTACGAGCGCAACCCCGATCACTATGTCACCGCGAAGGCAGTCGAATGGGCCGCGGCGATCTGCGGCATGTCGTGGGACTATCCTGAATTCGGCTATGCGGGAGTGAAGCCGCACGCGGTCAGGGAGCGCTATTACTTTTCGCGCGGACCTCAGCTGGTCAACCGCGTGGTCGACATCGCCGACTACATCGACGGGAAGGTCTGGGTCAACATGGCCAACGTGACGCAGGGCCCGGCGGGCGACACGGGAGAGCGCGTGCGCAGGCGCCTCGCGGCAGACGGCAAGCGCCTGCCGCTGCTCGGCAACGATGCGGAGACGGCCAACCGCCAGTACACAAAATATTTTGCGCTCGCGAGGGATCGCGCCCGTGGAGAAGCCTATAAGCTCAACTGGGCGGAGTACTATCACTACATCGGGCCGGATGAATCGGTGCTCGACCAGTACATCAAGAAGAATGCCGTGCCCCTTTAGAGCCAGAAGCTGCGAAAACATTCGCCCGATGGACACCCGGCCTCCAACGGCATCACAACTCCTTGCGAATTATTGGAAGGTTGAGGCTTTTTCAAAGCGCCCAACCTCACGCCATGTCTTGCATGAATTTTGAATGTGCCAGAGCTTCCCTAAAGTGGAGAAATTCAGGGTAGGGACGCGCTGCTGCGCGTCCGCAACGGTAAAACCCAACACGGACGCGGAGCACCGCGTCCCTACCAGACTAAGTTTGTTGGTCGAACGGAATTCCTTCACCGCTTGCCTCCCTGGAGGGGACTGGGTTGCCCTCAACTTGCCTCGTAGGCCAAGCGGTCTCTGGACCAAGGCTTTTGTTGTAGCACAAAATTCAGGTCGTAAGATCGGCATCAATGTCTTAGCCAAAATGAGTTGTATTCGAATTTGGCGTCATCAGTTCCGTTGGGCCGAAAACAGGAAGTCAGTGCTTTTGTGAGAAGGAATTGAAGACAAATCAGCCGCAGTAGATTGCGAAAGTACCCATATGCGTCGCAGATCAATGCTCACCATTCTCTACATGCTGTTAGCACCGGGTCTATTCGGCGCTGACTGGCCTCAGCTTCGTGGTCCGAACGGCTCCGGACTGTGCCCTCTTTGCGGGAAACTACCAACCGAGTTTGGAACTCAAAAAAACGTTCTGTGGAAGACAGAGTTGGCGCCAGGGAAATCTTCCCCCGTCCTGGTTGGGGATCGCGTTTTCCTTACCGCTTCCGAAGGCGATGATTTGATGACGATCTGTCTGAGCCGCACCACCGGCAAGGTGCAGTGGCAGCGATCCGTCCGCGCTGCGAAACGCGAATACCAGCATAAACTCAATCATCGCGCGGCGCCGACTCCGGTGACCGATGGAAAGAGCGTCTTTGTCTTCTTCGCCGATTTCGGCCTGGTCGCTTATGATTTCGAGGGCAAGCAGCGATGGCAATTGCCTCTCGGACCATTCAACAGCCAACACGGCGTGGTGGCGTCGCCGGTCTATGCCGATGGAAGAGTGGTCCTCGTCTGCGATGCGGACACCGACGCATACATTATGGCGGTGGCTGCAGACAGCGGTAAGATCGCCTGGAAAGCGCCACGCAACGTCATCAACGGGTACTCCACCCCTATCATTTACCGTCCGCCCCGTGGCCCAACCCAAGTCATCGCACCCGGATCTTACCAGCTCACCGCGTATTCCATTGTGAACGGCGAACCCGCCTGGTTCGTTCGGGGTCTCACCTGCCAGCCAAAAACGGCGCCAACGATTGCGGGCGATATTCTCTATTTCAGTGGTTGGACTACCGGCAACGA
>Ga0187893_10005261_pt1 | contig 23440 bp, 20 predicted proteins | sample MA1701074metaG_FD_139574 | JGI IMG/M metagenome (GOLD analysis project Ga0187893, IMG submission 139574) | White microbial mat communities from a basaltic lava cave in the Kipuka Kanohina Cave System on the Island of Hawaii, USA - MA170107-4 metaG ...
CTAGGGGGCGGGCCGCAGGCGTTGCTCGACCGCCTCCCACGCGATGTTGGAAAAGAAGGCCTCGATGTACTTGGCCCGCTCGGACGGTGCGTAGTCCAGCAGAAAGGCGTGCTCCCAGACATCCAGCACCAGCAGGGGGCGGAAGCCCGCCACGATCCCGATCTCGTGCAGGGTGATCCAGTGGTTGGAGAGCCGTCCCGAGATTGGATCCTGATAGCAGATGGCCCAGCCCACTCCCCGCATCTTGCCGATGCTCACGAAATCCGTTTTCCACACCGCCCAGCTCCCGAAGCTCGCCTGGACGGCGTCCCGGAACGGAGAGCGCGCAGCCGGCTCGCCGGCTCCGCCGCGTTGCATGTTCGCGAAGTAGAGCTCGTGCAGGACCATGCCGTTGTACTCGAAACCCAGACGCCGCGTCAGCTCCGAGTAGGCCGGCATCTCTTCCTGATCGACCTTGCCGTCCTTGAGGAACGCGGCGATGTGTTCCGAGAGCCGATTGGTCTCCTTGACATAGCCCTCGTAGAGCTTGAAGTGCATCTCCAGCGTCTTGTCGGAGATGCCCTTGAGCCCGCTGAGGTTGAACTGCCGGGGCTTGTACACGGCGGTAGGAAGTTGTCCTGCCTTCATCGTTCTCCTCCGTGCGGCGAAACGTTTGTCTTTTCGCGCGACCACGCGTGGCGTGACGTCCCAGCGAGCATCGTCTGGACACTCATGCCAGGATCGTGCCAGCGACTCGTACGGAAAGTCGAGCGGTGGGCCATCGGCGGCGGGGAGGTGTTCGGAGCCCCCCGAGCGCAGGGGGCTCCTTCGCCTCAGCAGTGCTTGCAGGGCGGGTAGTCGCGCGTGTACGGCGGCTGCTTGAGGTACTCTTCCGGATTCCACTTCCAGAACTGGGAGACGGCGGGGTACGTGTAGATCACCGTGTTCTGCAGCTCCCCGTCCTTGCGCTCGACCTTGCGGATGTAGATGTTCTGGATGGGGTTGCCGTAGGTGTCGAGCTTGAGGGGGCCGCGCAGCGCGTCCGGCATCTCCACCTTCCGCATCGCGGCCAGGAACGCTTCGCGATCCTCGACCTTGCCGCCCACGGCCTTGGCCGCGATGTCGAGCCAGCGCCCTGTCGTGTAGCACGTCTCCGAGTAGTAAGAGGGCACTTTGCCGTACTTGGCCTTGTACTTCTTCACCCATTCCTTCATGGCCGGCGTGTCGAGGGCGGCGCTGTACATCAGCGGGCTCAGACCGCCCAGGGCTTCATCTCCCATCCGGGGCAGGGCCGACTCGTCGAAACTCACCGCGCCCGCGATCAGCGGCAGCCGTCCCTTGAGGCCCGCGTCCTCGTATTGCTTGGGGAAGCGCAGCTGAGCGGCGGCCACGGCGAGGGCGAACACGGCGTCGGCATCGCGCCGGATCTGCGAGAGGTAGGGCGCCCAGTCGGCGACGTTCAAGGGCACCCATAGCTTCTGGATGACCTGCCCCCCCGACTCCTCGAAGGTGCGCTGGAAGCCACCGACGACCTCCCAGCCGAAGGCATAGTCGGCGGCGATGGTCACCACCCGCCGATACTTCGTGTTCTTGACCACCCACTCGCCGAATGGGTGGGAGGGCTGGCTCCCCGTCCAGCCCGTCCGCACCACCCACTTGTTGCGTTGGCGCTGGGTGAGATCATCGGAGGCGGCCACCGGGAAGATCATGGGGATCTTGTATTCGTCGGCCTTGGGAGCCATGGCCAGGGCGATGTGGGCGAAGGCTTCGCCCCCGACGAGGTCGACCTGATCGCTTTCGATGTACTTGCGCAGCTTGTTGAGGGCGACCTCGGGCCGCCCCTGGCTGTCCTCGATGATCAGCTCCAGCTTGCGTCCACCCAGCTGGTAGCCGTTCTCCTCGAAGTACATCTTGAGCCCGTCCACCATATCCTTGCCGACCTGGGCGGCCGGTCCGGTGAGGGGCGCCATGAAGCCGAACTTGATAGGCTTCTGGGCCCAGCCCGGCGTGCCTGCCACCAGCGCCAGCGCCAAGATCCCCAGCAGCATTGCCAGTACCCGCTTGTTCATACCTATTTGTCCTCCCTCACCGCGCTCGCATGTTCGGCTGGCACGTGCTCGACGAGCTGCCCGTGGATCTCGTCTTCGATCAAGCGAAGGCCGGGCGGGCCAAGAACGCGCCGATCATCATCGACAACGCGCAAGCGATCACTCCGGATCCCGCGCTGCTCGGACCGGCGCCACGCCACGATGATAGGGAGGCATGCTCCGAAGTCAAGCCATCACACGAGGGCGCCAGGGGCGCTCCGACTGCTTGTGGCAACGGGGGCCGACGCCTATAATCAGCCCCCGTGAAAAGCGCGGCGCGCCGGAGGACCTCCACCCGCTTGACTGGATAACCTGCTGCGCCCTCACACGGGCGGGGCACCCCACGAGGACAACGATGCAGCGGATCGGGATCATCGGCGTCGGCCTGCTGGGCAGCGCGGTGGCATCGCGCCTGCTCGCCAAGGGCTTTCAGGTCTCCGGGTACGACACTCGCCACGCCCAGCTCGCGGCACTCCAGGGGCAGGGTCTCGCTCCGGCCGCGAGTCCCGCCGACGCGGTGGCGGGCGCGAATGCGGTGTTCACCATCCTGCCCACGCCTGACGTGGTGGAGCAGGTGTGGCTCGCCGCGGGTGGACTGCTCGAGTCGGCCCCCGGCGCCGCCGTCCTCATGCAGATGAGCACGATCAGCCCGCCGCTGGTCCGGCGCCTGGGTGAGGCCGCCCACGCGCAGGGCCGCAAGTTCCTCGACACCCCGATCAGCGGTACGAGCACCATGGTGGCGCGCGGTGAGTGCGCGATCTTCGTCGGGGGAGACCGAACGGTGGCGGACACTGTCTGGCCGGCCTTTGAAGCCATCGCCAGCAAGACCGTGCACGTCGGTCCCGTCGGGGCGGCCACCGTCACCAAGCTGGCTGCCAACCTGGTGGGCGGGCTCAACACGATCGCCCTCGCCGAAGCGCTCGTGCTGGGCGCCAAGGCCGGTGTGGCCCCTTCGGTGCTGCTGGACGCCCTTCGGCAGAGCCCGGTCGGGTCGAGAATGATGGATAGCCGAGGGCGTCAGATGGTGGAGCGCCACTTCGAGCCCTTCATCAGGCTCGACCTCTTCATGAAGGACTTCCGCCTCATGCTGGAGGAAGGGGGCCGGGTGGGCGCCCCGCTGCCTCTGACCAGCGTAGCGCACCAGCTGTGCATGGCGACCTCGGCGGCGGGCCACGGTGGCGAGGATCTCTCCGCCGTCATCACGACGCTCGAGTATCTCGCCGGTATGAGGCCAGAGGAGTCGAGGTCCTGACCATGCGCTTCGGAACCTACTATTTCTTCCAGGCGGCACCCGGCCTCACCCACGCGGATGTCGTGCATCGTGAGCTCGAGCAGATGGAATGGACGGAAGAGCTCGGCTTCGATCAAATCTGGCTGACCGAGCACCACTTCATCGACTACGGGCTCTCCGTGGATCCGGCCACCCTCGCCTCGGCCGCCGCCTCCCGTACCCGGCGCATCCGGATCGGCCTCGCCGCCGCCATCCTGCCCTTTCACCACCCGCTGCGCCTGGCCGAGCAGATGGCCCTCATCGACATCATCGCGAAGGGCCGACTCGACGTCGGGGTGGGGCGCGGCAATCGACCAGCCGAGTTCACCGGCTACCACATCCCGCAGCAGGAGAGCCGCGAGCGGTTCGACGAGGCCGTGGACATCATGCTGCGGGCCTGGAAGGAGGATTCGTTCTCGCACGACGGGCGCTTCTTCACCATCAAGCAGGCGCGCGTCATTCCCAAGCCCTGGCAGCGGCCGCACCCGCCGATGTATCAAGTCTGCGCCAGCAAGGACGGCATCGAGAACACGGCGGCCCGCGGCTGGCCCATGCTCAACTCGATTCTCTTCGGGCCCCTCGAGCAGCTCGCCGCCAGTCGCGATACCTACATCGAGACCCTGCGCAAACACGCGCGCACCGAGGCCGAGATCGCCCGCCTGCTCCAGGACTGGGGGGTGTCCCGCCACATCTACGTGGCTCCCACCGATGCGCAGGCCCTGGCCGAGGCCCGTGAGGCGGAGATGTGGTACCAGGAGTCCTTTCGGCGATTCGTCATTCCCGACCGGATCGAGGACGCTCACCCGAGCTTGCAGCCCGGCTTCCGCGCCATGGCGGAGCGACTCTCTCAGGTGACGTGGGAGCGGCTGGTGGCCGAGACGCTCGCCTTCGGCTCTCCCGACACCATGGCCCGGCATCTCGAGGCGATGCGCGCGATGGGGGTCGGTCACGTGCTCTGCTGGATGAACTTCGGCGGGCTTGCCCAGGACAAGATCCGCCGCTCCATGGAACTGTTCGCCCGGGAGGTGATGCCTCACTTCCGCGACCGCTAGGACGAGACGTTCTCTCCACACCCTCAAGGAGGCAGCAGCCATGAACCTACTCGATCCCGAGGAACTCAGCCAGCTTCTGCCCGCGGAAACACATTCCTACCCCGCGCCCGTTCCCACCCAGAGCGTGTCCAGCGACGAGTTCATGCCGGGACCCCAGACCACGGCCCAGCGGCGAGTCGAGGCGCGCATGAAGGAGCTTGGCGGTGAGCTGGCGCGCCGGCAGGGCCTCACGCGGCGGCGCTTTTTCCAGAGCGCGGCCGGCATGGCCGCCGCCTTCGTGGCCATGAACGAGGTCTACGGCCGGCTGTTCGAGGCGAGCCCGGCCGAGGCGCAGACGCCGGACATGGCCAAGGAACGCGCCAAGGCCCTCTCGAACCAGTTCATCATGGACTGCCACACCCACTTTCTGCGCGACGACACACGGATCATGGTCTTCGTGCGGGCGCGCGAGGCGGTCGGCAAGGCAGGATGGAATCCCGCCCTGGTCGGCAAAGAGCAGACCATCGAGGATCTGAAGTTCGCCAACTACTTCAAGGAGATCTACCTCGACAGCGACACCAAGGTCGCCCTCATCTCCGGCTCGCCCTCGGACATCCCGCAGGATTGGTTCCTGACCAACGAGATGAAGGCCGAGGCGCGCGCCAAGGTCAACGCCCAGGCCGGCGCTCGCCGGATGCTCAGCCACGCCATCTTCACCCCGGGGCAACCGGGCTGGCTGGAGGCGATCGACAAAGCGATCAGCGAGCTGAAGCCTGATTCGTTCAAGGGCTACACCATCGGCGACAACACCAACAAGAAGGTCGGCAAGTACCCCTGGCGCATGGACGACGAGAAGGTGGCCTACAAGGCCTACGAGAAGTTCCTGAAAGCCGGCCTGGTCAACGTGTGCGTGCACAAGGGCCTCTTCCCGCCCCACGTGGAGAAGGAGTTTCCGCACTTTCTGGCCTACTCGGATGTGCGGGACGTCGGCAAGGCAGCCAAGGACTGGCCTCAGCTGAACTTCGTCATCTACCACTCGGCCTACCGCTTCGCGGCCGGCGGCAAGGTGGAGGATGCCTGGGCGCAGTTCGAGAAGACGGGGCGCATCGAGTGGGTGACCGATCTCGCCGAGATTCCCTCCAAGTACGGTGTCAGCAACGTGTACGCCGACCTCGGCCAGATCTTCGCCCAGACCACGGTGGCCGACCCGCGCGTGTGCGCGGCGATGATGGGACAACTGGTGCGCGGCCTGGGGGCCGACCGGGTGGTATGGGGAACGGACGCCGTGTGGACGGGCTCACCGCAGTGGCAGATCGAAGCGCTGCGTCGGCTGGAGATTCCCGACGACATGCAGAAGAAGTACGGCTTCAACGCCCTGGGGCCGGCCGACGGGCCCGTCAAGAACGCGATCTTCGGCGCGACGAACGCCCGCCTCTACAAGTACGAGAGGCGATCCGCGCTGGCCACCGACCGTGTGGCCGTCGCCAAGGCCGCCTACGAAGAGAAAGGGACGGCCCGCAGCAACCTGCGCTACGGGTATGTTGCGCGGACGCGCACCTAGCGCTGGTCCCGCCGCGTGGCACGTGTCCTGACGACGGCGGCGCCGCGCGATGCGTGGCGCCGCCTCGTGCGGGCGGAACACGTCGTCATGGCGGGCGTGGCCGTGGTCATGCTCGTTCTGGTCGTGCTGCCCCTGCTGTCCCTGGTGTGGGGCAGCGTGAGCGCCGACGGCCGCTTCACCCTGACCCACTTCCGCGAGGCGCTGGGCAGCCGGCTGTACGTCCAGGCCCTCCGCAACTCCCTCGTTCTCGGCCTGTGGACGGCGGCCCTGAGCGTCGCCGTCGGACTGCCCCTCGCCTGGGCGGTGAGCCGTACGAACGTCCCCGGCAAGCGGCTGATCCATCTCACGGCCGTCGTTTCTTACCTGACGCCGCCTTATCTGACGGCGATCGCCTTCGTGAATCTGTTCAGCCCCAACGCGGGCCTGGTCAACCGCTTCGTGCGCGACGTGCTTGGCATGCCGGCCCTCACTTTCAATGTCTTCTCGATGGCCGGACTCGTCCTCGTCACCGTGCTTCACACCTTTCCCTTCGTGTATCTCTTGGCGGCGAGCGCGCTTCAGTCGGTGGATTCGTCCATGGAGGAATCGGCCCAGATCCTCGGCGCCGGCCGCTGGCGCACGGCGACCGTCATCACGCTGCCCTTGGTGGCGGCGGCCGTCCTGTCGGGGGCGCTCATCGCTTTCGTGAACGCCATCGCCCTCTTCGGGTCGCAGGCCATCATCGGCCTGCCCGGCCGTGTCTTCACCTTGCCCACCCGCATCTACGCCCTGTTCGACTATCCGCCCCAGTACGGGCTCGCCTCCGCCATGTCGCTGATCTTCGTGGCCCTCACCGTGGCCGCCCTCTATCTGCAGCGGCGCTACCTCGCCCGGCGTTCCTACGTGACGGTGGGCGGGAAGGGAAGCCGTCCGCAGCTCGTCGACCTCGGGCCAGTCCGGTGGGGCGTCCTCGCTTTCTGCGTGGCCGTCTTCGTGGTGGCGGTGGTCGCGCCCTACCTCACGCTGCTGGCCGTGTCGGTGAGCAAGTCGTGGGGGCTCGAGTTCTGGCAGAACCTCACCCTGAAGCACTATCACTTTGTCCTGTTCGAGTACGATGTCACCCGCCGCGCTATCGGGAACAGTCTGTTCCTGGCCAGCGCCGCCGCGACCCTCACCATCCTGCTCGGGAGCCTCATCGGCTGGCTCGATCTCAGAACGGCGCTCCAAGGGCGGAAGCTGCTCGACTACGTCTCGCTGATTCCTCTCGGCTTGCCCGGTATCGTGGTGGCGGTCGCGTTGATCCAGTTCTGGCTCGCCCTGCCGTTGCCGATCTATGGCACCCTGCTGATCATCTTGCTCGCCTACACCGGGCGCTACGTGCCGCTCGGAGTCCGCTCGGCCAATGCCGCGTTCCGTCAGATCGATCCTTCCCTCGAAGAGGCCGCGCGGATCACCGGCGCCGGATGGATGCGCACCTTCCGAGTCGTCACCCTGCCCTTGGCCCGTCCTGGGCTCTTTGCCGGCTGGCTTCTCGTCTTCGTCCCCGCGTTACAGGAATTGAGCGCCTCCATCCTGCTCTTCAGCTCCGAGTCCATCACCCTGGCCGTCGCCGTGTACAACCTCTACGAGACGGGGTCGCTGGAGCCGGTGGCGGCGCTCTCCATCGTGACGATGGTGCTCATCACGGCGGCCATCGGGCTCGCCACCCGGATCGGCGGCGGCGCCTCCGAGGCGGCGGCAATGCCACGCGCGGAGCGGGCGCCCCTTCCGCAGTGAGCCCTGAACCGATGGCGGGGATTCAGATCGAGCGAGTGACCAAACGCTTCGGCACGCTGACCGCGGTCCGTGAGCTGAGCCTGGAGGTCGGCGACCGCGAGTTCGTCACCTTGCTCGGGCCGAGTGGCTGTGGAAAGACCACGCTGCTCCGCCTGATCGCGGGGTTCATGGCCCCCGATGCGGGAACCATCCGGGTCGGAGCGACTATCCTCTCCACGGCGAGGGTGGTCGTTCCTCCCGAGCGCCGGGGCATGGGGATGGTGTTCCAGAACTACGCGGTCTGGCCCCACAAGACCGTCTTTCAGAACGTTGCCTTCGGCCTTCAGGTTCGCAAGGTAGGCCGGCGCGAGACGGAGGCGCGCGTGGCGCGGGTGCTGGAGCTTGTCAACCTGACGGGGCTCGAAGGCCGCTACCCGAACCAGCTGAGCGGCGGGCAGCAGCAGCGCGTCGCGCTCGCGCGCAGCCTGGTGGTGGAGCCGGCGATCCTGCTTCTCGACGAGCCGCTTTCGAATCTCGACGCCAAGCTGCGCGAGCGGATGCGCTGGGAGCTGAAAGATCTCCAGCGACGCACCGGGATCACGTTCGTCTATGTCACCCACGACCAGGCGGAGGCCATGGCGCTTTCCGACCGCATCGCGGTCATGCATCAGGGAGAGGTCATGCAGTTCGGCGCGCCCCGCGCGGTCTACACCCGCCCCGCCAACCGGACCGTCGCCGACTTCATGGGCCTGATCAACCTGATCCCCGGGCGCGTGCTCCGGGCCGCCGGTGAGGCGAGCCTCATCACGTTGGGGGGAGGCTCCCATCCGATTGGTCTCGCCCTTCCTCCCGGCGCTGCCGATGGACAAGCCGTGCAGATCGCCGTTCGACCCGAGAGTCTCGGCGTGACCCCGCTGGTCACCGGTTCCAGCCCAGCGAGACCGGAAGCTTTAGTCGGCAAGGTGGTGGAGGTGACGTTTCTCGGTAATCTCACGGACTGCCACGTGGGCCTCCACGATGGGACGCGCATCCGGATTCAGGTCGATCCCGGCGAAGTTCTGGAGGTTGGTCAGCCCGTGCGAGTCCACATCGACCGCCAGGCCGCCACAGTGTTTCTGGACTGACTCAGATAAGGTTCACGCCGTAAGCTCTGAGGGACGGGTCCCGCGAGACGAGGACCATGGCCTCGTGCCGTGCCTGGGCGACGAGCAACCGGTCGAATGGATCACGATGGTGAAAAGGAAGACTCTCGACGGCGGTGATGTGCGCCAACGTGATCGATAGCAAGTGGAAGCCGTTCGCCTCGCAATGCTCGACCACGAAGCGGTCAACCGTCGACGGCAGCTTGAGCTTCCCGAGTGACGCCTTGATGGCTATTTCCCAGATGCTCGCGTGACTCAGGAAGCATTCGTTGTCCGCATCGGAGATGGCCATCCGGGCGCGGCGCCGTAGGGCAGGATCGTCCTGCACCCACCAGAGGAAGGTGTGGGCGTCGAGCAAGAGCCGCATTCAGCGGTAGTCGGCGAGATCCTCGAGGGGAGCGCCGAAGTCCCTGGCCATCCAGACGCGCCCCCTCGCCGAGCCGGGGCGTCGTCGCCGGGCTACCCGCTTGACAGGCACGAGCTTCACGAGTGGTTTGTTGTCCTTGGCGATGACGACGTCTTCGCCGGTCAGCGCTTTCTGAAGGAGCTCCGAGAATCGGGCCTTGGCCTCGGCGACATTGAACTGTGGCATGGGTGACCTCGAGTGTGGTCATCCTACATGACCAACTCCTACCGGTCAACGGGGCAAGCCGGCACCGGCGGCCAGCAAGGGGCCGCCTGAGCGCGAATCAGAGGTCAGATCATGGGGCACCGAGGCGCGCGCCCGGGCGTAACCCTGTGCTCTTGGCGAAGGCTTCGGCGCTGACCTTCTGACCACCGTCGGGACGGACACGCGTGACCTGAATGTGTCCGCCGGGGGCGGCGATCATCAAGCCCTCGTCATCAATGGCGGTCACTTCTCCGGGCGGAGCGGACACGGCGCCTGCGCGCTTCCTGGCCTCGAGGAGCTGCACGGTCGTCCCTTCATGGGTGGTCCAGGCGCCCGGCTGTGGATCGGCCCCGCGGATGAGGTTCCAGATCTGCTGGAGAGGCTGGTGCCAGTCGATCGGCACGTGTTCCTTTCTGCACCACCCCTCATAGGTGGCTTGGGACTCGTCTTGGACGATCTTGGGGGCCGTCCCGCCGCGCACCATGTCCACCGCCTCCAGCAGGGCCGCCACCCCGAGCGGATAGAGCCGGTCGAAGTAGAGGCTGCCGAGGGTGTCGCTATCCCTGATCTCGACTTCCTTTTGCAGAAGGATCGGCCCGGTATCCAGGCCGTTGTCGGGCCAGAAGATGGTGAGCCCCGTGCGCGTCTCCCCCATGATGATCGGCCAGTTGATGGAGCTCGGACCCCGGTGGCGAGGGAGCAACGAGGGGTGGTACTGGATGGTGCCGCGCGTCGGCAGATTCAAGACCTCCTCGGGCACGATGAGGGTGACGTAGGCCATGACACAGAGATCGGCCTTGAGCCGCGCGAACTCCTCCCTCACGTCGGGGTCCTTGCGAAAGGATCGGGGCTGTTTGACGGGCAGCCCCCGCGCGAGCGCGGCCTCCTTCAGGGGATCGACTCGCCCTCGCCCCTCGGCCGGTTCGGGGGCACAATAAACGCCAACCACGTTGTCCCCCCGCTCCAGCAGGGCCTCCAGCACGCTCTTGCCAAACGCTTGCTGACCATGGACCACGATGCGCATGATGTCATCTCCCGCGAGCCGTGTGACGCATGCGCCAGTTTCCTCCGGCGAACCTCCATTGGCAACCACCTCTGTCTCGACCGAGGTATCACCACCTAGCTGAGGAGCAGGCGGGTCAGCTCCTCGGGCTGGCTCAGCATGGGATAGTGGCCGGTGTCCAGCTCGTGCCACGATGCGTTCAGCCGTTCCGCAGTTCGGCGCTGGTGCGCTTCGGGCGGATTCGTGGCGCGCCGGCAACGAATCACGGTGGCTGGCCACGTGTGATCCCAGAAGGTGGTGGGCTCCATGGGCGCCTCGAGGGCGGCGATAGGATGCAGGGTATAGCGCGCCAGCGCCCACGCCCGCGTGTCGGGATCGAGATCGGCGAAAAGACGATCCTGTGCGTCGGCCCTGGTGGGTCCGGTCGCGACGTCGGTCGTCTCGCGAGGCCCTGTACGCTTCACGATGCCGTCCACCCGCTCCCCGGGCAGTAGGGCCAGGGCGTCGACGAAGATCACGCGCGCGATGCGCTCGCGCGCCAGCTCGGCGACCTTGCAGATGACCATCCCTCCCGAGCTCGTGCCCACCAGGACGACCGTGCGCAGGTCCTCGTAGAACAGAAACTGCGCGACCTCGCGAGCGTGGCTGCCCACGGTGATGCCGGAGCGGATCACATCATGGCGCTCGGCGCAGCCGTCGAGAGTCGGCGCGTAGACGGTATGTCCGGCCGCCCGCAGCCGCGCCGCCACCGGCTTCCAGATCCACCCCCCCTGATACGCCCCGTGCACCAGCACATACGTCGCCATCGATGGACCCCTTTTCATCTCACCAGGTCATACGTCATGCCGTCCTCCGGCCGCGCAGAGTGTGTGGCGCGTGACTCACCAGACCACGCGGCTAGCCCGCGCGGTCGAGGCCGTACAGCTCGGCCACGTTGTCGTGGAGGACGAGCCGGCGTTCGGCTGCGGTGAGGTGCCCGGTATGGCGGGCGAGCAGCTCTTGCGAGTCCGGCCACGTCGAATCGCTGTGCGGAAAATCGTTGGCCCACAGGAGGCGCCGCACGTTGAGCAGATCCTTGACCCGAAAGGCCACCCAGTCGTCCTGAAAGGTCGTGTAGACGTGCTCGCGAAAGTACTCGCTGGGCGCCTTGGCGAGGGCGGCCGCGGTGAGCCAGGCGCGGTGTCGCTCGTAGGCGTGGTCCATCCGGTACATGAAGTGAGGCACCCAGCCGGCGTCAGCCTCGACGCACACCAGGCGGAGCTTGGGATGGCGCTCGAACACGCCACCGAAGATGAAGACGCCGATGAGATCTTGATTACCTCGGATGAAGGCCATGAAGCTGTTGAGCTTCGGACCGCGGGGCCGCACCAAGTCCCCCTGGCTCGTGAGGACGTGGAACGACGGCGGCAATTCGAGTGCGATGGCCGCTTCGAAGAACGGCGCCCAGTACGGGTCGTCGTAGTCGGGCCCCTTGGGATTTCCGGGTAGCATCACCCCGCGCAGGCCCAGCCCTTTGATCGTCTCCAAGTCCGCGATGCCGTCCTCGACCGAGCGGAGGGCCGTCTGACCAATGCCGATCAGCCGATCGGGATGAGCCCCGCAGAACTCGGCCAGCCAGCGGTTGTAGGCCTGGAAGCACGCGTGCTTGTAGTCGAAGTCCGGATGATTACAGAGCATCATGCCGACGGTGGGATAGATGACCTCGGCGGCGATGCCATCGCGCGCCTGATCCGCCATCCGCGCCTCGGGATCCCAGCCGCCCCGGTGGAGATCCTCGAAGCGCGCCCCGAACATCTTCAAACCATCGGACCGCTGACCAGCCGCGGCGATCAGGCCCATGGGGATGGGCTTGGGCAGCCCGTCGATCACGAAAAGGTCGCCACGCGCCGCATCGTGGACGAGGCGGGGCGCGCGATCGCGCCAGGCCCGGTCGATGCGATCGACGTACGTGCCCGGGGGTTCTGTGACGTGCGAGTCCGCGGAGATGACTGCCTCGGTCATGATCGTTCTCCTCGAAGTGTGCCTGGCCCATGGTACCCTTCCGTCGCGCGGACGGCGAGAGGGCCAAGCCGCTTGAGTGTCAGATGACCCCCTTCGTACGCAGCTCCGCGATCTCGGCCGAGCGATAGCCCAGCTCGGCCAGGATCGCCTCGGTGTGCTCGCCGAGGGTGGGGGCTCGATGGCGGAAGCGGCCGGGAGTCTCGGACAGATCGACCGGCGTGGGGGCCAGCGGCGCCGGGTGGGACAAACCAGGATATTCCGTGTCGTGAAGCAAGCCGGCCGCCCTGATGTGGGCGTCCTGCAGCGCCTGCTGGGGCGAGTACAGAGGACCGGCGGGAATCTTGGCGGCCTCGAGAGCGGAGAGGGCCTCGACCGTGGTGCGGTCGGCCGTCCACTCGGACATGCGCTTGGAGATGATCTCCCCGTGGTTGCCACGGGCCTCGTCGTCCTTGAAGCGTGGATCGGTCAGCCAGTGATCGTCGCCCATCAGCTTGGCCCATCGCGCGAACATCGGACCTCCGATCGCGTAGGCGATGATCCAGCCATCCTTGGTACGAAAGAGATCGGAAGGCGCGGACGTCTGGCCCCGATTGAGGGTGGCGACCCGATTGGCCTGGATGACCTGCTGCTCGACCAGGGTCGGGTTGTTGAAGGCGACCGCCGTTCTTAGAAGAGCCGCCTCGACCTTCTGACCCCGACCGGACTGCTGCCGCGCCATGAGGGCGGCCAGGGTACCGAGGGCTGCCACCGACGCCGTGCCACAATCGACCCAGGCGACCGCCGCCCGCATCGGCTGCTCCGGCGTGCCCGTGAGGTAGGCCGAGCCGCACATCACCTGACCGATGCCGTCGAAGCCGTGCTTGCTGCTCCACGGGCCGCCGGCGCCGAAGGCGGTCACGGTGGTGAGGATGATGTCGGGCTTCACGCGGCGCAGGCTTTCGAGGTCCAGCGCGAGCGAGCGCAACACTTCCGGCGGGAGATTGGCGACCACCACATCGGCGGTGGCCACCAGCTTGCGCACGATCTCCCGCCCCTCGGGGCAGGCCGGGTCGAGCGTCATCGCGCGCTTGTTGCGATTCATGACCAGGAACATGGCGCCCACACCGTCAGCCCCCACCGGGGCTACCCAACGGTCCTCACCGCCACCTCGCCGTTCGACGCGAATGACGTCGGCGCCGAGATCGGCCAGGAGCGCCGCGCAATATGGCCCCGCGATATATCGGCCGAAGTCGAGCACCCGGATTCCTGTCAGCACGTCGGCGATCTGCCCGTCCCGCTCGCTCACTCTCGCCCTCCTGGCTACCGCGTGTTCGCGCTGCAGCGGCCAGCACCCGCCGCCCGCGTCATGCCCCGGGGAGAAGGTAGGTCGGGCGCGCCACGCGGTCAAGGCCGCGCCGGCGACGGGTCCTGGTCAGCACATCGTTTCGTGGAGTACGATACGGCCACGTTGGGACGAGCGTGGCCCGCGGGCCCGAGGAGGAGCGGACGATGCCGTATGACCTGGTGATCAAGAATGGAACGGTGATCGACGGATCGGGCCTCCCCCGCTACCGGGCCGACCTCGGCGTGCGGCACGGCCGCATCGCCACCATCGGCCGCATCCGCGAGCAGGCCCGTGAGGTGATCGACGCCGACGGCCAGGTGGTGTCGCCCGGCTTCGTTGACGGCCACACGCACATGGATGCCCAGATCTTCTGGGATCCGCTCGGCACCTGCTCGTGCTGGCATGGCGTGACCAGCGTGGTGATGGGCAACTGCGGATTCACCCTGGCTCCGTGCGGCAAGGCCGATCGGCACCTGGTCGTCCGCAACCTGGAGCGGGCCGAGGATATCGCGGCCGAGGCCATGGACGCCGGCATCGACTGGACGTGGACGACGTTTCCGGAATTTCTGGACCGGCTGGAATCCTTGCCCAAGGGTATCAACTACGCGGGCTACATCGGGCACTCCGCGCTCCGGACGTATGTCATGGGCGAGCGGGCCTTCGACGAGGCCGGTGGTGAGGACGACCTGCGCGCCATGGAACGTGAGCTGCGGGATGCCATCCGGGCGGGCGCGATCGGCTTTACCACGTCGCGCTCCCCGAGTCACGAGACGCCGGACCGCCGTCCGGTGGCGAGCCGCCTGGCCACCTGGGAGGAAGTCCGGCGGCTGGTCGGCGTCATGGGCGATATGAACGCGGGCATCTTCGAGATCGCGGGCGAGCGATTCGGTGACGATCGGCAGGGCCTGCGCGACTATCATGTCCGGCTGCGCGATCTGGCCGTGCACACCGGGCGTCCGGTGACGTGGGGCCTGTTCAGCCGGCGAGAGGATCCGGAGCTCTGGCGTCTCTACCTGGCCCTCCTGGAAGAAACGGCGGCCGCCGGCGGTCGTATGTTCGCGCAGGTGCACAGCCGCGCCCTCACCGTGGTGCTCTCGTTCGAGACCAGCCTGCCCTTCGACCGGCTGCCGGTGTGGAAGGAGTTCCGGGCCCAGCCCCTCGCGGAGCAGCGCCATCGGTTGCGCGATCCAGACACACGCCGCCGGCTGATCGAGGCGGCGCGCGAGCGTGACGATCGGCCGCCCATCGGGGCAGAACCGCGGCGGGCGGCCTACGACTGGACCTTCATCATGGACACCCCGGACGGTCCCCACCGCTCGGTGGCGGACGTGGCCCGCGAGCGCGGTGTGGATCCGGTGGAGGCGATGATCGACCTTGCCCTCGAGCGCGATCTCGCCCGCTTCTTTCTGCAGCCCATCGCCAACGAGAACCAGGACCATACGCTCGAGCTGATGAAACACCCCCGCACGGTGGTGACCTTTTCGGACTCGGGGGCCCACGTCTCCCAGATCATGGATGCCTCGCTGCAGACGCACCTGCTCAGCCACTGGGTCCGGGCTAAGGGAGCGCTCACCCTCGAGGAGGGCGTGCGCATGCTGAGCTTCGAGCCGGCCACGCACTGGGGGTTCGCCGACCGGGGCCTCATCCGGGAGGGCATGGCCGCCGATCTGCTCGTCTTCGATCCCGACACGATCGCCCCCGAGATGCCGGAGGTGATGCACGATCTGCCAGCCGGTGCCCGACGCCTGGTCCAGCGCTCGCGCGGCATCGCGGCCACCGTGGTCAACGGCGAGGTGGTGCTGCGCGATGGCAAGGCCACCGGCGCCCTTCCCGGGCGACTGCTGCGGGGTCCGCTCGCGCCGAGATGATGGAGACGGCCCCGTGAAAAGCGTCGAGATCGACCGGGGCAAGCGCCTGCGCGATCAGCCGGGAACCGGACACAACCGGCTTCACCCCGATCTGGTGCCACTTCTGGAGGTCGAGGAGGGTGAGGAAGTGGTTCTGCAAACGCGCGATGGGGTCGACGGTCAGCTCGGGCCGTCCACCAGCGCCGCCGATCTGGCCGGTCTGGAGGCTGGCGCCATCCATCCCCTCACGGGCCCGGTGTTCGTCAAGGGCGCCCAACCGGGCGACCTGCTCGAGGTGACGTTTGTCGACATCCTGCCCGAGCGGCAGGCCTTCAGTGCGATCGTTCCCGGTCTCGGCTTTCTCCGCGATCTCTGCACCACGCCCTTCCTGGTGCACTGGGGCATCAGTGACGGCTGGGCCACCTCGCTCCAGTTGCCGGGCGTGCGCATCCCGGGCGCGCCGTTCATGGGCGTTTCCGCGGTGGCTCCCTCAGCGCATCAGCTCGCGGCCTTCAGCAAGCGCGAGCAGGATCTTATCGACCGAGGTGGATTGGTGTTTCCGCCGAGCCCGAATGGCGCCGTCCCCGCCCGCGGAGTAGTCGCGGAGCGAGGCTTGCGTACCATTCCGCCCCGCGAGAACGGGGGCAACTTCGACGTCAAGCAATTGACCAAGGGCTCCACGTTGCTCCTGCCCGTCACGGTGGACGGGGCCCTCTTCTCCGTGGGCGACGGCCACTTCGCCCAGGGGGACGGTGAGGTCTGTGTCACGGCGGTCGAGATGGGGGCCACCGCCGCCGTGCGCTTCCGCGTGCTGAAAGGGGCGGCTGCCTCGCGACGCTGGCGCGGCCCGCGCTTTGCCCACGGCGACTACTTCGCGCCGCCCCAATGGGCGGTCCCGCAGCGCTTCACGGCCACCATGGGGATGCCGATCCGTGAGGACGGCGTGAACGACGGGGAGAACCTGACCCTGGCCTGCCGCAACGCGCTCCTGAACATGATGGACCTGCTCCAGGAGCGAGGCTGGAGCCGCGACCAGGCGTATATCATCTGCAGCGTGGCGGTGGACCTGCGCATCAGCAACGTGGTCGACGTACCGAACTACGTCGTGTCGGCGCTGCTTCCAGAGGCGATCTTCCAGGACTGACCACGAAGGGGTAACGAGGAGGAAACGGAGATGAGTCCCGATCGGCCATCGCGCGTTCTTCGATGCTCGCGTCCGCGCGTTCTGTTGCTCCTGGCGCTCATGCTCGCCCTTGGCCAGGCTCGGGATGCCGCTGGCCAGACGGTCCCCGCCGGAGAGGTCGTCATCGCCTGGCATGTGACTATCGCGCCGACGTGGTTTGATCCCTCCACCGCGCCTCCCCAGATCACGCCCTTCGGGATGCTGTACGCCCTCCACGACGCGCTGGTCCGGCCCCTGCCCGGGCAGAAGGTCGGCTCCAGTCTGGCCGAGTCGTGGAAGGAGAGTCCGGACGGGCTGGTGTACGAGTTCAAGCTGCGGCGCGGGGTCAAGTTCCACAACGGCGACCCTGTCACGACCGACGACGTAAAATTCAGCTACGACCGCTACAAAGGAGCGGGAGCCAAGGAGCTCCAGACGCGCGTCCGCCAGGTTGAGATCGTGGATGCTTCCACTGTCAGGTTTCATCTGAAGGAGCCCTGGCCGGACTTCATGACCTTCTATGGCACCACCGCCACTGCGGCGGGAATCATCGTACCCAAGAAGTACCTCACCCAGGTCGGCGACGAGGGCTTCCGGAAGCATCCCATCGGGGCCGGTCCCTACAAATTCGTGAGCCATTCTCCGGGAGTGGAAGTGGTCCTGGAGGCCAACACCGAGTACTGGCGGAAGGTGCCGAACGTCAAGCGAATCACCATGAAGAGTGTTCCCGAAACCACCACGCGGGTGGCGATGCTGAAGAAGGGCGAGGCAGACATTGCGTACGCCCTGGACGGCGAGGACGCCGAGAACGTGCGGCGGGACCCGCGCCTGACCCTGGTGCCCTCCAAGCATGCGTCCATCTACTGGATCGAGTTTCCCGACCAGTGGGATCCCAAGTCTCCCTGGCACGACAAGCGTCTGCGGCTGGCCGTCAACCACGCGCTCAATCGCAAGGCCATCAACGAGGCGGCCTGCTTGGGGTATTGTCCGCCGGCGGGCGTGATCGTGCCCCGGGTCATGGACTTTGCCCTCCAGGTGGCGCCCCCCGCCTACGATCCGCAGAAGGCTAAGCAGTTACTGGCCGAGGCCGGTTATCCGAAGGGATTCGACGCGGGGGACTTCACGCCGATTCCGCCGTTCTTCGTGGTGGCCGAGACCTCCCTCAATGACCTCAGCGCGGTGGGAATTCGGCTGAAGATGCGCACGGTCGAGCGGGCCACCTTCTATGCGCAATGGCGCGAGAAGAAGCTGCGCGGGCTGTTCCTCACGGCGTCGGGGAACTCCGGCAACGCCGCCAGCCGGGTGGAGGCCTTCATGCACTCGAAGGGGAGCTTCAGCTACGGGGGCTATCCCGACCTCGACGATCTCTTCGAGCAGCAGGCACGCGAACGCGATCCCGCCAAGCGCGAGGTCCTGCTCTATCGCATCCAGCAGCTCAGTATCGACCGGGTGATGTTCGCGCCGATCATGGACTATCGGACCTTGCGCGGGGTCGGCCCGCGCATCGCCGAGCACGCCCTCGACTCCATGCACCTGATCCCCTTCTCAGCCTACGAGAACATCCGGCTGAAGTAGGGCACGTCAACTCGTCGGGAGCGTCTGGCCCATATCCGCGATGGCGTCGTCGAGGACGGCCACCACGCGGTCGATCTCGGCGCGGGTGATGACGAGCGGCGGTGAGAGGACGATGGTGCTGCCCAGGTGGCGGCCGCCGCCGGAGCGACCGACGATCACGCCGTGGTGGCGCGCGAAGTCGACCAGACGGGTGATGCGGTCGGCGGGGACGATCTCCTTGGTGTGGCGGTCCTTGACCAGCTCCACTCCGGCGAGGAGGCCCTTGCCGCGCACGTCGCCCACCCATGGGTGCTTCGTGAGCGTGCGGAGCTGATCGAGCAGGTAGGCCCCGTGCTCGGCGGCGCGCTCCACGAGCCGCTCGCGGACGATGATGTCGATGTTACGGCCGGCCACGGCGGCCGCTACCGGGTGGCCCCCGTAGGTCGAGATCTGAAAGACCTGCCGGTTCTCGGACGGCTCCCCCACGAAGGACTTGAAGACGTCGTTGCGGACGACGGTGGCGGCGATGGGCAGGTAGGCGCTGACCAAGCCCTTGGCGATGCTGACCATGTCCGGCCGTACTCCGTAGTGCTGGTGGGCGAACATCGCCCCCGTGCGCCCGAAGCCGTTGATGACTTCGTCGATGTGGAGCAGGCAGCCGTACTTCTTGGCGAGGGCCGCCATCTCGGGCAGATACTCGTCGGGCGGGACGGCCACCCCCACCGCGCTCATGATCGGCTCCACGAGGATGGTGGCCACCGTGTCGGGGCCTTCTCCCTGGATGGTGGCCTCGACGTTTTTCACGCAGGCCAGCTCGCAGGACGGATAGGTGAGCCCGAAGGGGCAGCGGTAGCAGTAGGGCGGCGCCACGTGGACGAAGTCGTTGCCGCCGAGCGGTTCGAACTTCATCTTGCGGTCGCCCATGCCACCCGCGGCCAGGGTGGCCAAGGTGGTCCCGTGGTAGCCGAGATAGCGGGTGACGGTCTTGTAGCGGAACTGACCGGGGTGCTCGTGCTTCATGTACTGGCGGGCGATCTTGAAGCCCGCTTCGTTGGCCTCCGAGCCCGAGGCCACGAAGTAGACATGGTTGTCACCGCCGAGTAGCCCGTTGACGCGCTCGGCGAGGGCGGCCGCCGGCGCGTTCATGGCAGTGTGCGGATAGTAGGGCAGCGCCCGCATCTGGGCCGCCGCGACCTCGGCGAGCTCGGTACGGCCATAGCCCACGTTGACGCACCAGAGTCCGGCCATGGCGTCGAGGTACTCGGTCCCGTCGGCGTCGACCACGGTTGAGCCGCGACCTTCCACGATCACCAGCGGCTCGGCCTCGAGCTGGCGATGCGGCACCACCGGATGGAGCACGTTGTGGAGATCCTGCTGGACGACGGCCTTGCGCTCCTCCACCGTGGCTGCGGCGTGGGGGCTGGTCATAGTGTCTCTCCTGTCCGGCGCGAGGTGTGCTTCCCCGCCAGATTATACGGGCACCGCTCCGCCCCGCGCTGGTCCTCCCTTAGCGGGGCTTGCTCGGAAAGCGACTGACGTCGTTGGGGGTGATCAGATCGGGTACCGTCCAGCCGTCGAGGTCGTACTCGGCCATGCACTGCTCGGCGAAGCCGCGGAAGCGCTGAGCGTCGCCGCTGGCCTGGGCCATCTGCCAGGTGATGAGTCGGATAGTCTCGGCCGCGCCCGCGTAATTGCGCTCGTACAGCTCATGGCGGCCGCCGAACTCGGTACCCGTGGCATCCCACAGGAGCTTCATCAGCTTGATGCGCTCGACGGCGCTGGTGCCGTCCGAGCCGCGCAGGTACTTGTCGAGATAGGGGCGCAAGGCAGGGGTCCGGAAGTCGACGGCGTGCGAGTTCAGATAGATGAGGCCGCTGGCCAGGATGCTCTCGGTCAGCTCCTTCACGCGGGGGTAGGCCACCGTGGAGAACACGCGATACGCCTGGCCGTACTCGGGATTGGGCAGCACGCTCGCGCCCGCCCAGGGGACGGGCGTGCGCGCCATGGCGTCGCTGAGCCCCCAGAACAGGTTGCGCCAGGCGATGGCCTCGCCCACCGAGGCCTGGACGTTGCGTGCCTCGCTCGCGCCGACGGCGTCCACCGCCTTCAGGAGCAGGCCGGCGATGAAGTCGAGCTTGACGGCCAGCCGCGTGCACCCATGGAGCATGGCGCGCGGGAAGAAGCCGGAGTGCGAGAAGAACGTGTTGGATTTCTCCACGTCTTCGTAGACGAAGACGTTCTCCCAGGGCACGAGAGCCTGGTCGAGGACGAGGATGGCATCGTTCTCGTCAAGGCGGCTGCTGAGGGGATAGTCGAAAGGACTCCCCATCACCTCGGCCGTCATGGCGTACGACGGACGACAGATGAGCTTGACGCCGGGGGTATCCATGCTGGCGATGAAGGTGAGGGCAAACGCCTTCGTCTTGATGGGCACCGTGCTGGGGTGGGCGATGAAGTTGTAGTGGGTGAGCGCAGAGCCGGTCGCGACGACCTTGGCTCCGCTCACGATCAGTCCGGCGTCGGTTTCCTTCTCGACGTGGATGTAGACATCGGCCACTTCGTCGGGCGGGCGGTGGCGATCGACCGGCGGCTGCACAAGCGCGTGATTCATGAACAGCACCCGCTCCTGCGCCTCGCGATACCAGCGGCGCGCATTGTCCCCGTAGGGAGCGTAGAACTCGGCGTTGGCGCCGAGGGTGGCCAGAAAGGCCGCCTTGTAGTCGGGAGAGCGGCCCATCCAGCCGTAGGTCAGGCGCGCCCAGGCCGCGATGGCATCCCGTCCTGCCACCAGATCGTCGGCGCTGGTAGGGGCCCGGAAATACCGGTGGGTATATCCTCCCGACCCGGTATCGGTGGGGCACGTCAACACGGGGCTGGCGACCGGGTCGTGGAGGGCGTCGTAGAGCCGCGCCAGCATGCGGGCGGGATTGCGGAAGGCCGGGTGGGCGGTCACGTCCTTGATCTGTTCGCCGTACAGCCAGATCTCCCGTCGCCCGCGCAGGCTGTCCAGGAACTCGGCGCCGGTGAGCGGTCGGCGCGGAGCGGTGGTGGTGGTCGGGGCGTGTGTGTGCATGCGATCCCCCTTGCGCCCGGAACGTTTCTCGGGATCGTAGGGGCACTCGGGCTCCCTGGCAATGACATAGACCCGGAGAGAGCCCCGTGCTAGCGTGCGGGCTGGTCGCCGGCTGGCCGTGATGCTCCGGGCCAGATCGAGGGAGGGCCCGCGCTCGGTGCTAGGCTGAGGCCACGAGGCAATGGAACGTCGACGGCTCGGCCGGACCGACATGCTGGTGAGTGTCCTGGGCTTCGGGGGCTCGGAGATCGGCTATCAGCAAGTCAGCGCGCGCACGGTGGCCCGACTGCTCGGCAGCGCGCTCGATGCCGGTCTCAACGCGATTGACACGGCGGAGTGCTACGACGACAGCGAGATCCTGATCGGCCGCGCCCTCGGCGCTCGCCGGCGCGGGTGCTACCTGTTCACCAAGTGCGGGCACGCGCGCGGGGGGCGTGCGGACTGGCGGCCGGCCTCCCTCGTGGCGAGCATCGAGCGCAGCCTTCGACGTCTCGAGACCGACTACCTCGACCTGATTCAGCTCCACAGCTGTTCTCTTGCCGACCTCCGGCGCGGCGATGCCATCGCCGCCCTCGAGCAGGCGCGGGCGCGCGGCTGGGTGCGCTATATCGGCTACAGCGGCGACGGTGAGGCGGCGCGCTTTGCCGTCGAATGCGGTCGCTTCGACACTCTCCAAACGTCGGTGAGCATTGCCGACCAGGAGGCCCTCGAGCTGACCTTGCCTCTCGCCCGCGCGCGCGCGATGGGCGTGATCGCCAAACGCCCCCTGGCCAACGTCGCCTGGCGGTACGCACGGAAGCCGGCGGAGCCCTACTACCAGACCTACTGGTCCCGTTTGCGGACGCTGGACTATCCGTTCCTGCGAGATGCCGACACCGCGATCGCCACCGCCCTGCGCTTCACTCTCGCCGCGGCCGGGGTTCATACCGCCATCGTGGGAACGACCAAGCCCGACCGGTGGCAGTGGAACGCGGCACTCCTGCAGGCGGGGCCTCTGCCCGGGGTCTTCTTCGAGGAGATCCGAGCGCGGTGGCAGGCGGCCGCCGATCCGTCCTGGGTCGGTCAGGTGTGACCGGCCATGACAGCCGCGGCGGGGTAGGCGTTGAGTATGCTCGAGGAAGCATATTTTCTGGAGGATGCGGTACTATGCGAAGGGCGTTACGCGCGAGCGGGGTCCGCAACCCAACTCATTTCGGAGATCTCACGTGCGACGATTCGAGATAGCGCTGCCGAGCAGCGTCGACGACTGTCTGAAGATCCTGGCTGGCCGGGGGGCGGAGGCCAAGCTGGTGGCGGGGGGAACCGACCTCTTGCCCCAGCTCAAGAACGGACTGCTCAAGCCGGGCTGGGTGATCGACCTGTCCGGCGTATCGAGCCTTCGCATCCTGGAGGGCGGCACTGGCAAGGGCCTCCGGATCGGGGCGGCGGTGACGGCACGCGACCTGGAACTCCATCCCGGCGTCCGGTCGGGATATCTCGCCCTGGCCGAGAGCGGCGCCCTCGTCGGCTCCGTGCAGGTTCGCAACCTGGCCACCGTCGGCGGTAACCTGTGTAACGCCGCGCCCTCCGCCGACATGGTCCCGCCCCTCCTGGCCCTGGACGCCGACGCGGTGATCGCGGGACCGAAGGGGCAGCGTCGGGTTCCACTCGTATCGTTCTTCTTGGGCGTTCGCCGGACCGTGCTCGGTCCCGACGAGCTCCTGGTCGAGATCGTGGTGCCGGCTCCCGGGCCGCACAGCGGCGGGAATTATCTGCGCCACACGCCTCGGCGCGAGCTCGACATCGCGGTGGTTGGCGTCGCCTCGCAGCTCACGCTGGCGAACGGCGTGTGCGCAAAAGCGCGCATCGCGCTGGCGGCGGTGGCGCCCGTACCCCTGCGGGCGACGACGGCCGAACAGGCTCTGGAAGGACAGGCGCTGACGCCCCCGCTCATCGAGCGCGCGGCGCAGCTGGCGGTGGAGGCCGCCCGGCCGATCAGCGATCAGCGCGGGTCCGTCGAATTCCGACGTCATCTGGTTCGCGTGTTGACTCGGCGCACGTTGACGACTGCGCTCGAGCGGGC
>Ga0187893_10005262_pt1 | contig 23438 bp, 14 predicted proteins | sample MA1701074metaG_FD_139574 | JGI IMG/M metagenome (GOLD analysis project Ga0187893, IMG submission 139574) | White microbial mat communities from a basaltic lava cave in the Kipuka Kanohina Cave System on the Island of Hawaii, USA - MA170107-4 metaG ...
GATGCGCTCGCGATCATAGTAGTAGCTGACCCCAATTTCGGTGTCGCCAATGAGCTCGAAAGTAAGATTGTTGCCCTGAGTGAAATCAAGCCGCAGGCCGCTGTGATCGTAAACGGCCTCAGTCACAAATCGCGGACCCCAGGAGATTAGGTACTTGCCCTCCGGACGAAATCGGTAATCGACCTCTTGTTTGAAGTCGTGAATATCCGTGCGTTCGACAAAACCGGCGTCAGTATGGAAGCCGGGAGTGAAGCTTCTATATAAGAAATCATATCCGAGCGACCGTCCACTACGAGAAATCGAAGCGTTGTAGGCAGAGCCGTTCCTCTTTTCACCATCCAGGAACTTGGTCCGGCTCAGAGCTGCCTGAAACCCGGCCACCCAGTTCTCGCTCAGTTTGAACCGGCCGTCCACGCCAAGCACGCGGTTATAGCTATCCGCAAGCTGCCGGTCGGTGTAAATGAAGCCCAGGGTGGATTGTTCGGAGATATCTCGGTTGACCCGAAAGATACCAAACCGAGCCCGTTTCCCGAACAGCGGGTCATCTGGGAGCACGCTCTTTCCGGGTGCCTCATCGTCAATCACAAAGGCGCCTACAGCCCACGGGCCTAGCTTACCAGTGGCGCGTACTCCAAATTGAGGATCCGCAATACGGCGAGTGAAAACCAAGTTAAGAGGCGTTCGAAAATAGTGGGCGTTCTCCAGGAAGAATGGCCGCTTCTCGGGAAACTCAACTTCAAACCGTTCGGTAATCGTAACCTGTGGCTCGTCCGACTCAACCTGATTAAAATCCGGATTCACTGCTACGTCCAGGACCAGGTTATCCTTGATTCCGAACTTGGCATCCAGGCCACCATCGAAGTGAGTGCGCTTTCGAAAGAAGGGCATATTCTCGTCGAGCTCATCGAGCGAGCGAGCAGAACGGAACAGACCGTAGGGGATCAACTGAATGTTCCGGCCGGCCGAAATCTTTTGCATGCTGTTGGCCGTCGCCATCTGGTTGAGTCGACCCTCAATACGGTTAGAGTATTGCGGCCAGAAAGCCTCTTCATTCAGGCGGGGTATATCCCGGTTGAGAAGAATTCCCCAAGTCTGCACGTCTGACGAAGAAAATCGCAGGCTGCGAAAGGGAATAGCCATCCAGACGACGTATCCACGATTGGTGAGTTTTCCACTCGAATGCCAGAGGGTATCGTACGAGGGATCAAAGCCTTCGCGATCTGCATCTTCAATTTCGACCCCTTCCGAGAACAAGGCATCCTGTTGAATTCCGAAGGGGTTGGTGCGGAAGGCATAAGCACGGCGCTGATCATTAAAAGTGTCAAGCATCAACTCTACGGCATCATCACCCGAAATATCCTCACGGCGGACCATCCGGGCGCGGACGGATTTCGGATCCTCATCGAAGCAGACAAAGACAGCATAGAAGTTGCTGTCGTCGTAACCCAGATAGACTTCGGTGCGTTGACTGGCAGGAGCTCCATCTTTCGGATTGCGCTGAATAAAGCTATCAACCTTAGCCATCTGTGCGGCTATCTCTGGGTGCGGCTGCATTTCCAGGAAGTCCTCGAGCTTAGGTGGTCGAGTCAGCCGGGGAATTTCCATGCTGGGTCTGCTCGTTGGCCTGGCAGTAGAACGGCCACCAGCCGCGGCCTCCTTGTCAACCTTGACCTCCGCCGGTGTATCCTTCGGGTCTTCCAAAGATTTCATCTCAGAAGCTGGACGGATATTCGAGGAGGAAGGAGCTACGGAAACGTTTTGGCCGAACGCCCAGGTTATGCACACGAAAACCAAGCAAGCTGTGCAAAGTATGCGCCACATTGTTGTTACCCCCTTTAAGCAACACTCTCGCCGGTATTCCGGCGGCGGTGTCGGTAAACAAAAAATATGATCAAGCCCAGGACGGTCGGTCCGCCAACTGCATAAGGAAGAATGCCCCCGGGATTGAGTCGGGTAAACGGCGTCACGGTCAGGTGGATTCCGGAACTGGCAACCGGTTGGCTGGTAGCCTCGCTGCTCTCGGGTGACGGTATGGCCACCATATAGACCATGTAGTCGCCGTCTAAAATCGCGTTAACTCTCCAGGAATGTTTCACCGACTGGCCGGGCGCCAACGACTCTGAGTATTGTGTCCGCTGGGGTGACCAGTCTTCCGGATCCACTATCTCTCCCTTTGCATTGAGGTTGATGATGTTCATTGCCACGATCAACGGAGCGGATCCTGCAGCGCCGTTGTTAGTCAGCACTGTGTTGTACAAAACAGGGGTTCCAGCGGGCACCACCTTGTGGTCCAGGTCGATCGATATCTGCAAGGAAGTGGCTTCAGCGCTCTTCGCTGCCGATTGATCTGACTGAGCCACTACCGCCTTCACGCTCATCAAAGCCATGAGACCGGCCATTAGTGCCAAGCACGCAGCGCGGCGGGCAAGCAATGGGACCCTGGCGGCTTTGCCTCCTTCGAGACGAAGACCTGGGCTTGCATACCAGAAGAGCAGCACGAAAATCAGCACGGCGAAGCCCACCGGTGCGATCAGGTAGGTCCAAAATTCTGCCAACGTTCGATTATTTACGAGTAGCGCCGCCAGAAAATGCCTCGGCGCACCCATCGGGTTCGCCCATTGGAGGAATCCCCCGATAATGCCGACCTGTGCTGGTCCGGAAAGTTGTGTGGGAAGCAGGAAGAGAACATACAGACCCAGGCTCACAAACATGCTCGTCTTGTTGTTGTTGCACCAGAACCCGACAAACATGCCTAGAGCGGTGAAGGCCGGGGTCAATGCGGTGCCCAACAAAGCACCCCAGAGGACCGCGGGGCCGAAAACCTCGTTGCCCTGGGCCAGCAAGTACATGTAAGGAATCGCCACTACAAGCGCAATAGGCCACGGAGAGGCTGCGGCCAGAAATTTGCCCACCACAATCTGCCGCCGACTGGCCGGCGTTAGCAGCAGGCTTTCCAGGGTGGCACGCTCGCGTTCGCCACTTAAGGCATCGGCGCCGATGATCAGGCCCATGAAGACACTGGCGACGATTGCCAGCTTGAGCAACTCGAACACCATTTCCTGGGGCGGAATGAGGCTGATTGAACTCTCCTCAGCAATCATGTACGAATAGCCACCCAAAACGATCGTGTAAAGCAGGGTGAACACTAAAGCCTTGCCCCCGATCCACTGATCGCGGAGTTCTTTCACAAAGATCACCCACCAGGTGGGCGATGCTGTTCCCGTTTGTTCCATACGACCTCCATTCACGCGCCGTCTGACGCTCTGCGGATGTACTTCAACGACTGCTGGAATCGGCACCTTTTCCCCAGACCGTTCAGGCTGTTCTGGTTCGCTCATTTTGCTAACCGCGGGTTGAGCGGCGGGAGACTTGCGGACCGGACGAAAGCGGGCAAAGAATAAGCGGATCCTCTCAGTTGTGTCCGCCTCCAGGACTAGCCCCCGTTTGGCATAGACAAATAGCAGGACCAGAATAAAAGCCGACGCTATCACCGGTAAGAGGAGCAAAACCCAGAGCTCGGCTAAAGACAAGTTGCTGACCAGCACCCTTTCGAGGAATCTTGATACGGCACTCCACGGGTTTATCAAATCAAAAAAGTCTCCCCGCCTCTTCTCAAACTCGGTCATCACCTTACCTGGGCGATTGATTTCATAAGTCAGAAGAAAAAAGAGGAAGAGCGCAATGCTTACCAGCATGCTGGTCTTGTTTGATTTGGACAAAAGACTCACCAGCATCCCCAGAGCAACCAGGGCCGGAGCGAGCAGGGTGCCCACGACTGCACCCCAAAGCAGAGCCCTGTTAAAAACAGCATCGCCCTTGGTCAGGACCATCCAGTAGGGGACAGCCACCAGCAGAGCTAATGGCCAGGGCGATAGCGCCGCAAGAAACTTACCCATAATGATCTGCCTGCGACTCGCCGGCGTCAGCAGCAGTGCTTCCAGGGTCATCCGCTCCCGCTCACCACTGATGGCATCAGCAGCAATGATCAGGCAAATGAAAAGGCCCACGATTATGGAGGCCTTCACGATCTCCAAAGCTACACCGGCATTGGACATCAACATCACATCCTCACTGCTCGCCAGCAGGTACGAATAGACGCCCAGTAAGACCGTGTACAGGAGGATCAGAACCAGAGCCTTACCGCCAACCCACAGGTCCCGCAGCTCTCTGTAGAAAACAACAGACCAGGCACCGGATCCCGCCCCAGCACGTTCCGAACTCACTCCGTATTTGTCGCTCATTTGATCACCTGCTCTGTGATTTGAAGGAATACGTCTTGTAAACGGCCGCCAGCGGTCTCGAGGCCGAGAATCGGAATTCCAGCATCTATGACGGCTTCGACAATCCGGTTATTGGCATTGTTGTCGGTTGGCCCGGGCCCCGGATCCGGAACTTCCACGCGAATCCAACCAGCAGTCACGTCCGTAGACGTCGCGCTCATCACTCCGGGGAGGCCCTTCAAAACCTCGATGGCTGGGGTAACCGATTCTGATGGAACCCGAACCCGTAAGACGTCTCGCTGGGTTTGACCAATGACTTCCGCGACAGTTCCTTTCGCCACTACCTGGCCCGTGCTGAGGATGATCACGTCGTCGCAAACGCTTTCTACTTCCGACAAGAGGTGGCTGCACAAAATGACACCAACGTTCTGCTCCTGCGCAACCCAGCGTACCAACGCCAGCAGCTCTTGTTGACCTCGCGGATCCAGTCCGAGAGTGGGCTCGTCAAGAAATACAACAACCGGATCGTTCACCAGCGAGCGGGCGATTCCCAGTCTTTGCCGCATACCGTGACTGTAGGTGCCGACTAAAGACCTGCCTCTCTGACTCATGCCTACTGCGTCAAGCAGCTCGCGGGCTTTTGCCTTAGCGGCAGCCGAAGACAGACCGTAGAGCTGACCGAAAAAGGTCAGGTACTCGACGCCGGTTATATTCTTGGGAAGACCAAGGTTCTCAGGGAGTACGCCGATCTTCTGGCGAATCTTTTCGGGCTCATCTGAGCGGATGCCTGCTACCGAAAAGTGACCTGAAGTAGGCCGAAGAATTGTCGTCAGGATGCGTATCGAAGTCGTCTTTCCTGCTCCATTAGGGCCAAGAAAGCCCAGGACGCGACCTGCCTTCAAGGAGAAAGATAATCCGCGCAGAGCCTCTCTCTGCCCGTAAGACATTCGCAGGTCTTCGGCCACCAGGACCTGTGGTTGGAAGCGGCGTGCTTCGGATTCCATGGTTTGAACTGTCATTTGCCAATCTCCTTCTGGTTATCATTCAACTGAAAACAGGGTTGTTGTTTTTCGACCACCCTGGCGGTGGCCAATAGAATCTCAGAATCAAGGGCGCGACTTCTCGATTTCAGACGAACCATCCCCTGGAGGATTCGAATGCAAGCAAACTTAGACTTCACCCGGCAGTGCTCGCCGTTGTTAGAATCGAGTAACCGCTGCAGTATCGAGTAACCGTTAGCCGTAGCTCACGGTTGTTGGGACAGTGTTCGAGGGGTAAAACTGATTTGACTATCAGGGAGTTTGCCGGCGCCAAATAGGTGGCCTGCCATCCCTGATTTACCGAGCTTGCTGGAGGTTTCCAGCCCTCTGGAAAGAACGGTATTAAGTTCTGTCCAATTCCCTTAGGTATCTTCCTGAATCCGGATAAGATTCCGTTGGAATGAGAACCTTTGCGAGTTTTGGTGATGAATCCTACCATAATTTACACTCGCCTTGCTAGATCTTTTTAACCCTCCTAATAATCCACTTGCATCTGAATCTGTAGCACATTTGTTTTAACGACCTGACCCGGTCCCCGGCGGAAAGTGTAGTCAAACTGCAGTTTTACCGTATGTTTGAGGAAGTATAGGTTTGAACCAAGCGTAGTCCATCGCAATTCGTTCCTTGAGATGGAGGCGTTTGGGTCGAGCTGTTGGTGACGGGCAGCCAACTCGACACGTCCCTTGATTAGATATCCCGCTTGAGCGTACCAGCCATCCATCTGGAGGTCGGAGTTTCCGATTAATTTCTTCCTGAGCTGATCGTATTCCGCCTCGGCTGAGAAGGGTCCATCAGAGAAAAAGACGTCGGTTCCCCAACCCAGCAGATTAAACTGACTGACGGTGTCACGTGCCTTTCTGAGGTAAGCGGTATTGGCTCCCACTGAAAGTCTTTTTCCCTTGCCAACATATGAGCTTTGGTAATCGCCGTATCCGCCCTGGAAAGCCGGATCAAGAAAGTTGTAAACGAAGCGACCCGCCGGCATCAGTTGATCCGACCCGTTCACTCCTGGAGCGCCAATATTTCGGAACCTTCTAAATTTCTCGTTGTTGAAGATGCCGGCCGAATATTCGACGCGACCTTTAAAAGGCCGTCCGTGGCCAAGCAGGCCAATCGTGTTGTCGGCGAATCCAAAGCTGGTTAGCTGATCTTTGATTAAGCTTCGATCTACGAATAACAGTTTCGAATCCGATGTCAGGGCGTTTCGCGAGAAAGGCGCATCGTACAGTCCCCCACGAATTGCGAAGTCCCGAGCAATCGAATATTCAAGCCAGGCGTTTTCGAAACCATTGACTGGATCCCTGCCTGAGCGGGCCAGATTGTCGATTTTGTACTCCGTATAGTATTTGACTGTATGAAAGAGCTGACCTTTAGCTTTTAGTCGCAGCCGGGCAATGAAAACCTCATCCCTGCCACTTTGAGTATCGTGAATGTACTTGAGCTGCACCCGGAAACCAGGCGTGAAAGTTATGGCCCTGGATTCATAAGTAGGTGGAAACCGTGGGGAAGGTTTTGTAGAGGCAGCGGCGCCTCCTGCGCCATTAGCCCCATCTTGCCTGCCGTTGTCGGTGCCAGTCAGCGGTCCCGCTTTTGGGTCCTGCTGGCGTTCAGTGCCAGGATCGGAGGAGGTTGTTCCCGAAGCGTTCGACTCAGTTTCTTCTGACTCCGGTTTTGACTCAGTTCCTTGAGCTGTTTTCATGTTCTGCAGGAGTGAGCCCTTCAGTTCTAAAGACGAACCTGACTGCAATGTCGCGAACCGCGAAATGGAATTCTGCCCGAAGCACATCCGCCTGGTAGCTTCCCGTGCGACCTCCGCGGCCTGGACCGGGAGCAGACCACCGCAAATGGCCAGCACCGCTAAAAATCTCACGGCATGGTCGCAAAGCATGACAAAAACCCTCGATTCTGCTTCTTATCCCGTTTTCTGACTTGACGTGTCAGACCTGAGGCGGGACCCAAAGCGCAGGTATAAATTTGGCACCACGAAGAGGTTGAGCAAGGTCGAGGTGACCAGCCCACCGAGGACGACCACTGCCAGCGGGTGTTCAATCTCGTGGCCGGGAATCTTGCCGGCAACTACCAGAGGCCCAATGGCCAGGGCAGTCGTTAATGCCGTCATCATGATCGGCGAGATCCGCTCTCGGGCCCCGCGCAGCACCAATCCTGGACCAAACTTTTCGCCCTCATACTTCTCGAGGTGCTGAAAATGGTCGATCAGCATGATGCCGTTGCGGGCGGCGATCCCTAGAATAGTGAGGAATCCTACGAGCGAACCCAGCGAGATGATACCGTCACTAAAGTAAGCCGCCAGTACGCCTCCCACCAGTGCTGAGGGCAGTGTCAAGAAGGAAAACGTTGCCAGGCGCCAATTACCAAATGACGCCTGTAGGACAAGGAGAATCCCGAGCATAGCCACGACTGAAGCAATGAAAAGATTTCTTTGCGCGGCTTGCAGTTCTTTGAACTCTCCGGAGAGGACTGGATAGTACTCATTCGGGAACTCGATTTTTTGAAGACGAGCTTCGACATCACCCACCACAGAACCAAGGTCACGCTCCTTGACATTGGCGCGAACGTCCAGGCGTCGTTTTAGATTCTCGTGTGATATGACGTTCTCAGTCGGAGTGACCCGCACGTCAGCTACATCTTGCAACCTGACGTAACGACCATCCGGTGTGTCGATCTGGAGGTTCTGAACATCGCTCAGACTATTGCGCGCCTCCGGTATACTCCACACCTGGACATCGTAGGTGCGGTTACCGCGGTGAATATCGCCTGCTTCTTCCCCAGCTATTAGAGTGGTCGCCGCGCGACGCACGTCCCCAGGTTTCAGGCCGTAGATTTTGGCCCTTTCAAGATCTACCTTCACTTCGATCTGTGGAATCGGCTCATGAAACTCCACATGCAAATCAATGATCCCGTCGATTCCCTGAAGGGCTTCTTTCACCTCGACAGCTTTGTCATGAAGCACTTCCAGGTCATGACCGTAAATGCGCACAACAATGGCTTGTGACGATCCGGTTAACACTTCCCGAATCCTCTCCTTCAGGTAGGTCTGCACATCACGAAACAGGCCAGGATAGCCATCTACCGCTGACTGTATTTGGGCGAGAGTTTTATCGTAGTCGACATTCGGATCCACACTGACCCAGTTCTCGCCAAAATATATTCCGACCACTTCATCCATGATGAGAGCTTGACCGATGTGCGCCCCGAAGTTTTGAACTCCCGGAATGGAGCGAAGTTCCTTGCTACCCTGAATTGTGATCCGATTCATCTCGGGCCAGGAGGTGCCCGGCTTGGTCAACCAGTGCATCAGAAAGTCTCTTTCCTTAAACGACGGAAGCAAAGACTGTCCCAGAAACGGCAGCGTGGCGACGCCAGCCAGGACGATGACACCGACGGTGGCGTAGGCCGGACGGGGCGAGCGGATAATCCGCGAGAGGATCGCCTCGTAGCCCCGTTGGAGCCAGGGCACGACGGGCGACCGCCGGCCCGTAAGCGGCGCCTTGCGCAGCAGAATCAGGCACATGGCCGGGGTGACGGTCAGGGCAACCACCATCGAGGCCAAGAGGGCAAGGGCGTACGACAAAGCCAGCGGCTTAAAGAAAGCGCCGGAGAGACCCTCCATGAAAAAGACCGGCGCCACAGCCAAAACTTCGATCAGCGTGGCATAAACGATGGCGCCGCGCACTTCGAGTGAAGCATCCAAAATGATTTTAGCTCGTGATTTCGTACTCCCCGATTGGCGATGCTCGCGCAGGCGACGGATCACATTCTCAACGTCGATAATGGCGTCGTCGACAATGTCGCCCAGGGCAATGACGAGCCCGGCCAGGATCATCACATTGATGGTGGCCCCTCGCATGTAGAGGATTAGTCCCGCAGTCACCAACGACAAAGGCATAGCTACGACACTGATCAACGTAACCCGCCATTCGTACAGGAATACAGAGAGCATAATAACCATCAGAATAGCGCCGATGATCATTGCTGTACTGAGATTGTCGATTGACATCTCAATGAAGGTGGCCGGACGAAAGATTTTGTGATCAATCTCGACATTGGGGAGGCCGGGGCGCATTGCATCGAGCGCTGCTTCCACATCACGAGTAACCTGAAGGGTGTTTCCCCAGGGAAATTTTTCAACGATCAAAAGCAGGCCTGGACCATCGTTAATGATGCCGTCACCAATCATCGGCTGATGGTCGATCACGACGTCGGCAACGTCTTTCAGAAACAGCTGCCGGCCGTTTTTGATCGTGAGCGGCATATTGGCCAAGGCCACCGGTGTCATTCTGGTATCATTAGCCGATTCCTCAGTCTTGTGGACCAGAGGAAGCACGTGCCGGATCTGGAGCCTTTGATTCGGCGTATCGATCCACCCTCCAGTACCCACGTGGTGCCCATCTGAAAACTGGAATAGACCTACGTCAAGGGCATCTGAGGTCGCTGTCATGACCTCGTCGAGCGTAACCCCATGCTGCCGCAACCGTTCAGGCACGACTCTCACCTGCGGCATTTCCAAACGCTCGCCCCAAATCGCGACATTGGCCACCCCAGGCACTCGCAAAATGCGTTGCCGGATGGTCCAATACCCGATCATCGACAGATCAATGACGGACAAGCTCTTCGACGAAACGCCGATTTTCATTATCCGGCTCGTGGCTGAAAGAGGCGGCAAGACAACCGGGGGCGCGGACCAGGTGGGCAACGTTGGTAGCGCGAGGGCAACTCGCTCGTGCACCATCTGACGAGCCTCCATCAGATCGGTGCCAGGCTTGAAGATCATTTTGATTGCCGACAACTGTTCGACCGACTTAGACCGCATGACGTCTAGGCCCGGTACGCCGTTCAGGGCTTGCTCCAGCGGAACGGTGACCAACGCTTCCACCTCAGCAGAGGAAAGTCCGAGACTGGGTGTCTGGATTTCCACCATTGGCGGAGCAAATTCTGGAAAGACGTCAACCGGCATCTTACGAACTTGCTCGATGCCGAAGTACATGGTCACTACGGCAATAGCGATCACCAGGAAGCGAAACTTTAGACTATTTCCAACGAGCCAGCGCATCATGGCAGGCTACCTCCGCAGTTCAGTGTCCAACCTTCAACTCGGTACCATACAACTCAGCCGCCGCCACTGACACGACAGTCGTGCCCACAGCTGGACCGCTCTTCAAAACGGCGATATCACCTTGTATGTAGTCAACCTCGACCTTGTGTCTCAGATAAGTTCGAGCTTGGGGGCTTGTGTAAACCCACGTTTCCCCTTTTGGTCCATATATCAGCGAAGAATAGGGCACAACTGTCTGCCGAGTTGTCGAGCGCGGCAATTGCTGTTCGCGAACGAACTCTGTTTTGAGCGCGATGCGTTCTATGGCCTTCTCCGTCAGGGTGACGCGGCTAAACTCCGAGCCTTCGATCTTGGTAACTTCAGCGGGATGCTCATCGGCATGCACGCGGGCCACCAGTTTGCACCCCGTAGATAACAGACCGACAATGACCAGGCCCGCAGCCAGCCACCAGTTATTGCGCTTCATGACTTGGTTCCTCCTAGAAAATTAACTGAACATAGTTAAGACGCGACTTAAACTCTCGCCCACCTTGTCATGCTGAAACAGGCTGATACCTTCGAACCTCAATCGCCTGACATGACCACTCCGTTCGTTGTGATACCGCTGAGGTCTGTGACTCCGTTGGCGGGCAGCCCCTCATCAAGGTTTAGCTCTCGCTCCGTGGCCGTTCCAAAAAGAACGTAAATGGCCGGAAGTCCCACCAAGGTGAGTAGCGTCGTTGTCAACATACCGCCGAGAACAACGGCAGCCATCGGACGGGCGATTTCGAATCCCGCGATATCGCCTAACAAAAGCATAGGCAGGAAGGCCAAGCCAGTGCAGAGCACAATCATCAAAATTGGCCCGGATCGTTCCTGAGTACCACGAAGGACCAATTCAGCACGGGGGACATCGCGATGCTCCTGCTCGAGTTGGCGATAACGACTCACCAGCGCGAAGATGTTACGAAGAGCGATTCCCAATACCGTGACAAAGCCAATAATCGAACCGAAAGAAAGCAGGCCACCATCAGATGCGAATGCCGCCAGCACCCCACCAGTCAGCGCCATAGGAAGGGTAACGAAAACGACCGTAGCCAGCTGCCAGCTTCTGAAGAACGCCTGGAGCAGCAGGAAAACCCCTAAAGCGGCCGCAATCGCAAAGGCGAGTACGCGCCGCCGGGCAGCGATCTGCGTGGCATACTCACCTACCAATTCCGCTCGGTATTCGAGCGGGAAGCTAATCTGTTGCAAGCCATTTCTAACATCGTTCGCCACGGCCGAAAGATTTCGGCCCTGCACATTGAACGTGACGTCCATGCGCCGAGCGACAGCATCCCGGTTGATGACGGTAGTACTGGGTGCGATGCGCACGTCGGCCACTTCCCTCAGACGCACGTGACCGCCAACTGGCGTATTGATCAGAAGGTCCTGGACATTAGTCAGATTTTGGCGGGTTTCAGGGGCTCCCCAAACAACCACGTCGAAAACTTTTTGCTCCTCGAACAGGCTGCCAACCACAATCCCCGAAACCAGTGAAGTGGCGGCGCGGCGCAGATCACCGGGTTTAAGGCCAAACTGATTGGCCTTCTCGATATTTATCTCCATTTCCAGAGTCGGCATTTCCTGCAGGTACTGAACTTTCGGACCCACAACGCCATTGATTTGGGCCAGAACCTGCTGAACCTCTTCCGCCTTTTGGCGGATCGTGTTCATGTCTTCGCCATAAACTCGAACCACCAGGGATTCCCCGGTTCCCGATACCTCTTCCCTAAGCTTGGCCTGCAGGTGCGTAAGCACCTCGGGGGCTAAGCCGGGATATCCGCTAGCCACCTGCTTGACCATTGCTACGGTAGCCTCGTAGTCAGCTTCGGGATCTAGGCTTACCCAAAGCTCACCGGCATTGATGTTGGACCGCTTATCCGAAGTTATGGCACGTCCCAGATGGGCGCTGACATTGCGAACGCCAGGAATGGTTCTGAGTTCGCGGCTAGCCAGGGTTGTGATTCGACTCATTGCCGGATGGGAAGCACTGGAACTTCCTTCCCAGCGAATCACCAGATCTGTTTCCTTGAACTCTGGAATCAACGACTCCTGCCGAAGGAACGGAACAAACGCCAGACCAACAACGAGCAAGGCACAGACAGCCCCCAGTGCCAGGCGGGGCTGTTTCGTAGCCCAGCCGAAAAGCGTGTTGTAGATCGCCCGCAACAACCCGCCAAAAGGCGAGCCACCGAGCTGGAGCGACTCTTTGCGTAAGAACAACAAGCTCAGCGCCGGTGTTACTGTCAGGGCTACCGTGAACGAAGCGAGCACCGCCAGCACATATGAGAAAACGAGTGGTTGGAAGAACGAACCTTGTACGCCCTCCAGGAACAGGACTGGCGTGACCACCACAAACATGATGACCGTTGCAAAGAGGAGGGGGCGGCGCATCTCGACCACAGCCTCGAAAATAATGGTCACTGCCGGCCGCCCACTTCCCTCTTCGCGCTCCTTGCGGAGACGCCTCACAGTGTTTTCGATATCGACAATGGCATCGTCGATGATGATGCCAATGGCTAACAAAAGTCCTGCAATAGTAATCAGATTGGTCGGAACTCCACCGAGGTAAAGTATCGTCCCGGCAGCGATCGCGGCTGTCGTCATTGATACAATGCTGATCAATGCAGTCCGCCAGTTAAATAAAAAGAGCGCAATAAACAGAAACACCAGCCCGGCCCCAATGAGGATCGCCAGGCTAAGATTGTCGACCGCGTGCTCTAGGAAAGTCGCTGGCCGGAATAAGGTGGGTTCCATCTCCAGCCCAGATAGACCCGGACTTAACTCCGCGAGCGCCAGTTCTACTTCTTCCGTTACTTCAGTTGTGTGCGCCCAGGGGAACTTTTCCACAACTAACATGAGCGCTGGGGCATCCTTAACGATCGCATCCCCAATGAGCTGTTGATGGTCCTCTACGACCTTGGCGACATCGCCCAAACGCTTTGTTGGATCACCCTCGATGGTCACCTGCGCCAGTTCATCTGCTTTCCTGATCGGCTGCAGGTGGCGGATTCCGAGTCTTTGATTGGGAGTTTCAATCCATCCACCGGTGCCTGGAGTTGAGGCTTCCAAAAAACTCAAAGGCGAAGCCCACAGGGCGTTGCCCGCAGTTTTGATAACTTGCATCAAGGTCACATTCTTCTGCTGCAAGTGTTCCGGATTGACCTGTACCTGCAGCTGCCAATTGCGCTCGCCCCAAATGGAAACATTTGCCACGCCGGGTACACCCATCAGGCGAGGTAAAATGGTCCAGCGGGCCAACACCGACATTTCAATCAGCGACATCTTTTCCGAGGTCAACCCAATCACCATGCACCGTCCGGCTGATGAGAGCGGATTGATCATGGTAGGAGGCCTCGACACACTCGGCAGGGTAAATACTTCTGTGAGGCGCTCCTGCGCGACCTGGCGGGCACGCATGATGTCGGTTCCCTTCTCGAAAATGAGAACAATCGACGACAGTCCCGGTAAGGACATGGAGCGGATCTCCTCGACCCACGGAGTGCCATTTAACATGTCCGCTTCCAGGGGAGTGGTGATCATCGCTTCCACTTCCTCAGCTGAAAGCCCGAGAGCTTCGGTTTGAATCTCAACATATGGCCGCGAGAACTCGGGCAACGCATCTACCGACATATTGTCCAGGTCAAGCTGCGTGAGGCCGAAAGCCAGGAGTAATAAGGCTACTGCGGCGACGACGTGGCGAAGTTTCAAGCTCGACTTAATAATCCAGCGAATCATAGGTGACCTCACTTTACTCTTGCGCTATTGACCGTTTGTGACAGGTGTGTGCTCTGCCGGTGTAGTGTGAGCGTAAACTTTCTTGCTTATCCTATAGGCGCGTTTCTCGGTTTTCAGTGCATCCGCACGAACCAAAGCCATGTCCTTGGCATCTAGCTCCGTGACGGAGATCAGCTCGAGGACCTCCTGGGTTTTGTCCCCTTCGCCTCCCCAGCCGACCCGAACCACGCCAACTCCCGGGGCGTGATATTTATCCTGATGAGCATCAGGCTCTTCCTCGGTCGACTCGCGGATAATCAAAACATCTTCGAAACATTTCATAGGAACACATGTTTTCTCCCCAACCTTGAACACTATTCCGCGATCCATGTACTTAACCACGGGTCCCCAACCCTGGGAGTAACTAGGCGTTCCCAGCCGCGGGTCTGACATCATTGTGATGCCGGCTTTCGCATCTTGAATTCCGTGCATCCAGGCTGGAGTTCCAACGATCCTTCCGTTCTCGTATTCCTCAGGATATTGGCCGAGCTGCCACACGGTGCCATCTTTATCCTGAGCAAACACAACGATTTCAGACTCGACCAGCACTCTCCCGCTGTAGTCTTTCTCGAGCGCCACGACCCCACGCACACCACCAACCACTTTGGTCAAATCGGTAACGGTGAAGACCACTCTATGGGGAACCTTCCTTCCTTCTTCCTTTGTGAATCCCTTGTAGACGTATTGCGTGCCGGGCTTTACGGGAAACCATTTGTTGTTGATCTGGGTGGAGTCTTCGAAATTTTTGGTATCCAGGGTTTCAAACTTATTAGCCGCGGCCAGACTCTGTTGAGTATGAGCACCGGCGGAGAGAGAGAATGGCTGGACAATACCAAAAGCCAAAAGGCCAATTGCGAGAAGAACTACGAATAATCGGAGCGAGAGAAAAGTCCTGAAGCTAATCATTGCCGGGGGCCTCCTTATTATGAATCGAAAAGGTTTTTAGCTTTGGGCTGAGGAGCACACTACCGCGCTCGCTGTCACAGCGCAGAACCTGCCCTAACAGTCATCTTTGAGCTGCGACAACACTTCGCCCTAAGAAGCGGGAAGCTTCTTTTTCAAGAGGGAGCGGTGCCGTCGGGAAGCATGCGTGTCACTTCTGTTATTCGAGGGGTTGTTGAGTTAAGGCTGAAGCGGGACTAGGTTGTAAACCAGAAAATCAGATTACACACCGCTTCAGGAAATCAAAGAATCTTCAGGTGCGGAGCTCACCAGAAACTATTCGAAGAATGCGAAGATTGCGAATTGCCCGAACTATATACTTCCTCTTGCAGGCTGTCAACAACAAATTTTTCACAAACTCGGGATTTCATTTCTTGTTTTCAATTTAGTAAGGCGCGGGCCAGTTCTGAGGTGCTACTTGAGTCGTATTGAGTACCACCAGGCTGGCGGGTGTGGATACCTTCAGATCCTTTCTACCAGAAATACTTAGCCGCAGATTAACGCAGAAATACGCAGATCAAAATACGAAGGAAGCAAGGGAGAAAGAAGATGCAAGTGGAAAAAGCTTTCTGGACATCACCGGCTTTAAGGTGCCTTTGTCAAACTCAGTAGGGGCGACCCTCCGAAGCTGTGAAAAATTGCTCGCTTTGAATAGATCACGCAACTGAGCAAATTTTCAGGTTGGGAAGGGTGGCTCGCCCCCGCTGTTCCGCCAGGCTCAATCTTGAGGAAAACTGTCTTAACCAATGAACCTAACTCTGGCGGAACAGAGGGGGCAAGCCACCCTTCCCAACCTGAAAATTTGCTCAGTTGACTGATTTCTATTGAGACTCAATTTTTCGTTTCGTGTAGTTTCGTGCAATTTCGTGGATCGCGCCTTTTGCGACGCAAACGATCCACGCGCATTTTATGACTGACCGTAATGCGACGAAGGGGCGGCCACGGAGGGCCGCCCCTACTGATTTTTTGAAGCCGGCCTTTAATAGCCCAACGCTTACTACTCGACTTTGGTAGCAAACTGCTGGATGTTACTAAAGACCGTGAACTGATCTATTACTTTCCCATCAATGTCCTTGAAATAGAAAATTCCCTTATTCGGCTGCCCGTCAACGTTGAGCACGGCAAACATAGCGCCATGATTGGCATTGGGCTTGCACGCCTGGTCGGCAGGTTGGCAATCACTAGCGTAAATGGTAGCCCACCAGGGGCCTCCAGTCCGTTGGCGCCGGATAGTCCGGCCTCCCAAACCAGAAACCAGGACAAACGTTGTTCCTTTGGTGATCGTGAGGTCAGTCGCGGTGCTGGCCACCGTCTGCGTTGAGATGTTAGACAAAAGGTGTGTTCGCGAATATGAGTGCTCGTGGCCAGTGACAATAATCGCTCCACCCTTCCTCGCTTCTTCGTATACTCCCCATCCAGTCTCATCTTCTTTACCGCCGGCCTGCATCCGGTTCATGTTGTTGTGCCAGGCGGTAATCCGCCAGGTGGAGTAGTCCGCCGCCAGTTGTTTTTTGATAAAGCTGTCATGTCCGCTGCCCATCACCCCCGGCGCCACCATTACAAAGAATATTCCCTTGTACTTAAAGCTTGACTGCACTCCTAAATCTCCGTGCCAGGTCAATCCCAGCCGCTGGAATTTGTTTTTTATGTAGTGCTGATAGCCGTTTGAGCCCCCCCACTTTTTCTTATCATGGTTGCCAATAACCGAGAAGTATGGAAAGTCTGGCCCGAGAACCTTGTTGATCTGCTCGTCCCAGGCCTTGGGATTATCTCCGTAATCAAAATCTCCCATGTGCACGACAGCTTGAGCCCCTTCGCTCTTGATCAGGTTCAGAACCTGCTCGGACGCCAGTCCAAATCCCTGATCACCAATAAAGGCGATTTTAAAATTGGGGGGTGGTATCTCTGGCTCGCCCGGTGTGGGTGCAACACTCTGCGCCAGCAGTGAAGTGGTTGAGATTACGAGAACTAAGATTAGAGATGGAATGACACGTCGCGGGTTCATAGTTCGATGAGAGTTCTGGTTTAGGATGTTGGAGAGACCGGATGTCCTTTAATGCGCTCCAAGTTAATCCGAAGGTGTATTGGCGTCAAGTGTCTTCGAATGAGAAGAGGTGAAGACGTCACCAAGTGTGCGAGCCGCGAGCTCCGCAGGCGGCTCCTTCACCAAGCATGATGCATCTCCACCGGGGCTGATACTAAAAGTGCTTGGCAAAAGAGTCTTTCGGCTAATTCGCAGGATTCGCGAACTTCGCCAACTTCATTAATAGAAGATTAACGCGCTATTTCATCAGCCGACATTTGGCCCAATGAAAGTTAAGACTTCTCTCCCAAGTGGGCAGATGGCGCGGGCTTGCCCCGTGGAGCTTCACGCTCGCTACTACAGCGAAGCGCGAGCTTTGAAAGGAGAGAATGCCACGGGCTTGCCCCGTGGAGTCTCACGCTCGCCACTACAAAGAGGCGCGAGCTTTGAAGGAGAAGATGCCACGGGCTTGCCCCGTGGAGTCTCGCGCTCGCCACTCCGAAACACTCAAAAGCCAAGGCCTATCCTACGAACTCACAGCTCGCCACTTCGGCGACGACGCTCTCTTAACTAGCGCCGAGCGTGAAACTCCACGGGGCAAGCCCGTGGCATCTTCTCCTTCAAAGCTCGCGCTTCTCGGTCCTCCTTTCAAAGCTTGCTTCCCTGGCTAAAAGCTCTTTAACAGCCTCCGGGTTCATTACTGCACCGCTTCGATACCAGGATAATGACTACCACCGCCACTGCAATTGCCACTCCGATGGTGATTTTTGTTGATTTAGAAAGATTGCTTCGTTGCGGATCGACAATTTGCGGCCGTGGCAGTTTAATGACATCTCGTTCGGATTTGAGATTAGCGAGGAGTCTCTGGATGTCCATTTGCAGTTTTGGATTTGATTGTTGACCTGGCTCGGCGAGCTCAACTGAGTAGTTCTTCAACTCCTGTTTTGACCGCCGCAACCAGGACTGGGGCAATCGAGAGCGTTAAAAGCAGGGCGACAACGATTGAAGTGAACTTGATGAACATAAGAAACCTCCGGAGAAGAATTGCGAATTTGGGATTGCGAATTGCGAATTTCCAGCTATTTTCAACTGCCTTCCGGAAGACGAAATCCGCAATTCGCAATTCCAAATTCGCAATTCCTAAATCCTAAATTCTAACTCTCCTCCCTATCTTCTCCATTCATCAATTAGCGAGGCTATCAGCGCGGTCCAACCGGTCTGGTGTGAGGCGCCCAGGCCAACCCCAGTGTCGCCATGAAAATATTCGTAGAAAAGCAAGAGGTCCCGCCAGTATACATCTTGCTGAAATTTACGAGAACCACCATAAAAGGGACGAATGCCTTCACCGGTTCTTTTGTACATGGCCATCAAGCGCTCCGCAAAACCCTTAGCCATCTCAACCAGTGTGATCGCAGGTTCACCGTTGACTCGACTTTCGATTTTGAACAGCGGCCCGTAGGCCGTCCCCAGCTTCCTGAGAGCTTCGATCATCATAAATGTGGTTGGAAACCAAACCGGTCCCCGCCAATTCGAATTGCCACCTTTGAGCATCTCGCCCGCCTCGGCTGGTTCGTATCCCACTTTACTGCCACCAAAGACAAAAGGATGATCCTGATGGTATTTCGAGAGACTTCTCAAGCCAAAGTCAGAGCGAAATTCCTCCGGGTCCCAAACGCGGTTCAAGAGCCGCTGAATCTGCTCGCGATCGAGTATGGAAAGCACATGAATCTTTTGCTCGTCTCTTTGGATCGTAGTCAGACAATTAGCCACCAGGTCCTGACGATTGTTCAAGAACCAGTGCAGATTAGAGAGAAACTCTGGATAAGGTTCCAGTCTTCTTTCATCCAATTGTTCGATGGCATACAGTGGTATCAAACCAACCAGCGACCGCACCCGAAACCGGTGACGTTCGCCATTTGGATAACAGAGCACATCATAGAAGAACCCATCGTCCTCGTCCCACAAGGGAAACTGCTGACTTCCCATGTGTTTAATGGCAGCGCCAACGTAAATATAGTGTTGGAAAAATTTGGTCGCGAGAGCTTCATAAGCTTTGTCTTCCTGGGCTAGCTCGAGGGCTATGCGCATCAGATTAAGACAGAACATACCCATCCAGCCAGTCGCATCTGATTGCTCAAGAATTGCTCCGTGCGGCAGTTCATGACTGCGATCGAGCACGGTGATATTGTCTAAACCCAAAAACCCGCCTTCGAAGACATTGTTGCCTTCATGATCGACTTTGTTAATCCACCAGGCAAAGTTGATGAGCAGTTTATGAAAACACTTTTCCAAAAACATCCGATCGGCTTTACCCGACCGAATGCGGTCCATGTTGTAGACTCGCCACACTGCCCAGGCATGCACGGGTGGGTTTAAATCTGAAAACTCCCATTCGTAGGCCGGGATCTGACCATTAGGATGTTGAAACTGCTCGAAGAGCAGTAGCCAGAGCTGTTCTTTAGCGAACTCTGGATCGACCAGCGCAAACGGAACACACTGAAAAGCCAGATCCCAGGCGGCAAACCACGGGTATTCCCACTTGTCAGGCATGCTCAAAACCCGCATCGAGTTCAAATGCCACCAACGCATATTGCGAGCGTGGTTTCTATGTGGCGGCCACTTGGGATTGTCGCCATCCCGCCACTGTTGAACGTCATAAAGGTAGATTTGCTTACTCCAGATCAGACCCGCGAGGGCCTGTCGTTGGATCAAGCGTTCATCTGCACTCGCCTTTTCCGGGTGCAGGACCTCATAAAATTCGTCTGCTTCGGACCGTCGCAATTGGACAAGCTCGTCCAGCTTATCCAGAGGTTGCGGAAGATTCTTGTCCGAAAGCCGCAAGCGGAAAACTCTCGAGCCAGCGGGAGGTATCGATTGGTTGGGGTAGTGAATGCACGCCTTAGTACCAATCAGCGTCGGATTGATGCAGTTTTCTCCTTGAATTACGTAGCGATGAAATGCATCTTTAACATAGACACTGCGGCCCTGAGCCCAGGCTCCCCAAACCCGACTGGCGTTGGTCTCGTTATTGGTAAACAGCAACTGTCCCCCGGGTTCCGCGTATAGATACCGGCTACCCAGAGAGTAGCGGAACGGGAGATTTGCGAGTGGCAGGGCCTCCAGATCTGACGCCTCGAGACTTATAAAGTTACTTCCAGTAGGACCGGGTTTGATCTGAGGTTCGGGCTTAAACTGCTCTCCCCAGCTCCAGGTGTTGCGAAACCAAAGGTGCGGGAGAATGTGAATTGCGGCAGGCTTGGGACCCCGATTAAAAACTTCAATTCGAATCGCTATGTCTTCCGGATCAGCTTTGGCAAATTCCACAAAGACATCAAAGTAATAATCATCGTCAAAGATCGCCGTGTCCAGAAGTTCGAATTCCGGCTGGTTGAATACGCGCCGGCGGCGATTCTCATCTATCAGAATTTGATAGGGAAACTCTCGCTGCGGATACTTATAAAGGTATTTGAGGTATGAGTGCGTCGGGGTGGCATCGAGATAGAAGTAATACTCTTTGACGTCTTCGCCGTGATTCGCTTCGGCGGGCACCAGTCCGAAAAGGCGCTCCTTCAAGATCGGGTCGCGTCCGTTCCAGAGGGCCAGTGCGAAACACAGGATCTGGTAGCGATCGCAGAAGCCGGCGAGGCCATCCTCACCCCAGCGATAGGCCTTTGACCTGGACAGATCATGTGGGAAGTAATCCCAGGCGGCGCCATCGGCGCTATAGTCTTCACGCACAGTGGCCCAGGACCGCTCGGACAGGTATGGTCCCCATTTTCTCCAGGGATGTACCGGAGCATTCGAGGGTTCGCGCAATCGCTCGTGTTCGCGAGTCGTGATGGTCGAGATCCTCTCCACCGAAGTTTTAGGACCCCACCCATGGTGGGTGGAGGGTTCAGATCCTCTCTAATGAAAGCTGAAACTCCTTTTTTAATACCACCCACGGCAGTGGGTGGAATTCCATCGAGGGACGTGTGGCCTCCTCCGTAGAAAGGATCTGAACCATCCACCCACTGCCGTGGGTGGGATTCCAGCGAGGGAGGTGTTGCTTCTTACGCAGAAAGGCTACAGTATCTCGATTTTGGTTTCACAATTTCTCAGCGGCAGCCTTGTCCACAAACCAGCTGAGCCTACCACTTGCCGGACTGATCAATTGTGCCGGCAGTAGCTGTGGATTACGAGGGCCTTGCAGAATTGCCGCCAGCGCCTCGGCCTTCTCCTTTCCGGTTACCAGAAAGATAATTTCACGAGCCTGATTGATTGCCGGTACTGTCAGAGTCAGCCGATAAGTACGAAGTTTTTCGACCCAGTTTGCGCTCACCCAGTCGTTGCGTTCCGCCAGCGCCTCTGTGTGCGGAAAAAGCGAAGCCGTATGACCGTCGGCACCAAGACCGAGAAAAATCAGGTCGAATTGGGGCCATTCGGCCCCTGCAAAAAATGCGCGAAGCTCTCGTTCGTATGCGGCCGCATTCAATGCCGGATCGCCATCACCCTTGATTTGATGAACATTATCGGCTGGGAGTGGTGACTCCGAAAGCAAAGTTTCCTGCGCCATGCCAAAGTTGCTATCCGGATGATCTGCCGGTACTGTGCGCTCATCACCAAAAAACAGATGGACTTTGGACCAGTCAACCAACCTGGAAGATTGGGCCAGCAATCTATGAACCTGTTTGGGAGTCGAACCACCTGACAAGGCAGCTGCAAACCGATTTTTGCTCGTAATAGAAGAATTAGCCAACTCGACAAACCTGTCGGCGGCGGCCTGTGCCACCTGCTCAGCGTCGTCAAAAATGGAAACGGAGGAATCTGTCATCCGGTCATGATCTGGAGCCTGCGGAGCATGCGGCAGAATAAAGCCTGGGGTGACAGTCTATTTCAATGACAAATGAGAAACGTCAAACGACCAATGATGAATTTGCGCTTCTAGGCTCGCTCCTGCTTTGAGAGCAGTTCTTGCCATTCAGTGTGCACAAATCCAACTTCCGGCTTATCAAGTCTTTGGTAGGTATGCGAGCCAAAGAAATCACGCTGAGCCTGAGTCAGGTTCAGCGGGAGATCAGCGGTCCGATAAATGTCAAAGTAGGCGAGACTTGAACACATCGCCAGAACAGGTACCCCCTGGTCCACAGCCGTGCTAACAACCAGGCGCCAGCTTGGTTGTGCCTGTTCCAGCCGATTGCGAAACTGTTCATCAATCAGGAGATTTTGGAGCTCTGCGTGGCGGGCGTAAGCCTCCTTGATTCGGCCCAAAAATCTGGCTCGGATGATGCAACCACCCTGCCAGATTCGTGCCACTTCGCTTAGATTGATATCCCAGTTCCACTCATTAGAACCTGCCTGAATCAGACTCATGCCCTGCGCATAAGAACAAATCTTCGAGGCATAGAGCGCTTCCCGAACCGCTTCGATAAACTCGTTCTTGCTGCCGCTGATCAACTCTGGCTGGGGCCCTTTAATTAACTCGCTGGCGGTAACCCGCTCTCTCTTTCGAGCTGAGATATTTCGTGCGGTCAGGGCTGCCTCGATGGTCGGTATGGCTATTCCCAGGTCCTGAGCTACCTGGCTGGTCCATTTACCAGTGCCCTTTTGGCCTGCTGCATCGACGACGAGGTCGACCAGGGCCTTACCCGTGTCCGGATCTTTGACACGTAGAATCTTGGTAGTGATCTCTATCAGATACGACTCCAGTTCACCCTGATTCCACTCCGCAAAGATGTCCGCCATCTGCGCGGCAGGCAGGCGGAGAACCTTTCGCAACAAGTCGTATGCCTCCGCTATCAACTGCATGTCGCCATACTCGATGCCGTTATGGACCATCTTGACAAAGTGCCCTGCACCACCTGGCCCAATGTAGGTTACGCAGGGACCATCTTCGACTTTGGCGGCAATCGCCTCCCATACAGGTCGAATCTTTTCATAGGCAGCTTTATCGCCTCCCGGCATCAAACTGGGACCAAGCAAGGCGCCTTTCTCGCCGCCTGAGGTCCCGGAACCAATTAAATAAAGCCCTTCCTCCCTGAGTGCCTGTTCCCGTTTTTCGGTGTCCTTGAAATATGAGTTGCCGCCGTCGATCAAGATGTCCCCTTTTTCCAGGAAGGGTTTGATCTGGTCGATGGTCCAGTCTACCGGTCCACCAGCCTTCACCAAAAGAATTATCTTCCGCGGTCGTTCAAGCACCCTGACAAATTCTTCCGGAGACTTGGTGAAGATTATTTGCTTCTCCTTGTGCTGAGCCGCAAATTTTTCCACCACCTGCGACTCGCGGTCGAAGACCGCGATCGGATAGCGATTCCGCTCAATATTTAAAGCCAGGTTTTGGCCCATAACGCCCAGGCCAATCA
>Ga0187893_10005263_pt1 | contig 23434 bp, 22 predicted proteins | sample MA1701074metaG_FD_139574 | JGI IMG/M metagenome (GOLD analysis project Ga0187893, IMG submission 139574) | White microbial mat communities from a basaltic lava cave in the Kipuka Kanohina Cave System on the Island of Hawaii, USA - MA170107-4 metaG ...
GAAAATACTTGACGAGTTGGCCAGGATTTTGGAGACTTGCAGTAACGAAAGAAATCCTAACGCTTCATTTCCCCTCAGGTCGGTGATGGATAACGACGCTCAACGCCACTTTGGCCGACAACGTCTGGAGTCAGATGTTTTGCAACGCTTGTCTCGAGCGCGCGAATTTATTGACCATTGCTACGACCATCCGCTGAGTCTGGAAGAGATTTCCAGTAAAGCCTGCTTCTCTCGTTACCATTTCCTGCGGCTTTTCCGGCAGGCATTCAATAAGACGCCGCATCAATATCTGATCGAGCGTCGCATTGAAAAGGCCAAAGAACTACTTGGCTCCGAAGACATTCGCGTGACTGATATTTGTTTTGAAGTTGGTTTTCAGAGTCTGGGTTCGTTCAGTAGTCTCTTTCGCCGCTACGTTGGCCACGCGCCCGTCACTTATCGCGAACAGCTCCGCCAAAAACGGCAAGCCGGCAGTAAAGTGCCCGGGTGCTTCCTGGTTATGTATCGACTTGAAAGTGCCTGACCGAATCGTTTAAGCGGACATTCGGGGTTAGCAATTTTCAAGAAGCTTTGACGTTTCGCATTTGTTTATTCTCCTCGAAAAGGAAGGAGAGTTGACCATGATCCGGAAAATGTCACATGCGACCGTCTTTGTCGACAATCAGGACGAGGCGCTACAGTTTTATCGAGACAAGCTGGGTTTTGAAGTGCGCACCGATGCGAAGGTGAGCGATGACTTTCGCTGGTTAACGGTTGGAGCAAAAGACCAGCCGGATTTTGAGATCGTCCTCATGGAACCGAAGCCGGGAATGCTGATGGACGAGGCGACTGCCTCCCAACTCCGCTCGATCATGGCTAAGGGTGTCCTTGGGGCAGGCGTTTTCAATACTGACGACTGCCGCGCTACCTTTGAAGAGTTGAAAGGGCGCGGAGTTGAATTCGTTTCTGAGCCTGCTGAGCGTCCTTATGGGATTGAAGCAGTGTTTAAGGACAACTCCGGTAACTGGTTCAGTCTAACCCAGCCTGGGGAAGGTTTCTGATTTTAAAGGAAGGTTGAAAGGGGGGGATCGAATGAAACGAAGAATCGTTTATCCACTAGCGTGTTTTATTACCTTGCTGCTTTTGCTGTCTGCGGGTGTAGCGCAGGAGAAGCTTCGCTATAAAGAGTTGCCAAATTTTCACCGCATTAACGAAAAGCTGTACCGAGGAGCACAGCCGCAAACCAACGGCTGGCAGATCCTCTCAAAGCTGGGAATCAAGACAGTCATCAATCTCCGCGATAACGATGGTCGCGCCGATTCTGAAGAAAAGCAGGTTCGGGCTGCCGGTTTTAATTACTTCAACATACCTATGGCCAGGCTTGCCCGACCAAACGATGACAAAGTTCAAAAGGCGCTGGCGATCATCAACACGCCCGAGTACCAGCCGGTATTTGTTCACTGCCGTCATGGCGCCGACCGTACCGGCGTGGTGATCGGGGCCTATAGGATATTGAACGAGGGCTGGACCAGCGAACGGGCCAAGGCCGAGGCTAACCGGCATGGCATGAAGATCTGGCAGTTTGCCATGAAGGATTACCTCCATGATCTTTACCGGGATAAGAAGCAAACTGGAAATTAATCCATGACACGAAGAATGAAATGGACAGACCGAAGATTTGATTTTAGCTTTCCGGTGGAAATCTATCCGGAAATGATCGAGCGGGTGCGGGGGACGCCGGCACGCCTTGAAGATCGCCTGAAAGACCTGGATCCTGAGCAACTCACTCGGCGCGCGGACGGGCGCTGGTCCATGCAGGAAAATGCCGGCCACTTGCTCGACCTGGAAGCACTAGTTAATCAGCGTCTCGATGAATATGTAGCCGGCGCTGAAATCCTCCATGCCGCTGACATGTCAAACCGCAAAACCTTTGCGGCAGACCACAACTCAGCCAACATTATTTCGATCCTGGGGGCATTTCGCGCAGAGCGACAGCGGATAGTTGATCGGCTTGAAGGTTTTGACTCAGAGATCTTTAGCCGCACAGCATTGCACCCAAGATTGGCAGTGCCGATGCGCCTGGTTGATATGGTATTCTTCCAGGCTGAACACGACGATTATCATCTGGCGCGCATAAGCGAGCTCATCAGGTTGTTCGAATCATAGCTTTTCTTTTATCTTCTTAATCTGCGTAATTGTGTAATCTGCGGATAAAGATCTATCTGCGTAAATCTCAAATGCGGAGGAGAACCCACGGTTGAGAAGACTTGGCACAATCGTATGCGCGTTGATAATTAATACTGTGCTGCTGACAAACACCCAGGCTCAACAAACACTCGATGCTCTGATCGATAGCAATATCAAGTCGTTGATTGCGACTTACGAAATACTGCACGCCGCGCCCGAACTATCCCATCGCGAAGAAAAGACTGCGGCCTTCCTCGCAAAACAGTTTCGAGCCCTTGGGTTCACCGTTACCGAAGGAATTGGCAAGTATGAGCGTCCCGAGTGGGTTGGCCACGGGGTGGTTGCCGTCCTCAAGAATGGCGATGGCCCAACCCTTTGGTTGCGCACAGACATGGACGCTTTGCCGGTAGAAGAGCAAACAGGGTTGTCTTATGCCAGCAAAGTGAGAACAAAAAATGATGCCGGGCAGGAAGTTGGCGTAATGCACGCCTGCGGTCACGACATTCATATGACCACGCTTTTGGGCGCCGCAAAAATGCTCGTTTCCTTGAAGGAGCGGTGGCGCGGGACTCTGGTTTTACTTGGCCAGCCGGCGGAAGAGACCATTGACGGTGCCCGAGCCATGTTGCGGGACGATCTCTACGGTCGATTTCCCAAACCAGATTTTGCGTTTGCGCTTCATGATAGCGCCGAACTTCCAGCCGGCAAGATCGCTTATACGCCCGGCTATTCGCTGGCCAGCTCGACAAGTGTGGACTTAAAGATTCGAGGGGTCGGAGGGCACGGCTCAAAGCCTGACAACGCAAAGGACCCAATTGTGCTGGCGGCGCAAACAATAATCGCCTTGCAGACCATCGTCAGTCGTGAGAATTCGCCACTGGATCCGGCTGTGATTACCGTCGGCTCAGTTCACGGCGGCACCCGATACAACATCATCCCCGATGAAGTTAATCTTCAGCTTACGGTCAGGGCCTACAAAGAAGAGGTGAGGCAGAGGCTGCTGGCCGCCATCGAGCGGATCGCGAAAGGCACTGCTTTGGCCGCCGGAATCCCTGCAGACCGAGCACCGGTTATTAAGATCAGCGAAACGGAGATCACGGCGGCAACCTATAACGACCCGAAATTGACTGAGCGCCTGGCTGGGGTCTTTGTTAAGGCTTTCGGCGAGGAGAATGTCATCAATCAACCCCCGGTAATGGGAAGCGAAGATTTCGGGTACCTGGGGCTTAACCAAACCATCCCGGCCACAATGTTCTGGCTGGGGGCGGTCGATCCGGCGAAGGTCAAACAAAGTCGCGAAGCCGGTACAACTCTTCCTTCCCTTCACTCGGCACTTTTTGCCCCGTTGCCGGAACCAACGTTGCGCACTGGAGTCAAAGCGATGACGCTGGCCGCCCTGGAATTGTTGAAGAATTAAGGAGGCAGGCTGATGCTTCATATCCTCAACGGAGAATCAACGGCGGAGACCCTCAGCCTTACAGCAATCGAAGGTGAGACCTTCTCGTTTAGCGACGTTTTGATTTGTGGTCCAACTCCCGAGGGAATCGAGGGAGCAGAGTGGCTGCGCCTAAGAGCCGAACACCTTTCCCACACCTACTTGCTACCATTTGCCGACTGCCATTTACGCCTGGTTGAACAAGAGCAAGTCTTAAGCAGCTTCTCCAATCACGATGAAGTTGTACTCTGGTTCGAGCACGATGTGTTTTGCCAGCTCAATCTACTTTATCTGCTCGACTGGTTTACCAAGGCTAACCTTGGAAAGACTCGTCTCAGTTTAATAAATATCGGGACCTTCCCAGGCAAAAAGAACTTTCGTGGTTTAGGAGAGTTAAGTGAGGACGAGTTAGCCTCGCTATTCCCCTTGCGCGAGAAATTAACGAGGCGAGAACTCAAGCTTGGTGCTGCAGCCTGGCAGGCCTATTGCTCTGCCGAGCCCACAGAGATTGAAGCGTTTCTCGAAAAAGACACTTCGCCGTTGCCTTTTCTGAAAACCGCTCTCCAGGCGCACCTGAGGCGGTTTCCGTCGGTTCAGAACGGTCTGGGCCACCTTGAGAACAGCGGTCTTAGGTTGATTAATCAGGGGCACCATCACTTCCAGGATTTGTTTCCCTCATTTTCTTCCGCAGAAGCCGTTTACGGTTTAGGAGACGCCCAGTTTTGGAACATCCTTCAACCACTCGTAAAGGTGCGCCAGCCCTTGCTGGCAGCCACTGGAGAGTTGGACAAAGTCTCCCTTGAGGAAAATGCTTTGCACAGCATTTCGTTTGATCTGACGGATGCTGGCCGTGAGGTGCTTAAAGGATCGGCTAACTTTGTGGAGCTCAATGGAATCGATCGCTGGCTGGGAGGGGTTCATCTTTCAAGCCAAAGCAAGCTTTGGTGTTGGGACATGCAAGCGGAAAAACTAACCCTTGCCTGACTTACTTTGAGGAGAGGGAGATGAAAAGATATTTCTTTATTGAGCTCCACCGGAAAGATGACGCGGGTAAGCCAGTAATCCTTTACGGTAAGTATGTAAACATCTGGCGCAAGGATTCAGAGGGCCAATCGAAAGTGATTGTGGATCTGGGAAATCCGAGCCCTGGTCCGGCCTGACCTCGCAGGCAGAACTCTTGGAGGAGATAAAGCCGCAGATTAACGCAGAGAAACGCAGATCAGAAAAAGAGAGGGGAGTAAGAGGTCCGCTCAACTTTTCAATTGAGTTTCGGTAGTTGAGTCTTAATCTGTTAACTGATCAGGCATTCACAAAGCGTTCACAGGCTGGTGCACGATGACTGCCCCGGAGATAAGCCAGCAGTCGCTGGCTGACATTATTAGATCTTTGGACCAGAGCATTCTCAATGATCCCTCGCTTGATCCAGATCTATTTTCCCACTTGACCACTTCGCAGCGCAAATTAGGGCTGCTTCAGGGTGAACGCCCCACCTGCCCGTTTCTTCGCCCACACATTCTAGCCCGTTCGCAGTACACAGCCATCACCCGCGCCGCGGAAACTATTGCTAAGGCCTTCGAAAAACTTGTGGGTGAGGCGCTGGTGGATGACGACCTGTTTAGCGTTCTTGGCTTGACTGAGGCTGAAGCGAGAGTGGCCCGAATCGATCCGGGTTATCCCAGACTTTGCGTCACCAGTCGACTCGATGCGTACCTCACTGACACGGAGTTTCGTTTCCTCGAATACAACGCGGAAAGTCCGGCCGGTGTGGGCGATCAGATGCAACTCGAGAAGCTTTTGTTTCCGCTGGAGCACATACAGGCATTTCTAAATCTTTACCAAACCTGGACGCCCAGGCCTCATGAACAGCTACTCAAGACTCTAATCGACACATATCGTGCCTGGGGAGGCGAAGAAGCAAAACCACAGATTGCCATCGTCGACTGGAAAGGGGTTCCGACTGAAAGTGAGTTTGCCGTCCTGCGGCGGTTTTTCGAGGCTGAGGGTTACCAAACGGTTGTAGTTGACCCGCACGAATTAGATTTTGACGGTACTCATCTCAGTGCGGCTGATTTTCGCATCGACATTGTTTACAAGCGCGTAATCATTCACGAGTTTCTCGAACGCTTCGATGAACGTCATCCCCTGATTCGGGCCTACGCGGACAGACGGGTCTGTGTGGCAAACTCTTTCAGGGCCAAGGCTGCGCACAAGAAGGCGGGCTTTGCTGTTCTAAGTGATCCCAATTACCGAGAACTTTTCGACCAGGAAGAGCTTGCGACGATCGGGCGGCACATTCCCTGGACTCGCAATGTCCGGCCTGGAAAAACCTATTTTGAGGGAGCGGAACACGATTTGTTGGAACTGATTCGCAGTGAACGCCAGCGGATGGTGCTCAAGCCTAACGATGACTATGGAGGTCACGGGGTATTTTTGGGTTGGGTAATGGATGATACGGACTGGAAGGGGGCACTTGAGCTTGCGCAAACGAAACCTTATGTGGTTCAGGAGCGCGCTCCCTCGCAAAAAGTCTCGCTACCAACATTCCACGAAGGGCTTAGACAGGAAGAGTTGTATATAGACTTCAATCCCTTCTTGTTTAATAACCGGGCCGAGGGCGCTTTGATCCGGCTTTCGTCCTCGGCGCTTCTAAATGTCACATCTGGTGGGGGAGAGACGGCCCTGCTGGTGCTTGAAGGGATGTGAAGCAGATGGATATTGAGTCTGTCCGAGAGTACTGTTTGTCGCTTCCAAATGTCACTGAGCGAGTCCAATGGGGAAATGATCTGTTGTTTTGTATTGGCGGAAAAATGTTTGCGGTGGCGGCGCTCGAATCGGGACACGGTGTAAGGTTGTCTTTCAAATGCACTCCGGAGAAGTTCGCTGAGTTGATCGAAGAAGAGGGGATTGTTCCGGCACCTTACGTGGCCCGTTACCATTGGGTAGCACTCGAACGCTTTGAGGCGCTGTCGGCCCGGGAGTTGAAAAGCCTTCTGAAAGTCGCTTACGAACTAGTGCACGACAAGCTTCCCCGAAAGATCAAGAATCAATTGTCTCAGTAGGGGCGGCCCTCCGTCGCCGCCCCTCGTCACGTAACATTCCATAAACCGGTAAATCGAGCTTGCTGCGACATGCGGGCACCCAGGCGGTTCAACGGAAGGTACCGTTCACCAGCAGGCTACCGCCTGCAGATCATCTAAAGAAACCACCTAATATGCCTCCATAAGCTTTGGTGCTCGTTCGTGTAGTTTCGTGTGATGCGCGTGGATCGTTTGGTTTGGATCGCAAATGATGCGATCCACGAAATCACACGAAACTACGCCACGAAAGTCCGCGTAGCGGACGATTGACAATAGCCCAGCAGTTCACTGCTGGGTGGGGAAAGGCTAGGGAAGCCAGTCCGTGAAACGGACGACTGAACGTTTGGCGCAACCTGCGGGGATCCTATGTTTAGCTGTTCGATCATCTGTCGTAAGTTCCCTTCGTGAGCTAATTTTGCTTCCGCGGGTCGCCTCAAACGTTCAGCCGAGAGGGTAAGAGAGAAGCCAAGGGCCTCTCCCTCCCCGTTGTCGCAATGGGGTCAATTCCCCATATTTACCGGCGTGACTGTTGCTGTCACCGGGCGACCCCCTAGCGATTGCCCCGCACGAGGAGTCAGCGCGCATGCCTTGGCAGCAGCCGGAAGACAGAATTGCTCCAGACTTAAGAGACCGAGTTTAATAAACGTCCTGTTGCGCAGCTTGTAATTGTCAGAGTGCCGCTTGCGCTTGAATTTCATGCAACGGAGCCGCATGCGGGTCCAAGAGTCAAGCTTTAAAAACTGCCGCCGACAAGTAGAGAAGCTGACGCCAAAGTACAGGGCGGTGCCTCTGATAACTCGATTTAGTTGCACAATCTTGCTGAATTGCCCGGTGGCAATTGCGGCCCTGACGAAAGCCATGAGACGAGTCGTGAAACAGGGGTTCGAAGATGGGGTTGAGGAGGCGGCGAACCACCTCCTGGGCCACCCGATCACGAACCGCGGGAATGCCCAGCGGGCGCAACTCCGTTTCGTTCTTGGGAACGTAAGCCCGGCGCAGGGGGAAAGGTTCAAAGGAACCGTTCTTTAAGTCCCGCATCAAGGCCCGGAGATTGTCGTCCAGGTTAGCTTCAAACATCTTGACGCTAACCTTGTCGATCCCCGCTGCCCCGCGCTTGCGCTTAACTGCCTTAAAGGAGTCAAGCAACGAGGGCAGGGTGATTCTCCCAGTTAAGGAATGGACTTTCTGTTTTCTGCTACTGTTGATTCCCTTCATGGTCGCTAACCGCAAGGAAGCAGAAGTCGAGCTATTTGAGAATGTTTCTTAGTTACCAGCAGCGTTGACCGGGAAGGAGCGCGGTCCGGGCCATTTAGTGGCTTTAGGCGCTGGGCTAACTGTTCCCTTGAGCACGACCATACTCCCTTGCTCGCTAAGGTTCAGGCTTTCACCACCGTAGTGGCTACTCCGCCTTTGCTGGTATCCCTGAAGAAGAGCGAGCTAGGGAAGCCTGCTCTTCACCGACCGCGTAAACCAGCCCCTTCGGGTAGACCTTATAGGCTGGTGTTACTCTGCACTTGCAGAGACGACGTGGGACAGTCACCGGTATGAGTAGAGTGCCATTTTCTCCAGGTGACATCGCCACCCACCTGAGTAGCTCAGAGAGGTTAACCGTATTAGCCTCTCCGGGAGACCGCCAAAGGCCGCGGTCCCATGCTTCGCCAAAACGGAGGAGGCTAGCACGACCCTCTAGGCCGACACGACGCCCCCCGGAGTATCGTTGCCTGGCCTCTTCGCGACAGCCGTTGATTGCACTGCCCTGGCTACGCTCCCGGCGGCCTTGGAGCCACCGGTTTTGGCAACGACTTCCCGACCAGTACGGACTCGCCGGGGTAGGATTAGGTTTCATAGAACAAAACCGCACCGTTTGTATTACACGACTGAGCTCTCTACTCATGACGGCTCACGCTCCGTTGCACGGACTGGATTTCGTTTTTGCTCATTCCCAGCAGTGAACTGCTGGGCTATTGTCAGGTCGTCCGCTACCGCGGACTGAGAGAGTAAAATCGCGCGCGCGTTCTATGGGAAGCGCAAGGCGCCTTTTCTCCACTCCCTCAAGGTCATTTGGGCGTCAAATCCTAAAGCGCCTCCAGAACGTGCCAACTTGATGAGAACAGGCTCTGCTTCGTCAGGTGCGAATTCAAGGGCATGTGACGCAGCGCAAAGCAGAACTTCAGGGCTAGAATGGTTCAGTAGGCGCAGTAGGGTAAGTTGGGCCTCATGGCCCCGCGCTCGCAGCTCACGATAGACTTCTCCATAACATCGAACAGTTGATTCGCCGGATCAGGATCGTACGGATGGTCCCTCAAAGCCTTAAGCCATCCTAGAGCGGCCTGCTCGTAGATTGCTAAAAGGGATTCTAAACTTTCATTTTTTAACTCGCTCGGTTTCATGGTGCGTTCTGATAGATGTTCTGCAGGGCAGCTAACGTCCATGAGGTGGACGGTGTTACCGAAAGAAAACGTCTATCATGAGCCCAGTTTGATGAAGGCGCTGCGCAATTTTGAGTGGCGCTGCATTAGACGCAAATACCTTGCCTCATCGGCATTCGCCTTGGCTTGAATAATTCTCACCACAGCTTCTTTTTCCTGCTTCGACCAATCACGAAGGTCTGGAACCAGGGCAAGAACCACGGCGAAATCACTAAGGGCAGACGAAAACTTTTCTAAGTCCGCTCTCTTAATAGCCAACATCTGGCTGATCAATTTAACCGATTCTTCGCGGATTCTGATCGCCGACCCTTGATGTTTGGCGGCCATTCTTCTCTGCACTGAAAGGCCGATGGCCCTTACGGAAAAACGGTCCCAGTCCCCGCTGCGATTCTCGTCCAATTCAAAGATTAGCGGGCTGGTGGCTAGTTGACGGAGAATCCCTGGTGGTGTGCGGTAGGAGTCCCGTCGGGCGATCTTTGCCTCTTCCCTCTCGGTAAGTTTTCGGATCTTCTGGCTTGTTGGTCGAAAACCAAGCTTGCGATAGAACCAGAACGCGCCGGATTCAATGCCCTCTTCGTTCTTGTACCCTATCTGATAAGGATCGAGCACAAAGGCAGTAATACCGAGCAACTGTCGAAATACCTTCAACGTCCTGGCATAGATCCAGGCTGTCTCGCCCTCCCGAAAGGTGTAGTAGAGATTGAAGCCACTCTCCATGCGGTCAAACAGCGAAAGCCCTTCGAAGTAGCCGATGGGTATACCGTTCTTGAAGATCATTGCGGCATGGTAGGCGCGCAGCGGCAACCGGTCTCCGGGTGGCACACCCATTACGAACAGGTCGACGCCTCGGCCCAGGCTCGCCTTGAGGACCCGCTTTTCATCTCCGTGTGTAAAACCAAAAAGCTCGCGATATCGCAGCGTAGAAGTTTCGCGCGCCAAATCCAGTATTCTCCGCCCCTGCCCCGCAGACAGTTTGGTTGAAGTGGGCGCCACCGTGCGCAGCTCTTTATCAAGATCCACTGCGCTTCTAGGGATTAACTTATCCTGATGAGTAAAGAGCTTTCGCACCTTCAGTCGCATTCCCGTGCGTGAGGCCCGAAAGGATGGCGTCCAGCGGACGTACAGCTTTAACGAGTCGTAAAGCTCAGCTTTTTCTGCCTCGCTCAACATCAGATGCTCGAACTGTTCAATTATCCAGGGTAGTTCCTGCTTACCATTGCGGGCGGCTCGGAGCCAATCAAGATAGGGAACATTCGCTTCCACCTGGGCCTCTTCTTCAAGCAGAGGCATGAATCGAGGCCAGATTGACGCCAGGCGCTCTTCGTCCTCAAACCACTCCCAATCAAGCACAAGTTGTGATGGGTAACGCTCTGACAACCAGCGAACGATGTTAAAACTGAAACAATCTGTGACGAAGGTTCCCGCAATACCAGAAACCTCAGGGTTCACAAATTGAGATGTATCTATTCCGGAGCGTTCCAAAGACTTTATGCGTTCAGGAATACCTTTCAGCAGCAAATTACAGCGACGGGCGATCTCCGTGCTTTGGGGATAGGCGCGCAAAAAAAGTAGAGTTTCGTGGAAGCGGATGAGTGCCGCCGGATCCTTGAATTGCTGTCGTGCCAACCGGTGCAGAAGCGATAAAAGTTGCCTGGGTTGACCGAAACGGCGTTTTGCTTTATCGAGTTGATCGAGGCTTAAGCTCAAAGCAACCCTCACAATAACGATGATCGAGTACTGTGGCGGGCCACAACAGCGCTGTGTGGCAGCTCTGGTATAAAAGATTTTCCGATTTTAATAATTTGCGCCTCCGAATCGGAGGGAACAATGAGCGACAAGCTGCGTCTAATTTTGTTATCTATGGATTGCTTCTCAAAAACGTCCTGGCGCGTGCTGGCCAGCTACACCTGGTTGTTTTGCGCCTTCGCTGTCTTGTTCCTGGGGCTTGGCACCCTGCTGGTAGAACCTGACGGCCAAATTTTCCCCCCGATCCTCCTGGTGCTGATGATTTTTCTCTCGTTTCCTTCCGGGTTTGGGGTGTTTCTTTTGACCTGGCCATTCATAGACCTTTTTCCACCGCTGGACTTCTTTCTGGTCTGGTTGGGAATTGTTGTCGCCGGCTACGTTCAATGGTTCCGCGTGGTTTCTAACTTAACTGAAGGACCAATCACACTTTCACTCGCCCAGGCTAAGCCCGCCACGGTTGCGCCACAAGCTGCATCTCCAGCTGAGCAAAGCCCGAAACGCAAACGCCTACATCACATTGTCCACTTTGATGTCAGGGGGCGAACGCCGCTCGAACGAGCCCTCATCTACCAGGGTCGCAAATCCAAAACGGACCTAACCGAGCGCTAGAACTTCACAGTTGTTTACGAAAGAAGGAAGCGATCTTCCAGGCGTCGATCGCTTTCCAGGGCAATTCTCCAGTGGTGTAGTGTCCGCAAGGCAGCCACACCACGTCCAGCGGCAAATTGTGCCGGCGGGCTTCTGCGATGGCCGTGTGCGACAGCTCGACCGGAAAGGTCAGATCGTAACGCGCAATAATGAAACGAACTGGCCGCCGGCCCATTTGCGCGACCCGGGACATGAACGGAAAGGGACTGATCGGCAGCCAATAGTTTCGCAGCTCATCAAGAGTGATGTGATCAGCAAACCCTGCCCGCACGTGTTGCGTGGAAAGCCCACGCCAAACCACGTCAGCAAAGTAACTGGAGACATGATTAAAAGCCCCGGCATTTAGAGCTGGCTCGTGGGCGAATGCCAGAAATGCCGTACATGAGCCAATGCTTGTTCCCAGAATACCTATGCGTTCATAACCAGCACGCTTTAACCAGGCAACAGCACCACGAGCATCAAGCACTGCCTGACGCACGGATTGAATTGTCAAACCCACATTCGGACTAACCAGGTAGTCAGCACGTTCAAGTTCCTGAGGCCGACGCTCAAGGTGGTAAGGCAGGGTCAAACGCAGAGCGGAAATGCCGAGCAGATTAAAAATGCGGCACGCTTCAACATGGCTGTTAGGTTGCGCGTTCCACTGCGGCAAGACCACGACAGCGCGGCGTGGTCGAGAGCCGTTCCCAGCCCTGGCGGGGAAGAAGCGTGCCCGGGCGATATTGTTCTCGGGATAGTCAGTTTCGACGGCGCTGGTCCAGGTAAGCTGATCACCGGTTAACTCGAAATCCTTAATCTCCGGCAAAGCATAGAACTCTTCGCTTTGCTGCATCACCGCAGCCGTGTGCTTTTGAAATATCTGGTGCGGGTCGTCACCGTTGACATGGTCAGTGACAAACTTCAGCCCCCACTCAAAGGGCCTGATACGCCGATTAGAATCACGATCGTAATACCAGCGCTCCCGCCGGTGCATTAGTGTTTTCAGCAAAAAAGTGGCTCCAGAGCATGGGTCATCGAACGGAAAAACCCCATCCTAAATAACAAAGCCTCAAAAGTAAATTTTGGAGTGCGCTGCCGGGTCAGCGTTTTGGTACCTGTTTCGATTAAAGCCCTCTTCAGAATATCTCGTATTTTACCGACGAAGGCGCCGAAGTATCTGTGGCAATAGCGGGAGGGTTCTTATTATCGAGCCGGTGGTGAATAGACGAGCGAGGCCGCGGAATAGTCCGGAAGCATCAGCCGTGTAGCGAAACCACCAGACGTCCGGGAGAAACCCGAAACGGTTTACGTGGATGTGGCGTGGTGAAACCAGTTCAAGTAAGCCCATTCTTCCATGAGTCCGGCCATAACCACTCTGTTTTACACCGCCCCAGGGTGTTTGCGCGATGCCGTGGGTGTAGACTACCTCATTTACCATCACCGTACCGGCCTGGATTTGTTCGGCGAGGCGTCGACCGCGCGCTGTATTTCTAGTCCAAACCGAGGCGGTCAAACCATAAATACTGTCATTGGCTAACGCCACGGCTTCCTCTTCCGAACTGAATGTCGTCACCGGCAACACAGGACCAAACGTTTCATCGCGCATAATCTTCATGCTTTGATCCACCTGGGTCAGCACGGTTGGCTCATAGAACCACCCTGTTCCCGGTTTTCTTGACCCGCCAATCTCTAATCGCGCTCCCTGGTCCAAGGCCTCAGTAACATGCTCCTGAACAATCTGAAGCTGTTGTTCGCTGGTCATCGAGCCAACATCGGTCTCACTGTCAGTTGGGTTGCTCTGCTTAAGCATTCTGGTTTCCGTGAGCACCTGCTTCACGAATTCATCAGCGACAGACTCATGAACATAGCATCGCTCCACTGAAGCACAGGCTTGCCCGGAGTTAGCAAACGCCCCCCAAACTGCCGCACGAGCTGCATTCTCGATGTTTGCGTCGGCCAGAACGATCATCGGGTCCTTGCCACCGAGTTCCAGAACAACCGGAGTCAGATTTCCGGCCGCCGCCGCGGCCACGAGTTTCCCAGTGGCCACACTTCCGGTGAACATTATCTTGTCAACTGGCGACTCGCTCAGGGCTGCTCCAGTAGAACCGTCCCCGGTCAACACCTGGAGCAAATTCCTGTCCAGGCCAGCACGCTCGAAGACGTCCAGTATCTTCAGTGCCGTAAACGGAGTTAGCTCGCTGGGTTTAAGGATTACCGAATTGCCGGCCATCAGGGCCATGACAACTTCTGCCATGGGGGTAGCCCAGGGAAAGTTCCAGGGCGAGATGATGCCGATGACGCCAAGCGGTTGATATACGATGAGTGAGGAGCGACCCATCAAGCCATACTGACCGATGTCTATCCGTTGGGGCTTGAGGAGGCTCTTGGTTTGCTTTGCGAAGTAATGCATTAGATCAAGTGAGGGCACTATCTCCATCGATAGGCTCTCGGCGGGCGGCTTACCGGTCTCGCTGGAGATCATTTGTGCGATCTCTTCCTGTTGGGAGAGTACCAATTCACGCACCCGCAGTATTAGCTGGCCGCGGTCTTTAAATGTCACTTTTGCCCAGGAGGTTTGGGCCTTACGGGCGCTGGCGAGAGCTCGCTGAACCTCGTCGACACCATTAACTGGTACGCGTCCAATTTCCTCGCCGGTGGCCGGATTGGCGACGACAATCTCCGGTTTTGGTTGTGGTTCGACTTTGAGTGTTCGCATTGAATTCGAGCGTCTGCCTGAAAAGGTCCGCCTAAGATTATCCAACACCCTACCGCCGGCTGCCTAGGATGGTTGGGTCGGCTACATTAAAAACGGCTCTGCCGCCTGTTGTGAGGCATGGCTCCGCCCTGCCGTGAGCGCGCTAAATCGATTGGGCTGCGCCCCTGGTGCGGCACCTCATTTCCGGGGTGCGAATTTGGTCGGGTACAATAATCGGGCTTTATTCAAAATATTAATTTCCCAGGAGATTTCAATGCGCCCGCAGTTGGAAGAATTTATGCGCCGTATGCGCCGCAAATCTGTAGCCATTATTCCCGCCGCGCGCGAGGCTGTACGCTCGAACGATACGCACTATCGTTACCGGCAGGATTCGGATTTTCTCTACCTGACCGGATTCGAAGAGCCTGAAGCCATCGCTGTCCTTACTCCCGGCCGGGATCGGCAATACACACTCTTCGTCCGGCCGCGCGACCCGGAACGCGAAATCTGGGATGGGCGCCGTGCCGGTGTGGAAGGCGCGAAGCGAAACTTCGGCGCACAGGAATCGTTCCCCGTCGCAGAATTCTCCGAGAAGCTTCAGGAAATCCTGGACGGTTCCGAAATGTTGTACTACCGCTTAGGGGTTCGCGAGGATTTGGACCAACTGATTATCGCCAAGATCGCCAGTATGCGATCGCTGAATCGCAAGCCAATCCATCCGCCGCAGACAATCGTCGATCCTGCCACCATCATCCACGAGATGCGCGTGATCAAGAGTTCAGAGGAGATCGATTTGATGCAGCGGGCCGCGGACATTGCCGCCGAAGCCCACTGTGAAGCAATGAAGGCAGTCCGGCCAGGCATGAAGGAATACGAGGTCGAAGCGCTGATCGAACAAGTCTTTCGGCGCAGCGGCGCTGCCGGACCTTCATACACTTCCATTGTTGGCGCCGGCCCTAACGCGACGATCTTGCATTACATCAACAATGATGGTGAGTTGCGAGACGGAGAGCTCCTGCTGATTGATGCCGGTGCGGAGTACAAAGGCTACGCCTCCGATATCACTAGAACATTTCCAATTAACGGCCGTTTCTCAAAAGCTCAGCGAGAGATCTACGACCTGGTACTGAATACACAGATGTCTTGTGTGGAAAAAGTGAGACCGGGTATCACCCACGACCAGTTGAAGCAACACTCCATCGAAATGCTAACGGAAGGCATGGTGCGGCTGGGCTTACTGAAGGGCGAGCCGAAGCAGCTGATCGAGGAGAAGAAGTACGAACAGTTTTACATGCATGGGTTGGGACATATGCTGGGGATCGACGTTCACGACGTTGGCCGTTACTACTTCGATGGCGAATCGCGTGCCCTGGAGCCCGGGGTGGTGATGACAGTTGAGCCAGGACTTTATATTGCTCCAAACACTACGGATGTTCCAGAACAGTACTTAGGGATAGGAATACGCATCGAAGACGATGTCCTATGCACTCCGACCGGGCCCCGTGTGTTAACCAGCAAGGTGCCGAAACAGCCGGACGAGATTGAGGCTTTAATGGCTTGATAGAGAAAGCAATCGCGAATTTCGAATTGCGAATTTCGGAAGGTACGTGGGACGGACGATCTACCGCCAATATGCACGAAGGATCAATTAAAGCAACCTTCACCACAGCGAACGAAGTTTTGTTGGCCAATCGGAGGAACTTGGAGACCTTACCATCCGTAGGAAATCTCGGGTCGCCCGCGCAATCTCCTTGCCCCGATAGGCATCCGCAATCATGAATGCATTTCGCCGTTTGTGTCGAAAGACACATCTTTCGAGGATTACCGGTTCCAGGGTTTGCTGTTCGTAAACAAGCTCCCAGTCCTTGCTTTTCTTGAAGAAGGTCTTCACGCCAAACGCAGCGCCCCAGTAAAGGTTAGTTCCAGCAGAGTCGCCATTGCCCAAAGAACCCGGCACAGGCACTATGCCCTGGTTGACGTTGTCGCAAAGAGCTACAAAGGTGTGGATTACAGTAAATGCATTCGAGCGCGCAAGTTCCTTTGTTTTTGCAGGACTGCTGCCAGCCTGATTCTGCAAGCTTGTCGCTTTAGATTTCGACTCCGGGCGGGAAATTTGACAGGAAGCGATTGCGGTAAGACAGAGAAACGCTGCGAGAGGCCGAAAGACAACTACTCGTTGCGGCAAAAACACGCGTGGTTAGACGCAGAATCCCTTTATTTGTTCCCGTCTCAGTTAAAAACCTGGCTCAAGCGTCACTTGTAAGCGTTGCTTCAAAGGCACATACGGCGGCAGACCGCAATTCGAAATTCTAGCTCGCTAGTTCTGCCACGATTTCGAGCATAGCCTGGCGGCCGCGTTCAACCTCATCGGGTTTGAACGAGACGGCACCTACAACCGCATGGCCGCCTCCGCCATAGCGTTCACAGATTTTCGCAATGTTGTGAGTGCGAGGGTGCGGAGCCCAGGGGTTTGAGCCTACGGAGATCTTTGTACGTTGCGGAGCACGCGTCAGCCCCACCGAGTAGGTTGCTTGCGGATACAGGTAATAAGGTATGAACTTGTTGAAACCCTCATAACCTTCATCGACCAGGTCAAACTGCACCACATGGTTTGAAAAATGCGCTTTGTTGCGAATGGCCTCCAGAGTTTCCCGGTGCTGCTTTAGGATCGGGGCCAAACGTCGCTGGACCTCAGAGCTGGTCGCCACCTCCTCAAGTGGCTTGACGGTCAAGTCGCGAATCAAGTGTTCGATGAAGAGATCGTCAGGGTCTGCCTCAATTACCTGCATCAGCTGCAGCGCCGGTTCGCGAAGTTCAACACACTGAGCCGGCGACTCGTAGAGAGCACCATCGATTATGTGGGCCCAGTCCACCAGATCTCGAAGGGGTCGATCATCAAAGCCAAACTTTTCGCGGGCAACATCGGCGATAAATTCAGTACACGATTTTCGCGTGACATCGAGGAATTTTTTACCAGAAGTGTCGGCCTTGAAATGGGCCTCATCCTCTGGGGTTAGGAATGCTGACTGGTGATGATCGAACCACCAGGTGAGCAGCTCGGTCGCGGCGTATTTGAAGTCGACAATGGCATTCTCGTCGCCATCGAACATCTCGAGATCAAAGAGAGACCCTGGCCGATGCAGCAGGCCGGTATATTCAATAGTTGCTTCGGGACGAATGCGATCTTTATAGAACCTGGAAAAAGTGGCTGCGGAAGCGACACCGTCAAAGCAATGACCGTGGTAGAGGAGGCGAAGTTTCATAAAGGTTCCGAAGTTAAGCGCGCCATATTAGCAATGAAGTTCGTCTCCCGCAAAACGGAGGCGGCAATCTAGATGGTTGTGTGAATGTTGGAGGTACGTTTAGTGTAGTTTCGTGTAACTTCGTGTGATGCGCGTGGATTGTACGTTTGACTGGTAAAACGACTGTCCACGAAATTAGACAAAAACGATCCTAAGCAGTGGTTTTTTGGAAGGGCAGTCTCGTCGTCTAAGCAAGCTAAATTTTATGTTTATTAAGCGTGATACGAGGCGAGGCGCGGCCACGGAGGGCCGCCCCTACAGCGGGGTTAGATCAGTTTTTACAGGGAGTGATAACAGTCGAGGCGACGCTGGCCTTTAATCGTTCGGAGATAAATTTCTCCGCTTCCTCTTCGATGAGTTCGCCATTGACTACCCACGTTTTCTCGATCAGCAAATCGCCTTCTTTGGCAAGTTTTGCCGGTTCGAGAAAGATGTTCCAGGGCGAGCCCCACTTGCGTGTATCACCAGTGGTTTGTCGATAGCCGTAATGCGGGGTCTTTTCGCGATCTTCTCTTGATTCCGACTCGGAGACAACTCTGTAAGGCGGACCATTGGCTCCGAAGTAGTTACGCACCTCGTCCAGTGTGCCATACTCACTAACGCCAATAACTTCAAACCCCTGGTCCTTGTATTTCTCATGGAGCTTGGCAGCGAGAGGGGCTTCGTATTTCCAGTTTGGGCACCAGGGGGCAAAATAGACCACCATAACCAACTTCTTGTCTTTAATGAGCGAGCGCAGTTCCACTGGTTGGCTGCTGCTCAGATCATTCAGTGTCCAATTCTTGTAATTTACCGTTTTCTCCTCGATCGGAGCATACTCATGCCCGCTCTGGCCAAAGATATTTGTTACACCCAGTACAAGCAGGGCGCTTAACCACAGAACTTTCTTCATCTTAAACACTCCGAAAAAGCCCTCAGTCTAACTTAGCAGTAGTCTCGGATTCAGCCAGCAGCGGTTTAATGATGGCTTCAAATGCCGCTCGACTCTTCTCACCAATGAACTTTTCGCGAATTCGGCCTTCGCGGTCAATGATGTAGGTGGTAGGTAGTGGCGATGCGGGTAACTGCGCACCAACGTCCTTGCCCCCCAGTACCACTGCGTAGTCCTGTTTAATCTCGAGCTGAAAATCCCGGATCAGGTCCGGGGTGTCATCGTAGGAAACCCCAACTACACTCAGACCCTGACCCTCTAAATCTCTATGCAGTTCGCTGAGGGCAGGAATCTCCGAGCGGCAAGGGATGCACCAGGTGGCCCAAAAATTCAATAGCACGACCCGTCCGCGAAGGTCTGCCAGCCGCAATGTACCACCATCAAGTTTGGGGAACTGCACGTCAGGTGCCGCTTGGGCCGCATTTGTCGGTCGTTCAGCAGTTGAAACTTTTTCTTCGACTTTCAGCTTCGACTCGAGATTCGGAAGCCAACTGGCCAACTGCGAACTGGCCAGCAGGGTTACTCGGTTAGTCATCACCAGAACACCAATCAGAATCAGGATGACGCCCGAAACGACCTCCACTTTGTGCAGATGTTTGCGAAAGCTGGAGTAGAAACCCAGAAACTGATTGATACCCAGTCCGGTTAACAGAAACGGAACGGCAAGTCCGGCTGAATAGAATGCCGAGAGGACGAGACCATTGCGCCAACCACCACTGGTCGCGGCCAGCCCGATAATGCCTCCGAGGATTGGACCGATACAGGGGGTCCATCCGGCCGCGAACGCCAAACCCAGGGTAAATGAGCCCACTGGACCACGCGGTTTCTCGTCTGCAAAGAACCGGGTATCTTTGTATAGCGCGGCAATCTTCAGCAGCCCGATCAACTGTAAACCAAAGGCTATGATCACTAGCCCGCCGATAATCCTCACCCAGGGATTGTTAATAATCGCGGCACCTACCAGACCGGCGGTCGTACCGAGGGCCAGAAAAATCAGGGATAGCCCCGCGTTAAAGGCAAGCGAATTAAGAATGACGGCGCTGCGGGCACTCGCGCCTTCCTTGAGCCGGTCGACACTAACGCCGGAGATCAAAGAGATATAGCCAGGGACGAGTGGCAAGACACATGGGGACAGGAATGAAAGCACCCCGGCCACAAAAGCGATTCCGATAGTGATATTTGCGTCTGACATCCAGCAAAGGTCCAGGTTGAACTCGATTTTGATTATACGGAAAAAGGTTTTGGAACCGCTAATCCCCCAAACCCGGGAACGGCAGCCAAGGGAATATGCCAGTTTTACTTAGCTGTTTCACTAACTTGCTGGCTCGGAGCGGCGGGCTCGTCAAGCAACCGCTTCAGCATTATTCCGAGCCGCTCGATTTCTCCCTCGCCGGCTCCCGCAGCAATGAAACGGACCTTGCCCTTCCGGTCAATCAAAAACGACATGGGGATTGAAAACACACCATAATTAAAATCATTGTCCGTCTTGTCTGAAACGACAAACCCGTAAGGTAGCCGATTACGCTTTTTGAATTCGCGTAAATAGCTAAGTTCCTCGTCCTGATTTAATGGTTTTCCATCGGCGTGGCCGTAATACTTCGTAACCCCAAGGATCACGAGTCCCTTCTCTTTGTATGATTGGTGCCATTTTTGCAGCTTGGGAAAAGTGTAACGGCAGGGTCCACACCAGGGCGCCCAGAAGTCCAACAGCACCACACGGCCTCGCAGGCTCTCCAACTTGGTTGGTTCGATGTCTATCCATTCAGAGCCATGAATCTCGGGTGGGGCCGAAGCAATTGGGTTTGGAGCATCTTCCAGGATTTGACCAAAGTCAGCCTGCGGATCCGTTACCGCCAGGCGCATTAGAGCCATTTTGTACAGATTTCCTGACGGCAGCCCAACGGCTATCCGGCGTAACTCGTGAAATGTCTCGAGAGCCTTTGCTTTTTGATTCTGCAGGCGAAATGCCTCGGCGAGCAGGGTGGCCGACTTCAGCAACATCTCGTCGCGCTTGAAAACGTCTCCTTCTTTGCGTGAGGTAAAGGCCTGGGCGGTTGCAAACATTTGTTCCGCGTGGAAGGCCATTCGGCCAAAGTTCTTGGCTTTGTGAAACGAGATAGTAAGTAGATGCTCGATGCCGTAACGTTCCCTGAGATCCTGAGGTTGATTTTTCCCGTAGGCGGCTGCAACTTCCTCAGCTTCGGTGATTAGGTTTTTATCGACGGCATACAACACAATGACGGCGCGCGCCAGCTGAGCCTGCTCACCCTCGGAACTGCCATCCAGAAACTTGCGCATCGAGCTTAGGGCGCCGTCCGCGTTTTCGGAGAGATGAAACAACATTCCCAGATAGTAAAGATCCTCTTTCGCCAGAGATGGCCGCCCCTGCAACAGCGAGGCGTACTTAGCCGCCAGTTCTCTACGTTGTTGCTTAATAGATTCTTCAAGCTTTGGATCATAAGGGACCTTTTGCTGCTCGAGTTCCTGATATCGTTTGTCCAGGTAAGAGTTGACTTCCTCGAACAACATCTTTGCCGACTGCTTCTCGGATGGCAGTTCTCCTTTTACACGCCCAGACTGGGCCACCGTTGAGGATGCCAGAATAAAGAGAGTGAGCAAGATGAGAGTTTTAGTTTTCACAGTTGTTGCGGCCTGGTTACGAAGTTACACGAGCAAAGTGCAAATAAGAGTTCCCGGAAGATCTAACGCTGAAATTAGCCGAAGCTTTCAGCGTTCTAACTTCTTCGCATCACGTTCAATGAACCGGGGAGAATCGCTTGCGCAACCAGGGGCGCCCACGGAGGGACGCCCCTACAGTGTCCAGGCCAAAGCGATCAGCCGAAAAGGGAGTCAACAAAGGTGGGGATTCCTCACTGATGATCGTTTCGGCGATCAGGTCGCCCGTAATCGGCGCCAGTAAGATTCCGTTACGGTAGTGGCCGGTTGCATAAACCAGCCCTTTAATTTCACCACACGGGCCCAGTACAGGCAAATTGTCCGCTGCTCGAGGCCGCAAGCCGGCCCAGGCTTCCCCCACCGCCAGTTGCTGAACCAGAGACGAGATTTCCAAAGCATTCGAGCGAACCGTCTGGAGGCCCTCGTCCGTGACGCGGCTGTCAAACCCAACTTCCTCGAGCGTCGAGCCCGCAAGTAGCCTACCATCGCGTCGGGGAACCAGATAACCTCGAGGGCTATAAAGGACGTGATTTGCGATTCTTTGCTGGCCGTGAAAGCAGAGCATCTGACCGCGCACCGGCTCGATCGTAATGGCTGGCAAATTCTTGATTTTACTGGTCCAGGCTCCTCCGGCAATGACTACACAATCTGTGGAAATAAATCCTGCCGATGTCTGCACACCGGTAAGCTGCCCCGACTCGATCTTCAAATCATGAACCAGCGTGTTGGTCACCAGAGTCACCTCGAAATGCCGGCAGGAGCTGGTGAGTGCCTCGACGAGCAATCGGTTCTCCACCTGGATGTCTTTGGGGAATCTCAGTGCCGAGCAAACGTGCGCTGAAATATTTGGTTCCAGCTGAAGTGCCTCAGCTCGGGTCAGGCGCTCCACGCTCAGTCCAGCGCGCGTTTGCCAGGCGAAGCGGTCTTGAATTTCTTGTTCATCGGTGCTGTTGAAAGCCAGATAAAGCGTGCCTGCTGAATCCAGTTCAATATCAATGCCGGTTTCTGCATAGAGAGATTCTGCGAATGCCGGGTACGCATCGCGGCTGGCTGCAGCCAGAGCAAAAAACTCATCGGATTCGTCTGCTTCAGCTTGTGGAGCGAGAATACCGGCAGCTGCGTAGGAAGCCTCTTTACCCAGTTCGCCGCGCTCCAATAGCAAGACATCCTTGACGCCGCGCCGTGCCAGAGCCCGAGCAACGGCAAGACCGATGACTCCACCACCAACAATGACTATTTCGGATGTGTGCTTCGCGAGTGGCATGGGAATGGTGGTGGTGGTCAGTAGTCAGTAGTCAGTGGTCAGTAGTCAGTGGTTAGTAGTCAGTAGTTAGTAGTCAGTGGTCAGTAGTCAGTGGTCAGTAGTCAGTAGTTAATAGTCAGTGGTCAGTAGTCAGTAAGTCAGTAGTCAGTGGTTAGTAAGTGAGTGGTTATTAGCGGTGTTTCCTCGAACTCTCCCCCACTTGTCAATTTCGGCCTAATCCTGTATTTAGAGTGTGCTACTGACCACTGACCACTGACTACTGACTACTGACTACTGACCACTGACCACTGACCACTGACTACTGACCACTGACTACTGACCACTGACTACTGACCACTGACTACCACTGACCACTGACTAACCTTGAACCATCGTATCACACTGATTCCCGGCGACGGGATTGGCCCTGAAGTAGCCTCTAACGTCGTTCGTATCATCGAAGCAGCTGGCGCCAAGGTGGAATGGGAAACTCACTTCGCCGGTGCCCAGGCGCTGGAAAAATTTGGCGAAACGCTGCCCCAGGAACTCCTCGATTCCATTAAACAGAACAAAGTCGCCCTGAAAGGGCCAATCACCACTCCGGTTGGTAAAGGCTTTACCTCCGTCAATGTTGGTTTACGCAAAGCCCTGGACCTTTATGCAAACCTGCGCCCGGTTCGAGCCTTGCCCAATGTGCCTTGCCGTTACCCTGAATTGGATCTGGTCGTGGTGCGCGAGAATACCGAGAGTCTCTACTCCGGCATCGAACACGTGGTCGTGCCGGGTGTCGTCGAGAGCTTGAAGATCATTACCGAGAAAGCCTCGACCCGGATAGCCCGCTTTGCATTTGAATATGCACGCAGGGAAGGTCGCAAAAAGGTTACTGCCGTTCACAAAGCCAACATCATGAAACTTTCGGACGGCCTCTTTCTTGATTGTTTTCGCAATGTGGCCAAGTCGTATCCGGAAATCATTGCCGATGACAAAATCGTCGACAATGCCTGCATGCAACTGGTGATGCGGCCTGAACAGTTCGACATAATGCTGCTGGAAAATCTCTACGGCGACATTGTCTCAGACCTCTGCGCGGGTTTGATTGGTGGA
>Ga0187893_10005264_pt1 | contig 23432 bp, 17 predicted proteins | sample MA1701074metaG_FD_139574 | JGI IMG/M metagenome (GOLD analysis project Ga0187893, IMG submission 139574) | White microbial mat communities from a basaltic lava cave in the Kipuka Kanohina Cave System on the Island of Hawaii, USA - MA170107-4 metaG ...
GCCGGCCGCGTAGCCGAACCCGGCCGGCTCGTAGCCTCCCGCCCCCTTCTCCTGGTGGGTGAGCACCTCGTCGCCGAGCTTGAGCCACGCGTCGGGCGGGATCTTCGCGCCGGCGTGAGCCGCGGCGCGCAGCCCCATCGCCCCGTACTGCGTGTTGGAGAGGTCGGGGGCGCCCGCGGGGTAGCTGAAGCCGCCGACCTGCCAGGAGAGGAGGCGGTCGGTGATGTCCTGGATGCGCGGGAGCTCCTGGCCGTCCTCGAGCGCCGCGCGCGCCATCAGCTCGATCCCCGCCTCGTAGGTGCCGGTCGGCGGCCGCGTCGCCATGAAGTCGAGCGCGCGCAGCACGGCGGGATGGCCGCGCTTCACCCCGCACTTGAGCAGCGTGTAGCAGGCGAGCGCGGTCATCCCGTGGTGGTTCTCCGGCTGCGCGTAGGACCACGAACCGTCGAGCTCCTGCTGCTCGAGCAGCCAGTTGACGCCGCGCGCGATGGCGGTGGGGATGCGTCCCTGCGCCTCGACGAGCGCGGAGAGGTCGCGCGCCGCGCGCAGAGGCCGCGGCGACGTGGTGCAGGACAGCCGGAACCGCCCGATCTGGTGCTGCCACCCGAACTGGAACTCGAGCGTGACGCGCAGCTTCGAGCCGGCGTCCCAGCCGACGTCGCGCTGCGCCTCGAAGATCGCCTCGTGCGAGACGCCGACCTGCGGCGCGATCGCCCAGCCCGACGCGGGCAGGCCGTCGAGGACGCTCACGAGCGGGAAGCCGGTCTGCTCGAAGCCGGCGCTGACCCGCTCGAACACCAGCGGCTTGAAGCCGTCGGAGTTGCGGGGTGCGGCGAGCACCCTGAACTCGCTCAGCACGAAGTTGCCGTTGGCCGCGCACCCGGGCCCCTGCGCCGGCAGGCGCGGGTCGGCGAGCGCCTCGAGGCGGAAGCCGGTGACCCCCTTTCGCTCGGCGATGCACTCGAGGGTGATCGTCTCCTTGTCGGGCGCCGCGCCCTGGAGGACGACCGCGCCGTCGGGCTCGACCACGAGCGTCGCGCCGGCCGCGGAGGTGACCTTGATCGGCGTGAGCGTCTCCCACGTCGCCGCTGCTTGAGGGACGTCCTGCGCGGTCGCACGGTGGACGGCCGGGGAGGCGAGCAGGGCGCCCGCCCCGGCCGCGAGGAGCACGCCCTCCCGCCAGGCGGGAGCGCTGCGACGACGGGGGGCGGGGGGGCGCATTCGGAGGTTTCGGTCCCGGTGGGGGCGGGGAGAGGCCGGATTCTGCCGGTCGACCGGCCCGGTGCGTACCTGTTACCCCCCGCCCGCCCCGGGCGTCACGGAGCGCAGCCGCTTCGGAATCGTCGCGGCCCTCGGGACTGTCCAGGAGGGGGCGTGCACGCCGCCGGAGGGCCCGTTGGAGAGCGAGATCGACGAGTCGACGCTGCGCCGCCTCGCCGGCGGCGATCCGGCGGCGCTCGCCGACTGCTTCCGCGTGCACGGCGCGCGCGTCTGGCGGCTGGCGCGCGCGCTGCTCGGACAGGCGGCCGACGCCGACGACGCCACCCAGGAGATCTTCCTGCGCGTGCGGGAGAAGGCGGCCGGCTTCGGCGGCCGCGGCTCGTTCTCCGGCTGGCTGCGCCGACTCGCCGTGAACCACTGCCTCAACCTGCTCGCGCGCCGGCGCAGCCGGCAGGAGCGGGTCGAGGCGCTCGAGCCCGACTCGCTCGCGGTGCCGGCGCCGGTCGCGCTCGACACGCTCGATTCGCTCGAGCGGGCGCTCGCGCGGCTTCCCGACGATCAGCGCGCGGCGCTCGCGCTGCGCGAGATCGAAGGTCTCTCGTACCGCGAGATCGCCGGCACGCTGGCCATTCCGATCGGGACGGTGATGTCGCGGATCGCGCGGGCGCGCGAGCGGCTGCTCGGCGCGCCGGTGCCGGTCGAGGTCCCGGGCGCTCCGGCGCCCGGCTGCGCCGCCCCCATGCGAGGAGCCGCGAGATGAACGATTCCCCGCGACCGGCGCGAACCGGCGCCCAGGCCGGGCCGCTCGACTGCGAGCGGGCCCGTCGCCTCGCGTCGGCGGGATTCGACGGCGAGGCGGAGCGGTCGGAGGCGCTCGCGGCGCACCTGCGGTCGTGCGCGCCGTGCTTGCGGTTCGCGGAGGGCTGCGGCGCGATCGCCCAGGCGTTCGCGCCGTTGCGAGCCGCGCAACCGCCCGCCGGTCTCGAGGCGCGCCTGCACGCGGGCGCGGCGGCCGCGCGGCCGACCGCGCCCGCCGCCCTCTTCCGCCTGCGCGGCGGCGCGATGGGAGCGCGCGTCGCCGCCGGGCTGGTCGGGATGGCGGCGATCGGCGCGCTTTGCGCCTGGGCCGAGTCGCGTCGGAGCGTGGCCCGCGCGCCGGTCGCGTCGGGCTGGCTCGAGCCCCTCGCGCCGCAGGCGCTGCCCGCCGCCGACGAGCGGCTGCGGGCGTGGAGCGGCTCCCTGGCGGTCTGGATGAGCGAGGAACGACGATGAACGCCTCGATCGGAACCTGGCTGCTCGGCGGCGCGCTGATCGCGAGCCTCTCCTGGAACGCGATGCGGCTGCGCCGCCCCGAGGCGCCGGCGCTCGACTGCGACGGCGGCTCGTGCGCCGACGCGGCGGAGCGGCTGTGCGATCTCGACCTCGACCCGGCGCAGCGCGACCGGCTGCGCGGGCTGCTGCTGCGCTGCGAGGAGGAGGAGGCGCGCCGCGGCGCGCGGGCGGAGGCGCTTTCGCGCGAGCTGATGGCGCTCCTGCGCGACCCGGCGGCCGACGTGGCGACGATCCGCGAGCGGGCGCGCGAGCTGGGTGCGCTGCGCGCCTCGTCGGTCGAGGACTGCGTCGAGTCGTCGCTCGCGCTGCGGCAGCTCCTGACCCCGCAGCAGGCCGGGCGCGTGCTCGACGCGTGCTGCGACGGGAAGAGAACGGGGGGCTAGCACTGTCCTCCTGTCATGCGGCGGCGCTCGTGCTCGCCGCCAACGCATGGAGATCGTCCCATGGTGAGGACCCTGGTCGGATCGATCGTCGCGGCGGCGCTGGTCGGAACCGGAGTCGCGGCGGGGCGGGCCACGACGGGCGGCGGCGGGACGCCGGCGCGCTGCGGCCCGGAGCGGTGCGCCGGCGGCCGCTGCGAGGCGACCGTCGAGTGCAGGGAGGACGGGTGCATCGTGCGCTGGACGGCGGCCGACGGACGCACCGGCGAGATCGAGCTCACGTGCCGCGACGGGGAGTGCCGGGTGGAGCGCTGCACGCCGTGCGGCGACGGCGGCTGCCGCTGAACTCCGCTCAGATCCCTTCCAGCCGGCCCCTGCTGTCGCCGAACGCCGCCTCGCGCACGCCCGCGCGGTCGAGCAGGCTCAGGTAGAGGTTGCACAGCGGGGTGCCGCGCGGGAAGCGCAGGTGGCGGCCGGGCTCCACCGCGCCGCCGCCGCGGCCGGCGAGCAGGATCGGGAGCTCGTCGTGGTTGTGGGCGTTGCCGTCGGAGATCCCGGCGCCGTAGAGCACGAGCGAGTGGTCGAGCAGCGTGCCGTCGCCCTCGCTCACCGCCGCCATCCTCGCCAGCAGGTGGGCGAGCAGCTCGACGTGGAAGCGGTCGATCTTCTCGAGCTTCGCGATCTTCCCCGGCTCCTGCCCGTGGTGGCTCACCTCGTGGTGGCCGTCCGACACGCCGAGCCACTTGAAGCTCTTGTTGTTGCCGTCGTTGGCCAGCATGTGGGTGGCGACGCGCGTGAGGTCGGCCTGGAAGGCGAGCACGAGCAGGTCGCACAGCACGCGCGCGTGCTCCCCGAAGTCGGCGGGGATGCCGGCGGGCCTGGACGGCGCCGGCGTCGGGCTCGCCGCCGCGTCGGCCTCGGCCCGCTCGATGCGCCGCTCGATCTCGCGCACGGCCGTGAGGTACTCGTCGAGCTTGCGGCGGTCGGTGGCGCCGAGCTCGACCTTGAGCCGCGCCGCCTCCTCCCGCGCGTGGTCGAGCAGGCTCCGGCGGCGCGCGAGCCGCCGCGCGCGCTCCTCGGGCGCGAGCCCCTCGTCGGCGAAGAGGCGCTCGAAGACGAGGCGCGGATCGAGCTCCTTGAGCTGCGGCGTGGTCGCCGACTTCCACGAGATGTTGCACGAGTAGGCGCAGGAGTAGCCGGAATCGCAGTTGCCCGAGGTGAGCGGCGCCTCGCAGCCGAGCTCGAGCGAGGGAAGGCGCGTCTCGCGTCCGATCCGCTCGGCGAGGAGCTGGTCGATCGAGACTCCGTTCAGGATGTTGGCGCCCTCGGTCTTGCGCGGATGGGCGCCGGTGAGGAAGCAGGCGGCCGAGCGCGCGTGGTCGCCGGGCCCGTCGCCGAGCGCCTCGGCGTTGCGCTGCGCGAGGCCGGAGAGGACGAGCAGATCCCGCTTCCGCGCGGCGAGCGGCTCGAGCGTGGGGGAGAGCTCGAAGTCGGCGCCCTCCCGTTCCGGCGTCCAGCCGTCCATCCACTTGCCGTTGGGCACGAACAGGAAGGCGAAGCGCAGCGGCGGCGCCGCCCCGGCCCCGCGCGCGAACGCCGTCCGCGGCGCCATCGCCTCGAGCCACGGGAGCGCGATCGCGGCGCCGGCGCCGCGCAGGAAGGTCCGGCGCGAGAGCGGTGCGCGCGTGTGGAAGTGCGCCATGACGTCCTCCGGGTCGGCGGGCGGCCTCAGTTTCCCTCGGGCGCCCCCGATCCGGGAGCCCCCTCTCCGCGGCGGCGCCGGAAGGCGGCGGTCTCGAGCAGCCCGCCGATCAACTCCTCGAAGGTCGGGCTGCGCCCACGGAATCCGCGCGCCAGCTCCGCCACGACGCGCCGGTCGTCCTCGGTCGGTCCGCGGCCGATGGCGTAGGCGAGGAGCTTCTCCGCCACGCAGCGGGTGAAGGAGTCGTCCTCGAGCAGCACCTCCTTCAGGCCGGTCGCGCCCGCGAGCGTGCGCCCGTCGGGGAGCCGCGCGCGATCGTCGACCGGGTGGGGGCCGTCGCTCGAGCGCACCGCGCCGGTCGGCCCGTAGCGCTCGAGCGCGAATCCCAGCGCGTCCATCCGCGCGTGGCAGGAGGCGCACTCGGGCCTGCCGCGGTGCTGCTCGAGCCGCTCCTTGAGCGAGGCCGCCTGCGCCGCCTGCGGGCTCTCGTCGAGGACGCCCACGCCCGGCGGGGGCGGCGGGGGCGGCGCGCCGAGGATGCTCTCGAGCAGGAACTTGCCGCGCTTCACCGGCGAGGTGCGCGTCGGGTTGCTGGTGAGCGTGAGCAGGCTCGCGTGCGTGAGCACGCCGCCGCGCACCGGATCCCGCAGCCGCACGCGGCGCATGCGCTCCCCCTGGACGCCGTCGATCCCGTAGTGCTTCGCCAGCCGCTCGTTCACGAAGGTGAAGTCGGCGTCGAGGAGCTCGCGGATCGGCCGCCCCTCGCGCAGCACCGCCTCCACGAACATCTCGGTCTCGAGCCGCATCGCCTCGCGCAGCGCCTCGTCGAACTCCGGGAAGAGCTGCGGGTCGGGCGAGGACTTCTCGAGCGTGCGAAGCTGGAGCCACTGCGCCGCGAAGTGGGTCACGAGCGCGCTCGCCCGCGGGTCGCGCACCATCCGGCGCGCCTCGTCGGCGAGCACCCGCGGCTCGCGCAGCAGCCCCTGCGCGGCCAGCCCCGACAGCCGGTCGTCGGGCAGGCTCGACCAGAGGAAGTAGGAGAGGCGCGAGGCGAGCTCGAAGTCGGAGAGGTCGTGCGCGCGCGTCGGATCGTCGGGGGCGGGGTCGATCTCGGTGCGGAACAGGAAACGCGGCGAGACCAGGATCGCCGCCACGGCGAGCCGCAGCGCCGGCACGAACGGCTCGCCCTCCGCGAGCGCCGAGTCGACGAAGGGCATGAGGCGGGCCACCTCGAGATCGCCGGCGGGCCGCCGCCATGCGCGCGAGGCGAGGCGCTTGAGGATCGCGGGCGCGCAGTCGCGCGCGTGCGCGTGGTCGGCGCCGCACACGTAGAGGCGCCGCTCGCTGCGCGTGGGCGGCAGCGGGTCGAGCGGCCCCTCGAGCTCGATCCAGTCGAGGATCAGGTTGCGGTCGCGCTGGCCGGGATCGGGGTCGTCGGGGTTGTAGAAGTCGTTGAGGAACGCGGCCGCAAGCCGCTGGCGGCCGCCCTCGAGGGAGCCGCGCCACTCGTAGGTCGCGAACTCCGGGCGCTCCACCGGGACGTCGATGCGCGCCAGCTCGCGCCGGCCGGCTCGCAGTCCCATGCGGCAGGGCTCGGGCCCCGCCTGGTCGCCGCTGGCGCGCACTCGAATCCGGTACTCGCCGGCGCGCGGGAGCTCGACCTCGGCGTGCACGTCGCCGTTGCTGTAGAGGCTCGCCACCTCCTGCTGCACCGCGCGGTCGAGCGTGGTGCGCATCTGCTCGGCCTCGAAGCGGCGCACGACCGAGGCGCGCAGCTCGGCGCCGGGGAGCGCGCGCCCGGCGATCTCCTCGGCCGCCGCCGCGTACTTCTCGAGCAGCAGCGGCGGCAGCGCCAGCACGTCGCCCATGTTGTCGAAGCCGTAGCCGACGTCGTCGGGCGGCAGCCGTCCGCTCACGTCGAAGTCGATCTCGAGCAGGTCGCGGATCGTGTTGCCGTACTCGACCCGATTGAGCCGGCGGATCGTCACCCGCCCCGGATCGATCGGCCAGCTCCCCGGCCCCGTCCCGAGCCGCGCCGCGAGCCACTGCAGCGCGTGCTGCACCTGCTTCTCGTCGGCGGGCGGCGCCTCCGGAGGCGGCATCTCCCCGCGCTCGAGCCTGTCTCGCATCCGCCGCCAGGTGCCGACGCTCCCCGTCGCTTCACCCTCGTCCGCGAAGCGTTCGAAGGAGAGCCCCGCCTCCGGCTCCTTCCCGCCGTGGCAGTCGACGCACGAATCGCGCAGCAGCGGCAGCACGTCGCGCGCGAAGTCGACGTCCGGGGAGCGCACGTCCTGCCCGAGCGCCGCGAGGGCGAGGACCGAGGCGCCGGCGGCGAGCACGCACGGGAGTCGGATCGCAACCATGGGGACCCACGGCATAACACCCGGGGACCGATTCCGCATCGCACCCCGCCTCCGCGCCCGCGGCGGGATGATCGCGTCGGTCCCGAGCAGGATCGGGAAACCGCCGCCGTGCGGCGCCTTCACCGGCCGCACCCGGAACGCGCGACTGCGCCGGCGGCGCACCTCGGAATGGCGCGCGCGGGCCCTCGTGGTACCCTGGCACCGGTTGCCCCTGCGATCGGCCCGAGGTCGGAGGAGGATGACATGCGGCGCTCGTCGATGTTCCACGGCGCGATGCTCGCGGCAGTCCTGGCGGGCTCCGCGGTCGCACAGCAGCAGTTCGAGCCGCCGGTCCGGATCAAGGCGCAGGGCGCCTTCATCGACACCGGCAAGGAGATCGGCTACTCCGGTCCGCTCGTGCGCGACCACGACGGCGACGGGCTGCCGGACCTCCTGGTCAGCAGCTTCGGCGGGACGATCCGCTGGTTCCGGAACACGGGGACGCGGGTGGCGCCCGAGTTCGTGGAGCAGACGCCGCTGCAGGCGGACGGCAAGCCGCTGCGCTTCGAGAACTGGTGATGCGTCGGGATCAGTCCGCGGTTCGCGGACGTCAACGGCGACGGACACGAGGACATCGTGAGCGGCTGCTACGTCGGCACGGTCTACGTCGCGTACGGCACGGCGAAAGGTCTGCGCAAGCCCGAGCCGCTGCTCGACCGGGAGGGCGGGCTGATGCACCTCGGGCGCCTGTGGTCCTTCGAAGAGGATGCGCACGTGTCGCGCGACGGGCCCGGGGAGCGCGCCTACTCCGCGGCTCCGGTCGACTGGGACGGGGACGGCGACTTCGATCTCCTCGTCGGGGGCGACGGCGGCGGCTTCTACCTGCGCACGAACGAGGGCACGAAGTCGAGACCGCTCTACTCGACGAAGGTCGTGGCGATCCGTGCGGGCGGGGAACCCGCCAGGGTGCCCCGCTACGCGATGCCGATCCTCGCCGACTGGGACGGAGACGGCCTCGCCGATCTCGTGTCGGGCAGCAGCGAGGGAGCGGTCTGGTGGTTCCGGAACGTCGGCGCCGCGGGCCGTCCCGAGTTCGAGGCGGGCCGGCAGCTCCTCCCCGACGTCGAGACCGGCAAGGGCCACGAAGTACGCGGGCCCCGCTCGCAGGTGGACGTCGCCGACTTCGACGGCGACGGCGACATGGACCTCCTGGTCGGCGATCTGCACATGAACTACGTCGAGGAGAGGAAGGCGTTCGACAACCACGGGTGGATCTGGCTGTTCCGGCGCACCGGCGACCCGGCCGTCGTCGACCAGGGGACCCCGACCCGCCGACCGTGACGCTGCCGCGCCCTCGCCCGCGCTTCCTCAGTTCCAGTCGGACACGGCGATGCCGATCACGAAGGACTGCTCCTTGTGGTCGTAGCTCGAGAGGCTCTCGCCGTAGCCGGTGAAGTACTCGCCGAAGAGCTTGGCCCGCTCGGTCCACGGCAGCGGGGCGGCGATCTGGAAGCGGACGCCGCTGCGGTTGGGGTCGGACTGCAGGTTGTTGCGCAGGGTCATGGCCAGGATCCAGCCGTCGCGGCTGTAGCGGGCGACCAGGTCCCCGTGGCCGAGGTAGTCCTCGATGTCGGGGTTCTCGTCGTTGGCCTCGTTCTCGGGGATCCGCCACCAGGGACGCAGGAGCAGGTCGAAGCCGCCGCGCTCGAATCCGAACTGGGCGATCAGCCGGTTCCAGGTGCGCGAGAGCGAGTTGCCCTGCCCGTTCGAATGGTGGTTGAACCCGAACGACACCATCCGCCACTGCAGCGGGCCGACCGGCACGTCGACGCGGCCGGCGACGAACGCCTCCGGCTCGTAGTTGGTCTCGCGGAAGGGCCCGGAGGTCTGCCAGATCTGCCAGTAGGACTGCTGGGTGTAGGCCGCCCACAGGTCGACGCGCTCGCTGAACAGCTCCTCGATCAGCTTGGTCTTCACGCTGATCTGGAACTTGAGCTCGCCGTGCAGCACGTCGAGATCGGGGTCGGGCGAGGAGGCCTGGTTCGGCTCGGTGGTGTAGCGCGCCGTGAAGTAGTTCGGCCAGTGCGGATTGAGGCGCCAGGTGCCGCGCTTCTCGGATTCGTCGAGCTCGAACTGGCGGCCGAGCCACGACGGCGAGCGGACCCGCTCCGCCGCCGGGTGCGGCCGCTCCTGCGGCGCCGCGCTGCACCCGAAGGGCAGTGCTCCCGCGAGGGCGACGGCGATCGGGCGCGCGACGACGAACGCGTGGAGGCGGCCTCTCCGCCGGGGCGTCGCCGCTGCCATCTCCGCTCGCCTCCGTCGCGCGTGACGCGCGGTCCGCGCGCCGAAGAGGCCGGATTCTGCGGTCGGATCCGGACGGCGCAACACCCGGCCCCCCCGACCGGCATCGGGGCTTCGAACGGGCGACCCGGTCCCGGGAGAGCGTGAGCCGGCGGCCGTCCCGATCGAGGAGGGTCGCGAGCGCCGCTGCACCCGAGCGGGCCGCGCCGGCGCGCCTCATGGACGGACAGCGTCCTCCCGAATCGGCACGGCGGCGGCCGCCCCCTCGCCGTGGGCCGCGATCTCCGCGAGGAAGGCCGGCCCGAGCTGCTCGGCCTTGCGGTCGCCGATTCCCTTCACCGCCCGGAACTGCGCGGCGGTGCGCGGACGGCGCGCGGCGAGCTCGGCGAGCGTGCGGTCGTTGCAGATGACGTAGGGCGGGACCCCCTTCTCGTGGGCGAGCCGGCGGCGGAGCGCGCGCAGCCGCTCGAAGAGCGCCTCGTCGACCGGCGGGAGCGATTCGTCGGCGGCGAGCCGCGCGAGCGAGGCGCGGTCGCGCGCCGGCTTGGCCACGCGCGGGAGCGCGAAGAGCGTCACCTCGCGCGCCGCCCTCAGGATCTCGCGACCGCTCTCCGTCACCGAAAGCGTCGGGTAGTCGCCGTCGGCCGCCTCGAGGTGGCCCTGCACGACGAGCTGGTCGATGAAGTGGCGGATCTCGCGCCGGGAGCGCTCGCGCAGCAGACCGAAGGTGGTGAGGCGGTGGTGGCCGAGCTGCCGCAGGCGATCCGAGTCGGCGCCGCGCAGCACGTCGGCGACGTGCGATCCGCCGAACCGCTCCTCGCAGCGCACCACGCAGGAGAGGATCTTCTGGGCGAGGACGCGCGCCCCCTCGACCCGCGCCAGTTCGCCGAGGCAGACGTCGCAGGCGCCGCAGCCGGCGCCGGCGCGCTCCGGCGGCCACGATTCGCCGAAGTGCTCGGCCAGGAAACGATGGCGGCAGACGGCTCCGCTCGCGAACGCGAGCATCTCCCCGATCCGGCGCAGCGCCCCCTCGTCCCCGCGATCGAGCAGCGCCTTCCAGGAGTGCCAGTCGGCGGCCGACCAGAGCAGCACGCACTCGGCCGGAAGCCCGTCGCGGCCGGCGCGCCCGCTCTCCTGCATGTACTGCTCGACCCCCTTGGGCAGGTTGGCGTGCACGACGAAGCGCACGTCGGCGCGATCGATCCCCATCCCGAACGCGACGGTGGCGACCACCACCTCCACCTCCTCGTTCAGGAAGAGCTCCTGGTGGCGGTGGCGCACCTGCGGATCGAGGCCGGCGTGGTAGGGGACGGCGCGCACCCCCTCGCGCTGGAGCTGCTCGGCCCACGACTCGGCGTCGCGGCGGCGGATGCCGTAGACGATCCCGGCCTGCCCGGGGTGGCGGCCGATCACGGCGAGGAGCTGCGCGAGCAGCTCTCCGCGCGGCTGGAAGCGGTAGGTGAGGTTGGGGCGGTCGCAGCTCCCGACCAGCCGCGCCGGATCGCGCAGTCCGAGCTGGCGCGCGATGTCTTCGCGCACCGCGGGAGTCGCCGTCGCCGTGAAGGCCTGGATCGGGATGCGCGGGTGGTCCGCCCGCAGCTTCCCGAGCTGGCGGTACTCGGGGCGGAAGTCGTGGCCCCAGTGGCTGATGCAGTGCGCCTCGTCGATGACGAGGCCGGAGAGCCCGGCGCCCACGAGCTCCTCGACGAAGCCGTCGAGCACCAGCCGCTCCGGCGCGACGTAGAGCAGCTTCAGCTTCCCCGCGAGGAGGCGCCGGCGGACCTCGCGGCGCTCCTCGGGCTCCTGCGCCGAGGTGAGCATTCCCGCGGCGACGCCGCTCTCGGTGAGCGCGTCGATCTGGTCCTTCATCAGTGAGATGAGCGGACTGACGACCGCGGTCACCCCCGGTCGGAGCAGCGCCGGCGCCTGGTAGCAGAGGCTCTTGCCCGCTCCCGTGGCGAGCACCACCAGCGCGTCGCGCCCCTCGAGCGCCGCGGCCATCGCCTCCGCCTGCAGCGGCCGCAGCCCCGGATGGCCCCAGACGCGCTGCACCAGCGCCGTCAGCCGCCCGAGCGAGACCTCCCCGACCGCCGCCCCCACGCCCGCCTCCCCGCGGATGCCGCCCGCCGCCCGCCACGATCGCAAGACCCGCCCCCGGCGCGCCCGCCGCCGAAGGCGACCTTACCCGGGCGCGCCAGTGACGCGGCGCGCCGCTTGTCCCGGGGCGCTCAGCGCAGGCCGATCTTCTCCTGGATGCGGGCGTGGATCAGCCGCCGGTCGTCCTTCCGAGGGTGGCTCCGGCGCCCGGACCGGAATCCCGATCGCGGCGACCGGTTGCTCCTCGGAGGGTGCGCGTCAGACTGTGCTGCCGTCGCCTGCTCACGGCGAATCACGAGATTCCGCATGCGGATCGCGCGTTCGATCGCCCCGGGTGTCGCGCTGGCCGGCGCCGTCGCGGCCGGCGTGGCGCCTGCGACCGGCGATGAGTCCAAACGCGTGGATCGACTCGCGGCCGAAGCCGTCAAGCCCGGCGAGCCGGGCGTCGCGGTGCTCGTGCTGGACGACGGGAAGGAGCTGCACGCGCGGGGCTATGGACTCGCCAACGTGGAAGAGCGCGTCGCCATCGACCGCGCGACCACCTTCGACCTGGCATCGGTCAGCAAGCAGTTCACCGCCTACGCGGCGCTGATCCTCGAGGAACGTGGCGAGCTCGCGCTCGGCGACGAGGTGCGCAAGCACGTCCGCGAGCTGCAGCTCCTCGACCCCAAGAGCAGGAGGAGCCGGCCCATCCTGGTCGCCGACCTGCTGCACCACGTCTCCGGCCTGCCCGACTACCTCGCTCTGACGGCCGAGTTCCCGAAGAGCGAGGCGGAGATGACGAACGTCGACGTCGCGAGGCTCGTCGCCGGCCGGCCGCTCGACTTCCCGACCGGGACGAAGTTCGGCTACTCGAACACGAACTACCTGCTCGCCGCGCTCGTGATCGAGCGAGCGAGCGGCAGGCGTTTCGGACGCGTCCTGCACGACCGCATCTTCGCGCCGCTCGGCATGCGCAGCACCCGCGTCCTCGACCACGCGCAGCAGACGATCCCGCGCGGCGCCAGCGGGTACGGCGGGGCGGTGGACGACACCGTTCCGACGCCCGTCCGGAGCGATCTCGCGACGACGGGCGACGGCGGCGTCTGGTCGTGCCTCGACGACTTCGCGAGGTGGGACGCCGAGCTGCGCGCGCCGAAGCTCGTCAAGCCGGCCACGCTCGAGCGCGCGATGACCTCCGGAAGGCTCGACGACGGCAGCGAGACCGGCTACGGCTTCGGCTGGGCCGTCGGCCGCGACGGCGACCAGCCGATCGCCGAGCACTCCGGCGGCTGGATGGGCTTCGTCTCGCATCACCTGCGCCACCGCACGAGCGGGCTCACGATCGTCGTGCTGTCCAACCGCGCCTTCGGCGGCTTCGATGCCGCGGCGTTCGCGCACCGGATCGCCGGGATCTACCGCAAGGGATGACGCGGTGAAGCGGGCGTCGTGCCCGGGCCGGGCGCGGCTCAGCGGCGCACGGCGAGCAGGCGCAGGCGGACCGAGCCGTCGTCTTCGCGCGCGCACTCGGCGGCGGGCGCCAGGATGGCGACGGCGGGATCGTCGTGTCGGCCGCGCCAGCGCGAGAGCGCGGCGACGAGCTCCTCGCGGCCGATCGGCGAGCGCACGAGCAGCTCGCGGCGCGCCTCGTCGACGATGACGCCCGGGCTCGCGCTCGCGGTCACCTTCGCCGGACCGATCGAGAAGTCGGTCGGGCTCATCGAGAAGAGGCGGCGGCGCTCGCCGGCGGCGAGGATCCCGAAGGGGGTGTAGGAGGACGGCGCGAGCGAGCCGCTCGGCGCCAGCGCGGCGACGTCGATGCGCAGCAGCGTGCCGGCGCCGGCGAGCACCGCGGCGATGCGCTGCTCGCGCTCGCGCGCCGCGGCGGCCGCGTTCGCGCGCTTCTCGCCGGTGAGCGCCGCGAGACCGGCCTCCCGCTCGAGCGCGTCGGCGCGCTCGCCGAGCTCCCGGTCGGAGGGTTCGCCCAGCGCCTCGAACAGGAGCGCGGTGAGCGGCCGCGCCTGCGCCGCCTCCGCCTTCCATCCGGGCCGGAACCGGTCGAGCAGCCGCCCGATCGCGGCGCCGAAGAAGTAGCCGCGGCGGCGCACCGCCGCCGGTCCGAACGGGCTGCCGTTGATCGAGAGCGTGCCGCGCGCGCTGTGGCCGAGCTGGATCCGCAGCTGGTCGGCGCGGTGCACCAGCGACTCGGGGAAGCGCAGCCCCGGGCAGGCGGCGAGTACGTCGGCCGCGACGCCGTGGCGCGCCCACAGCTCGAGCGCGCGCCACTCGGCGTAGGTGGCGAGCCCCTCGTTCCACTCGTTGCCGTCCTCGAAGCGCACGACCGCCTCCGCCATGCCGGCGCGTCGGCGCGACCGCTCCGCCAGGAACGCGAGCGCGGCCTCCTCGACCTCGTCGGCGCCCTCGGCGAGGAGGGCCCGCTCGAGCGCGCTGCCCTCGAGGTGGAGGCGGGCGTTGCGCTCGGCGTCGAGGTCGGGGTAGTCGGCGAGATCGAGCTCGCTCATCCCCGGCATGCGCAGGTGGCGGGCGGCGAAGGCGTGGAAGCCCTCGTGCACCTGCACCGCGAGGCACCAGGCGTCGTCCGCCCCGCCGCGCGCCCCGCGATCGGTGACGACCAGCGTGCGCACTCCGTTCAGGTCGACGCTCGTGTCCATGCCGACGTCGAAGAGCGTCGCGCCTCGCCGCACGAGCAGGAGCTCGCCGTCGAGCGGGCTGCCGCCGAGGTGGGGGACGTAGCCGGACGGCGGCCGCGGATGGCGCAGCAGCACCTCGGCGACGCCGGGCCGCAGCATGAGAGCCGGGATCTCGCCGAGCCGGTAGCCCGGCCAGATCTCGTCCTCGTGCTCGGACACGATCCGGCACGCCTCGCGCCACTGCAGCAGGGTCACCGGGTCGACGCCGAGGTCGGCGGCCGGGGCGGGCGGTGCGGACTGCGCGAGCAGCCCGCGGGCGAGGAGGAGGGCGAGCGAGGACACGAGGGACTCCCTTCGGCGCCGTGAGCCGCTCACTACGCGGCCCGGTCGCGATCCGCTGGGTCGGCGCGCGAGCCGCCTCGGCGCCGCGTCAGAAGATCCACTCGACCGCCGCCACGAGGCTGCGCCCGGGAGCGTCGATGCCCGAGCCGTGGATGCGGTAGCGGTAGTTGAACACGTTTTCGAGGCCGGCCGTGAGCCAGAGGCCGCGCGCCGCCCGCACCCCGCCGCGGAAGTTGAGCGTCCACCATGCCGGAGTGCCGTCCTCCGGGATGCGCGGGTCGAGCTCGTCCACCGCGGCGAGGCGGTCCTGCTCGAGGGCGCCGCGCGCGAAGGTCTCGAACCGCCACGGGAGGCGCCGCCCCCCGCCCTCGCCCTCGACGCGCCAGCCGACCATCGCCTCGGGCGGCGGCACTTTGCTCACCGGCTCGTCCGCCGAGGTGTTGCGCCCGAAGTTGGCGAAGCCCTGGAAGAGGAGCCAGTGGCTCCAGCCGCGCGCGTCGGCCGCGATCACCTGCTGCTCCACCCACGCCTCGAACGACCAGATCACCGCGTGGTCGGAGTTGTCGACCACGAAGTAGTCCTCGCCGGCCAGCGTGAAGGCGTACTCGTTCACCAGGAGGTCGCGGTAGAAGGCGACGGCGACGGCGCCGCCCGCGCGCGTGGCCGCGTCGCGGTGGTTGGCCCCGATCTCGAGGTTCCACACCTTCTCCGGGTCGACGTCGAAGCTGGGCACCCGGTTGCCGGCGGCGAAGTCGCCCACCGCCGCCAGGTCGTCGAGGTTGGGCGCGCGGAACCCCCGCGAGACCGAGCCGTAGACCGAGCGCGACTCGTCGAGCTGGCGCGAGAGCCCGGTGGCGAAGGTGACGTCGTTCCAGGTCTCGTCGAAGGCGCCGAACGGCCCGGCCGAGCCGACCGTCAGCCCCTCGAAATCGAGATCGGCGCGGATGCGCGACCAGCGCACGCCGTTCACCCACTCGAAGCCGCCGCCGAGCTTCCACTCGTCCTGCACGAACAGCCCGAGCGTGTCGTACTCGGCGCCGTCGGGGTAGCGGCCGGTGGGACGGTCGGTGCGCACGCCGGTGGCGTAGTCGAAGTCGTACGCCGACGAGTCGACCGTCTCGAAGTAGCCCTCGCCGCCGACGGTGAGGCGGTGGCGCGGCGCCCAGGCGAGCGCCGTCTGCAGCGAGAATCCGGGCGCGGTGAGCTCGTCGCGTTCGAAGGTGCGGACGGTCGGCGTCGCGGCGCGCACGCGCTCGCGCCCCTCGACCGGCGCGTTCAAGCTGGCGACCGCCTGCACCGCCTCCACCGTCGCGCCGGGATGCCGGTGGCGCCAGCGCAGCGTCATCCAGCGCAGCCGCTGCGGATCGAACTCGCGCTCGAGGTCGGTGGGGGAGGGGTTCTTCTCGTTGGGGATCACGCGCTCGCTGGCGGGAACGCTCCACTGCCGGCTGTAGAGCGTGACGAAGTCGAGGGTGTCGTGCTCCCCGAGGCGGCGCACGACGCTCACGTTGGCGGCCTGCTCGCGGTAGGCGGTCGGGACCTGCCGGCCGCCGGTGTCGACCGCCCCGATCGGGTCGCCCACGCTCCCCGCCTCGAGGTCGCCGAGGTCGCGCGCGGTGAGGCCCGAGAAGACGCCCCAGCCGTCCGCCTCGACCTCGGCGTCGGCGTGCGCGACGACCCCCTCGTTGGCCGAGTCGTACTGGAAGCGCAGTCGTCCGCCGGCGTCCCAGTGGCCCTCGATCTCGCGGCGGCGCGCCAGCAGGTTGATCGCCCCGCCCATGGCGTCCGAGCCGTAGAGCACCGAGGCGGGCCCGCGCGCCACCTCGATCGAGCCGATGGCGAAGAGATCGATCGTGTTGAGGTACTGATGGTTGCGCCGGAACGTCGAGTTGCTGAAGCGCTGGCCGTCGATGGCGATCAGCACGTCCTTGCCCGAGCGGCCGCGCAGGATCGGCGAGCCGCCGCCCTGGTTGCTGCTCTGGATCGCGAGCCCGGGCTCCTCGCGCAGGGCGTCGGGCGTGTTCTGCGGCATGAGCCGGCGCAGCTTGCGCTCGTCCACCACCGAGATCGCCTGCGGCACCTCGAGCAGCGGCTCGGGCCCGCGCGTGGGCGTGACGACCACCGGCGCGACGTCGAGGATCGGATCGCCCTTCTCCTGCGGGAACGCCGTCGCGCCGGCGAGCACGGCGCACGACCACGGGATCGAGGGCATCGGAACGCGCTCCAGGCGCCGCGCGGAGTGCGCCGCTGGCGACGGCGGCGGAGCGAAGATATCACGCCGCCCGGGTCGCGTTCCGGACCGCGCGTCGACAGGGGATCGCGGTGATCGTGCTCGAGCGGCTGACCAAGCGGTTCGGCGGGTTCGTCGCGGTCGACGACCTCCGCCTCACCGTCGAGCGCGGCGAGGTGTTCGGCTACCTCGGCCCCAACGGCGCCGGCAAGACCACCACGCTGCGGATGCTGATGGGCATCCTGGTGCCGTCGGCCGGACGCGCGACGATCGCCGGGCTCGACTGCCACGCGCAGCGCGTGGAGGTGATGCGGCGGGTCGGCTTCCAGCCCGACGTGCCGCAGTTCTACGACTACCTGCGCGGGCGCGAGGTGCTCGAGTTCGTGGGCGAGATGCACGGGCTCGGGCGCGGCGAGGCGCGCGCGCGCGCCCGCGAGCTCACCGCGCAGTTCGGGCTCGACGAAGCCGGCGAGGACTACGCGGTCAACTACTCGCTCGGCATGAAGAAGAAGCTCGGGCTCGCCTGCGCGCTGGTGCACCGGCCCGACGTGCTGCTGCTCGACGAGCCGACGACCGGGCTCGATCCGCGCGCGGCGCGCGACGTGCGCGAGCTCCTGCAGCGGTGCGCCGCCGACGGCACGACGGTCTTCCTGTCGACCCACCTGCTCGACATGGCGGAGCGCATGTGCCGCCGCGTCGGGATCCTGATGCAGGGGCGCCTGCGCCGCGTCGGCACGCCGGGCGAGCTGCGCGCGGAGCTGGCGGCGGGCGGGTCGCTCGAGGACGTCTACCTCGCGGTCACGCGCGGCGACGGGCAGCCGGCGGAGCCGCAGGTTTGAGCCCGACGCGGCTCCTGATCGGACTCGCGTTCACCCGCTGGCGCAACCGGCTCGGAAGGACGCCGCGCGGCGCCGCGGCGCGGGCGCGCTGGTCGATCGTCGGCCCGCTGGTCTTCCTGTTGCTCACGCTGGCGACGACGCACCAGCTCGGCGCGATCGCCGGGCGCTTCGAGGGCGCGGCGGCGGAGCAGTCGGCGGCCGCGCCAGGCGACGAGCCGGCGCTCCCGCCGCGGGAGGCGTCGCGCCGCGTGCAGACGCTCCTGCTCGCGCTGTGGTTCCTCGGCGCCCTCCTCACCGAGTTCAGCAACGCGGGGCTCGAGACGGCCGCGTGGGACCTCGAGTGGCTCGCCACCCAGCCGGTGACCATCGGGCAGTTGGCGCGCGCGCGCATCGTCGCCCGCACGCTGGTCTCGCCGTTCGGCTGGATGTGGCTCGGTCCGCTCGGCGTCGCGATCGCGTGGAACGCCGACCTCCCGCGCTGGCTCGCGCCGATCGCGGGGCTGCTCGCGATCCAGCCCCTGCTGCTGCTGAGCGCCGTGGTGCTCACCTTCGGCGAGATCGCGCTGCACGTCGTGCTGCGGCCGGGCGCGGTGCGCAACGTGAAGGCACTCGCCAGCCTCGGCGCGGGGATCGTGCTCTTCGGCACCCTGCAGGCCGCGCGGCTCGAACCCCATCTCCCGACGATCGGCGGCGCCTCCGCCGCGCTTCTCGACCTCTCGCCCTTCGGGCTGCTGACCCGGGCGCTCGCGCCGCCGGAGGGGAGCTCGCGGGCGGTCGCGATCGGGCTGCTCGCGGCCGAGGCGCTGGCGGCGGCGGCGGCGGGCATCGCGCTGGTCGCTCGTCTGGTGCGCTCGGGGGTGGTGGTCGGCGGCGCGCGCGTCGCTGCGCGCGTCGCCGCGCCCGACGCGCCGGCCGACCGCGCCGCCGGGCGGCCGCTCACGTCGCCGCTGCTGCGCCGCGAGCTCACGATGCTCCGGCGCGACGTCAACTACCTGATGCAGACGCTCCTCCTGCCGGTCGCGCTCACGCTGTTCCAGCTCGGCCTGAGCCTGCGGGTGGAGTGGCTCGAGCGCAGCGTCCCGATGCTGTGCGCGTTCGGATTCGGAATCGCCGCCTACACCTACCTGCAGTCGGCGCTGCGCACGCTGGCGATCGAGCGCGAGTCGCTCTGGGTGCTCTACACCTTTCCGCGCCCCCTCTCCGAGCTCATGGTGGTGAAGGCGCGCCTCTACGCGGGCGTGGGCCTCTCCTTCGCCGCGATCTTCCTCGCGGTCGGCGCGAGCGCGTTCGCGCACATGCGATGGCGCGACCTGGCGCCGCTCGGGCTGTTGCTGCTGGGCACGCCCGCGTTCGCCTTCGCCCTGACCGCGCTCGGGGCGCTCTCGACGCGACGGCTCGAGCGGGATGCGCCGCGGCACGCGCCGGCCGGCGTGATCTACGCCGCGATGGCGCTGATCGCGATCTTCGCCACCGCGATCGCGACGGCGGAGCCGTGGCGCGCGTTCGGCATCCTCGTGCTCATGATGCTCCTGGCGATGGGGTTGTGGCAGCGCGCCTGCGACCGCCTGCCCGGCCTGCTCGACCCCGACGCCGCGATCCCGCGCCGCCTCACGATCGCGGACGGGATCGCCGCCCTCCTGCTCTTCACGGTGCTGCAGGCCGTGATCTCCTGGCCGGCCGCGTTCTCCCACGAGAGTGTGCGCGGCCGGACGCTGTTCACGTCGTACGCGGCCGCCGCGCTCGCGAGCTGCGGCCTGGTCGAGCTGTGGCTGCGCCGCCGCGCGATCGCGGTGCTGCCGCTGGTGGGCGCCTGGCGGGCGGGCCGGTCGCTCCGGTTCGGAGTCGCCCTGGGCGCGGCGTGCGGGCTGGCGGGGATCGGCTGGCAGGCGATCGCGCGCCGGGCCGGCTGGATCGACCTCGAGCGGCTGCTCGACGCGGGCCCCGATCCCGGCGCGGGGTGGATCGCGGCGGTCGCGCTGGTGATCGCGCCGCCCTGCGAGGAGCTCCTGTTCCGGCGGCTCGCCTTCGAGGGGCTGCGCCGCAGCTTCGGCGTCGGCCGCGCGGCGCTGGCGAGCGCGCTCCTGTTCGCGATCCTCCACCCGATGCTCTCGTTCCCGCCGGTCCTCCTGCTCGGGCTGGCGACGGCGTGGGCCTGCGCGCGCACGGGCGGGATGCTCGCCCCGATCGCGGCGCACATGGTCTACAACCTGTGCGTGGTCGTCGGGGCGGCGGCGGCGATGACGTGACCGATCGGGAATCGACGCCGCATCGGGCGCCCAGTAATGTCGGCGCCTCCCGCCCCCGCGCACGGGGTGCGCCGGCGCCAGGAAGGGCTCCCGTGGCCGACAAGTCCGTGACCTCGCAACCGTCCCGCCGCGCCGACCGCGGCACCCGCCCGGAGCGGGCCGCCGCCTCCTCCTCCGCGCGCGTGTCGAGGATGGCGGCCGGTCTCGCCGGCTCCGAGATCCTCAAGATCGCGGCCGAGATCCGCGCGCTCGTTTCCGCCGGGAAGAAGGTCTGCAACCTGACGGTCGGTGACTTCGACAGCCGCCAGTTCCCGATCCCCGACTTCCTGCGCGATGCGATCACGCAGGCCATCCAGGCCGGCGAGACCAACTATCCCCCCTCCGACGGGGTGCTGGCGCTGCGCCAGTCGGTGCAGCGCTTCCTCAAGGGGCGGCTCGCGCTCGACTACCCGATCGAGGGGATCCTGGTGGCCGGCGGGGCGCGCCCCGCGATCTACGGCACCTACCGCGCGCTGGTCGACCCGGGTGACGTCGTGGTCTATCCCACGCCGAGCTGGAACAACAACCACTACTGCCACCTGGTCGGCGCCGTCGAGCGCGCCGTGCCGTGCTCGCCGCAGGATTCGTTCCTCCCCACGCGCGCGCGCATGGCCGAGGCGGTGAAGGGCGCGCGGCTGCTCGCGCTCAACTCGCCGCTCAATCCCAGCGGGACCGCGTTCACGGCCGCCGTGCTCGGCGACCTTTGCGACCTGGTGCTCGAGGAGAACCGGCGGCGCGGCACGGGCGAGCGGCCGCTCTACATGATGTACGACCAGGTCTACTGGATGCTCACCTTCGGCGACGTCAACCACGTGACCCCGGTCGCGCTGCGCCCCGAGATGCGGCCCTACACCGTCTTCGTCGACGGCATCAGCAAGGCGTTCTGCGCCACCGGGCTCCGGGTGGGCTGGGTGGCCGGACCCTCCGACGTGATCGCCGCGATGTCCAACCTCCTCGGCCACGTGGGGGCGTGGGCGCCGCGCCCCGAGCAGGTGGCGACCGCGAAGCTGCTCGATCGCGTCGACCTGATCCGCGCCTACCACGACGAGCAGCGGCGCGCGATGCAGGCGCGGCTCGACGCGCTTTACGCCGGCATGGGGGCGCTCAAGCGCGACGGTTTCGCGGTCGACGCGCTGCGGCCGATGGGCGCGATCTACCTCACCGCGCGCTTCGCCCTGCAGGGCCAGCGCACGAAGGAGGGCGAGCTCCTGGGCACCAACGAGGAGATCCGCCGCTACCTGCTCTCGGCCGCCGGTTGCGCGGCGGTGCCGTTCCAGGCGTTCGGCGTGCGCGAGGACGACGGCTGGTTCCGCCTCTCGATCGGCGCCGTCTCGCTCGCCGACATCGAGGGGATGTTCCCGCGCCTGCGCGCCGCGCTCTCCGCGCTGAGCTGAACCCGGCCGGCCGCCCCGCGCGCCCGGCGCGCGGCGTCACTGCTGCACGAAGCGTCCGCCGTTCTCGCGGGCGAGCTGCTGCAGGAACGGCACGTTGATCTCGCGTCCGATGCCGATCGTGTGGATCACCACGTGCCGCGCCGGGTTCCAGCGGCGCACGGCCTGCAGCACGCGGTCGGTCGAGTCGAGCGAGCCGTCGACGTTGGTCGGCGTCCCGTCGGTGAGCAGGAAGATGGTGTCGACGGCGCTGCGGTAGTGCTTGTCGCGCAGGCCGCGGCCGGCGAGCCGGAATGCCTCGTCCAGGGCGTCGTGGATGTTGGTGCTCGAAGCTCCCGCCAGCCCGCGCACCCACTCCTGCGCCTTGCGCACCTCGCCCGGCGTGCCGGCCAGCAGCCGCGGCGAAAAGACGTACGGGAGATCGTTGAAGGCGACGACGTCGAAGCGCTGGTCCCGGGTCAGCTTCCCCAGCACCTCGATCAGCGCGTCCTTGGTCGCCTCCATCCGGCTCTCGGGGCCGGCGTCGACCGGACTGCCGCCCGCGTATTCGGGACGCTTCGCCGACACCACCATCGAGCCCGAGCAGTCGATCACGTAGACGATCGACCGCCCCTCCTGGGGGATGCCGTAGTAGTAGACGCTCTTCGCGCCGGAGGGCGGCGCGGTGAGCGCGGCGGCGAGCGTCGACGTCCCGCCGCCGAGCGGCCGGCGGCCCGCGACGTACTCGGCGCCCTCCCTGGCCAGCCACTCGCGCCAGGCGTGCGCCGAGTCGCCGAGGTTCTGACGGGTGAGGATCTCGAGCGCGATCCCGATGCGCCGCCGGGTGGCGCCTGCCTCGATCTCGAGCCGAGCGACCAGCGGCTCGATCGCCTCGGGCGCGGCGATCCCCGCCAGCGCCAAGGCCGCCTTCTCGCGCACGGCCGCGTCCTCGTGCGCGAGCGCCGCGAGGACGATCGGCGCGCACGGCTGCGCCGCCAGACGGCAGCGCGCGATCCCCTCGAGCAGGACGGCGAGCTCCTCGGCGGACGTCGCGCGGGCGAGCGCCTTCATCAGAGGTCCCGCCATCGCCTCGCCGCGGTCGCCCGCCGTCCGCGCGGCGGAGACCTTGAGCGAGAGGGGCAGCTTCGTCGAGCCGGTCACGTTCGTCACCAGCCACCCCATCGACTCGTCGCCCTGGAGCCTCTCCACCGCCTGCAGCAGGGCCGCCTCGACGCCCAGGAGCTCGACGATTCCGGCGTCGAGCGCGAGCGCCTCGGCCTTGAGCTGCTGGAACGCCTGACGGGTGGCGGCCGGCAGCGTCCGGGTCGGCGCGAACTCCTGTCCCCTGACGATCGACGCGATCCGCTCGTCGACCTCCTGCTTGCGCTCCTGGGCCGCGACCACCTCCGCCTCGATCTCCTCGTACGCGCGGACCAGAGCCTGCGCGACCGGAGGGGCGTCGAGCCCCGCGAGGAGCGCGAGAGCCTCCGTGCGCTCCTCGGCGCTGCGGCGCCGCTTCGGCGCGGAATGGAACGCCTTCTCGAAGGCGGCCACCTTCGCGGCGAGCTCGTCGGAAGGCGCCGAGACCGAAGCGCGGGCGGCCGGGGCCGCCGCCGCGAGCGCGAGCAGGACGGCCATCGGCAGGGCGCGGGAGGCTGGCGGCAAGGGAGCTCCTCGTCGATCCCGCTCGGGGCGCCTGGCGCACGCCATCGCGCCCCGGCGGCGCGGGGGCTACATTGTGCCCCTTCATCCCCCGTGCCGTCCCGGTCGCCCGCGACGGTGCGCGGTCTGGGAGTCGACGCATGATCCGGCGTGGAACCCTCGCCTCGGCGCGCGCGGCGCTCATCGCGGCCGCGCTCCTTCCGACCTGCCTCGCGCCGCGCGCCGTCGCGCGCCAGTCGGGATCGACCGGCGCCGGGGGAGGCGTCTCCTTCCTGCAGCCGGTCGACGCCACGCGCATCGCCGACCCCAAGCTCGACGGCGGCCGCGTCAAGATCCGCTACCTCATCGACCCGACGGTCGGACGCTGCGAGGTGACGATCTCGGCGGTGTCGCTCGCGACCGGCGCGACCGTCGCCACGATCTGGCGCGGATTCGAGTTCGGTTCGACCGAGCCCCTCACCAAGACCTGGTTCGGCCGCGACGCCGCCGGCGACTGGGTGGCGCCCGGCTCCTACAAGGTGCGCGTGCAGGCGCGCGACGGGCGCGCCTTCGTGCGCGTGGTCGAGTACGACGTCGACCTCGTGCGCCTCGGCATCAAGTCGATCGCCGCCGACTCGAGCGTCGCCGGCGCAACGAACGAGTGGCAGACCGTCTACTTCATGAAGAACAAGAAGTACGCGTTCTACGCCACGCCGGCGA
>Ga0187893_10005265_pt1 | contig 23417 bp, 22 predicted proteins | sample MA1701074metaG_FD_139574 | JGI IMG/M metagenome (GOLD analysis project Ga0187893, IMG submission 139574) | White microbial mat communities from a basaltic lava cave in the Kipuka Kanohina Cave System on the Island of Hawaii, USA - MA170107-4 metaG ...
CGGCCACCTGAGCCGCGCCCCGACCGGGGAACGGAGCCACGGAGACGCGCAAGGCAACCGTCGCGCGCAGCAACGGGAGCGGACGGCGCCCCGTCTCCGTGGCCGAGCTCCCGTCGATCGCGGCCGAAGAGATCCTTCGGCTACAGGAAGCCCGCGGTGTTTGCCGCGAGCTGTGCCTTCTCCGGCTCCGCTACTCTTCGCCGGAGAAGCCAAGTCGCAACGACGACGTCATGACTCGCATAGCGCCTGGTTCGGAAGACGGTGGCAGGTCGCATCGGGCGGTCGGGCCAATCGAGCCTGGAACCCCCCTTCGGTCCGGCGGCTGAGGCGCGGAGCCAGGATTTGAAGCGGGATCGCTCGGGACATGCGCGCTGTCTCCCCGGGCCGAGGACGCCGGCCCTCGGATGAGAGGAGCCCCTCGAACCGCTTCACCGTCGACCCGCGACTTCATGCGCGAGCGCGCTCCGCTCCTCGCCCGGAGCGCGAAGGCCGTCCCGGCCATGGTCGTCTCCCCCCAGTCATTCGGCGACCTCCTGGTGCCCCATTCCTACGCGCACGCCGCCGTCTCCCTGGGGCTCTTTCGAAAGGACGGCGTCTACTTCCCCCTGGAGGACCTCGACTTCTCCGGTCTCGAGGAGGTCTTCCGCGAGCGGTTCTTCCAGGGGCTTCTCCGCAGGAAAAAGATCCTCCCCGAAACGGTGGGGAAGTTCAAAAGCTGGGACCACTCGGGGTTCCACGTGGGCTGGAGAGAGCGCAAGATCGAGGCCGAAGACCGAAGGAACCTCGAGAGCCTCCTCTCCTACATGGAGCGCCCGGCGGTGAGCTTGCGGAGACTTCGATATCTCGATGATGGGATGGTCCATTACCAAGGCACGCGGTTTCACCCCCGATTGGGCATCGACCACCAGCTCCTCACCCCCCTCGAGTTCCTGGCGCTCCTCATCCCCCACGTGGCCCTCACGTACGAGGTCACCATCCGCTCCTACGGCGCGCTCTCCACCACCTTCCGCAGGTATGCCGGCTGGATCCAGAACCCTCCCGTCCCGAGACCGCCCCCCGAGGCGACCCCCATCGCCGCCATTGCCGATCCGGACCCCGCCCCGCCTCCACGGCCGAGCTGCCCGAGGCCCAGGAGGCAGAGGAAGCCGACTCGCCCTTTCTTCGTAAGCGCCGGCGCTCGTGGGCCAAGCTCATCTCCAAGGTCTGGCTCGAGGACCCCTCCCTGTGCCGCTCCTGCCTGAAGCCCATGAAGATCATCGCCGTCATCGCCCGGGAACAAGAGGACGTGATCGAGCGTGTCTTGCGCCATCTTCATCTCTGGGACCCCCCGTGGAAGCGACCACGGAAGGTGCGTGGACCGCCGCCCTCCAAAAGGGACGGGTCGGCCATCTCGCCGCAAGAGACGCGCCAGGGCGGCGACACCTTCGAGGCCATCGATCCCGGCATCGACGACGAGCTCTACGCGATCGACCCGGTCCCCCCCGACGACGACGAGACGCCGGCCTGACCTTCGCTGAGCGGCGCCCTCGATCGCCAAGAGCTCCCTGCACCCGTCGCACCAATACCGCGACTTCGGGAGTTCCACCTCCCGATCTTCAAGTCTTCGCTTGGATCCAGGCCATCGTTCATGGCAATTCTACTCCGAAGGGCCTCCCGGCGGGCCTTGCCGCCTTCCGGATCACTCCCCGGCCTCCGGAGGCTCGAAGGCGGCCTTGGCCGAGAAAAGCTTTGACCTAACAAACGGCCCGAAAGACAATTAGAACAAGATGATGAGAATGCCTATCTGTCAGGTTCGCGCGGGGGGGTGTCGAAATGGAGTTCCAGAGCTTCACGCAGATTCTCTAGCGCCTCAGCCTCCGTCGCGCCCTGGCTGGCCACGTCAACCTCCAGGCACTGGGCGACGTACCAATCCCCTTCCTTCGAGACGCTCGCGGAAAACTCATGCTTCATTTGAGGAATTCCTCCCGCATCAGTCTATCGCCTGAAGTCGGTTGCCAAATGGCAATCATGGCCCACTTGCATTTTCAATGGCTTCCATTCCGGAGCGGCACGTTAGGCAAGCAGTTCCTCTACCACGCGGAAACTTGCAGGATTCCCTGTTCCGTTTCTAAGAACAATGTCGACCTCACAGCCAATCGCTCGAAGAAAGCCGATTAGCCGCTCAACGGAGAACTCGCGGAGTTGCCCGCGGAGAATCTTCGAAACCTTTGGCTGGTCAATCCCCATCCGTTCGGCGGCCTCCTCCTGATTCCAGCCATTCTTCTCCACAATCTTTGCGATATGAAGCGAGAGCTTCGCTTTCACCAGGGCCTCGTCAGGGTTCGGGTGCCCAAGGTCTTTAAAAACGTTTCCGCTGCTTTCCTCGACTTCGACCTTTTCTTTAGCCTTGTGCGTTTTCATTTCCGTTCTCTTGTCTTGTAGTCGTCCTCTGCGGCCTTCAGGCGAACTCGCACCTTGTCCATGTCAGGCTTCGGCGTTTTTCGCCCTTTCTTTGCCTTCTTCTGGAAGGCGTGAAGAACGTAGACGAATCCTTTGAAGCGCACCGTGTAAACCGCTCGATACGTGTCACCGTCGTAGTCATCTACCACTTCGAGCACGGAGGCACCGCCAAAGCCTTGAAGGACTTTTGCCGCCTCATGCTTCCCGCCGTACTGCGCGACCATAATCGCGAGCCCTATGACGTCCTTCACGTCCTCTGGAAATTCACAGAGGTCGCGTTTGCTGGAGCCCATCCAAACGAGAGGCTTGAGAGGGGCAGGTGTCTCTTCACTCATTATGCCACCACTGGCATGTTCTTGCAAGCCCACTTTTCGTGGCGCTCTAAACTTCAACGCGCCAAGAGGGTAGGCGAAACCGCACCTACCCGTCAAAGATGAACTCACCCGGTAATCCCAACGTACTCATGGCCGGCGAGGCCCCATAGTGACCCCTTTCTGGGACCACTATAACCCCAGTGCTGTCAATCCCTTGCGCCCTCTACGACACTTGATAAACCGGTTTATCACGTGTATCCTGCCGCCGTGGAACCTTGGAGGCGAAAAGAAATGAGCCGCCATAAATCCGGCTGTTGGGCGTCACAGCCCCCGGTGTCAGGGTGATATGACTTCGCGAGGCGAGCCTTGAATCGCCTGTCCCTTACCGTTTTTTTGATTCTGCTCTGCTTTTTGATCTCTTGCCAACGCCACGCTACAAAAACGTTCAAAGGTAGACAATTGCCGTACTGGGAGGCGAGGCTTGCTGATCTAGATGTTGAGACACGTGCTGAAGCGGTGCGCGCTGTGGCTTTATTGTTCGACGGCAACAAACGCATCATTGATGGGCTTGTTGATTTGGCCACTGATGCAGATTCAAGTGTGTCGTCAGCTGCGATGAGCGCGATACAAAGCTTATGGACGGATCTTGAGGCGGAGATCGTGCGTGAGGCGGGGTGTGCAGAAGGGCGAAAAGCTATAGCAGTGTGCATGGTGCTAGCCTAAATTGGAGGCCACGACGAACTAGTTCGCGAACGCCTCAATAAGTTGAAGGACGACAAAACAGAATTGGGTCGTATGGCCGCTGACATGCTTGACAAGCTGAAGCCGCAGTAGGATCGCCGGAGCAAATCCCTTCGCCGTGCCTCCCATGGTCCCCAACGCGTCGACCGCGCTTCGACGCACGTCCGGATCCCCATGCTTGAGGAACTCGGCGACTTGCGGAGCAAATGCTTTCGCTTCGTCTCCAACGGACCTCAAGGAAGAAGAACGCCGCGAATTCGGGAGACCCGAAGAGAAGCTCCAGCAAGCGGAACGAGACGAAGCGGCGCGAAGGGGATCCCGTCGCGCCGCCGAGCTTTCCCCTGGCTTGACGAACCCGGAGCCGGCGAAGGACACTGTGCGCCGGCCCGCGAACGACCCTGGAGCGCCCGTGAAGGGCCGCAGGACGAACCGCGGAGTCGAGCGGCGCACGCCGGCTCGGCGGATGCTGCGCGAGAATCGGTTCGGCCAGGAGGTTCACGTGGAGACGGTCCATCGACGAGCTGCACAGGCGGGATGAGGCGACCTGATGAGCGAAGAGATCCTCGAGCGCATTGCCGATGGCCGGACGGACCTGGTGTTCGAGTACATCGCCAGGGGGAACCCGGCGACTTCCGGATCGAAGGGGATGTCCCTCATCAACTGGTGCGCCTACCACGGAGACGTGAGCGCCATGCGGTTCCTGCTGTCCCGCGGCGAGACGCTCGGCGCCCTCGGCCCGAACCTCGGCCTGGATGGGGCGGCGTTCCATGGCCACTGGCAGCTGTGCCAGTTCCTGATCGAGAGCGGCGCCGATGTGAATCGCCCGGGGCCCGAGACGGGAGAGACCCCCCTGCACACGGCGCTGTGCAAGGCGAACCGTCCCGCGTACGACCTCGTTCTCAAGGTGCTCTTGTCGAACGGCGCCGACCCGAACCGCGCGACGAAACCGAACGTCGAGACGGACTGCTTCATGCGCGACATCCGAACGAAAGGAGAAACGCCGCTCCATCGCGCCGCCGCCTTCGGGACGGAAGAGGCGATCCAGCTCCTTCTCGATGCGGGCGCCGTGCTGGATGCGAAGGACATGAACGGCGACTCTCCCTTGACGTGGGCGAGCTGGCACCTGCGACCGGCGTCCATCCTGAGGAAGCTGTGCTACGGCGGTTACTCCATCCATCCGGCGAACCGGTCGACGTACGACCACGGGCGCGGCTGGTGAGCCGCTCCTCGGTGTCCGCCAGGCCCAGAGATTCGAGAGGCTCGAGTGCGACTCCGAGGCGAGATACCGACGGAGTGCTCCCCTGGCTCCTCGACGGGGACCCCGCGATCCGCTGGCAGACTCTGCGGGACCTGGTCGGGGCGTCCGAACGCGCCGTCGAGCGCGAGAGGAACCGGATCGCGCGCGACGGCTGGGGCGCGCGTCTCCTCGCCCGGCAGGACCCCGAGGGCACGTGGGCGGGAGGGCGATCTTCGGACGGCGGGCTCTATTCGCCCAAGTGGATCTCCACGACCTATACGCTGCTCCTCCTGCGCGACTTCGGGCTGCCGGCCACGAGCCGAAAGGCACGAAAGGGCTGCGCGCTCCTTCTGGACGCGGGGCTCCAGCGCGACGGGGGCGTCAACTACGGGTGGCGGGGGCGGAGCGAGACGTGCATCACGGGGATGGTGCTTTCCCTGCTGTCCTATTTCGAGTGCGAGGACGATCGCCTCGACGGCCTCGCCGACCACCTTCTCGAGCAGCAGATGCCCGACGGCGGGTGGAACTGCCGGCGGGACCTCGGCGCCACCCACGCGTCGGTCCATACGACGATCAGCGCGCTCGAGGGGCTGCGGAGCTATGAGTTGCGCGGCGGGAGCAACGCCCGCGCGGCGCGCGCCGCCCAGCGCCGCGGTCGTGAGTTCTTGCTCGTGCACCGGCTCTTTCGCTCCCACCGCACCGGCGCCGTCATCAAGCCGGAGTTCACGCTCTTCGCGTTCCCGCCCCGGTGGCACTACGACATCCTCCGCGCCCTGGACCACTTCCAGGCCGTCGATGCGCCCCGCGATCCGCGCCTCGCCGAGGCGATCGAGATCGTCCGGAAGAGCCGGAGGAGCGACGGCCGCTGGTCGCTCCAGAACCGCTGGAGGGGAAAGACGTATTTCGAGCTGGAGCGGCTCGGCGCGCCGAGCCGCTGGAACACGCTCCGCGCGCTCCGCGTGCTGAAGTGGTGGGACCGGACGGCGTGACGCGATAGCGGGCGCCCGGAGGCCGGCGCCGAGATCGGCGTGCGGCCGCGCACGCGCTGCTTGACGAGCCCCGAGCCGGCGGAGGACCCGGCGGAGGACACTGCGCGCGAGCCGTTCGATCCACCGAGACGCCCTCGAAGCGCCGCTGGACGGAGCGCGGAGCTGGGTTGGCTGACGCAGCGTCCGGGGTTGCTGCGGGGCATGGAGATCTTCCCATGAAGATTCGCATGGCCACGATTCCAGCGGTCGTCTTGCTGTTCGTCATCGCGACCTCCTCCACGTTCGCTCATCCCGGCTCGGGCATCATCGCGGATGAGCGCGGCAACGTGTACGTCAGCGTCACCGGCGAGTGGGCGGAGGGCTTGTGGCGCATCGATCCTTCCGGCGGGATCAAGCGTCTCGGCACGACGGACGCGCACTGGGTGGCGCTGGACGCGCAGAACAAATCCGCCCGGTCGGACTTGGAGGGTTGATTCGGCCGAAGGATCACGCCCTGGCTCAAGCGGACGCCGGCGGAAGGCGCGGCTGCGGAAGTGATTCAGGCGGATGGGAGTCCCATCGTGATGAGCCGCGATGGCGTCCTCCACTACGTCAAGGGCCTCGAGGTGGCGCGACTGACCCCGGACGGCAAGGTGACGATGGTCCCCGCGCCGGGCCTGAAGGAGACGGCGGATCGGCTGGGAGGGCTCAAGGGGCTGGCGGTGGACGCGAGCGACACGCTCTTCGCCGCGTGCCCGAGCTCCATCCTGAAGTTCAAGCAGGAAGGCGGCTTCGTGACGATGCTGCATCCGGTGACCGTGAAGGATTGCGACAGCGATCCTCCGCCGAACGCGCCGGCGGAGCGATCGCCCTTCTTGACGGGTTTGACGATTGGACCGAACGGCGTCATCTATGCGGCCGCGACGGGGTGCCGTCGACTCCTCCGCATTTCGCCGCAGGGAAAGGTGGACGTGGTCCTCAAGGCCGAGGCGCCCTGGGCGCCGACCGGCGTGGCGCTCCATGGCGAGGAGATCTACGTCCTCGAGAACACGAACGCCAACGCCGACACCCACGAGTGGCAGCACCGCGTCCGCAAGATCGCGCGCGACGGCAAGGTCACGACGGTCCTGACGATTCCGCGGGACGCGCGACCGGGCGACGCAAAGAAAAAAGAGTGAACGAGGTCATCGCGTCCGGCGGGGCGCCGCCGGCTCCGCCGCGGACTCGCGGTCGCTCCGGTCCGCCCCCGGCCGCCCTTTCGCCTCGTCCGCCCCTCACTTCATGCCCTGCCGGATTCACATGGTCGAGAGCCACGACGATACCAAGAGCCAGAGCGGCACGATCACCGCGAGGATCGCCTCGCCGGCGATCAGGCCCGACGCCAGGGGCGTCATGTACAGCTCGCACGATCTCGGGCCCGCCTTCCGCCAGGCGCTCTCGAAGACTCCGCCGAGGAACATCATGATGATGACGGAACCCGGGACGATCATGCCGATCCCCATGCCGGTGGGAGAGGGCACCCATTTCTTCAGGCCGCGGCTCTCGACCACGGTGAGTGCGACTCCCGCGATCGCGCCGGCGGCGAGCGCGTGGAGCGCGTAGGGCGGAAGGGATGCGAACCCCTGGGAGAGGATCTCGGCGAAACCGGCCCAGCGGCGGGAGATCGGCGAGCTCAATTGCGCGGTCTCGCCGACGATGCCGTACGTGTCGCGCAGGAGCGGGTAGAAGAGAGCGACGGCGAGGGCGCCGACCGGCGTCGCCAGGAGCTGCATGCACGTCAGGAGCCGGAGCGAGGAGCCGATGATGTGTCCGGCCTTGAGAGGACCCATTCACTCGCAAGCGCCGGTGCAACAGGGCCCGGCTCATCGCCCGCACGTGGCTCGAAGACCCGCAACTCTGCTCACGATGCGGGACGAGGATGGAAGTCCTGGCCGCCATCGCATCGCCGGCCCAAGACGGCGCGATCGAGAAGATCGTCCGATCCAGAGGAGAGTGGATCCGCCCTGGAAACGGGTCCGCGGCCCGCCTCCGCCGGCCCCAGGGGCTCCCAGGAGCGGGCCGCCGGCCAACGACGACTGGCCCGAGGGCGTCGATCCTCCTCACCCCGAATTCGAGATGGATCCACCGTTGGGAGAGGGTGGCGGCTGATGCGGTCCTCCGGCGTGCTCCCTGCCAAGTGCGCCGCCTTCACCAGGGCCGCCATTGCGCGGTCTCGGGGATTCCCCGATCCTCCTGCCGTCGATTCCGCTTGAAATCTTGGTCCCTCTCGACCCCGGAGGCCGCCCGGAGGCCTCCGGGCGGCCTCCGGTCACTTCCGGGCTCGAGTAGGAGGTTCCAACGGCCCCACCACTTGACGCAAAGCACGCCTCGGCAAAGCACGCCCTGGATAGAGATGTGCGTCGAGGTTCGCTATCCGTTAGGCGGCGGCGCGAAAGCGCCTCGAAGCCGAGGCGACGAGTACGCCCAGCGGGCCAAAGCCGCCGTCGATGAGAGCTACGCCATGGCGAAGGAAGTCATCCGGCGGACCCTCGAGGCGCTCGCGGCGGGCCAAGGCCACACGGTCAAGCCCGTCGTGGGCTTCGTGAAGGACGGCGAGTGGATCGGTTTCCTCGCCGAACGGCCTCGCGAGGAGAGCGCGGAGCCCGGCGGCGACGAGGCGCGCCTCTTCGAGCTTTCCCTCCGCGGAGGCGAGAGATTCGAGTACGGCCTCAAGGACCCCGCCCGCGCTCTTGATGCGTACAGTTTTATCCCTCGGTTCGCTATTCGTGATCTACTGGGCGATCATCGCGCAGCCGCCGGAGAGGATTCCGGCCTCTGGTCCCGAAGGCCAAGGGACCGAAGGCGGGGACCATCTACGGAGCAGCCGATAGGTCTGTGGGTACCAAATCCAGGCCTCCGACGGCGAAATCGGTCATGTCGAGGACTTCATCGAGGAGGATGGCACCTGGAGGATCCAGTACATGGCCGTCGACACCAAGAACTGGCTTTTCGGGAAGAAAGTGTTGCTCTCTCCCCGGTGGATCGAGAGGGTCAGCTGGAGGGACGCGAAGGTATTCGTCGATCTGCCTCGAGAGAAGATCAAGGACAGCCCGGGGTACGATCCGAACGCGCCCGTCAACTGCGAGATCGAGGTCCGGCTTTATGATTATTACGGCCGTCCAAAGTACTGGGATTCCCCAAGGCCGTAGGGAGATAGGAGTACTCATTTATCCTCCCCAAGGTCGCCGTCAGCCGGCAGAGCTCCAGCGAGTCCACCAACCTGGAGTTCCTACGGCGGCTGTCCGGCGACCAGATGGTCGATGAAATCTAGGACCTCAGCCGAAACCTACGAGGGCTCCGGATCTGCCATATCAACGCCACGGCAAGCGGTGGAGGCGTCGCCGAATTGCTCCACCGTCAGGTCCCCATGTACCGTTCCCTGGGGATCGAAGCGGACTGGCGGGTCATCCACGGGGACAAGGACTTCTTCGCGATCACTAAAAGCTTCCACAACGCCCTCCAGGGTGCTGAATTCCGAATCACGTCTTTGATCGCGGAAGAGTACCTGGAAGCGAACCGGGCGGCAGCCGATAAGCTCGAGGACGAGTACGACCTCTTCATCGTCCACGATCCTCAACCCGTGGCCATCCGGCCTTTCCGTTCGGGTAAGGGCAAGTGGATCTGGCGATGTCACATCGACACTTCGGAGCCGAACGGGGAGGTCTGGCAGTTCATCAAGCCGTGCGTGGAGTCCTACGATGCTGTGGTGTTCACCCTGGAAGCTTTCCGTCCTGCAGACCTTTTGAAGGAGAGCGTCGCCTTCATCCCGCCGGCCATCGACCCCTTTTCAACATAGAACATGGAGCGTCCGGAGAACCTTTGCCGGAGGGTGATCGCCGACCATGGTCTCAACCTGCGCCAACCGATCGTCCTCCAGGTCTCGCGCTTCGATCCATGGAAAGACCCCCTCGGTGTCATCCAGGCCTACCGGCTGGTGAGGGAGAAGCACACCGGGGTCCAGCTGGTCATGGTCGGAGCCATGGCCGGGGATGATCCCGAGGGCTGGGACATCCTGGAGAAGATCCAGGCCGAGGCGGTGAAGAACCCCAATATCTTCGTGCTCACCAACATGACCGGCTTCGGGAACATGGAGGTCAATGCGTTTCAGCGGGGGGTGGATGTGGTCATCCAGAAGTCCTTGCGCAAAGGTTTCGGCCTGGTCGTCTCCGAGGCCCTGTGGAAGGAGAGGCCCGTGGTCGCAGGGGCCGTGGGCGGGATCCCCATGCAGTTCCCGGACGCTTACCGGGAGTTCCTGGTCACGACGGTGGAGGAATGCGCGGAGAAGGTCTCTTTCCTCCTCGACCATCGGGGCCTGGCGGCCGATTTCGGCCGGGCCGGAAGGGAAAACGTACGGCGGCAGTTCCTCGTGCCGCGCTTGATCCGCGATGAATTGGAATTGATCCAGCGGAGCATCAAAAGATAATCAAGATTCGCCTTGGGATGAGTCCAGCGGATCATTGGTTTCGTGGATCGAGCCAAAAAGGAAAGGAGTGGAACCATGAGAGCCTGGCCCGGAAAGCCCTACCCCCTTGGAGCGACCTGGGATGGCGAAGGGGTCAACTTCGCCCTTTTCTCCGAGCATGCGGAAAAGGTGGAGGTCTGCCTCTTCGATTCGATCGAGGCCTCAGCCGAGTCCGGCCGCATCCAGATCCCCGAATGGACCGACCTGGTCTGGCATGGGTACCTTCCCGGAGTCAAATCCGGACAGTTCTACGGTTACAGGGTCCACGGCCCCCACAAGCCGGAGGAGGGGCACCGGTTCAATCCCCACAAGCTCCTCCTCGATCCCTATGCCAAGGCGATCGGCAGGAAGGTTCGGTGGAGCGATGAGATGTTCGGCTACCGGATCGGAGATCCAGCAGAAGACCTCTCCCTCGATGAGCGTGACAACGCAGCTCATGCCCCGCTGGCCGCCGTCGTCGATCCGTCCTTCGATTGGGGGGAAGACCGGCCGCCGCGCATCCCCTGGCACGAGACGGTCATCTACGAAGTTCACGTGAAAGGACTCACGAAGCGGCACCCCCAGGTTCCCGAAGCGCTGCGGGGGACGTATGCAGGCCTTGCTTCCGATGCCGCCGTGCGCCACCTGACCGAGCTGGGAGTGACCGCCGTGGAGCTCATGCCAGTCCATCACCATGTCGATGACCGCCACCTCGTGGAGAGGGGATTGACCAACTACTGGGGCTACAACTCCCTGGCCTTCTTCGCACCCGACATCCGGTACGTCGGATCCGGCTCGGGCCTAAATTCGGTCCAGGAGTTCAAGTCGATGGTGCGAGCGCTCCATGCGGAGGGGATCGAGGTCATCCTCGACGTCGTCTACAACCATACGGCCGAGGGAAACCACCTCGGGCCCACGCTGTCCTTCCGGGGCATCGACAACGCCTCCTATTACCGCCTCGTCGGAGACAAGCCGCGCTACTACATGGACTACACCGGTTGCGGGAACACCCTCAACATGCGGAATCCCCGCGTGCTCCAGCTCATCATGGACAGCCTCCGGTACTGGGTCCTCGAGATGCACGTCGATGGCTTCCGCTTCGACCTGGCAAGCACCCTGGCCCGGGAGCTTCACGAGGTGGATCGGCTGGGGGCGTTCTTCGACATCATCCACCAGGACCCGGTCCTCTCCCAGGTGAAGCTCATCGCCGAGCCCTGGGACCTGGGCGAGGGGGGGTACCAAGTGGGGAACTTCCCCGTGCTCTGGACGGAGTGGAACGGCAAGTACCGTGACACGGTCCGCCGTTTCTGGAAGGGGGACGGCGGGGTGGCGGCGGAGTTCGCGACCCGCCTCTCCGGCTCGAGCGACCTCTACGAGCACAGCGGGAAGCGGCCTTACGCCAGCATCAACTTCATCACCTGCCACGACGGCTTCACCCTCCACGACCTCGTGAGCTACGACGGGAAGCACAACGAGGCCAACCGGGAGGAGAACCGCGACGGCGCCTCCGACAACCTGAGCTGGAACTGCGGCGCCGAAGGCCCGACCGAGGATCCGGGCATCCGAGCGCTCCGGGAGAAGCAGACGAGGAACTTCCTGACCACGCTCCTCCTCTCCCAGGGCGTCCCGATGCTCTCCGCCGGCGACGAGATGGGCCACACCCAGAGCGGGAACAACAACGCCTACTGCCAGGACAACGAGATCTCGTGGCTCCACTGGGAGCTGACGGACGAGAAGAGGGATCTCCTGGAGTTCGTGCGCCGGCTGATCCGTCTCTGGAAGGAGCAGCCGGTGCTGAAGCGAAGCACGTTCTTTCAGGGGAGGAGCATCCGCGGGATCAAGGACATCGCCTGGTATGATCCCGAAGGTGTGGAGATGAGCGACGAGGCCTGGAGTACGGGCTTCATGCGCTGCCTGGGGGTTCTCTGGTGCGGCAAAGGCATCGATGAGCTTGACGAGCGGGGGAGGCGGATCGTCGGGGACAGTCTCCTCATCCTCCTCAACGCCCATCACGAGCCCGTCGCCTTTGTCCTGCCGCCGGATGGGGATGGCGGGGAGTGGGAGCTCCTCCTGGACACCCAGGAGCCATCGAAGGGTACCTCCCTCCATGCAGCTGGCCAAGCCTACGACCTCCAGGGCAGGTCGGTGTCCGTCTTCAGGCCCGCGCGGAAGAGTGGGAAATCCTGATGGCGGCCTTCAGGGAGCCGGAAGCGGGGCGGCCCATCTGGGGAGCGAGGCCTGAAAGGACGGGGACGAGGTTCGGGGTCTGGGCTCCTGCCGCGGCCTCCGTGGAGGCGATCCTGGAATCCGGCCGCCGGGGAGGATCATCACACCCCATGAAGAAGTCCGCGGACGGGCTCTTCAGCGCCTTCGTGGAAGGCGTGTCCCCCGGCGACCGTTACCGCTACCGGGTCGATGGCCGGGGCCCTTTCCCCGATCCCGCTTCGAGGTTCCAGCCGGAGGGGGTCCACGGCCCATCGGAGGTGATCGACCCCCGCTCCTTCTCCTGGAGCGACTCGGACTGGAGGGGATCGGGTCTGGACGGTCTGGTCATTTACGAAATCCATGTGGGGACCTTCACGTCGGAGGGCACTTTTTCCGCCGTCGCGGATCGGCTTCCTGCGCTCGTGGACCTCGGGGTGTCGGCCATCGAGCTGATGCCGGTGGCGGACTTTCCGGGCCACCGGAACTGGGGCTACGATGGCGTCGCGCTCTTCTCCCCTGCCCGCTGCTACGGCAAGCCGGACGACTTGCGCCGCCTGGTGGATGCCGCGCATCTCCGAGGCCTCGCGGTGATCCTCGACGTGGTCTACAACCACCTGGGGCCCGACGGGAACTACCTCTCCGCCTACAGCCCCTTCTACTTCTCGTCCCGCCACCGCTCCCCGTGGGGTCAAGGCTTGAACTTCGATGGGGAGCGTAGCTCCGTGGTGCGCGGCTTCTTCATCGAGAACGCCCTCCACTGGATCCACGAGTACCACGCGGATGGCCTCCGCCTCGATGCAACCCACGCCATCGTCGACGAAAGCCCCCGGCATTTCCTCGCCGAGCTGGCGGCGAAGGTGCACGCCTTCGTCTCCGGACGCCGGGTCCTCCTGATCGTCGAAGACAGCCGGAACCTGGCCCAAATCGTCCGGCCGGCGAACGAAGGTGGATGGGGTTTGGATGCCGTGTGGGCCGACGACTTCCACCACCAAGTGCGCCGCATCCTGACGGGAGACAGCGAGGGGTATTACCGCGACTACAGCGGATCTTCGGAAGACCTCGCTTCCACCATCCGCAAGGGCTGGTTCTACTGCGGCCAGCACTCGGTCCACCTCGATGGGCCGCGCGGGACGGATCCTGCGGGTGTACCGCCGCGCCGGTTCGTCTTCTGCATCCAGAACCACGACCAGGTGGGGAACCGTGCCTTCGGCGAGCGGCTCCACCACCAGGTCGATCCGGCGGCGTACCGGGCGGCCACGACCCTTCTCCTCACCTGTCCCCAGACTCCTCTCCTCTTCATGGGCCAGGAGTGGGCGGCGAGCTCTCCCTTCCTCTTCTTCACGGACCACAACCCGGAGCTAGGCCAGAATGTCTCCGCGGGGAGAAGGGAGGAGTTCCGATACTTCCCGGCATTTTCCGATCCGATGGTCCGCGAGCAAATGCCCGATCCCCAGGCGGAATCCACCTTCCTGGTGAGCAAGCTCGACTGGGACGAACTCGAGGCGGAGCCCCACGCGGGCGTGCTGCGGCTCTGTCGCGATCTGCTGCATCTCCGGTCCGGTGAGCCGGCCCTCGCCGCCGCCGGCGGCGAAGACTTCGCGGTCGATGCCGTCGATGAGGGTGGGATCGCCATCAGGAGGATACCGAGGGCGGGACCCGCGATCCTCGCGATCGTCCGGTTGGAGGGAGCGGGAGCGATGGACCTTCGGGGACATCCGGTGTTGGCCTCCCGCGAAGGGAAGAATTGGGAAACCGTCCTCACCACCGAGGACGCACGCTATGCCATCGACCCCATGCCGCCGCGCATCGACCTCACGGAGGAGCCCGTCATCCAATTCTGCCGGCCGGGAGCGCTCGTCCTGCGGGAGGCCATCCAGGAGAGCCGCCCCATCTCGAGATCACATCCGAAGTGGACAGGATGAAGAACATCGACCTCGGCTACGCGACCTCGGGATCCAGTCGGATTCCCGCCAGCACCTACCGCCTCCAGTTCCACCCGGGCTTCACCTTCCAGGATGCCCAGGCCATCGTTCCGTATCTTGCCAGGCTGGGGGTCACCGACTGCTATTGCTCTCCGTACCTCCGCCCCCGACCGGGAAGCGCTCATGGCTACGACATCTGCGATCACAACCAGCTCAACCCGGAGTTGGGAACCGAATCGGACTTCGATACGTTCGCCGGAACTCTGGCCGCGCGAGGCATGGGCCACATCCTTGACTTCGTGCCCAATCACATGGGCGTCGATCCGCTGAAGAATCCATGGTGGCGCGGAGTCCTCGAGGATGGCCCGGCATCGCCCTACGCGCGATTCTTCGACATCGACTGGAATCCCGTCAAGCCCGAGCTGCGGGGCAAGGTCCTGCTCCCGGCCCTGGGGGACCACTACGGAAACGTGCTCGAGAGGGGTGAGCTGAAGCTGGCCCTGGAGGACGGCGCGCTGGTCCTCCTCTATTTCGAGCAGGACCGCCCCATCGATCCCCAGCAGTACCCCAGGGTCCTGGGGCTCGATCTGGATTCCTTGAAAGCGGATCTGGGGTGCGATGATCACTGCCTTCGGGAATTCATCGGCATCCTGACCTCCTTGGAGCATCTCCCATCGACCCGGGAAACGGCTCCCGAACGCATCGCCGAGCGACAGCGGGAGAAAGGGGTCGCCCGGGAACGGCTCCTGATGCTCCTCGAGATGTCCCCGCGCATCCGAAGGCACGTCGATGAGAACATCCGTCGATTCAACGGGGAACCGAGCGATCCGGGGAGCTTCGACCGGCTCCACGAGCTCCTCGATGCCCTGCCGTACCGGCTGGCCAACTGGAAGACGGCATTCCACGAGATCAACTACCGCCGCTTCTTCGATATCCGGGAGCTGGTGGGGATGCGGATGGAAAACCCCGCCGTGTTCGAGGCGACCCACCAGCTGGTTCTCCGGCTCTGCGGGGAGGGGAAGGTCACGGGGATCCGGATCGATCACATCGATGGGCTCTTCGATCCGACGGGATACCTGGAGATGCTCCAGGCGGCCCTCCTCCAGGACCGCTCGAGCGGAACCGTGGATCCCCCGGATCGACCTTTCTTCATCGTGGTCGAGAAGATCCTCTCGGGGGATGAAGGCCTCCTCGAGTCCTGGCCGGTCGCCGGCACCACGGGATACGAGTTCCTCAACGACCTAAGTCGCCTCTTCATCGACCCGCGGCGGTCGAAGGCCATGGGGCGGCTCTACGAGCGCTTCACGGGCCGCCGGGCATCCTTCGAGGACGTCGCCTACGAGTGTAAGAAGATCATCACATCGACGGCCCTGGCCAGCGAACTCAACGTCCTCGCCCACGCTTTGAATCGGATCTCCGAGGGTGATCGGAGGGCCCGCGACTTCACCCTCGACCTTCTCCGGGAGGCGATCCGAGAGGTGGTTGCTTGTTTCCCGGTCTACCGCACTTACGTCGATGGCTCCGGGGCGTCCGAATCGGATCGACGGACGATCGACCTGGCGCTCTCCCGGGCCCGCCGCCGGAATCCGGCCATGGAGCCATCGGTATTCGAATTCGTTCGCGCGGCGCTCCTCCTCCAGGCAGATCTTTCGACGACAGAGGAGAGGGGACTCTGCCGGGAATTCGCCGGGAAGTTCCAGCAGTACACGGGACCGGTCCATGCCAAGGGCGTCGAGGACACCGCCTTTTACCGACATAATCTCCTCGTCTCCCTGAACGAGGTCGGCGGGGACCCGAGATCCATCGGAGGCCCCCCCGCGAGGTTCCACGAGGCGAACCTCCGGCGTCGGGAGCGCTGGCCATTCTCCCTGCTGGCCACAGACACCCACGACACCAAGCGCGGCGAAGATGCTCGAGCTCGTCTGAACGTCCTCTCCGAGATCCCCGAGGAATGGGGCCGCCAGGTCTTTCGCTGGACCCGCATCAACCGCCACTGTCGGACCCTCCTGGGCGGCGAGCCGGCTCCCGACCGGAACGACGAGTACCTGTTCTACCAGGCGCTCCTAGGAGCCTGGCCTCCGGAGGCGGCCGGCGACCCGCTGGCAAACGAGGATACCGTCCGGAGGATCCGAGACTACATGATCAAGGCGATCAAGGAGGCCAAGGTCCATACCAGCTGGATCTATCCGGAAAAAACCTACGAGGAGGCGGTGATCCGCTTCGTGGACGAGTCCTTGACGGGGCCCCGAGCCCGTCGATTCCTGGCCGAGTTCCTGCCCTTCGAGCGGCGCGTCGCCCATCTGGGGATGGTCAATTCCCTGGCGCAGGTGGTGCTCAAGGCCGCTTCACCCGGCGTGTCCGACTTCTACCAGGGATCGGAGCTGTGGGACTTCAGCCTGGTCGATCCGGACAACCGGCGTCCCGTGGACTTCGTCCTCAGGAAGAGGCTGCTCGAGGATCTGGAGCCCTGGCTCGATGAAGAAGACCGGCGGCCTGAAAAAGCCGCTGCGGTGTCAAAATTGCTTTCCAGATGGACCGACGGGCGTATCAAGCTTTACATCACCGCTTGCTGCCTGCGCCTCCGCCGGCGGCTGCCCCAGGTGTTCCTGGAAGGGGAGTACGTGCCCCTGGAGATCGGCGGGGAAAGAGGCGACCACGTCATCGCCCTGGCCCGGCGGCTCGGAAGTCAGGTTGTCATCGCCATCGCCCCCCGGCTGGTCTCCGGGATCATCCCGGAAGCCCATGACTTGCCCCTTGGACAGGCGACCTGGCGGTCGACCCGAGTCCTCCTTCCTCGAGCGATCGAGGCTGATGAGATCACCAACGTCATTACAGGGGAAAAGTTCCATGCCGGCCGCCGCACCGAGAGTAGCGACATCCCTGTCGCTGAAGCGCTGAGGATCTTCCCTGTCGCGCTGTTGTGGGGATCAGGCGAGCGGCGAGGGGGGCCGGAGGGGCCAGATTCAAGAGCATGACGGCGGAAGTTTTCTTTGTCCTCGTCACCCTCCTGGGGGCGATGGTGTTGTTCGCCTCCGAAAAAGTGCCGATCGATCTTGTATCGATGCTCGTGTTGGCCGTCCTGCTCGTCCTGGGGATCGTCACTTAACAGGAGGGCCTGTCTGGCTTCAGCAACCAGGCCACCGTGACGGTGGCGTCGCTGTTCGTGCCTAGCGAGGCGCTCAGGAGAACGGGCGCGCTGGATGCGGTGGAGCGGGCGCTAGTGCATCTGGGTAGCACGAGGCAGCGGTTGGTCCTGGTGGCGATGGTTTTCGTCGGCGCCGCATCGGCATTCATCAACAACACCGCCGTCGTGGCGGTGTTCATGCCTCTGGTGCTGTCCGCCGCAGCGGAGCGCAAGGTCTCGACATCCAAGCTCCTGATCCCGCTTTCGTACGCTTCCCAGTTCGACGGAGTCTGCACGCTCATCGGCACCTCGACGAACCTTCTCGTGAGTTCCATCGCCGAGCAGGCGGGTTTGAGGCCGTTCGGGATGTTCGAGTTCAGCTCTCTGGGTCTCGTTATGAGCGGGGCGGGGATCCTGTACCTGCTCCTCGTGAACGGCTGTCCCCCTGCCCGAACGCCGCACGGGTGAGCTGACGGAGACCTATGGATTGCGCGAATATGTCGCCGAGCTGCGGATGATGCCCGGATCCCCGCTGGTGGGCAAGACGATGCGCGACGTGGATTAGAGCCGACGCCACGATGTGAACGTGCTCGAGATCATTCGCGGGAAGAACCGCATCTGGTATCCCGGCAATGTACCGATGGGAGAGGGAGATGTCATCCTGGTGCGGGGCGAGAACCGGCTGGTCCCGTTTTCATGAATGGGCAGAGTTCATGAATGGGCAGAGGCGCCTGCCCGAGTTGCGGACAGAAGCGTGCCCTCCTCTGGGCCGAGAGAATGGTCGGGGAGGTCCTGCCGGTCTTCCCCTACCGGCAGCTCGTCTTCACCATCCCCCGGAATCTCCGCCGCCCGTTCCTCTTCGACCGGTCCCTCCACGGAGGTTTCTGCCGCGTGGCCTACCCCTCCACCCGGGACTTCCTCCGCCAAAAGGCGGCCGGCGCGTTCCGCCGCGTCGACCAGGCCGTCCCCGTCATGATCGCCTCGCCGCAGAGCTTCGGCGACCTCATCGTGCACAATCCCCACCTTCACGCGGTGGTTTCCCTCGGGCTCTTCCGACCCGACGCAGGACGGCCTGGACTGCGCCGAGTTCCGGCCCTGCTAGGAGTAGGCTTCGAGTCTCCGTTGACCTTACTTCCTGCGAACGACCGCATTCGCTTGGGCCAGAGCGGCGTCGAAAAGACGTTACGGCGGCTCAAGCCGGTGGATAACATCGCCGCTGGCACCCTGAGAGGTAGGGCGTGGAGAGGTTCTGCGCTTCGGGGAACCGGGTGCATGGATGGAGGCTGTCATGAGGAGACCTTTTTTTAGAGACCTTACGCTCAACGCGGTCCTCGAGGCCTTGCTCGTCGCGGCGATGGCGCTGCTCACGACCGGCCAGGCGCGCGCCGATTTCGTGAACCTGGCGCTCGGCGGGAGAGCCGCCCAGACAAGTACGAGCATCACATTTGGCGGAGAGGCGTCGTGGGCGATCGACGGCAACACCGACGGCGAATTCGGGCACGGCTCGGTCACCCACACGGAGCCGGGTGACGCTCGTCCAACCTGGGTCTTGGAGCTGAGGGAGGAAAGCGCCATCTCGAGGATCGTCGTCTGGAATCGGACGGACTGCTGCCAGGGGCGGCTGTCCAACTTCAAGGTCGAGGTGATAGGTCGCCAAGGTCAGACAGAGAATGTCGTCTTTGACCAGGACTTCTTCAGCGATGGACGTGGTTTCCCGAATCCGAACCTGGTCATTGATCTTCCTGGGCGGACCGTGGGGCATAAAGTCCGTTTGACGCTGATGACCAACTTCTCCGACGCTCAGGTCCTTTCGCTGGCCGAGGTGGAGGTCCTGGGTGTCGCGACGAGCAAGAGCGGGGACATGAACGGGGACGACTCGGTCGACATCAGCGATGCCGTCTACCTCCTCAGGTCACTCTTCCTTGGAGGGCCGGATCCCGTGCCGATGGTCCTTCCACGCCCGGCGCTGCCGGACACGGGTCAGTCGAAATGCTATGACGGTTTTTTGGGCAATGAGATCCCATGCTCCTCGGTCACCTGCGACGGTCAGGACGGCCAATACCGGACGGGCTGCCCACGCGAGGACCGCTTCGTCGACAACGGGGACGGCACGGTGACGGACCACTGCACGGGGCTCATGTGGCAGAAGGACCTGCCCGACCTGAACAGGGACGGGGTTGCCGATGATTTAGACTACGTTCGTTTGTGCGAAGCCCTCGCCTACTGCGAGGGCCTGAGCCTCGCGGGCCACGACGACTGGCGGCTCCCGAACATCAGGGAGCTCCAAAGCATCGTCGACTACGGGCGCCCCGGGGCGGCGATCGATCCGGTGTTCGGCGTGCTGCCGTTCCGTTACTTGTCGTCGACGTCTTTCGCAGGCGACCCCGTCAAATCGTGGGTGGTCAACTTCTCGAACGGCGACACCGAGTTCCTCGAAAAGGCCAACAGCAACTTTATCCGTGCCGTGCGCAGCGGAAGATGATCCGTTGACGATTGGCTCGCGCACGCGGTCGAGCCTTGGGCGCGTGCCCTCGCCCTCCGGCGCCCCGATGCGGCGCCCGCGGAACTCGCGGTGATGATGCGCATGCCCGGCAGGCCTTGGACTAGCTCGCGGGCTGCATCGACCTCCTTCGTGCGGGTGTTCAGCGGCTCGCTGAGCCGGCACCTGCGGCGAGTCCATGGGTCGACGATGGATTTCGTCCTCAGGAGCGTCGCCGACGCGCGAGGCGGTCGGAAGCGCTGAGGAAATCTCCGGATTCCCCAATTTTTCTGACAGACGCCTTCCGGAAGGGAACTTCGCTGAGTGAGCAGGCCGCAATCGCTGCGCAGCCGGCCTACGAGTCCCGAAGCGTTCCCGCTCGATCCGCCGCCGAGGGACGAGGAAGGGTGCGGAGAGCCAGAGCCGAGCTGGGACTACCCCCAGGCCCGGTGAGGTCAGGCCCAAGTGCCAGCTGCTCTCCAGCACCAGGTCTCTTGTCACATGCGAGGCCCTACAACAGTGTCGGGAACTGGGGACTCCCCAACCGCAGTCACCCACTTTTCGCTTGATTGCTTGGCACCACCCCGGCGAGGCTCCCTTGCCCCTCTCTGACAGGCACTTGACTCCCCCGTAGAAACGCCCTCGGAAGGTCCGCGGCCCGCCTCCGCCGGCACCAGGAGCTCCCAGGAGCGGCCCGCCGGCCAAGGACGACTGGCCCGAGGGCGTCGATCCTCCTCACCTCGAATCCCAGATGGATCCACCGTTGGGAGAGGGTGGCGGCTGATGCGGTCCTCCGGCGTGCTCCCTGCCAAGTGCGCCGCCTCCACCAGGGCCGCCTTTCCAAGGTCTCGGGGATTCCCCGAGGCGGGTCTATCGTTCGCACCGCGGCGTTGTACTGCTCCGGGGCCAAGGACGCGAACGAGTTGGCGGCGCTATTACGATCTCAAGACCGAAGCCTCCCCGTTGTTCTGATCTCAGAACACCACGGTTTCACGTTGCAGCCGCGGCTGAGCGAGGAACTGGCGAAGGAGTTGGCTGGTCACGCTCTCGTCGCCCAGATAGACACCGACGCAAGCTATGGATTGACACGCGAGCTTGGGAAGGAGTGGTCTTGCTACAACGGTGCCGTACGGATCTACTGGCCTCACCTGTCGGTCGAGGCTAATCCCTTTGACCACCCACTTTGGACGCAGAGCCGGCTCCTATATGGGAGTGTCACCACGGAGAGGGCCGCAGAGCGCTTCCTCGGCATGTGCCGACGGCGGTTCATGGTGCTCTCGAGTTTCGGAATCAAGCCGAGCCCTCTGATTGCGAAAATCCGCGAGGCCTATCACCGGGAAATCCTGGACGCGAGACGCAAGGAAGCAGAGGAGAACAAAGACTACGCCTCCTACGTCAAGTGGTGTGAGGACGAAAACGCCCGCTTGCACAAGCGAGTTCAGGGACTCCAGGACGAACTTGAAATCCAACGGGAGAACTTCCGGCTCGTAACATCGTTCCAACACGATGAAGAGGCCTCTGCCGACCTCACGCCTGTCGAGGAGTTGCAACCCCAAACGGTGACGGAAGCGGTGGAACGAGCCATGACTAGGTTCAAGAGATCCGTGGTTTTCGGAGAGGATGTCCACGCTGGTCTCGACGGCGTCGATCCGCAGAGCGGACCGCCTGACAAGATCTTTCGGTACCTGGAAACACTGGGACTGCTTTCCGAGGCCAAGCGGGCAGGCGGTCTGGGTACGACCATCGTTGCGTGGCTGGGGGAGAAAAACGTTTCCTGCTCACCTGAATCGGAGACGATAAGGAGTAACAAGAAGGAACAGAAGAAGCGAACCTGGCGGGACGGAATCGGATCAAGGTGCTTTCAATTTCATCTCAAGCCTTGCGAGGCGGCTCCACCCGACCGTTGTGTTCGCATCTACTTCGATTGGGATGACGACCGCAAGATGATCGTTGTTGGATGGGTCGGCCGGCATCCGTGACGGGTTTGCGAGTCCAGACCGCGAACTCGCCCTTTCTGGGAACATTCGTTTCTTGGGCTAGGACTTCACTTCGCAAACCTGCGAACACCTCACATCTTCAGATGGCACCGAACGGGAGGTATCCTATGCCGCCGTTGAGGAGAGCCGCATGAAGAATGCCGATCCTGCAGACCGAAGGAGACTCGAGTTACCTGCCTACACGGTGACGGACGTCGCACGGTACGTCCACGTCCCGGTGGCTACCCTGCGTTCGTGGATCCAAGGTCGAACGTACCCGGTAGGCGGTGCCACGAAGCGATCCGTGCCGATCATCGTACCGCCGTCCCCTCGTGGGCCGGACCCCGGCCTTTCATTCGTGAATCTCATCGAAGCGTACGTGCTCGGCGCCATTCGCAGGAAGTACCGCATCTCCCTCCAGAAGGTGCGCCGGGCAATACTGAACCTCGCACGCCTGGGGGAGCGGGAGCACCCGCTGGCACACAAGCATTTCAAGACAAACGGGATCGGCCTTTTCGTCGAGCATTACGGTGGGTACATCGAGATCTCCCGGGACCTGCAACTACAGTTGAAGGAAGTGCTCTCCACCTACCTGCAACGCATTGACTACGAGCCGGACGGTTCTCCGCTGCGTTTGTACCCGTACTCTACTCCGCATCAGGAGGAGCACGAGCCCGCCACCGCGTCTCGACTGATCGCTATCAGCCCGCTGAATGCATTCGGTAACCCAACGATTGCGGGGACTGGAATCCGCACCTTCGTGATCGCCGACCGCTACCTGGCGGGTGACTCGCCGGACGTGATCGCGGAGGACTACGGACGGTCGCGAGAGGAGATCGATGCAGCGATCCGCTGGGAGTTCTCCTGTACACGACCTGCCGCATGAGCCGGTATTCTTCCTGGACGAAGACACTTCGAGCAGGCAGGTGGCCGAGGCGCTGCGGGAAGCCGGCGCCGCCGTGAGGCTTCATCGTGAGCTATTTACGCCCGGGACGGACGACAGGGTCTGGATCAGGGAGGTGGCCGCGAAGGGATGGGCGATCTTGAGCCGAGACCGACGGATCAGTCGGAATGAACTCGAGCGCCAAGCCGTCATGCAGGCTCGCGCTCGCAAATTCACTCTGCGAAGCAAGAAGAATCTCACAGGGACCGAAATGGCAGCGGCATTCGTAAAGGCTTTACCTCAGATGCGCACGATCATCGCGGCGCAGCCCTCACCCCTGTTCGCGCGGGTGTACAGGGACGGAACGGTTCGGCTGCAATCGGGCCCGGGTGGAAGATGATGAACTATGCGTTTCGCGGCGCGCGCCGTCGAGATCGAAACGTTCCTGGTGATGGACGTCATGGAGCGCGCCCAGGAGCTGGAGCACGCCGGGCGGTCCATCATTCACCTCGAGGTCGGCGAGCCGGACTTCAACACGCCCCCCGAGATCCTGGCCGCAGGCACCGAGGCGATCCATCGCGGCGAGACCCACTACACGCACTCCCTCGGCCTTGCGGAGCTGCGCGAAGCCATCGGGCGGCGGTACAAG
>Ga0187893_10005266_pt1 | contig 23417 bp, 19 predicted proteins | sample MA1701074metaG_FD_139574 | JGI IMG/M metagenome (GOLD analysis project Ga0187893, IMG submission 139574) | White microbial mat communities from a basaltic lava cave in the Kipuka Kanohina Cave System on the Island of Hawaii, USA - MA170107-4 metaG ...
CCCGGCGAAGATACTTTTTCCGTCAGTGGTCCGCTGCAGCGCGTCGCGGCGCTTCTCGATCCGGATTCTTTTAGGCAAATCGCGAAGCAGGCGTGCGGCGCGTTGACTGCGGGCACCGGCACCGTAGGCGGGGCCACGGTGGTGATCGCGGCGACCGATCGCAACATCGCCGGCGGCTCGTTCGGTGTGGTGGAGTCGAAGGCGCTTTCCACGTTGCTGCAGCAATGCCGGACCGACGGTGTACCGTTGATCCTGTGTCTGGATTCGGCCGGCGCACGTCTTGACGAAGGCCTGCCTGCGCTCGGCGCATTCCGTCAGCTTTATCGCCACTTTCTCGATTTCAGGCTTGCCGGCGCGCCGGCACTCGCGCTGCTGGGGCGTGACTGCTTTGGTGGCGCCAGCATGCTTGCGGCGTGCTGCGCGCGGCGGGTGTATTCGGCCGCCTCGCGGCTGGCGATGTCGGGACCCGCAGTTATCCAGGCGCTGGGTGGACGACACGAACTCGACGCCGAAGACACGCAGGCGGTGGCGGCGCTGATGGGCGGGGCAGCGCGTGCGCGGCTGCAGCCGAACGATCGTCTTTGTGCGGACGTGCCCGGCGAATTTCGGCAGGCAGTACTTGATTGGCTGGTGGAGCGCGATTCGGAATCGCGGCTTGACCTGGGCAAACAGCACAATGAACTCGGCACCCGGTTGCTGGAACGCGGAATGGCACCGTCGCCGCTGTCGAATACAGAGTTGGCGCCGCCTGCCGCGCTGCTGGATGTCGTGCCGGCGAGTTTTCAGGCGCGTACTATCGACGATGTTCTGATCGGCAGGACCACGAAAGACTCGCCCGATACTTTTTTCGGCCTGGTGAGCGGTCAGCCGGTGGGCGCGCTTGCGCTTTGGACGATGGCGGGTGCGTGCCTGTCGGTGGCGGATTCCCGCCCCGGCGAAGCGGTCATGTTGCTGCTCGACGCCCCGGGTCAGGCGCCCACTCTTCGCGATGAGCGTGTCATGCTCTCCCAGTACGTCGCCCATCTCGCACTCGTGCTTTCGCAACTCCGGGTACGCGGTCATCGGGTGACACTGCAGGTTCTGGGCGAAGCGGCAGGCGGGATATATGTCGCATTGGCGGCACCGGCTACGCGCGTAGTGGCACTTCCAGGCGCAAACGTGCAGATACTGCCCCCGGCCGCAATGTCACGGGTAATCGGCCGCAATAGTGCGCGCGGCGACGTCGATGACTATCTGCGCGCCGGCATTGTGGACACCATCATATGATGAACGGAAATTTCTACGCGGAAATCGAAGCCGCTAACCGCGACCGTCCCCGGAACGCATTTCTGGAAACTGAAACCGGAGAGATACTCACCTATGGTGATCTGGCGCGTGAATCGGCGCGTTATGCGAACCTGTTGACGGCTCTTGGCGCAGTGCGCGGCAACCGGATTGCAGTGCAGGTGGAAAAATCCCTCGCGTCGCTTTGCCTGTATCTCGGTTGCCTGCGCGCAGGACTCGTCTATCTGCCGCTCAACACCGCATACCAGCGCGGCGAACTGTCCTACTTTCTCGGTGATGCCGAGCCCACAGTGGTTGTATGCAGGCCGCAGGCGGCCGAGCTGATGCAGGAACTCTGTGGTGGCCATTCGCGCATCGTCACGCTGGACGAGGATGGTGGGGGTACCCTTGCGCGCGCCGCCGATGGCGTGGACCACGATTTTGCTACAGAGCTAGTGCGGCCGGACGAACCGGCAGTGATCATCTACACCTCGGGAACGACCGGACGTTCCAAGGGGGCGCTGATCACGCATCGAAATCTTGCGTCGAACGCCCGAGTCCTGGTGGACGCCTGGAAATTCTGCGAAAACGACGTACTGCTGCACGCGTTGCCGATATTTCACGTGCATGGCCTGTTCGTCGCCAATCATTGCGTCCTGTTGGCCGGCGCGAAAATGCTGTGGCATGGGAAATTCGATGTGAAGCGGGTCTTGCGCGACCTGGCACGCTCTAGCGTGATGATGGGCGTACCTACGTTCTATACCCGATTGCTGAACGAACCGTCGTTCACGCGCGCGCTGTGTAATAACGTCAGACTATTCGTGTCCGGTTCGGCGCCGCTGCATATGGAGGTCTTCAAGGCCTTCGAGATGCGTACCGGCAAATTCATATTGGAACGTTACGGCATGTCCGAGGCCGGCATGATCAGTTCCAACCCGCTCGCGGGAGAGCGCCGCGGCGGTACGGTTGGATTTCCGCTGCCGGGGATATCGGTGCGCATTGCGGATGAACGCGACCGGCCGGTGGAAAGCGGACGAATCGGCGCAATTCAGGTGAAAGGTGAAAACGTCTTCGCGGGTTACTGGCGCAATCCGCAAAAAACCCGCGAAGAATTTACCACCGACGGGTACTTCCGCACAGGTGACGTAGGGGTATTCGACCGCGACGGCTATCTCTCTATCGTGGGCCGCGCAAAGGATCTGATCATCAGCGGAGGTTTCAACGTATATCCGAAGGAAATCGAATTGGTACTCGATGCCATTCCCGGCGTGGCAGAATCTGCTGTGATCGGGGTCCCGCATCCTGATTTCGGCGAGGCCGTCACAGCGGTCATCGTCCCGAAAAAAGACGCCAGACTCGATGCCGCCGCAGTCCTCCGCACAATGAAGAATATGCTTGCCAACTACAAAGTCCCGAAAGCGGTCTACTTTATCGATGCGCTACCTCGAAATCCAATGGGTAAAGTGCAGAAGACGCTGTTGCGCGAGAAGTTCCGCTAGCACCGATGTCCCTGTCCAGCGAATATGGTGCGCTCGCGGAAGCGATTGCCGCCGATGGCTGGACGATCGTTCCGGGATTCATCGAATCGCATCTGGTTTCGGCGATGCGCGAGGAGTGCCACCGACTCGTTGCAGATAGTGCGCTACGTAGGGCCGCAATCGGCAGCGGGCCCGGCCGGCAGACCCGCAGCGACATTCGATCCGACGATATTGTCTGGCTGGATGAAGCGAACGCGACAGCCGCACAACGCCGCTGCCTCGACCGCTTCGAGGCGTTGCGCCTGGTGCTTAACCGCGAATTGCAACTCGGTTTGTTCGAGTTCGAATGCCATTATTCGCGCTACGCACCGGGCGCTTTCTACCGCAAGCACCTTGACCAGTTTCGTGGTGGCGGCCGCCGCCGGGTTTCTTGCGTACTCTATCTGAACGATGACTGGCCGCGTGATGAGGGCGGGGAATTGCGGCTTCACTTCGATACCGGGAAGGCAGGAAAATTCGAGGACGTGCTGCCGGTTGGCGGCACGCTGGCACTGTTCCTGAGCGAGCGCTTCGCTCACGAAGTACTTCCCGGCAAGCGGGAACGGTTCAGTCTCGCAGGCTGGTACAGGACCAGAGAATAACGATCGGAACAGTGTCCAGGTCATCTGTACCGCAATCTCGTCGGCCGCGGACATCGTGCCGACGAAGATGCCGGCGAACAGGCCCTTAAGCGGCAAGACGATCCGCCACTCGAACGCGGGCTTCTCGTCCCTAAAGGATACCCATGATGAACTGCCACTCGTGAAGTTCGACCGGCGTTATCGAAAGGCGGTTGCCTCGCTGAAGAACCCGCATCGAAGCGAGCTCAGGGTGGGAACGCAGTTCTCCCAAGTTGACCAGACGTGTCTTTTTCACCAGCGTGACGCTGACGTTGAACCAGCGCGGACTGTCACGGGTGGCCTTTGGATCGAAGTACGTACTTCTGCGGTCGAATTGCGTAAGGTCCGGGTGCGCAGCCTTTGACACCCGCACGATCCCGGCGATGCCGGGCTCTGCGCAGCTGGAGTGATAGAAGAACGCCCGGTCGCCGACTTTCATCCTGTCGCGCATGAAATTGCGTGCCTGGTAGTTTCGCACGCCCCACCAAGGCGCGGTCCTATCCGCCGCGGCCGCGAGGTGATCGATACCGAATACGTCCGGCTCGGATTTCATCAGCCAGTAATTCGTCATTCCGGCAGGCAAAAAAATAGAGTTCCGCTGCGCGGGAACTCTAGCCGATTGCGATTCATCCGTGAAACTGAAATTCGGGACCGCCGCTGCTGCGCGACGCTATTTTGTTGACTGAAAAAAGGGTGCCCCCCGCGATTGCCGTAAGGCTGGCATCTTGAACCTAGGGTTCAAGGTGGTCGCTTTCCGAGCACATCAGGCGCTTCCCTATAGGACGCGCACAACAGCGCTGCATTAGTCCGCAACCAGGGCAAGTAGCATTGGTTCAAAGAATGTAAAGCCCAACAACATCGCGGGGGACATTGATCGCCGGAGAATTCTTCAGAACAACTCGTCCTGGTTGTTCATTGCCTGGTCGATTCTTGACTGCATGCTCTGTATTTTACGCTTGAACTCGCCTGCGTCAAAACCGCCGTCCGTGCGACTCGAGAGGTATTCGTGCGCGATGTTCAGCGCCGCCATGATGGCGATGCGTTCCACGCCGATGACTTTTCCGGAATCACGAATTTCCCGCATCTTGGTGTTGAGATAGTCGACGGCCTTGAGCAGGTCGCGCCGGTCGTCGTCTGTGCAGGAGACGCGGAACTCGCGCCCCATGATGTTCACATCGAGACCCCGGTTTTCCTTGCTCATTCGGCCCCATCGGGAATCTGGTTGAGCAAACCTTCAAGGCGCGTCATGGCGGTGTTTACCTTCTCCGCCAACCGCTTGCTCTCGCTTTGTGCAGTGGCCAGCTGTTGCCGCAATAGACTGTTGTCTTTGCGGAGTTTCTGGCAAAACTGGGCGAGTTGTGCAACTTTGTCGTCGAGGGCGTTAAGCTCGGCTTCCATGACCACACTATAGTGATAAAAATCTTGTTAAGTCAACTGGTAACGGTTTTTTTTGAATGTGCTTTGACATCTAGGTCCGGGGACCCTCCCGCACCAAAATGGCGCGTTTTTGGCAGGCTGCCGGTTACCGATCCCGCCGCGATTATCCGTTCATTTCCCTCGCTCTGGCGTAGCGCGCGTGGGGTAAGATTGCGGCTGTTCTCGGGTGCCCCGTCCGGTTTCTCCGGTGGGGTCCAACGGGAAACAGGTGCGGGTGACCACCCGCCGTGCTAGATGCGTCACGGTCCGTCGCCGGTTGCTTCGGTCTGGCGGTCCTTCGATGTCGAAACGCGGGACGGGAGTGGTCGCGCTATTCCTGTGCTGCCCCCGCAACGGTAAGCGACTGTAGGGGCGTGCCTTGATGCCACTGTGGATGTGGCCGGCCGCGTTTAGGCCGGATTCCTCATGGGAAGGCGGCACGCCCGGATCGCAAGCCCGGATACCGGCCCAAGAGCGCGAACGGAGTTTCCGCGTGGGGCGGGCATCTAGGTCTTGAAGTTTTTTTCTGCTCTCCTGCCCCGGGAATTCCACTTTCGGAACCGTGCGCATCCTGGTCGCACCCGAGGCAGAGGCGTTCATCATGGGAATCCGATTTCTGGTCGCCGCCGCCGGTATCACTGCGGCAATTCCGGTCTTCGCGCAACAGGCTTCTGAATTGACTACCGAAGAGGTCGTCGTCACTGCTACCCGCTTTGAGCAGACCGGTGCCGATACGCCGATCGGTGTCGCGACGATCGACCGCAGGCAGATAGAGGATAGTGGCGCTCAAAATGTGATCCAGGTGCTGTCCCGGATCGCGGGAATAGGTTTTCGCGACAATACCGGCAGCCCCGACTGGCAGGTGGACCTGCGCGGTTTCGGAGCAAACGGTGACCAGAACACCTTGATCCTGGTCGACGGCCTTCGCATAAATGATAACGAAATCAACTCGGTACGCTGGTCTTCCATTCCACTCGCCGCGGTGGAGCGCATCGAGATACTGCGCGGTGGCGGGTCTGTGCTCTACGGCAGCGGGGCCACCGGCGGCATCATCAATATCATCCTGCGCGTACCGCGACCGGGAGAGCGGGCCGTACTTGCCGAAGTGGGGGCGGGTTCCTTCGCCACTCGTTCGCTCGGGGCGAACGTCGTCCTGTCCGGGGACCGCGTCGCGTTGAGATCCACCGCCCAATATGTCGAGTCTGACAATTACCGCGACAACAACTTCCTGCGCCAGCGCAACGCGGAACTTGCGGTCTATACACTCGGTCTCCCCGTCAAGTACGGATTTTCCATCGGTGCGGAGAACCAGGACCTCGGACTGCCGGGTGCACGCACGCGGGAGCAGCTCGAATCCGATCGCCGCGGGGCGACCAATCCCGCCGATTACAGCGACCGCGAGACAGTCTTTACGCGAGCCTTCGCCAGGACGACCGCCGGCCGCGCTGAATTTGCGGCCGATATCGCCTATCGCAAAAAATTCTCCGATGCGCTGTTGTTCGGCGGCTTTACCAAAATCGACACCAGCGCGGAAGTTTGGACCCTTGCGCCGCGGGTCAGGGTGAGTCATCGCACCCTCGGCCTGGACAACTCGCTGGTCGCGGGGATCGATCTGGAACAATGGGACTATTCCTCGAGCGCCACCGGTCCCGCAACCGTGAGCGCGAAGCAGGATGTCCGGGCATTCTACGTCCAGCACTCGACCGAATTTCCCACCGCGACGCGGCTGACTGTGGGCGCACGCACGCAGCACGTGGATTATGAAGCGCGCGATGCGGCAAGCAGTGCCCCTTATGCCAGCGGCACACAGGACCTCGCTGTGGAAGCGTACGAATTTGCGTTGCGGCATCGACTGCCGGGTGGTTGGTCCCTCTACGGCAGATTGGGACGGAGCTTCCGCGTTGCTACCGTTGACGAAATCTACAGCCAGTTCGGGGGACCCCTGTTCGATCCCAAAGTGGCATTCCTGGAACCGCAGACTTCGATGGATCGCGAGGCCGGGGTGGAGCGCGCCAGCTCGAGCCACAGAATTCGCGCAGCGCTGTTTTTAATGGATCTTGAAAACGAGATCCGCTTCAAGCCGGATACCTTCGAGAATGTGAACCTGGATCCCACGCAGCGTTACGGCGCTGAAATTGATATGGGGTGGAGACCTTCGCCCTCGATGGAAATCGGAGTCAGTTACACGTACACGGCGGCGAAGTTCCGCGAGGGAACGCAGGGTGGAGTGAGCCTGGCAGGCAAGTATGTACCTCTAGTTCCGCGCCAGCGCGCCGCGCTGACGGGCAGGAAGTCGTGGAATCAGGGTACCAGCCTGTACACAGCGGTCTCGTACGTGGGCAACCAGTACTTCGACAACGATCAGACCAACGATTTTGGCGAGAAGATGCCCGCATACCTGCTGGTTGACGTCCGGCTGGCGCATCAGGTCGGCCGGCTGCGCTTCTCAGCGACCGTCCAGAATCTGACCGATCGCAAGTACTTCAGTTACGGTATACGCAGCCTGAATCCGGGAACTCCGACGCTTTTCAATGCCTACCCGGCCGCGGAGCGCGGCATCTTCCTCGCCGCCGAGTACCGCTTCGGCGATTGAACGTGGAAGTGTGGCGGCTGCCGGGGGCCGTCGCGCGGGTGACCCCGGTCGAGCGGATTTTTCGATGCTACAATCGATTCCGCTCACCGGAACATGCGGTAAGCGCGGCTTTCGCGGGTCGCTCCGAACATCAAGACATTCGCCGCCGGGCTGATCGAAAAAATCACAAGAGGGGGATAGCCATGTCGTACCCAAATATTCGTCTCACAGATCGCTTTCTTTTGACGGCGCTGGCCGCCGTCGCATTGTGCGCTACGCCTGCCGCCGCCAGGATGGACAAAATCGGCAAGGGCGAAGGAGTGGTAGACATCGTCGCCTGGCCCGGTTACATCGAGCGCGGCGATACCGACAAGAGTTTCGATTGGGTCACGGATTTCGAGAAGAAAACCGGCTGCAAGGTCCGTGTCAAAACCGCTGGTACTTCGGATGAAATGGTGGCGTTGATGAACGAGGGCGGCTTTGATCTGGTGACCGCCTCGGGCGATGCCAGCATGCGCCTGATTTCAGGAAAGCGGGTCCAGGAGGTCAACGTCAGCCTGATCCCCAGCTACAACAGTATCGACGCGCGGCTGCAAAAGGCGCCGTGGCACCACGTTGGCGGCAAGCACTATGGCGTGCCTTATCAGTGGGGTTATAACGTGCTGGCATACAACACCAAGGCCTTCAAGAGCCCGCCGCAAAGCTGGGAGGTCGTGTTCAAGGAAATGAAGCTGGACGACGGCAAGTCGAACAAGGGGCGCGTGCAGGCCTTCGATGGCCCGATCTACATCGCCGACGCGGCGCTGTACCTGATGCACACCAACCCGTCGCTCGGCATCAAGAATCCCTATGAACTCGACGAGGCGCAATACAAGGCGGTGCTGACGCTGCTGCGCGAACAGCGCAAACTCGTGTCGCGTTACTGGCATGACGCGTTCGTGCAGATCGACGATTTCACCAACGAGGGCGTCGTGGCTTCCTCGTCCTGGGGTTTTCAGGTCAACCTGCTGCAGGGAAAGAAGGCGCCGATCGCCAGCATCGTGCCAAGGGAAGGTGCAACCGGCTGGGCGGATACCACCATGATGCACGCGGACGCGCCGCACCCGAACTGCGCATACATGTGGATGGAGCATTCGATCAACAAGAAGCTGCAGGGCGACCTGTCGGCCTGGTTCGGTTCGGTGCCGGTTGTGCCTGAGGCTTGCAAGGGTAACCCGTTACTCGGGGAAAAAGGCTGCGAGACCAACGGTATCAAGGAGTTCGACCGCATCTGGTTCTGGCGCACGCCGGTCGCCAACTGCGGCGCGGGCCGGACCTGCGTACCGTATTACCGCTGGGTGACCGATTACATTGCCGTTCTGGGCGGCAGGTAGGGCAGCAATGCGCATAGCGCTGAACATTCGCTGACTTGTCACGATCGGCGAGATCCTGCAGAACGGGCCGCAAAGCGCGGCCCGTTCTTTGTGTGGCATCTTCCGTGCATGACCAAGCTTTCCGGAATCGCCGTCAAATTCAGTGGCGTCTCGCGTCACTTCGGTGAGGTGCGCGCGGTGGACCGCGCCAGCTTCGAAATCCAGGACGGCGAATTCTTCTCGATGCTCGGCCCCTCCGGTTCCGGGAAGACGACTTGTTTGCGGCTGATCGCCGGGTTCGAGCGACCCGACGCAGGAAACATTGCGATTCATGGCGCCAATGTCGAGGGCGTGCCGCCCTACCAGCGCGACGTCAACACGGTGTTCCAGGATTACGCGCTTTTCCCGCACATGACCGTGCTGGCGAACGTCGAGTACGGGCTCATGATTCGCAAGGTGGCGGTGGCCGAACGGCGCCGGCGCTCGCAGGAAATGCTCGAGTTGGTGAAGCTCGAATCCATGGGGAAGCGTAAGCCCAACCAGCTCTCCGGTGGACAGCGGCAGCGCGTGGCGCTTGCGCGTGCGCTCATCAACCGGCCCAGTGTTCTGCTGCTGGACGAGCCGCTGGGCGCACTCGACCTCAAGCTTCGCGAACAGATGCAAGACGAACTCAAGGCACTGCAGCGTCAGGTCGGCATAACCTTCATCTACGTGACCCACGACCAGGGCGAAGCGCTGTCGATGAGCGATCGGCTGGCGGTATTCAACCAGGGACGCATCGAACAGATCGGCGCGCCGGCAGAAATCTACGAACATCCGGCAACCGCGTTTGTGGCTGGCTTCGTCGGCGTATCCAACGTCTGTACCGGCGAGCTGGCGTGCCGGCTCACCGGATCGGCGCAGGCCTTCGCGATTCGTCCCGAGAAAATCGGCATGATCGCCATACGCGAAAAGGCGCCTGAGGGCTGGCTCCTGGTTGCCGGGCGCATCCGCGCCATTACCTACCACGGTGCCACCACCCGATATGCGGTCGCGCTCGACGGCGGTGGCGAACTGGCGGTGATGAAACAGAATGCCGGGAACAGTGGAATCATCGCGAATATCGGCGAACCGGTGAATCTGACCTGGTCTCGCCAGCTGAATCAGCCGCTTGCGGACGAAGAATGAGCGCGGTTTACGCCCAAACGTCGCTGACCTCGCGGGTCTCCACCGCGCTCTACCTGCACCCGAAGCTGCTGTTACTGCTGCTGCTTGCGCCGCCGTTGCTCTGGCTGGGCGTTATCTACCTTGGTTCGCTGTTCGCGCTGTTGCTGCAAAGTTTTTTCTATATCGACGACTTCTCCGGAAATATCGTCCGCGAATTCTCGTTCGCGACTTACGAGCAGCTCTTCACGCGCGCGAATGCCGACGTCTTCATACGCACGACGGTCATGGCCGCGGCTGTCACTGTCGCTGCCGCTTTGATCGCCTTCCCGATCGCGTACTACATGGTGCGCTACGCGTCGATGAAGATGAAAGCAGCGCTGTATCTCGCAGTCATGCTTCCCTTGTGGTCGAGTTACCTTGTGCGAGTCTATGCATGGAAACTCATACTGGCCAAGGAAGGCATCGTCACCTGGTTCGCGGAACAACTGCATCTCATCTGGCTCCTGGATGCGGTGTTGTCGATTCCGCTGATCGGCGGTCCGTCGCTCTCGATTTCCTACATCGGCAGCTTCCTTGTATTCCTCTACATCTGGCTGCCGTTCATGATTCTGCCGATCGTGGCCGCATTGGAACGCGTACCGGCTTCGCTCACCGAAGCGTCCGCCGACCTCGGCGCGACACCGAATCAGACTTTCCGCAAAGTGATACTGCCGCTCGCGTTTCCGGGCGTCGTCGCGGGCTCGATTTTCACCTTCTCACTGACGCTCGGCGATTACATCATCCCGGGCATCATCGGCAACTCGCGTCCGTTCATCGGCCAGGCCGTGTACCAGCTTCAGGGCACCGCGGGCAATATCCCCCTCGCTGCGGCGTTCACCATCGTACCCATAGTGATCATGGCAATTTATCTGATGGTCGCAAGGCGATTGGGAGCATTCCATGCGCTCTGAACCCCGAGGGCAGGCGCGTCACGGCGCCAGAGCGGGACTGTCCTTAAAGGCCGGGGCCCTGCTCGGCGTGGCATTCCTGCACGTGCCGCTGGCATTCATCATCCTTTATGCCTTCAGCACGGAGGACAAGAGTTTCGTTTTTCCGTTGCCAGGCCTCACGCTGAAGTGGTTCGCGGTAGCCTGGGGACGTGAGGACATCCGTTCCGCGCTGGCACTTTCGCTGCAGATTGCCGCGGTTTCAACAGTCGTTGCCATGCTGCTCGGTACCCTCGCCGCGGCTGCGGTGTGGCGTTCGAAATTCTTTGGCCGCGAGGCCATTTCCCTTCTGCTGATCTTGCCGATAGCCCTTCCCGGAATCATCACGGGAATAAGCCTGCGCGCGGCCTTCAATCTTGCGGAGGTTCCCTACAGCCTCTGGACCATCGTCATCGGCCACGCCACGTTCTGCATAGTGGTGGTCTACAACAATGTACTGGCACGCTTTCGCCGTTCGTCGCGGGCGCAGATCGAAGCCTCGATGGACCTGGGCGCCAACGGGCTGCAGACCTTCCGACACGTTATCTTGCCTAACATTGCCACTGCGCTGCTTGCCGGCGGTATGCTTGCATTTGCGTTGTCTTTCGATGAGGTCATCGTCACCACTTTCACCGCTGGACAACAGACCACGTTGCCGATCTGGATGCTTTCCGAGCTGGTCCGCCCCCGCCAGAGGCCGGTGACAAACGTGGTCGCGGTGTTCGTCATCGCGGTCACCTTCATTCCAATCCTGTTGGCGTTCTATCTGACCCGCGACACCCACGAAGTGGCCGGCGGCGGGAAGTAAGATTCGAATCCAGGAGGTACTCCATGCAAACCAAACTGCTCATTGATGGACAACTGGAAACCGGCGCGGGCGCCGAAGTGGAGGTCCTCAACCCGGCCACCGGAGAGGCGATCACGAAGATCCGCGAGGCGTCGCCCGAGCAGGTCAACCAGGCGGTGGTAGCTGCCGCCAGCGCGTTCAATAGTTGGGGCAATACGACGCCGCAGGAACGTTCGCTGCTGCTGCTCAAGCTTGCCGATCGCATCGAGCAGGATGCCGGTGCCTATGCCGGTCTCGAATCGCTCAACTGCGGCAAGCCCAGGGCGCGCGCCTTGGGCGACGAGATGCCCGCGATCGTCGATTGCTTTCGGTTTTTCGCCGGCGCGGCACGCTGCCTTCACGGCAGTGCGACCGACGAGTATCTACCCAACCACACCAGCATGATCCGCCGCGATCCGGTCGGCGTGGTGGCGCAGATCGCGCCGTGGAATTATCCGCTGATGATGGCGGCATGGAAAATCGCGCCGGCGCTGGCTGCGGGCAATACCGTGATACTCAAGCCGTCGGAAATGACACCGCTTTCGACGCTCAAACTTGGCGAGCTGCTGGCCGAGTTATTCCCGAAAGGCGTTATCAATATCGTGAACGGGCGCGGCGACACTGTCGGCGCCCCGCTGATCAACCACCCCGCCGTGCGCATGATCTCGGTGACCGGCAGCATCGCCACAGGGCGCAAGGTCCTGCAGGCGGCGCAGGCCACGCTCAAGCGCACCCATCTCGAACTCGGCGGTAAGGCGCCGGTGATCGTGTTTGACGACGCCGATCTTGAAGCCGTGATTGGCGGTCTGCGCACCTTCGGTTATTACAACGCGGGTCAGGACTGCACCGCCGCATGCCGTATCTATGCCGGCGCGAAAATTTACGAAAAGCTGGTCGCCGACCTCGGTGCGGCGGTCAAGACCATCAAGTACGGCCAACCCGACAGGGATGACTCCGAGATCGGTCCGCTCATCAGTGCCGGGCAGCGCGAGCGCGTGGCCGGCTTCGTCGACCGTGCGAGCGCCACGCGTCACATTGAAGTGGTTGCCGGTGGTGCCGTCGCTTCGGGCAAAGGATTCTTTTATCAGCCCACCGTCGTGGCCGGCGCGCTTCAGGATGACGAAATCGTGCGCAAGGAAGTGTTCGGCCCCGTGGTCTCGGTGACGCGTTTCAAGGATGTCGATGAAGCGATCAACTGGGCCAACGATTCGGATTACGGTCTTGCCTCGTCGGTATGGACCCGGGACGTGAGCCGGGCGATGAAGGTGGCAAGCCGCTTGGAGTACGGGTGCACCTGGATCAACACCCACTTCATGCTGGTGAACGAAATGCCGCACGGCGGGGTGAAGACGTCGGGTTACGGCAAGGACATGTCGATGTACGGCCTCGAAGACTACACGGTCGCCCGCCACGTGATGGTGAACTTCGGTTGATACAAACGGCAAACCTCGACGCAAAGACGCAAAGGACGCAAAGGACGCAAAGAAAGGCTTGAGATTGGTTGCGCCGGGCAAATAACCTGCCGTTTTGGCGCATTGCCAGCTACCGAATTGACCGAAACCACCCCCCCCAAAAATTCGGCTCTTGCTTCCTTTGCGTCTTTGCGTTGAGGTGTTCGGTTTTTCGGCAATGAATGTTATCTTGCCGCCATGCAACAGCTGACCAGCATCCAGCTCTATTTCCGTCTGCTCCGCTACGTGAAACCGTACTGGGGCGTGTTCGCTCTTTCTATCCTGGGCATGCTGATCTCCGCCGCTACCGAAGTGGCGCTGCCGGTTGCAGTGAAACCCTTTCTCGACGGCACCTTCGTCGACAAGGATCCGTTCCTGATCAAGTGGGTGCCGGTGGCGTTGGTGGCGATCTTCATCGTCCGGGGAATTGGCGCCTATATGGGCACGTATGCCAGCACCTGGGTCGGCAACAAAGTCGTGATGGATCTGCGCGACGTGATGTTCCGCCGCATGCTGGCGCTGCCGCTCGGATACTTCCACGACAACACCACCGGGAATCTGATTTCCCGCTTCACTTACGACGCGTCGCAAGTCACCGGCGCTGCGACCAACGTCGTTACCGTTCTGGTAAAGGATTCGGTCACTATCGCCGGCCTGCTGGCCTACCTGCTGTACATCGATTGGAAACTCACGCTGCTGTCGCTCATCATGGTGCCGCCGATCGCGCTGACGGTGCGGTATTTCAACGTTCGGCTCCGCATCATGAGCCGCTCCACCCAGCAGGCAATGGGAGACATCACGCAAGTCCTGCAGGAAACGGTCGACTGCAACAAGGTCGTGAAAATTTTTGGCGGACAGGAGTACGAATCGAAGCGCTTCGCCGAGACGAGCAACCGGCTGCGCGGATTCAGCATGAAGCAGACGGCCGCGGCCGCGGCAAACGTGCCAATCGTGCAAGTGCTTGCCGCGCTGGCGGTAGCGGTGGTGGTCTACTACGCCACCATCCAGGCACAGGCCAACGCGACAACGGTTGGCGGCTTTGTGTCTTTCCTCGCGGCAATGCTGATGCTGACCGCGCCGCTGAAACGACTGACCGGCGTGGCCGAGCATCTGCAACGCGGGCTGGCTGCCGCAGAAAGCGTATTCATGCTGCTGGACGAGGAGCCGGAAAAAGACACAGGTACCGTGGCACTCGAGCGCGCGCGCGGCGACATCCGCTTCGAGAAAGTGACCTTCCGTTACGCCAGGGCGGAACAGCCGGCATTGCTGGGCGTGACGGTGGCAATCCAGCCGGGTGAAACCGTGGCGCTGGTCGGGCCTTCCGGCAGCGGAAAGACCACGTTCGCCAACATGGTGCCGCGCTTTTATCACGCCGCCGCAGGCAGGATCACTATCGACGGCCACGACCTGGAGACGCTGTCTCTCGCCAGCTTGCGGCGGAACATCGCGCTGGTCAGCCAGGAAGTCGCGTTGTTCAACGATACGGTTGCAGCCAACATAGCCTACGGTCAGGCCGCGGGCGCGAGTCGCGAGGCGATCGAGCGTGCCGCTCAGGCCGCACACGCGCTGGAATTCATACGCGCCATGCCGCAGGGTTTCGATACGTTGATCGGCGAAAACGGCGTGCGGCTTTCCGGCGGGCAGCGCCAGCGACTGGCAATCGCGCGGACCATCCTCAAGGACGCACCGATACTTATCCTCGACGAAGCGACCTCCGCGCTGGATTCGGAATCGGAGAAGCACGTGCAGGCTGCGCTGGAACGACTGATGCAGGGCCGCACCACCATCGTCATCGCGCATCGGCTTTCCACCATCGAAAAGGCCGACCGGATAGTGGTCATGGACAAGGGCGAGATTGCGGAAATCGGAACGCATTCCGAACTACTCGCAAGGAACGGCATCTACACGCGTCTGTACAGTATCCAGTTCGCGCTGGGTGCCGTCGTTGCCAGCCCCATGCTTCAGTCGGACGCGTGAAGGGCGACGCGCCGCGAGCGGCGCATCGAGTCGTCAGGATTTCCTGACGACTTTCCGGTAGGCCATTTCGATGTTCAGCCCTATGCGATCGCGATACTGGCCGAGCGGGTACTTCGACATGCCGCGTTCGTATTTCGCAGCAAGCAGGTCGGGGAGCGCCTTTTTCATTTCGTCGAGGCCGGCCCCGTCGGCGTGCGCCTGCTTCACCGCGCCGATGAGATCGGCCAGATAGCCCCGGAAGAACCCGAGATGGTCCCTCGACGCCACTTCCCCGTGTCCGGGAATTATTTGTGTGAAGTCGAATTTTTCCAGTGCGTCCAGGGTCAGCACCCATTCCTCCGGAAACCCGTCGTTCATGAATGGCATCCAGTCGATCAGCGCGTCCCCGGTGACGACCACCCTCTCTTTCGGCAGGTGAATGAAGATGTCGCCGTCGGTGTGGCCGCGCCCCAGCAACAGAATCTGTATTTCACGTCCGCCCTCGTTGAGCGTCACCGTGTCGGCTATCGTCCGGTTCGGGAGCGGCGGCTTGATGTGTTTCAGCTCCTCCAGGTACGCCTCAGTCTGCCGCAGGTTCGCCTCGAGTCGTTCTTTCTGACCTGAATCGGCGGACTGGGAGATATCGTCTTTCAGTTTCTCGATTTCCTTCGGAACGCTTGCCAACTGTTTTTCGATATACGCGAGCCCACCGGAACCGGCATCGGGATCGGTCATGTTTTCCAGGGTCCGCTGCGAGGAAAGAATCTCCAGGCCGGGATTCGCCTCTGCATAGACCTGGTTACCCTGCCAGTGATCCCAGTGGAAGTGGGTATTGATGATCTTTCTGATCGGTTGTCTCGTTATCGACTGGATCTCCCGGTATAGCGCGTACGCGGCCGACGGCTTGGAGTGGGAGTCCACCACGATCACGCCGTCGTTGGTGACGATGACCGCGGCGTTGGAATTGACCTTGTAGCGGGGTGCGGCGATCGCAGCGTAGATGCCGTCGGCCACCGGCTTGAGTTCGAAAAGTTCCTTGTCCGATGTCCAGGCGTCGGAGGCAAAGGCACAGCAGGGGTCGAGGTGCTCGAAGGTCTGGATTCCCGCCACCGCGATGCCCGCACGCGCCAGGAATTCGCGTCGTGTCAAAGAAGAACTCATGAAAGCCTCCGCTGGTTATTTGGCGGGCCGCGGCGATTGCCGCGGTTCCTTATTGTATTCTCGGAACAACCGGAGAGTCGCGGTCGGATCATCCTTTCATGACTGCAATTCTCACGTTTGAAGAAGAATTGGCGACAAAATCAAGTACACGGCTCGCGTGCTTCGCCGGTCTGCCGCTGATCGCGAGAAACACGAAGCAATGGGCTTCCACCAGGGGTGGGGCAAGTGCGTCGGTCAGCTCGCGGCATTGGTCGCCGTGAACGACAACGCATAACATGAGCGGCACAGGCCAAGGAAAAGGGGCATGATCAATGAAAACGGCGAAAATTGACGATTCAAGACCTGCCCTATTCCTTGCTGGTAGGTACCCGGGCCAAGGCGCAGTCGCCGGCGGTGGGCAAGCGCCTGGGCATCGGCGTTACGAGTCTCAACAATTTTCGACCGATGAACCTATCGGCCCGCCGTTGGACGTCAAAGTGGAAGACGGGGAATAAATGACTTCCCAAAACAGCCCATTAAGGACTTGCGCCATTTGCGGCAAGTCCTTTCCTGCGCGCAATGTTGTTTCTGGCGAAATAGTCCGAAAGGAAATAGCGTCCGAAATTCTGAAAACTTACCCTGCATGGTCGTCAGAGAAGTTTATATGCAGAGCGGACCTTGCGCAGATTCGTGGCAAATACGTTCATTCGCTACTTGAATCCGAAAGGGGCGAGCTGTCCTCGCTGGAGCACGATGTCGTGCGCAGCCTTCGGGAACATGAACTTCTGTCAACGAACATCGAAGCCGAGTTCGAACAGAAATGGTCGTTCGGCGAACGCCTGGCCGACAAGATCGCCACTTTCGGCGGCAGCTGGGTGTTTCTGATCTGTTTCGGTGTGTTCCTCCTTGTCTGGGTTGGAATGAACTCGCTCGTCCTGCTGTGGCGTCCGCTTGATCCGTACCCTTTCATATTCCTCAACCTCCTGCTTTCCTGTCTTGCGGCCATTCAGGCCCCGATCATAATGATGAGTCAGAATCGCCAGGAGGCCAAAGACCGGGTTCGATCACAGCATGATTACAAGGTGAACCTCAAGGCCGAACTGGAGATTCGACACCTGCACGAAAAGGTTGATCATCTTCTTTCGCACCAGTGGGAGCGGCTGGTACAGATACAGGAGCTTCAACTTGAATTGCTTTCCGACCTTGGCGCCAGGAAATGATCCCTGACCAATCATCGAGGCGATCCCTTCGGCGCGGTTTGAAACGGGCGTTCGCGATTCTCCACGCGGTCCGTGAATGTGGTCGGCAGGGACTTGCAGCCATGCCGGGTACCGGATCCGTCCGACTGGAAAGCGCGATTGTCTGTGGGCGCAGGTATGGGAATTCTTGAAACGCGCGCCGGAGGCACGATGCTGGTACGTTTCCTTGTCTACGGCGCGCTTTTGTTGCCGGTGCACCTATCCACTGCGCAGCAGCACGTCGCGCCGGAGGAGTATTCGACCGGGTGGGAGGTGCCGCCTGGGGATGCGGTTGAACACATGACCGCCGGTTTCGCGAAGATCCTGTGCTCGGCGCTGTTCATCACCGGACGCGATCTCGCAACCGCCGCGGACGAAGATGGATTCTTCGTTTCACCCCGCGCCGAGCGGCGCCTGGTAATCAAGACCGTCGTGGACGACAAAGCAAAGGCCGTACACCTCACATTGGGAAACGGCGTGACTCGCACTGCCCGCGTCTTCGGCGACCAGGGATGCGTAACGCTTCCGCGCGGGGCGGACTCGGTATTCTTCGCTCCAGTGAAAATCGGGACTTCACTGCCCGACCCGGCAACGCAACCTTGGCCCATGGGAGACCGGCTTCCGGACGTGCCGTTGCCGCGCGAAATCGAAGCGGCGAAAGTTGCCGCCGCTGTCGAAGCGGCGTTCGATCCTTCGGAAGCGCTTACCGCGGCGTTCGTGGTTGCATACCGGGGACGTATCATCGGCGAGCGCTATCAACGAGGACTCGATCACACCACGAGGCTGCCTAGCTGGTCGATGGGCAAGAGCATCGCTGCGACGCTGATGGGCCAGCTTATCCATGAAGGCGTCTATGACCTGTGGGCGCCGGCACCGGTGGACGAATGGCAAGGCGCGGACGATCCCCGGCGTGCGATCCGGATTGTGGATCTGCTACGCATGTCGAGCGGATTGCGCTTCGTCGCTCCGCAAGACCCGGACTACGATCCCTCACGCGGCTACCCGGACCACCTCTATATATATACCGGTGCGACAGACTCGGTTCGCTGGGCGGTCACGCGCCCGCCGCAATGGCCGCCCAATTCGGTCGGGCGCTACCGCAATTCCGATCCGCTGGTAATCAACCACCTCATCAGAAAAGCGATCACTGCGCGCAAGGAGGAATACCTTTCCTTCCCGCAGCGGCATTTGTTCGACCGGCTCGGAATCCGCAACATGATTGTAGAGGCGGACGCTTCCGGCAACCTGGCGTTTCAGGGTTACGACCTGGGTGCGGGGCGCGACTGGTTGCGTCTCGGGCAGCTGTACCTCCAGGATGGCGTTTGGAACGGCGAGCGTCTGTTGCCCGAAGGATGGACCGATTTCGTGCGCACGCCGGCGCCGGCATGGTCGAGGCCGGTGTACGGCGCGTTCTTCTGGCTGAACCGCACCGGGAGATGGCCGGTACCGGAGGATGTCTACTTCATGGCGGGCGCAGGTGGACAGTACGCGATCATCATTCCGACGCACGACCTCGTGGTCGTGCGCCTTGGCCACTACAAGGGCGCGGAAGCCGGAGAGAAATCGCTGCGGCGCGCTCTGGCACTGCTGATGGAAGCAGTGCCGCAGGTACGCGGCCCCTGGCAACCGCCGTCAGGCAACAAGTGATCACTGGCGACTGACCGCATCGTCATGGCGATCGCCTACCGGGATGCAATGCGCGAAGATCTGCCGCACATCGTTGCAATTTACAACGCAACCATTCCTTCGCGCGAGGTGACCGCCGATGTCGACCCGGTTACTGTACAGAGCCGCGTTCGCTGGTTCGAGGAGCATTCGCCGGATTTTCGGCCGTTGTGGGTGGTCGAGGCGGAGGGACGTGTTGCAGGGTGGCTGAGCTTCTCATCGTTTTACGGTCGCCCCGCGTACGACAAGACGGCGGAACTGAGCGTGTACGTTCACGCGGACTTCAGAAGACGTGGCATCGCGTCCTCATTTCTCACCCAGGCGTTCACCCGATCACCGGATCTCGGCATCGATACCTTGCTCGGATTCATCTTCGGCCACAACCTGGGCAGTCTGGCATTGTTCGGGAAATTCGGCTTCAGGCGCTGGGGCGAATTGCCCAAGGTAGCACTGCTGGACGGCGTGGAGCGCGACCTGGTCATTGTCGGGCGGCGCGTGAAATGAGCGCCGGCGCGCACTTTTGGTGTCAAAAACACCGCTTACGCGGATGAAGGAACGCTTGATTTGCGCTGGCTGAGGTTCTTGCGAAGGCAGGCAGTCGGTTTCGGCTTCGTCGAAGGCGATGCTGTGCGCGTGTGCAGCGGCGACATATTCGGGGCATACGAGCCTACGGTGGAGCTGATCGCACTGGCGGAAGTCCATTGGGAGACACCCTGCGCGCCGACAAAGATGATTGCGCTGTGGAACAACTTCCATGCCGCAGCAGCGAAGTTCTCGCTCGACGTCCCGGGGGAACCGCTGTTCTTCATCAAAGGAGCGAATAGTTTCTGCGCTCATGGGGCGGATGTTCCGGCGCCGAAGTCCTACGCGGGACGCGTGCTGTACGAAGGTGAACTCGGGGTCGTCATCGGCAAACGGGGACGGGACATCGCCCTCGCCGAGGCGGCGCAACACGTCTTCGGCTACACTTGCGTGAACGACATCACGGCAGTGGAGCTGCTGAAATCCGATCCGAGCTTTGCCCAATGGACGCGGGCAAAGAGCTTCGATGGCTTCGGGCCGATCGGACCGGTCATCGCGACCGACGTGAACCCCGCGGAGCTGGTGGTCCGCACGCTCGTGAACGGCAAGGAGCGGCAGAACTACCCGGTGCGTGACATGATCTTTTCTCCCGAGCAGCTGGTAAGCCTCATTTCCCGGGATCTGACCTTGTGTCCGGGGGACGTCATCTCCTGCGGGACATCGGTGGGCGCAGGATCGATACCCGCCGGCGCGAAAATGGATGTCGTGATCGATGGGATTGGCACGCTCTCCAACCGCTATATATGACCGGACTTTCACGCAAGGCACCATGAAGATCACCATCGTCGGCGCCGGCGCGATCGGAGGCTACCTGGGTGTCAGGCTGGCTCACTCCGGCGAGGATGTCACGTTCATCGCCCGCGGCGCCAATCTCGCGGCCATTCGCGCCGGCGGTATGAAACTGATCCTGGAGGACGGCAGCGAACTGCGTGCCGATGAAGCGCGCGTGTTCGAAAACATGAGCGATGCGGGACCTCAGGACGTCGTACTGCTGACCGTCAAGGCACACCAGGTCGCGGCGGTCGCTCCCGATCTGAACCAACTTTGCCACGCGACGACCTGCATCGTAACGATGCAGAACGGCATTCCTTGGTGGTATTTCCATAAGCACGGCGGGCAATATGAAGGAACGCCGGTCGTCTCCGCCGATCCCGACGGCAACATTGCGCGCAGCATCGATTCCGCGCGAGTGATTGGCAGCGTCGTATATCCGGCGGCGAATCTCGTATCACCGGGAGTGGTCCAGGTCGTCGAGGGCAATCGCTTCACGCTGGGAGAACTAGATGGATCGAACACGGCGCGCATCGAGGCCATTGCGGCGAGTTTCAGCAAGGCGGGTTTCAAAGCACCGGTCGCGCAAGACATCCGGAGCGAAATCTGGCTGAAGCTTTGGGGTAACCTGAGCTTCAATCCGGTCAGCGCGTTGACACACGCAACGCTTGTGGACATCTGTCAGTTCCCGCTCACGCGCGACCTCGCGGCGCAGATGATGGCCGAGGCCGAGTCCATTGCACGGAAGCTTGGCGTTACCTTCCGCGTCAGCATCGAGCGCAGGATAGCCGGTGCGGAAAAAGTCGGTGCGCACAAGACCTCGATGCTGCAGGACGTCGAGCAGGGCCGGCCGATCGAGATCGAGGCACTGGCGGGATCGGTAGTCGAGCTGGGCAAATTGACCCAGACGCCGACGCCGCACATCAGTGCCGTGTACGCTTGCGCAAGCCTGTTGGCAAAGTCGCTGAATTCCCGGCACGCGAAGCTCAGGCTCGATGCCTAGCACTTCCCCGTATCGCATCGACAACAGACACAGGATCGTCGAAATGACCCGCTCGCATGGAACCGTGCTCGATCTTCTGGAAGCGGGCGCGCCGGCTGCTACTGCCTTGAGCGCGCCGGGTAGCACGCCGCTCACGTATCGGGCGTTGCGCCAGCTTGCGCGCGATACGCTTAACGCGCTCAATCAGAAAGGAATCGGCCGCGACGACCGCGTGGCAATCGTTCTTGACAACGGGCCCGAGATGGCCGCCGCGTTCGTCGCTGTGGCGGCCGGGGCAACCGCCGCACCGCTGAACCCGGGATACCGGGCAGACGAATTCGAGTTCTACCTCACGGACCTGAGTGCCAGGTTGCTGATCATCGAGCAAGACAAGGCGTCTCCGGCGATCGATGTCGCGCGCAAGCTCGGCATACCGGTCGCACGGGTTGCAGCCACGCGTGAACGAGGCGCAGGCAGCTTCTCGCTGATTTTCCCCGAAGGAAAAACTTCATCCCTGCCGGTCCGCCCGGGTCCGGCGGCCGCGGACGACATCGCATTGGTCCTACATACGTCCGGAACAACGTCGCGCCCGAAAATCGTGCCGCTCGCGCAGCGCAACGTGTGCGCTTCCGCGCGCAACGTCCGGCAGACACTCGCATTGGTCGCCTCGGACCGCGGGCTCAATATCATGCCGCTGTTCCATATTCACGGCTTGATCGCCGGTATTCTGGCGCCGTTGTCGGCGGGCGGCGAAGTGTGCTGCTCGTCGGGATTCAATGCATTGAAATTCTTTACCTGGATGGCACAGGTGCGTCCCACCTGGTATACCGCGGTGCCCACCATGCATCAGGGAATACTGTCGCGCGCCGCGAACAACGTCGATGTGATCAGGGCCAATCCGCTGCGCTTCATCCGCTCTTCGTCCTCTTCCATGCCACCGCAGGTGATCAAGGAACTCGAAAAGGTATTCGGCGCACCCGTTATCGAGTCCTACGGCATGACCGAGGCCGCGCATCAGATGGCGAGCAATCCGTTGCCGCCTGAAGTGCGCAAGCCCGGAACGGTGGGGGTGCGTGCCGGTCCGGAAGTGTGCGTGATCGACGTGGACGGCAATCCGGTGCCGCCCGGGGTCCCGGGGGAAATCGCAATCCGGGGCGAGAACGTGATGTCCGGCTACGAGAAAAACCCGACGGCCAACGCCGAGGCGTTCACCAACGGTTGGTTTCGCACCGGCGACCAGGGCGTGTTGGATGCGGACGGGTATCTGACGATCACCGGTCGTTTGAAGGAGATCATCAATCGCGGCGGGGAAAAAATCTCGCCGCGCGAAGTGGACGAAGTGCTCATGGATCACCCGGCCGTTCAGCAATGCGTCACGTTTGCCGTCCCGCACGACAAGCTGGGGGAAGAAGTTGCGGCGGCCGTGGTGCTCCGGGAGGGTGCGCAGGCAAGCGAGAAGGATCTGCGGGCGTTCGCCGCGAAACGCGTCGCGGACTTCAAAGTCCCGCACAAGATACTCATCGTTGACGAAATCCCCAAGGGCGCGACCGGCAAGCTGCAGCGTATCGGGCTCGCACAGAAACTGGGGCTGGCGCCGGAAAAGCCGGGCTAGCACGCAATTCGTTGCTGTTCACCGCGGCCCGCAAAAAAGGGGGCCAGCGATCGGGATCGCAAGGACCCGGCAGTACCAGAATTGTGTTACGCAGAGTCGCGTAACTTGATCGAGCGCGCGGTGGCCAGCTGCGACGCAATCACCACTGCGAGGAGGGCGGCGCCGACGAGATCCGTCGCAAGTCCCGGCTTGATCAGCACGAACGCGGCCGCGACCAGCACGACCCGCTGCCAGGCCGACGCCCGTCCAACCAGGAAACCCGACAATCCGGCCGAGAGGCACGTGACCCCGATGATTGCACTCACCGCGGTCGTTGCGATCGTCAGCGGTGGTCCGATCATCA
>Ga0187893_10005267_pt1 | contig 23413 bp, 16 predicted proteins | sample MA1701074metaG_FD_139574 | JGI IMG/M metagenome (GOLD analysis project Ga0187893, IMG submission 139574) | White microbial mat communities from a basaltic lava cave in the Kipuka Kanohina Cave System on the Island of Hawaii, USA - MA170107-4 metaG ...
CGTGGATGCTGTCCCGCTGCGCACGCGAATACAGACAAGAGATGGCGTCTTGGTCGTTTTCGATGCCGCTTCCCCGCTAGGTGAGGGCGAAGAGTGCAGCGGATATCTGGGATATTGGCTCTCCGTACGCGACGAGAAGAAATACATCTTTGGAGCGGTCCTGTACGATGCAAGCAACCTCACCTCGGCTCTCTTGGCTCTGGAACGTGACCTTGGCGTGGATTTGGCAGCGCTTGGCGATACCGACTCGGGAGTGGCCGCAGCGCTGATTGCGCCCACGGAAGCTCTTAGCGACGAAATCGCCTGGGAAACGGCCACGCTGCAACGTGCGGTCGAAATCATGGGCTTCGATCCCGACGAACTCGACCTGGAGGAGACCGGAGTCGGGCAGGTTTCGATTGCCTGCATACATTGCGAGATTTCCGGTATCGGCCCGCCGGGTGACTGCGGTTCAGCGGAGGCCCAAGCCCGCGAGGGCTTGACCGCAGCCATTATTTGTTGCCCCGATCCGCCTCCCTGTACGGATCCCTGTTGCGGCGTTGTTTGCCCACCACCAACTGCGTGCCGATCGTGGGCGTGTGTAGGCGGCGGCTGCCAGGGATTCACTAGTCAAAACGGAAGCAGTTGCACCAGTGATGGAAACCCATGCACGTTGGACCAGTGTATTGGAGGTGTCTGCCAGCATACACCGACAAGCGAGGGAGGGCCCTGCGCCGAAGACGGTAACCCCTGCACTTTACACCTGTGCCTCGTGGGTACGTGTACGCAGTACGTGCTGTACGACGGGTGGCCGTGCCCGGACAACGGAACCCCTTGCAAGTATGACTACTGCTTTCAGGGCGTATGTGTTCATCCGAGCATGCCCGACGGACTTTCCTGTACTCCCGACGCAAGCTCATGTACGGACGATGTCTGCGGTAACGGTTCGTGCATGCACGTGCCCCGCCAAGGGGAGTGCGAGAGTGATGATAATCCCTGTACCAATGACGTTTGCTCGGGCGGCGGCTGCACTCATCCGGCGGGTAACAATGGGACGGCCTGTCTAACCGACGATAATCCGTGCACGGATGATCTTTGCTCCGGCGGCGCTTGTACGCATCCGGCGAACAATGCCCTTTGCTCTGGCGACGGTAACCCATGCACGCTGGATATATGCAGCAGCGGGTCATGTACGCATCCGCCGGGCAACGATGGTGCAGAGTGCGCGGATGACGACAACCCATGTACCGACGATGAGTGCGAACTAGGCGCCTGCGAGCACACTCCTAATTCGGCCCCATGCGACGATGACGACGTTTGCACTACTAACGACACGTGCATAGGCGGGACGTGCTCAGGTGGAAACGAACTTGACTGCAACGACAAAAACGTCTGCACAAATGATGACTGCGATCCGGCGACCGGATGTACGCATACAAACAACCAAGCATCCTGTGAGCACAGTAATCCTTGCATGATCGGTCAATGCCTGAATGGTTCTTGTCAAGGGTCGCCGAGGAGCTGTGACGACAACGACGCATGCACTGTGAATGACCGCTGTGTGAATGGGACATGTGTAGCCGATCCGGTCATCTGCGATGATGGCGATACCTGCACACCTGATTCCTGCGTCAACGGACAGTGCGTCTTTGGACATTCCAATTGCGAAGCGGCCGAGGATCCGTGCAACCCGAATCCCGTCGTCAACAACTATCCCAACTGCCAGCCTTGCTCGGTTACTTTTACGCTTTTCGAATCCCTTCCGATCAACTGCGACGACGACGACGGCAACGGCGTGATGGATTCTGCGCAAACCGGACCGGTGCCGGGAGAGAATGATCTTGTACAGGCATCGCTCTCCTGGTCTTCGGGGTGCGCGGCGATCGGGAGCGGATCGGGGTCCACCGTCTGGCGGCTAGCCGAGGGTCAGGGCAATCGAACCTACCGAGTCTACAAAAACCCCGATAAGACGGAGCCGGTGGACTCTTTTGCGGCATATAATTCCTGGCCGCCGCCATCGACGGTCTGGGTGGAGGGAATTGAAGCCAGCGGTGAGTGCCCGGCACGTTTCGTGATGTGGATCGGCTCAAATTACGTTCAAGGCGGCTACTGTATCTACTGCGGATATGAAGGGAACGGCATTACGGTGGAGTCGACGGTAAATCTTATACTTGGCACCATGCTGGACGACCAGGAGCTCGCTCCGGGCGGGTTACTGTGCGTCAACCATGATGACGACAACAGGAACGAAATCCCGGACAAGGATGAAACCGGTCCGACCACAGGCGAAACAGACCTTCTTCCGCTCGTGGTCTCATATGATGCCCAATCGACTCCGGAGGGAACGCTCACTCTGGATTGCGTCGCCGGTTGTAGCCTTGTTCGCCTCTATGAGCAGCCGGATCGCAGCAGCACGAACAACCCCAACGCACTTGGAGTGGTTTCACTTCCGACCTGTTGGTCCTCGACGCAATCCGGCTGCTTGCCGATCAGCAATCTGCCAGCAAACTTGTATTTGGAGGGTCTGTCGCCGAGTAACCAACCCCGCGACGTGACATTGCGCGCGAGCTACACCGCGAACTCAAGTCCTTGTGCGGACGAGGTGAACGTAACCGTCATTCATACAGAGATGAGCGCCGTCACGGACGGCGCAATTCCGGTGCCCATGAACCCGGCCATCGTCGCACCGATGAACCCGCTGGGACTGGACGATTGGAGTCTCTGGTGGGGCGCAAACACCTTCGGCCTTACCAAAGTGCAGCCCGACATCAACTTGACCAGCTTCCCTATCACATGGAACTTCAACGTAACCAACGGATTCTTAACGCCCAGCGCGCGGGTGATCGTCAGCACCGACAAGCGGACGGCGCGACTGGAAATCCCCTCTCCATCCTGGGGCAATCTCGGTGAAGGACGCATGGAGTTTTGTGTCGGGGGAGGCGATTGCGCAAGCGTATCAACGCTAATAAAGAACGTCCAACCCGACTTGGAGCCGGGCGACTTCCGTTTCCAGATCAAGGCCCACCTGTGTACGGACGGGGCAGGAACCTCAACCACGCGAACCGCCACGGAAATCAAGGCGATCATGGCCGACGTGACCAAAGTACTCTCGCAGTGCGGGATCATTGTGTCGCTCAGCGAAGTAGTTACGACGACGGTCGCCCCCACATATATGAGGCTCAATAGCTATTCGGCGTCCGACTTGCACGGGTTATTCGGGTTCGGCATTGACGACGCCGGCATTGATGTTTTCTTTATCCAAGCAATCGACTATGACGCGAATCAGGAATGCGGACAGACGCCTGGTATTACGTCGTCACCGCGCACTGAATGGTTCTGGCAAGGAGGAATTGCAATAGGAGACAATGTTTGCGATGGGACAACTGATCTACAGGAAGCTGTACGTACCGTTGCTCACGAGCTCGTTCACTATCTCCTGAACCATGACGATGATGATGCCGACGCAGACCATGTGGAAAACGAGGCAAAGAACTTGATGAGCAGAGGGCAGAGCACGACTAAGCGTGATTTGACAACGAGCCAATGTCTAGAAATGCGCGCCAACAGAGGAGGTAACTGACATGAAATCCGAGCGTACGAGTGCTGACAGGTCGAACAAAGCCAGCCTTTTTCTCGTGACTTCTTTAGCGCTGTTAACGATAGCGCCGTCAGAAATCGCTGCATCAGAGTTGACTCGGCGAGAAGTCGTGTTTTGGGATGATGTTTACCAGATTGTCAATCCGGGTCAGAAACCGGTCTGGCCAAAGGGTGGTCCTCATGCATGGGCGCGCACGAATGCCGAGGCATTGGACACGATCATTGCGGAAATCATACGCGGTAATAATGAGATGCCCTGGACTCACGGACTACTCGGTGCTCGAGTTACCGCAGGGGAAAAAACGCGAGACGCCTTATTCGACCGCCTATCGAAGGGATTTGACAATGCCGTGGCCGGTGCAGGTGAAATAACTGAGGCTGACTGCGCTAAACTGACGGGAATTCTGAGGATACTTGTTGCAAATGGAGACCAGCGTCCCGTTCCAGTCGTCAACACACTGCTACGTGACGGTAAATGCGATAACAAAACCAAGGAACAGCTCTTGGCGGCAGTACGACAGATAGGGAACGAAGATAGTCAGCGCACACTGGCCGAACTGAGGAAACGCGAATCTGACAAGCGGGTGGACCGCAGTGCGAGTCTGAGCGAGAAAGTTATTGCTGCGCGTATACGAGGCGAAAAAGTGAGCCCGGATGCTCAGGTCGAACTACGTGATCTTTGTACTCGGTTCTTAGTGGCGATGAACGAGCGGAACAGGGACCTATTTATTGCTAGCTTCCCGTACGGGATGAAAAATGGGTTAGACGAGAGAGATTTTGAGGATTTGCTCCATAATGAAGAAGCCGTTGCCGCGAGGAACGCGTTGGAGCGAGTTTTGGCGGCAGGATCGCTTTTCGAAGTGAATGAGGAAGATCTTACTGCGGTGCTCAAAGTAGGTGAGTTTCAGTTCGATTTCATCTACGAAGTCGACGGCTGGAAAATAGTGAACACCCGACGCGCCGCAGCGGATGAGCCTGCGGAGCGGCGATAAATTGACCGCGTGGCCTATCTCATCGGGAGATGAGGAAGGCGATGTTCGTGGCCAGCGGATTCATGCCGACAGCATCTTGATGTGGTCGATCTTCAGCGGAACGATCGTTAACGTTGTAACCGTGGCCGTGGGGAGTCTGCTGGGGCTATCGGTCGGCGGCGCGCTTCCGGAGCGCTACCGGGTCATTGTGCTGCAAGCCCTGGGATTGGTTACCGTCACGTTGGGAATCGACGCCGCGGTGCTGAGGTTCTCCGAGGCCGTGGCTCGCTTTTCGCTGCAGATGCAGGACGGAAAGACCTATGGGGCGCGCCTGGCCATGGCCATGATCGCGTCGCTGCTCATGGGGACGTTGATCGGAACGGCGCTTCGTCTGCACGAGCGGATCGAAGGCGCCGGGGCGTGGATTCATGCCCGCTTCTCAGTGCAGGACGGGCGGCAGTTCGCGGAAGGGTTCCTGACCGCGAGCGTTATCTTCTGCGTGGGCCCGTTGACCCTGCTGGGATGCCTGGAGAACGGGGCACGCGGCAACCCCAGCTTTTTGTACATTAAATCCTTGCTCGACGGGTTCTGCTCGATGGCGTTGGCGTCGTCGCTGGGGTGGGGGGTGCTGGCCAGCGTGCTGACGGTCCTTTTTTTTCAGGGCGGACTTTCGCTGTTGGCCTACTACGCGGCGGAGCCGCTAAATGAACAATCCATTGCCCTGATGACCTCCGTAGGCGGGGTGATCCTCCTGGCGACCGCTCTACTGATCCTTGACCTCAAAAAAATCGCCGTGGCCAACATGCTGCCGGGGGTATTCCTGCCGCCCCTGATCATATGGCTCGTGGAACTCATCCGCCCCGGGCTCCTGTTGCCTGTGGCCGGCTGACGACCATAGAATAGGCGTGCATCCATGACAGAGGGGCAGGAAATCAACTCGCTGATTTCGTCGGCGCAGGCCGACTACGATTCCCTGCGATTCGTATCGCAAGAACGGCCCTGTCCCTATTTGCCGGGTAAGCAGGCCCGCAGCGAAGCCTACTGGGTGGATCAGCTCGATGGATCAACGTATGAGCGCATGCTCACCCGCGGCTTCCGGCGAAGCGGACGGGTGGTTTATCGCCCGCGTTGCCGGGGATGCAGCGAATGCCGACAGATGCGCGTGCCGGTGGAATCGTTCCAACCTACTCGGTCGATGCGCCGTGTTCTGGCACGTAACGCGGACGTCGTGGTCGAGGAAGGCAGACCTGCACCGGACGACGAAAGGTTCGCCGTTTATCGCCGTTACCTTGACGCCCAGCACGATGAATCCATGTCCCGCGGATACGAATCGTTCCGCGACTTTCTGTACGATTCGCCAACGGAAACCGTGGAGTTTCGTTATCGCGTCGAGGGGCGATTGATGGGCGTGAGTATCGCCGACCGACTTCCGCTCGGTCTTTCCAGCGTTTACATGTACTTTGATCCTGAATTCTCGGAGCGCAGTCCGGGCACGTTCTCCGTGCTGTGGGAGATCGATTATTGCCGCCGGGCGGGAATGAAGTATTATTACCTCGGTTTTTTTGTGGCCGGCAGCACGACCATGTCCTACAAGTCCCGCTTTCGACCCAACGATATCCTGATCGGCGACGATCGCTGGGTTTCGCTTCAGGCTTAGGGTCAACGCGTGGCGGACTCGACGCGTCGAAAGACCGACCTCGCCCGACAGGCATTCGGTCGCATCCTGTTGATCAAACCCAGCTCGCTGGGTGATGTGGTCCATGCTCTGCCCGTGCTTCACGGACTTCGGCTGCGGTATCCAAACGCGCGGATTGATTGGCTGATTTCGTCGTCGCTGGCGCCGCTGGTGGCGGGACATCCTGATCTCGATAACGTCATCCACTTCGATCGACGCCGTTTGAGTCGGATGGCATACAGCCCGAGAGCGGCAGCGGAGTTCGGCCGGCTCATCCGTCGGCTGCGCGCCGCGCGGTATGAAATGGTGATTGACCTTCAGGGTTTGTTTCGTTCCGGGTTTCTCGCCCGTGCCACCGGGGCCCCGATCCGCATCGGCTTTGCCCATGCCCGCGAGGGCGCTTCGTATTTCTACAATCACCGTCTACCAAATGATAACGGCGACGTTCACGCCGTGGATCGCAATTACTCGGTTTCAGGCGTGCTTGGGTTTCGCGATGTCCCTGTCGAGTTCTCGATTCCGCTGAATGACGACGACGATCGCAGCGCCGCGGAGCTTTTGCGGCAGGCAGGCTGGGACTCAAGTCAGCGTCTGGCGGCGATTGTGCCGGGTGCTCGATGGGAGACAAAGATTTGGCCTCCGGATCGATTTGCCAAGGTTATTGACGAGCTGCAGACGAATGGCGATGTTCGATGCGTGCTTGTGGGCGGTGCGGAGGACACCGCACGATGCGCGCAAATCATCGGCGGGTGTCGAAGCGCGCCGCTCGATCTGTCCGGGCGAACTCCGCTTCGGACGATGGCGGCCGTACTCGCTCGAGCCGATGCTGTTCTATGTCACGATTCAGGGGCGATGCACGTGGCCGTAGCGCTGGATCGCCCTGTCGTCTGTTTGGTGGGACCGACAAACCCCAATCGCACAGGCCCCTATCGCCGAGCGGAAGACGTGGTTCGGCTGCAACTCGATTGCGCCCCTTGTTATCTGCGCAAGTTGTCGCAGTGCCGGTTTGACCACCGCTGCATGAGGGAGTTGGAAACGGCTCCGGTCGTCGAAGCCGTTCGACGCTCGATGCAGCGTCAAACGGCAAACCAATGATCTTATTCTCCTGTCACGCGGCGTCCCACGAAGTTGAAAGAGTCATCCATATTGGCGCCGGGGAAGGAGGCGACGAGGACGCGCGTGGAGAACGTGAAGGCGCCGAACACGGTGTTAGGGTCATCGGCGTCGTAGGTGGCCGTTGCGGTGGCGGTGGCCGTGGCAGCCTCGAAGCCGGCGACGAACGCCGACAATCGACCTTCAAATGCGAATCCGCTGGCGTCGGCGGTCTCGGCGCCGAACGTCGCCGCGGCGTATTGCAGACCCTGCTGCTCAGTGCTATGGCGCTCGCCGTCGAAATAGATCGTGTCGCCGAAGATTTCGCGGGCGATGGTGTTCTCCTCGAACGACTCGAGGTTCCCGTCAGACCCGAAGTAAACGGTAAGAAAGGCAATGGCCTGTCCGGAGCTGGAGTTGCGGAAGAACTGCCACTCGCTGTTGGCAAGTGAAGGCGCCCCCGCACCCTGTTCAACCTCTACCGAGGTGCCGTCCGGAAGCTCAAGGATGAGGGTTTCCGGGAGAGTTCCGCGACTGCCGGATCCACAGCCGAAAAGCGTCGCAACACCACACGTGATGAAAACCATTCCTCTGCAAAGACCGGCAATCCGACTCGACATGATCTCAGACTCCTTCATTGACAATCCGAACCCTGACCCGGTAAGGCGCACGTCGATCCATGCATCGGAAAAAGCGCGCGGTCTCTGCCGTGCAATCCCGGCGCAGCAGACATGGACCGATATTCGTCCGCCCGAATCTCTTTCGTTTTGTGCCACGAAACGGCACGACTCGGTTATCAGTCGAAGCGTTCGTAATCGATGTGGGTGGCGTCCTGAAGGACAGGCAGATTAAGGGGCACAACTTCGGCGTATTTGGCGGCTGATGCGGTGTTGAAGAGGATCACGCGGTCATTCGTTGCGATTCGGCCTTCGGCGATGCCGTGCTCAATGGCCAGGACGCAGGCGGCGGACTCGGGGCAGAAAGAGATGCCTTCGGCGGCGGTGGCGCGGCGCATGGTCTCGACGATGCGCGATTCGGGGACCGCGACCGCCCATCCGCCGCTCTCTCGGATCGCATCGAGGATCATGAAGTCGCCGACGGCCGCCGGCACGCGCAGCCCGCTCGCGCAGGTCACGGCATTCTCCCAAGGCTTCGCAAAGCGCTCTCCCGCCGCAAACGCGCGGACGATCGGCGCACATCCGTCGCTCTGCACGGACACCATTTTCGGGAGCTTGTCGCTTCTCAACCATCCCAGCGTGCGCAGCTCGTTGAAGGCCTTCCACATGCCGATCAAGCCCGTCCCGCCGCCGGTGGGATAGACAATCACATCGGGCAGCTTCCAGTCAAGCTGCTCGGCAAGCTCCAGGCCCATCGTCTTCTTCCCTTCCAGACGATAAGGCTCCTTGAGCGTCGAGCAGTCGAACCATCCCACCGTTGCCCCGCCGTTGCGGACGATCGCCCCGCAGTCGGTGATCAGCCCGTTTACGAGGTAAGTCTTTGCGCCGGCCAGTGCGCATTCCATTTGATTGACGACCGGCGTGTCCTTCGGCATGAAAACATAGGCTTCGAGGCCCGCTCGCGCCGCATAGGCGGCCATCGCTCCGCCGGCGTTACCGGCCGTGGGAATGGCCAGCCGACGAATCCCGAAATGCCTCGCCATCGTGACCGCCATGACCAGGCCTCGGCTCTTGAACGATCCGGTGGGAAGCAGCGACTCATCCTTGATCCACAGATCGCTCAGACCCAGCCCCGATCCGAGGCGCGGCGCGGGAAGAAGCGGTGTAATCCGCTCGCCAAGCGAAATCGGCTCGATGGCCTCCGGCAGCGGCAGCAGCTCGCGGTATCGCCACATCGTCGGCGGACGTTTCGCAAGCTCCGCCGGGTTTACGGATCGGCGCACTGCGTCGAGGTCGTACCGTACCCAGAGCGGTCGGCCCTGATGAACGGTCTGCAGCCGGTCCGCGGGCAATCGCGTTCCGTCGATGGCGGCCTCAAGGTGGGTGACAAAGCTTGGCATATGGTTTACATCCCCAGCTGCAATCTCATCGCCGCGCGACCCGGGCGGCGACTTGCAAATGCGACGCCCTGCCGATGGCGAACGGATTGCGGCAAAGCGATTTTTCGATCCTGGCCCAGGTGCGACGGTCTTCCGAAGTCGCCAACAATTGACGATGATGGCGCATGGGGAGGACGGTCTTGCCGACCATGTCCATTACCTCAAGCCCGGCATTCTTTACCAACGTGGCGACGTCGCCCGGATCGAAGGTGGTAATGGGAAATCGTTCCGCGGCATCCTTTGTCAGCCAATTCGTCTTTCCGTCGCGCAAAAACCGGGTGAGCGAACCTGGATCGGCGAGTGTCAGATAATGATCAATAGCGGCGAGGCGGTTGTCGAACGTGGCCACCAGTACGCCTTCGTCGCTCAATACCCGTCGAATCTGCTTCATGGCTGTCGCCGGCGATTGCGTGCAGCCGATCGGGTCGCCGAGGGCTATGGCGAACGACGCGCCGCGCTCGGGCAGGGCCGATAGATCGCACAGATCGGCCTGGAGGAACGTCGCCCGACCAATGGCGTTCATTTGCTCGATCTTTCCCCGCGCCTGGTCCAGCATCTTCGCGGAGATGTCCACGCACGCGACCCGGTACCCGCTCTTGAGCAGCTTGCACGCCCAGATGCCCGTGCCGCAGCCCAAATCCAGCAGGGTCGCGCTCAGGTCCCGCGGCAAATAAGGCTTGAGGTAGTCCCAGGTGAGGGCGTTGTGCCACTGCCAGTAGGCGTCGTCGTACGAGTCGTCGTAGCAGCCGGCCACGCGATCGTGATAACGCTGCACCGAGGATCGTTTCGATCGAGACATCTTCGAGTCATTGTAGGGTCCGCCCCTCAACCCGTCGCCGTCGAGCCGGGCTTGACGAAAAATCACAAGCATGGGACCATATGATCCGATGAGATAAGGTGAAACTTTCAGCAGGGTTGGAGTAGTCCATGATCAAAGCCGTCGATCTTCGCAAGGGTAAGACCGTCCTGCACGAGGGCGAGCTGTGCGTCGTGCACGAGGCCCAGCACGTGGCCAAGGGCAACAAGCGCAGCTACATGCAGACCAAGCTCAAGAACTTCAAGTCCGGCACCATCAACGACGTCCGTTTCAGCGTCGATGATCGCCTCGAAGTTCCCTATGTCGAGCAGAAGCAATACGAGTTCCTCTACAAGGAAGGCAGCAAGTTCGTGGTCATGGACTCGGAGTCCTTCGATCAGCTTTCGGTCAGCGCCGACGTGGTGGGCGACGCCGCCCAGTGGCTGCGGCCCAACGAGAAGGTCACCGTCGAGGTATTCAACGGCCAGATGGTCTCCTTCGTCCTGCCCAACACCGTCGAGTTGACGGTCACCGATGCCCCTCCCGTGGTGAAGGGGGCGACCGCCACCAACCAGATGAAAGAGGCCGTCCTCGAAACGGGGACCAAGGTCCGCGTCCCGCCCTTCATCGAGATCGGCGACCGCATCTGCATCGACACCCGCAGCGGCGAATACCTTGAACGGGCCAAGTAGGCGCGTCAAAACCACTAGCTAAACAACTCAAGGCTTGTTGTCGTCGATTGAATTCATTGTCTCAGGTTCCTTGCGATCATCGGAGGCCGGGCGTTCGAGGCGTTGCCGCCAGGCGGGCATCTGCTCGGCGGTGAGGTTCGCCCAGAGGCCCACGTCGCTTTTGCGGGCGCGCTTTTCCGTAGTCTCAAACTGCTTCTTGTAGGGATGGGCGAAGCGCGGATCGGCGTAGGCGTAGCCCTCCTCCAGCAGCATTTCGTTGAACATCCGTCCGCCTCGCTCGCAGAAGACGTAAGCGAGCAACCGGCCGTACCTGTCCCGTGTTCGATCGGGAGTGAGCACGACGTTGACCTCCCGGTCAAAAAGGGTGCGTTCCGCAAACTCCCTGGCCTGCACGGCGAAGTGCATTTCACGGCGACCGCCGCGAGCGAGCTCCGGCGTATCCACGCCCCACAATCGAATACGGGTCTTGGGTTTGTCGGCATCAGGCGCGTTGATATCCAGCGTGTCGCCGTCCACCACGTGAACCACGCGGAATGCGCGATCATGGTAACGGCTCTGATCGCCGCCGAGACTTGGGCCTCGTACGGAACGCTCGCATACGATGAGAAAGAGCACGGCGAGAATTGCCGCGGTGCCGGTCGCGTGCCGCCGCCAGCGCGGCGGGAGCCGAATCGACGCGGGGATGGGCGGCCTGGAGCGACGCAGGCCCATCAGACGCCGCCGGGGCGAGAGGGCGCCTCGCCGAGCTTGAAGGCGTCGTGGATGAAGCGCAATGCCTTGGGGCCGTCCTCGCGGCGGACGATGCAACTGATGACGATCTCGCTGGTGGAGATGTTCTCGATGTTGATCCTGGCGTTGGAGAGGGCCTCGAACATCGTGGAGGCGATGCCGGTGTGCGTGCGCATCCCCACGCCGATGGCGCTCACCTTGGAGACGCCCTCGTCCACGTCCACGCGGCCGATGCCCAGCGACGCGGCGAGCTTCTCACACACACTGCGCGCCTCTCCCACGTCGCCCGAGTTGGTGGAGAAGCCCAAGTTGGCGAACTTGCCGCCGTCGTAGATGTTCTGGACGATGTCATCAACCACGATGTGGTTCCTGGCCACTTCGGCGAAGATGCGGGCGGCGACCCCCGGCGTGTTGGGCACGGCGCTGAGGGACACAAACGCCAAATCCTCCTTCAAGGTCACGCCCTGGACCGAAATGGCCTCCATGCTGCTGGTTTCCGTCATGATCATCGTTCCCCGGGTTTCGGTTTGTGAACTTCGCACGTGTATGGGTACGTTGAATTTCTTGCCGAATTCAATGGCCCTGGAGTGCATGACGGCCGCACCCGCCGCCGCCATCTCCAGCATGGTATCGTAGCTGATCGCGTCGATCTTGCGGGCGTTGGGGACGACTCGCGGGTCGGCCGTGTATACGCCCTCCACGTCGGTGTAGATTTCGCACTCTTTGGCCTCCAAGACGGCGGCGAGAGCGGCGGCAGTCGTATCCGACGCCCCGCGACCGAGAGTGGTGATTTCGCCGCTGGCGTCAATGCCCTGGAAGCCGGCGACGATGACGATCTTTCCGGCGGCGAGCTCCTGATCGATGCGTTCGCGGCTGATGCGCTGGATGCGCGCACGAGTATGAGCGCTGTCGGTGAGAAGACCGAGTTGTGCGGCGGTGAGGCTGATCGCCTCGTGGCCGGTGGCATCGATGGCCATGGCCATCAGGGCGATGGAAATCTGCTCTCCGGTGGTGAGCAGCATGTCGAGCTCGCGCTTGGGCGGGTTGGAGCAGACGGCACGTGCGAGCTTCAACAACTCATCCGTCGTGTGTCCCATCGCGGACACGACCAGCACCATACGGTTGCCTTCCAGCTTGGCGCGGATGGCCCGCCGGGCGGCGCGATGGATTTTTTCGGGGTCGGCAAGACTGGTCCCGCCGAATTTCTGTACGATCAGCGGCATGAGCGTCTATGGTAACCAAGACGCTCGTGCAGGGCGAGAACCGGCCGGTCGAACGCTTACGGGCAGGTGATGGGATAAGCGTACGGAAATTGCTTGAACGCATCGACGGCGGCGGCGATATCGGAAACGTCAATCGTCTTGTCTGGGATACCCGGCATGAAGTTGCACTGCTCAAACGTAAACGGCCCGAAAATGTTCTTGAAGGCGTTGACTACGTTGCTGATATCGGTGACGTTGACCATTCCATCACCGTTTTGATCGCCCCATATCCAAGTAGTGACGGGTGTTCCGGCTGAGCGGATTGTTCCGCCTGGAAGGATACATTCAGTCTGAACGAAATAGCTCCTGCCGGGTCGGATTTGTGCTCCGCGGATTTTCGCTGTCCCCCACTGAGTGGCTTGCTTGTAGTAGGGGTTCGGACCAAGCGGCCCTGCGTCACAGTTGCCGTCGCAGGTGCCCGCCACGGAATTGCAGTCGGCGTGTGAAGTGCAGGGGGTGCTGGTGATGGTTCCGTTTGCATGAGTACATCTCTTCGGACAATCCAGATCCGTGTTACAGAACTGACCGTTGTTCGATCCACGGTAACATATGCTCTGCACATATCCAGCGACGCATGCGGACTGAGAATCGTTGCACTTACCGATCACGCGCACCGCGATGGGCGTAGTCCCCTGTGCGGCGGGCGTCGCAAGAAGGTGTCGACATCCGCCGGCCGCAACTTGTGGGGCGAAGCAACCACCGCATGTACCCGGAGTGCCCTGGTCGCATGTCGAAGGAACGGGGCAGGGATTGCCATTGCTGGAGAAACACTCATGATCGAAAATGCATCCCTGTTCGATGTCGCACCGCTTTCCGGCACAAAACGTATCAGGACAGAGTGAATCGTCAGGAGTGTGGCGACAGACTCCGTCAACCGGCGGGGGCGGGCTGGTGTCACAATTGTCGAGGGTACATGCGATGCCGTCGTCGCACTGGCTCGTCGTTGAACAAGGATCATAACAAAGTCCCTGGTAACAAATCTCTCCGGCGTCGCAAGGAACTGGATCGTGGAAACATGTTCCATTGGAACAATAGTCGATGCTGCAAGGGTCCGCGTCCAGACAAGACATGGGTGTATGATTGCACGTATTACCGAAGCACGTATCAACCGTACAAGCATTGCCGTCGTTACAATCGCCGTTGTCATCGCAAGGCACGATCGTGACAAGTGCATTGGCTGTCGATTTCAGAAGATCGTCTGTGGTGTAACCTGACGGCGGAATGTCAAAACCCTGTACACCCGTCCTTCGCGGTTCCGGTCCGCACGACTGTAACGAGACGGTTGTTTGGCCGGTTGCGCCTAGACGTACCTTGAACCGAATCTGTGTGTAGTTGATGCCGGCCGTACTGATGCACGCCGGTAGACAGGTAAGATGTTGGAGCGACTGATAGTAGAAGAGGCCGTCGCTGCCGGGAAAGCCAAGGCTCGGGCATGGATTGTTGACCTGCGAAGAGTTGCAGTCGTTGGGGTACAAAGAGGAACCTGAATTATACGCCGTCGGAGCGGAACACGTGCCGCCTCCGGTGCATTTGCCGGAGAAATTGCAGCTGCCTCCCGGGCATTGGCCGCTGGTGGTGCAGGAGTTGCCGTTGTTGCTCCCGCCTAAGCAAACCGGACCACTGCTGCAAGAGCCGCCCGGGCAATGATTGGCGTTGAAGCACAATTCGGAATGGTTTGCTCCACCGACACACTGTTGAAGGCAAGAAGCATTGGGGTTGGTTCCGCCCGAGCAGGTTTGGCATTGGTTGCAGGCATCGGGGTTGTTGCAATGGTCTTGGGGGTTGGGCGGATTGCCCCCTCCTGGAGTGAGCAGATCCAGCTTAGTGGGATCATATGATATCAACGCCTCGATACCGGATACTGAAGCCTGGCTCGTCGGGCAATTTTCGGACGCCGTATTACACCCGTCGGCAAATGCCTGAAGAGAAAGCAACACGGTCGAGCCGACTGTCACGGGTTGGTTGGCGGGCAGCAGCCTCAAACCCACGCAACGATAAGGATCGTTTGCAGCAGGCGGGTTGTTTACGCAAAGACCCCCGGAACATCTCTGCGAAGCCGTGCAATGATTGTTATCCTCGCAGTTCGCGCCGTTGTTGGTGTCGAAGCTAACGCATTGATTGGTGTTTTCGTTGCATATTCCCTGGGAACAGGGAGCCGTTCCAAAGCTGGTGCAATCCGGAGCCGTCCCGGCCACACATTGCCCGCCGCTGCATGTTTCCGTCCCGTTGCAGAACAAACCGTCATCGCAGGTTGCAGCGCTTACGCACTGGACGCAGCCGGCGGGCTCGACGCAGCTTCCCAGGCACGTCGTCGGGCCGCATCTTCCATTGTTGGGACAATCGGGGTCGGCATTGCAAGGGTTGCCGTGGTTCGTTCCGCCGACGCAAACCTTGGCGCATGTTGTCGCGCTGGTACAAACCTCGCCGGTGTCCGCTCCAAGAAAACAGTTTTTTTCGCAAACCAGCGGCGTGCCGTCGACACAATCCGTGTTCGTGGCATTGCAATCCTCCTGACCGTTGCACACCTGCCCGTCATCGCAGAATTGCTCAGGATCCGGATTGTTGTTGCAGAGTCGCAGGCTCCCTATTTCGGTGCAGTCGTCGGCAGTACAGAACAGGCCGTCGTTGCAGTGGTTATCCGTGAGGCAAACCTGACATCGATTGAATGCTTCGTCGCAGAAACTCACCGTGCCGGTACACGTCCCGCTGCCGCCGCAGCTCGGATTACCGACCTCACACGCCGATCCGGGAGTCGTGCCGCCGACGCACTTTTTGCAGACTACGTTTGTTCCCGTGACACACAGGTCGTTTACGCACGTTTCTGCCCCGTCGCAGAACGTGCCATTGTCACAATCTGTTTCCGCTTTGCACTGCACGCAGGCGGCCCGTCCGTCGTTGCAATAGCCCAAGCAGCGCCCTCCTGCGCCGCAGTTCGCGTCAACGGTGCAACTCGCTCCCGGCGTGGTCCCCATGAAGCAGGTCTTCGGGCAACTGACCGGCGTGCCGGCTTCGCACAAGAATGTGCCTCCGGTACATGTGCCGGCGCCGCAGTCTGTGTCACTGTCGCACGTAGCGCCCGGTGTAGCCCCGCCCACGCATTCTCGGTCGCAACGTTCCGACCCGTCGCAGTACAGCCCGTCGGAACATTGTCCGCTGTTCGTGCATTGCACGCAGTCATTGCTCGGACTGCATGTTCCAAGACACTTGCCGCCCGTGCCGCAATTGGCGTCAGTGGTGCACGTAGCGCCCGGCGCCGTTCCGCGAAAACAGGTTTTCGGGCAGTTGGTCGCAACCAGGCACTCCACGCACGAATCGGAATCTTCGTCGCAGAATGGAGTGGCTGGCGGGCAGCTCCGGGCCGAGTGCTCGCATTGGTCCAAGGTCTCATTGCAGGAATCGATGGTGCAATACAGGTTGTCGTCGCAGCTTTTGGGAATGCTGCAATCACAGATGTTGCCCGCCGGACCAGGAGGCGCGATCTCGAGGCAAAAGTCGAGGGTGCAGAAGTTCCCGTCGTTGCAATCGGTTTCCTGAGTGGCCAGCGAGCAAATACCGGTGCCCGACGGGCACTGAGCGTGCGCGGTGCGGCAGATGAGAACGACGCAAACGGCCAAACCGGCCAATAGACACTTTCGCGCCCGATAACCTCGTTGCGGTTCTCTCCCCTGGCTCCATCCCTTCCACGTGCAACCCATGTTGGTACCCCCTGACAATTGTGTGCTTTCCTCAAAAGAGTCCACAGAAAACACTGATGCACCCTCTTCCACAATGGCGGCAACGGTAGCTCGGCATTCTTTCAGCAGAAAGACGCGAAGCCGCGATGTTATCGGATAAAGAACGACCGGACACAGGCTGCCTCCCCTTGCAGAATCCTATCACATCGGCCTTAGCGACTCAATAGGATGCCCATGACTCGGGATACCCTCAGCTTAGCTCGTTTTGACGGAATCGTCCAGTATTCAAATCAAAATAAATATGGACCGTCGCCGCTCCTTGCAGCCTCTCTTCATAAACCTTTGAAATGAAAAAAATGAGATGCGTCAAATGCTCAGAGATTGAATTCACAAGGTAAACCGGATAACCTAGTAAAGGTAGTTCGTGGAGCAGGAGTTCCGCGCGCTTCGCGCCTATTTTCATCGACGGGTGCGAATAAACGGGGGGGGGGAATCCGATGAAGCGCATATCAGCGTTCGCACGCTTTTTCATGGCGTGTTTTTGCGCGTATTGCCCCCTCAGCTCGGCCTCCGTCATGGATTTCGAATCCCTCCCCAGCGGAACGCGATTCGCCGACGATTTGGACAATTTCCCCAGCCAGCTCGTGTTGGAGGAAGACGGGATCAGACTATTCCTGGAGGAGTTTCGCCTGCACCGCTTCGTTGGCTTCTTTGAGGCGCAGGTGGTCGATGGCGGCGACAACGCCCTTCGGCTCGACAACATGAGCGTGCTGATTGACCTGGACCAAGTGGGCTTTCCTGTCAACTCCCTGACACTCGAGTACATGGAACTGGGCGGCAACGACAACTTCGCGGTCAACGGCGGACCCATCCTGCAACTGGACGATCTCACGGAGATTCCAACCGACATCGCGCCGGGGGTGATCGCGACGGTGGACGAGGGCATCATTACGCTCACCGGCCTGATCGACCGCGTGTTGATCGGGGGACAAGAGCTTACCATCGACACGATCGTGGCCGTCCCCGAACCCGCCTCCCTGGTCCTTCTCGGCGTGGGTGGAGCGTGGATCCTGCGCCGCACTCGCCGCGGCACAAACTTCTCCCGCCGCGCGCCTCGACGGCAAGCCTCCTTACGGCAATTGCCGGATTGAGTTTTTCGATTTAGCATCGTTCAGCACGGCGCGCGATGGTCCTTCGCTGGACGGATGGCATGACTTTGCCCTACTTCGTGATCGATGCATTCGCCGGCGAGCGATTCACGGGCAATCCCGCCGCCGTGGTGCTCGACGCCGACGGACTCGACGAATCGACCATGCTAGCCGTCGCCGCGGAGTTCAACCTCAGCGAAACGACCTTTGTTCTTCCCCCGCAACGGAACGGACCTGGTAATGACCGTTCGCCGCACGTTCGATTTCGATGGTTTACTCCTACGACGGAAGTCAGCATGTGCGGCCACGCGACGATTGCGGGGCTCCAGGCCCTGCACGAAGCGGGGCGAGTACGGCGGACTGACCCGGCGGGAGGCGAACGCGTTCTCATCGAAACCAAGTCAGGCACGCTCGCGGGGTTCATCGAGCCCGCTCCCGGCAACGGGTCCGCGCTAATGTTCTGGCTGGACCTGCCCGAGCCGTTGCTTTCACAACACCTGTTGCCTCCCGACGAGCTTGCCAAGGCACTACGCCTTGGAATGGACGCGTTTGATGCCCAAGTGCCGATGGTACGGACGCAGGATGGCGATGTGCTCGTCTTCGTGCGAAGTTTTCAGGCGCTCAACGACTCTCGACCGGACTTTCCGATCCTTGCGGAACTTCTGATTCGAGAACGACTTCGCGGACTATCTCTCGCGACGGTGAACACGGTGACGCCTTCGGTACACGTTCAATCCCGGTTCTTCGCCCCGCATATGGGAATCAATGAAGACCCCGTGACCGGAAGCGTCCACGGTCCGCTGGCCGCGTTCATGGTATCCAGAGGCATGGTCCCCATTCATGACGGGCTGTCCGGACTTACCTGCGTGCAGGGCATTCCCGGTGGACGCACCGGGTTGTTGCACGTGCTCGTCCAATCAAAAGGCGACAATCGTTTCGCGGCGCGAATCGGCGGGCGGGCGATTACGACGATGCGCGGCGAGCTGGTGCTTTCATGACCGAGCGACGTCGATTCGCGGCCATTGTCAACCCGATCTCCGGCAGCCGCGACGTGGTTTCCCGCGTGCGAACGATCGCACAGGAAGTGAAGCGCCAGGGCGGCGAGATGGAAGTGCAGATCACCCGCGGCCCACGTCACGCGACGCAGCTAGCCGCCGGTCTGCGCGGCGACGTGGAGGCCGTGCTCGTGGTCGGCGGCGACGGCACGGTCGGAGAGGTGCTCAACGGCCTGGAGGATGGGCGCGTGCCCATGCTCATTCTCGGAACGGGCACCGAAAACCTTCTCGCCCGCGAACTGAAAATGCCTTCCGATCCAGGGAGGATCGCCGAGACGCTGCTGCTTGGGGAGTGTTTTAGAGCGGACGTAGGGATCATCAATCAGCATCGGTTTGTGGCCATCGCGGGCATCGGGTTCGACGCGGAGTGCGTCGTGCGGATGAGCGCCGCCAGGCGCGGGCACATCACTAAGGGCGACTACTTCTGGCCGATCTGGCGCACCTATTGGTCGTATCGATATCCCGTTTTGAGCGTGGAGGCTGATGGAGAGAAGGTCTTCGAAGGACGGGGGTTTGTCCTGATCGGGAACATCGCCCGATACTCCGCAGGCTTGAGGATGCTGGTGAACGCTCGGAATGACGACGGACTGCTGGACCTCGGCGTCTTTCCGTGCGGCTCGCGGCGGGCTATGTTCGGCCATGCCTGCCGGGCGTTTCTGCGACGACACGTGGGGCGCGGGGGGATGATCTATCGGCAGTGCCGGAGCATGCGCATCGACTCCGAGCAAACCGTGCCGATCGAGGTGGATGGGGAGCTGCGCGGATATCTTCCTGCCCAGTGCGCCGTCCGGCCTGGGGCGATCAGCTTTCTGCGGGCGCGTTCGACCCCGTGACGCCGGTATCCGGCGATCCGCCCACGATCATCGTCTCCCCCATCTCCGAAGGAGATGGGCCACCCGTCCTCTAGTTTGCGACTGGCGCCTCGCACCATAGGCGGTCAGGGCTCCAGGGCTTCGACTTTGTCGCCAGGACCTAATGTGATCTGAACGCAGAAATACTGCGGGTCCGAATCGGTCACCAAGAGTTGCATCTGGTCCCACCAGTGCTGCGGAGGGTTCTCGCCACCGACCCAAACTCGACCTCGCGTGCGAGACACGATTGTACCATGGAACACGCCCACCCCTTCGTACTCCGCATCAAACCCATGGATAACGAAATCATCGGGTGTCCGAAACGGAACTCGGAAGACCTTAGTAAGGAATTCGTGAAATGCGACCTTGTCGAAGAATATCCATTGCTCCCACTCTGGAGAACCCGACATAACCTCACGATGCTTGGATCGCCGGCGAAATTCCAGCCGTTGGTCGTCGTCCAATCGTAGCCGGACGACCATGTCCAGTCGCGATCCGCTATGGTATGGCACGCGTGGCAGGACTTCGATTCCTTCCGCCATCCATGCGGTCTGGATGGCATCGCCCTTCTTGAGATCTTTTAGCTCGAGGTCGACGGCCTCATGACCCACGAAGACTCGAGCGCTGCCGCGCTGTTCCGTAACCCTCTTAATGGCATGTGGTACGACCAATTCTGTGTCTTCCCATCTTCTCGGCAAAAAGTCATGGCGCAAGGCCACGCCCACCATCGATTGGAATCCCTCCTTTTCGGACGCCGGAATGCTTTCACCTCGCAGCTTAACCGCAACGGTGTCGGTCAAGCCGTCGAAGGCTTTCTTAGGTTTCTCGAGAGATCGCTGCAGAGCACGAACGAAGCATGGGCGCTTGAACACGTCTGCGTCCTGATTCGTCTCCGGCGCGCAAGGCGCACAGCAGCTCATGTCAGGGCTATGGAAATGCCTTTGTGCCTCCCCTTTGACAACATCGGGCACCTCTTGAACATTCACTTGTGCACTCAAGCTCGGCGATCCTATGCTAAGCGCGATCGCCGCAAGGGGCGCAATCTTACGCGCTAAGCTGCCGTTGCGATTGTCACTCTTATAGCTCATCGTTAGATATCCCCTTCATGGGCAACTTATTGGCCCCGCAATTGTTGCCGGATAGACGTAGAGAGTCCCATTAGGTCGGATGAAGATCCAGTGTTGCGTCGCACCTTCGCCGCCCGGCTCTTCGGTGAGTAAGGTAAGTAGGAGTTCGCAGGCCGACTGAGCCTTATAGTTAGGCCATACGGCGTAGAAGCCGCTCGTGGTCTCCAGGGACGCTTCAAACCAATTCCAGAAGCCTGTGGGCGGCTCGAAATCGAAAATGAGCTCCAGGCTCTCCTCTCCCATTGTGCCATCGCCGTCCAAGTCCTCGGTAATCCCCAAGGCACCCGCGGTTGTCGTCTCGCGCGGTCCGAGCGGATTCGCGTCAGTTGATGCATTGATCAGGCGGACTGTGCCCTCCGCCCCTCCGATCAGCGTTACCGCACGGTTCATCATGTTCGCCTGCTCATCGCATTCGCCCCAGTACGGCGATCCACTCATCAAGCGCCAATCACGAACCTCGTGCAACTCCCGCTCCAGAGGTGTAATGTCTTCCGGAGGCGGCGGTTCATTCGGTGGATTACCGGCAAGCCAACGATGGATGCCAATCCCCCCAGACGGCGAGATGCCGTCCACTACTTCCAAAGCCGTATCTGCGTCGAGGGCCGCGCCGCATAAGTTCCGCATGCGCCATTGTGTCGGTCCGCCGGTCACCGGGTCGTCATAGGTCGGCGTGCCGTAGCTGACAAACAAGTGATGGGCTGTTGATCCAATAGCCGTCCACGTGTTTTCCCCCTGGCGCTGGAAGGACCAGTTGAGGCTCATGGGTTCATAGCGCGTGACATAATTGGGCAGCGTGGTGGTGATCATCGTCGCCGTGCGCTGAGCCGTGCCACACTGAGAAGTTACGCCTACCGTTGCCTCAATCCCATCGGGCCCCTGTACGCGCAGCGTCGGCGTTTCTACGCCGCTGCTCTTGATCTCTACACGCACCTCCATGCGCAGCCGTAATCCACGCGAATAACAAATCGCGTTGTCAGGGCTGTTGACATCCTCCCAGTCCGGCGGCAATAGCGGTTCCCCTGCTCCCCAGTTTCCGGGATCGTCGTTCTCGTACATCTGATGATCGTCGAGGAAAGTAATGCTCTTCAGCGCGAGCGTTATGCCGCACGTCGGTCCCTGTCCACCTGCCACAGTTGTGGACTGACACGTGTCCTTCGTGACCGGACCGATCTGTAAGTCCTCCGGCGGGCATTCGCGCTCGGCGCTGGCGGTGAAAGTGCAGGAATAGGTTCCAGCCGCAAGCGCGACCACACTTGCAACAGAGCCAGAACCGGTCAATGGCGGAAGGGGCGAGGGATAGCCCGGCGGTATGGTTAGAGTCCACGTGTACGTCGGCGCGACGGGCGCAATCGGCGTCTTGGCAGAGCAAAAGACGCGCATAACTCCACCGCTATCTTGTACGTCGCTCGCCGTAAAAGTGATCGTATCGCCCAGGCAGATAGTCTCGGGCTGAACGTCGATGCTGCCGCCGGAGAGTGCCCCGTTGTCCAGGCATCCTACACATTCCTCGGCGCAGCATTCGTCGTTATCGCAACAATACTGCGGATCGCAGCACGTGGTCTCTCCGCAGCAAGTTTGTTCCCCTGCGCAGCAGCCGTCGCCACAACACAACGGACCTCCGGGGCAACAGGTATCGTCGCAACATGGGCCTTCGCAACACTCATCGTTGCAGCAACTTTGATCCGTGGAGGGGCAGCACTCACCGGTGGCCTCGCAGCACGGTCCGTCGCAGCAGAGCCCGCCGCAACAGGTGTCTCCCGGCAGACAGCACACACCCGGGTCGCCGCAACAATGGAAATCAACCGGACAGCATTGTTCGTGGCAGCACTCCTGCCCGTCCTCGCAGCAGGTCACTCCGTCGGGGCAGCAATGTTGGTCTGCGTCGCAGCAGAAGCCGCCGCAACAGGTTGCGTCCGCGTCGCAGCACTCCTGCTCGCAGCAAAGCCCGTCCTCGCCGCAGCAGACCCCCAGTTCGGAATTGCAGCACTGCGGGGTCTCCGGCGGGCAGCAATCGTCGCCGCAGCACGTGTCGTCGGGCTCGCAACACGTCTGCCCGCACCACTGCCCTTCGCAACAGAGTCCATCGAGACAGTCCCAGCCGTTCGGGCAGCAATCGTCGCCGCAGCAGGTTTGGCCGTTCGGGCAGCAGTGGTTGTCGAAGTTCGGATCGTTGCAGCAGACTTCGTCGCTCGCGCAGCAGAAATGCGCATAATTAGCGGCCGGACAGCATTTTCCGGGGGTGCAACGGGGCGTGTACACACAGCTCCCCGTCGCCGGATTACAGGCGTCCGACGTACAATTGTTCCCGTCGTGGCAGACCCTGAGGGAATGTTGACAGTTTCCGGTCGTGGGGTTGCACGAATCGATGGTGCATTTCTCGCCGTCGTTGCAATTGCGGGAGTCATGCGCGCACCAAGCGACTCCACAGCTCACCTGGCAGTAATCGTTGGTGCAGGGGTTGCCGTCGTTACAGTTTGGCGGGCATTGCGGAAAATTGCAGCAAGCGCAGGCCTCTGAGACAGCGTCCGCATAGTCGTCGCCGGTGGGCGGACTGAGCGTCTCAACATCACCTCCCGCCGTTGCAGCGTAACAGGGATAGCAAGGCGGATCTGCGCGGGCCGATTCCAACTCCGGCATGCTCAGATCGAACTCGCCGGCTTCCCACAGCCCGGCGATCATCATGACGTTGCGGCGGGTGGCCGGAAACCA
>Ga0187893_10005269_pt1 | contig 23411 bp, 20 predicted proteins | sample MA1701074metaG_FD_139574 | JGI IMG/M metagenome (GOLD analysis project Ga0187893, IMG submission 139574) | White microbial mat communities from a basaltic lava cave in the Kipuka Kanohina Cave System on the Island of Hawaii, USA - MA170107-4 metaG ...
CGAGCGACGCCGAGACCGGCGGCGCGAAGCGTGGCTTCGTCGGGACCGCGGCCGGTGCAGCAATCGGCGAGCTTGCCGTCGATCACCACCGCCGGGACGGAACGGATACCGAGCGTCTTCGCGCGGGCCGCGACAGCAGCATCATGCATATCCAGCACGGTCACTTCGCAGGACGAGCAGGCAATCCGCCGCACGAGCGCGACCGTTTGATCGCAGGCGGCGCAGCCGGCACTGAAGGCCTCGATGGTTCGCTTGTTAGTCATCGCGTGTTCTCCTTTCGTTGGATGTCACAGCTTCGCCTGGGCGTTCTGACATGCGGGGCAAGAGGGCTCCGCATTGCGTCGGTGCGGCCAGACGTTCCACACCGACGCCACCAGCATCAGCACCACGCCGCCGTAGACGACGGCGGATTGTTCGGTGGTGAATTTCCCAATCATCACGAGTCCGGCCCCGAGCGCGCCGAGGAAGAACGGCTGGTGCCCGTGTCGGTCGCTGGCGCGGTAAGCGAGCCCGCCCAACGCGAGCGCGAGGCCGACAGCGACCACCGGCAGCAGGTACGCGCTGGAGGTCAGGAATCCGAGACCCAGCGACGAGGCGATTGCCGCATACGCCGGTGCGCATGCCGGACACGTGAGCTTCGGCAGCAGTGCGACGGTCACGCCAGGCAGGGTGAGCAGGCTGTTCGGTTTCATGACGGACTCCGTGAACCATCGAGGCTTTCGATGATCGGACACGGACCACGTCCGGCGCAGGCTGCGACCAGCGGGCGCAGCGCCTTCTGCATCGCTCGCAGACTGCGGATTTTCTCCTCGATGTCCTTCAGCTTGGCGATCGCCCGCTCACGCACCTCACGAGCCGGACTGGCGCCGGTCCGCAATGCTATCAGCTCCTTGATTTCATTCAGCGAAAAGCCCAAATCCTGCGCGCGTTTGATGAAACAGACCTGGCGCACGGCCTCTTCGGGATACAGCCGGTAATTGGCGTGGCTCCGCGGCGGCCGGCGCAGCAGTCCCCGGCGCTCGTAGTAGCGCAGCGTTTCGATGTGCACGGTGGCCGCTTCCGCGACCTGCCCGATCGTTAGTCCGTTCATCTGTTTCCCTCAAATGATCTCATAGCACCCGTACCTAGGTACGGGGTCAAGGCCCTTTCGAAAATGCGGCAGAAGGACGCATCCGCACGCAGACCAAAGAGCGGCGGGTTGGCTCATGGCTCCCGCAGGCCCTGACGAAGGTGGCGAACCTGTCCACGGAAGCCGCAGGTGGTGCAACAGGCGGGCGAATCCTTGCCCCATTCATGGTCGCCGTTGTGCGAGAGCGTGGCGTCGATGCCGTCCGGGCAAACGCGGACCCACTAAGGTGGCGGCAATGTCGATTGCATCGGTTCCGCCGCAATCGGGGCAGCGGAGGTTCCATTCGCTGGAGGCGGTCATGGATTCGCTCCTTCCTCCTGAGCGTCGGCGGCGGTGGCTGTGGGTGCTTCGCGTATTTCCGCGAGCGCAGCGCGGGCAATCTCGACGGCATCCCGCAAATAGCTACTTTCCGTGTCGGCGCTCGGTTCGAACTGATCCAGCTCAGGGTCGTACTCCCCCGCGTCGAGAAGCTCGGCCTTCAGGTGATCGTCGGCGATGGTTTCGCCCCAGAGGGGGATGGCGGCGATCCTGGTGAGGGCATCAAGGAGCCTCGGGGCGGCGTCGCACAGAAGCGGGTCGATGTTTTGGACGTGGCGGAGAAAGAAGCCGTCGAGTGCGAGGTCCTCGGTGACGATGTTGCCGTCTTCGTCTTCGATGTGGACGATGCGACAGCAAACGGCGTTGTCCCAGTCTGGGGCGGTCAGTTCGCGCTCGATGCGCTTGGCGGCGGCGATCGCCTCGTCGTGGTTCGCAGCGGTGATTTCGGCGGTACCGTAATGCGGCACGTGTTCGGCAAAGAGGATTGAGTAGGTCTTCATAGCTTTCTCCTTTGTTTGGGTTTCTCTTGACTACGCGTGACCCAGGGACAGGGCGGACAAGCGGGACGGTCACCGTAAGGGGAACGGGCAACACGGGAGCGAAGCGAAGGGAGCGGGCAGCCCGTTGACCGGCCCGCGCGCCCTGTCAGGTCATGGCTGCTAGGGTCGAGGGAAAGCCGTCGGAGGGAGAAAGCGGCGGCGTCGGGATGGGCGGCGGTGGCGGGGATCATGCGGCCTCCTTCAAGACGGCGGCTGCGTCGCTTTTGCCTTGCCGGTAGCGTTCAACGCCGGCCAGTCGGGTGCGGGCGACCGTGCAGTAGCGCTCCTCCAGCTCGATGCCGAGGTAGCGGCGTCCGGCCAGGGCGGCGGCTACGGCGGTGCTGCCGGCACCGGCAAACGGATCGAGCACAAGCCCGCCGGGCTTGGAGAAGGATCGAATAAGGGGGGTGAGGATCTCCACGGCCTTCTCCGTCGGGTGCGCTCGGTTCCCGGAATACGTCCACGGCTGAACATCGGGCAGCGGTCGGGACGGTATGGGCGGGTGGCCTTTGGCGAGGACGTAGGCTTGCTCATGGTGGGCCTTCAGGAAGCGCGTGCTTGAGGCGTAGCCCTTGTGCCAGACGATGTGGCCGACGGGCGCGAAGCCAGCGTCCCTCCAGGCCTCGAAGAATGCATCAACACGGTTCCAGCCGTAAAAGCAGATGCAGAGCGTGTCAGGACGCAGCACGCGGTAGAGATCGTTGAAGGCGCCGAGGATCGCATCAATCTGGCCGTCGTTTGCGATGGTGCGGCCATGGCGATCGCGGTACCGGACCCCGTAGGGCGGGTCGGTGACGACCAGGTCGATGCTCTCGGCGGGAAGCGTCGGCAGGATGCTGGTGCAGTCGCCGTGAAGGATCTGGTCCGGGATCATGGCGGGCTCCTGCGGTGCAGGGCGATGGCGGCACGGTAGAGCGCTATGGCGTCGGTCAGCATGACCTCGATGTCGAGGATGGTTCCGATGGCGGCGTTACGGTCGCCGCGCAGGAGATAGTCATTCGCCTCGGTCGTTCTGGCTGCGGCTTCGCAGACGAGCGCGTTGAGCGCCTCAAGACTCGCCGCGATGGCCTGAATGCGGCTGTCGTGGTTCATGGCGCCCTCTCCTGGACGCAGGCACGGAGCGCGTCGCGGTTTGGATTGCGGTCAGGTGTCTTCATCGGTTCTCTCCTTTGTTTCGGGTTTTCTTCGACTAGACCTGTGCCTTTGAGGACAGGGCGGAGAAGCAGGACGGTCACCGTAAGGGGAACGGTCAACACGGGAGCCCGGCAGCGCCGGGCGACTGGCGCGGGCAGACCGTTGACCGGCCTGCGCGCCCTGTCAGGTCACGCAAGAGTCGAAGAAACCCGCACAATGTGGAGGAAGGCCAGAGACGCAGTCGTACCGCGCCTGCCTCAAATCTGGTAGATGACAACGGGGCGAAGTGAAGAATGAAGTTCAAGGAAATGCTGTCGAGGCTCACCGGAATCAGCGTGCCGGTGTTTGGCGTGTCCTGGAATCCGCCTGAGGCGGATCGCGCGATCGCGAAACGCGTGATTGCCTTCCTGGAGGATCGGCGCGTGCTGTATGCGCCGTCGGAGATGGAGGTCCCGGAGCACTGCGTTCATTCGGTGATCGAGATTCGCGGAGTTCTCGCCGGTGAGATCGGAAAGCTCGGCGATGCGTCAGAACTGGCGGCCAGCTTGCGCGCCCTTCGCGCGGCATGTCGCAAGTTTCTCGACGTGGTGCAGAACGACGACGGGCGGATTGTGCGTCACGGATTTTCGCAGGGGCATTGGGCGAGCTGGGTCTTCAACGGCGCGCTGGGTGAGCTGCGGGGCGTATTCGGCGTTCACGTTGCCATCCTCGCGACAAAGTATGGCATCAACGTGGAGAAAGAGCTGGCGGCTATTCTGCCAGGAGAAGACGAAGGCGGCTCGGAAGCTCGCAGATAGGTTGGAGCGTCTCGCGCCATGCCGATGTGGCCATGCATCCTGTCGACACAGTGGAGTTCGTCCTTGCCGAGCGCGGCACGGCAGGTCTGCAGGCGGTAAGCAGCCTATCGGCGCTGGAAGCGCCCCTCTCGACGGCGATCGAGATTGCAGCGGTCCGCTGGGGACGCTGGCGGGAGACCGGAGAAGACATCGCACCCGCCCTCCCCGGTCACTCGGCGATTGCGGAATTGGGCACATTGCTGTCGGTGCAGAGGGGATCGGCGCTCTTCTCGCTTTTGGAAGCGCAGGCCGGTCCGGCCGCTTTCCCGGACATTGCAAACGGCGAGGTTTGTGATGTCCCGGTCGATCAGAAGGAATGGGAGCCTGGCCGGCCTTTCATTCTGTTTCAGGAACGGTTCAAGAGCGCACTGCGGCAGCGCGGTGTTCCGTCAGACCTGGCGCATGCGCTGCTTGGGGCATTCTCAGAGATGGCGAGCAACGCAGCCGAGCACGCCGCCGCACCGATACCAGCCGTCGCCTCATTCCAGGCGATGGCGGACCGGTGGTGTTTCAGCGTCACCGATGTCGGCTGCGGCGTCGTCGAGAGTCTGAGGCACAATCCTGCCTATGCTACTGTCGCGGATGCGAGGACGGCGCTACCGCTGGCTTTGCAACACGGCGTCAGTGGTACGGGGAAACCGGGCCGCGGTACCGGGTTCACGACGCTCTTCAAGGCGCTGATCGACAGGCGTTGCACGGTTCGCTTTCGGTCGGCCGGCGTGGCGGCGGCATGCACGGCCACCAGTCCGACGGCCGCGACGCTGGCGTTCCTGGTCCTGCCGCCGCGCATGGGGTTTCACGTCGCGGTAACTGGCGATTATCCGCAGAAGCCGGCCTGAGGCTGCCGCCCTGTTGACAGACAGAGCGCAAGTGGCTAGCTTCATCATCACCGATGAAGAAGAAGCAATCTCAAGGAGCCCATCTCGTCATCAAAGAGGTTTTGCCGCGCCCCGTGCTCGCCGGAAAGCTGGCCGGCGACGCCGATGCACCGAAACTGCAGGCGGCAGTCGCGAGCGCATCGGCGAGCGCCTCCCCGGTTGTCCTTGATCTGGTCGGGATTCAAGCGCTGTCATCCTCCTATTTCACCAGCGCGTTCCTTCCACTCTGGGCCGGCCCACGAGCACCCGAGGCGCTGCCCCCGCTCTTGGCGAATGTGTCCGAGCATGTGATCGATGATGTGCGCCTGGCGGTCGAGGCGAATAGCGCGACCGTATGGATTGTGAGGTGGGCGCACGGTGCAATGGACGAGCCGAAAGTCCTTGGGAAGCTGGATGAATTCGACCGTCAGGCGCTGGAGGTCGCGATCGCCGAGGGGCAGACGGACGCGAACGATCTTTTCGGGCGCAATCGCAGTATTGGCCTGACGGCGTGGAGCACGCGGCTTGGCACGCTGCACCAAAAGGGCCTGCTGCGAAGACGCAAGGACGGCCGGCGCATGACCTACGCGCCGCCGTGGAAGGATTGAGAACATGGGTGAAGATTTCATTCGACGGCGAAATGACCGGTTTCAGCGGCTGCGCGACGAGCGCTTCAGGAAGCTCGTTGAAGAGGATCTGTTTTCGAATGCCGATCCGCAGTGCGTAACCGACGTGCCGGGGACAGTGCTCCCCGAGTCGGACCTTGCTCCTGGGGAGCGTGTGTGGGGTCAGCCGGATCACGATCGCCATGCCATCACCTTCTTTCGCGGCGACACGCCAGTGGTGGAGGTCTCGGAACGCACGGTCGAATCGTTTCTGAGCGGCCGAGAGGGCGACGCGAGCACTCTAGTCGGCGTCGTGACCGCGGTCGATACCGCGAACGCGATCGCGACCATGCGGCTGTGTGATGTGAGCGCATCGCGATGACAGCGGCGGCGGAACTTCTGGCGGCCAGTCGCCTCGATGGTCGGACGCTGAGTATGGGCTGTCAGCGTTGTCCGCTCCTGAGACAATGCGGCGGATATACGCGCGCGGGAAGCGCGTGGTCGTGCATGGATCTGTGCGCGACGTGCGACCGCGCGACGTGCGACAAGGTCTGCCTCAAGAAAGCAGCGCGGTACGCAGAAGACCTGCTGGAGATCGGCGGCTTCGGCTTCCACGGCGTTCCGGCCTTGCTCCAATCGTCGGGCGGTGCCTTGCCGCACTACATTCCGATGATCCAGCACGGCTTCGAAGGGGTCGAGGATGTTTCTCTGCCATGGGCCGCCGTGCCGATGAGCCGGGTGATCCGGTTTCAACGCGGTGAATATACGCCCGTCGCGACAACAGCGGAGGGGTTGCGACGCCGCTTCGGGCTGAGCGCCAATACGCGTATCGTGCTGGTCGGCGTCGGAAAGGATCGCCCCATTGAAAGGTACTGGCGGTGGCGGCGCGTGCACGACACGCCCCGGTTCCTGGCGGCGCTGGGCTTCGCCTCTGTCATCGTGCCCAACTACTCCTTTTTTCTCGAAGATCCGCGCCCGCAACATTTCTTCAATCGGAAACGCTCGCTCATCTGCGCGGGAGAGTTCAGCCGCGCTGGGATTCCGTCGGTCCCCTGCCTTCAGGCGGTGGCACCGGTCGACTGGACGTACTGGCATGCGTTCCTCCAAACGCACGCCGAGGTTTCGGTAGTCGCGAAGGAATTTCAAACCGGGCTCGCGAAGCGGGAGCGTGGTCTTCCGGCGATTGAAAGCCTCGCGCACCTGCAAGATCAGACGCGTCGCAGACTGCACGTCGTTGCCGTCGGTGGCGGCAAATACGCCGCCGATCTCGCCGCTCGGTTCGACAGCTGGACGATCATCGACTCCATTCCGTTCATGAAAGCGACGCACAGGCGCATGGCTGGCACGGCTGGCCGGCGGGTCCGTTGGATTCCGACAATGGACGGCGACCTCGGCGAGATGCTGATGCACAACAGCCTTCGCTGGTCCGATTGCTTGGCAGCGCGCGCCCGTGCCGGTGTTCGAGAGAATCCGGCGCCGGAGCAAGTGGCTCGACAGGCCGCTCGCTCCTCTGGCGGTCCGGTTCAGTTGGAGTTGTTGTGAATTGGAATCGCCGTGAAGATGCGCGCGCGTCGATCGTTCCGCTGGAGAAAGGCTACGACGCGATCATCGCGCTGAAACACGATCACAGGGAAACAAGGTGCGGGGATGAAGATTGAATCAGTTACGATCCGGGGGTTCCGGTGTTTCGACGCGGACGGAGACACCATCGATCTCGACAACCTGACGTGCTTCTTGGGACCAAACGCGTCAGGCAAGACGGCAGCGATGATGGCCTTGGCACGCCTCTTCAGCGACGTGAAATCGCAGCGCGACGTTGTTCCCGCCGACTTCCACCTGGATATCGGTGAGCAGCTCTCATCCAAGGAAAGCCGGTCATTGCTCATAGAGTGTCGGCTGGCGTTCCCCGAGTTGGAGGATGGCGCAACACCGGGGGATGCCGTGCCCGAGACTTTCAATCAGATGATCGTCGATGATCCCGGCGGGACGCCATACTGCCGCATCCGACTCGAAGCAACATGGACGAACGACGGCACGTTGACGGGTGATATCGAACAACGGGTGTCTTGGATTCTTGCCGATTCCGAGGAGGAACAGATTGACGACAGCATGCGGCGGAAGATGCAGTCATCCGACCGCAGCAAGATCCGCGTCGTCTATATTCCCGCGGCGCGTGATCCCGATCAGCAGATTCGATCTACGACGGCCACCGCATTCGGACGATTGCTCAAAGCCTTGGAATGGGCGGGGGTTGACGAGACCATCAAGAACAAGCTCGGGGAATTGCAGTCCCAGCTCGGCGGCCTTTCGGGCGTTCAGACGATAAACGCCGCCGTGCAGAATACATGGCAGGGCTTCTATGACGGCCGCATCGCCAAGGAGGTTGCATTCCAAGCGTTGGAGGAAGATCCGGCAGCACTGATCGATCTTCTCGTACCGACGTTCCGCCCTGGCGACGACGGCCGCGCCCTGGTTGCTGGAGAGCTGAGCGATGGTCTTCGCTCGCTGTTTTCGCTCTCGCTGTCGCTAGGTCTGTTCCGCGTCGAGGAGGTGCTGCGCGGCGCAGCGGCGGCCTCGGGATTCAAGTCGGATATCGTCGATCAACTGCCGGTGCTGACGATTTTCGCGGTCGAGGAACCCGAGAACCATCTCTCGCCGCACTATCTCGGAAAGATTGTGTCGGAACTTAACACCGTTGGAGAGGAGAGCGCCGCTCAGGTGCTGATCTCCAGCCACTCACCCTGCATCGCCGGGCGCGTGGATCCCGATCGCGTGCGGTACTTTCTTGGTCACGAAAAGACCGCATCCACGCGGGTGAAGCCAATACCGCTCCCCGAGGACGAGAACGACGAATCATTCAAGTACGTCCGCGAGGCGGTAAGAGGCTATCCCGAACTCTATTTCTCGCGCCTCGTGATTCTCGGTGAGGGACCTTCGGAAGAGATAGTGCTCCGACGGCTGTTCGAAGCGAGTGGAACGCCGCTCGACATCAACTTCATCTCTGTGGCGCCGCTTGGGGGGCGTCATGTGAGCCATTTCTGGCGTTTGCTTCATGGCCTGCAGATCCCATTCCTGACGCTGCTCGATCTTGACCGCGAAAAGGAAGGTGGCGGTTGGGGACGCGTTCAATACGTGCGAGACGAGTTGGTGAACCGGTATGGTGCCGGTCACAAGAAGCTTCGATTCGACGAGGACGGCAAGACGCATAATCTCGGCGAGCCGGAATACGACAATCTCCGGAACGGCGATGCCAAGGACACGGAAGGCCTGAAATCATGGCTGCAGTTCTTTGCGAAGTATTTCGGCGTGTTCTTTTCAGCACCGCTGGATCTGGATTTGGCGATGCTGCAGAGCTTCCCGGCGGTCTACATGGCGCTTGCCCCGCCGAAGAAGGGTCCGCGATTGCCATCAGATGGCACCAAGTTGAAAGCCGCAGTTCGCGATCGAATGCGGCAGGTGCTCGCTGCCGATGCTTCGACCGCGGAAGCCGATCTCGGCGCTACATACAGTGACGCTCAGCAGCAGCTGTTTCCTTGGTACAAATACCTTTTCGTAGATGGCTCAAAGCCTGTGGCGCACATGCGCGCCCTGCTGAAGCTCGATGACGAAGCGCTGATGAAGGATGCGCCCAAAGTTCTTCAGCGGCTGATCGCGAGAGCGCGCGACATCCTGGCGCCGCCGGGGCAACCGTGATGCCTGTTGTGGCGCCAGATGCTTGGCTACCCGTCGATGTCGAATCCCTGGAGCCGACGGCTGACGAGGTGGTGCGCGAGACAGGAGGAAACCGATTAGTCGTCGCAGGTCCCGGTGCGGGGAAGACCGAATTACTGGCTCAGCGCGCGTGCTTTCTCCTTCAGACGGGGATCTGCCGCGCGCCGCGCCGCATCCTGGCGATATCGTTTAAGCGCGATGCCGCGAAGAACCTCGCTGAGCGCGTGGAAAGGCGTTGTGGCAATCTCGCCCGCCGCTTTGACTCGTTCACTCTTGATGCGTTCGCGAAGAGCCTCGTGGATCGCTTTCGTGGGGCGATCCCGGAGGAGTGGCGTCCGCGATCGGGCTATGAAGTCATGCCAAATCCGCCAGGCGTCGATGCTCTGAGGGATTGGATCGACAATGCCGGAGTTCCTGCGGGCGAGGCGCCGTTAGACGCGCGGCGATTCTCGGGGCCTGAAGTGCGTCGGACGTTCGATTCGCTCGCTCACGGCTTTCGGCTGCCCTACCTCGGCGCAAGCCCGACATTTGCGCACCTGGGCCAGGCGTGGTGGCGCGAACAGCTTGAACTCGAACCGGGCAATCCGAGTCTGTCGTTTCCGATGCTCAACCGGCTTGCCGCGTATCTGCTACGTCAGAATCCAAAAGTGCGGCGAGCCCTCCGGTCGACTTACGCGTTCGTGTTTCTCGATGAATTCCAAGATACAACCGCCGCGCAATACGATCTGATCCGCGCGGCGTTTTCTGCGGCGGACAGCCGTCTGACGGCCGTGGGCGACAGCAAACAGCGCATTATGGTCTGGGCTGGCGCCCTGGCGGACATCTTTCCAAAGTATGAGACACATTTCTCCGCGGAACGTCGATATCTTGTGAGAAACTACCGGTCGGCGCCGGAGCTCGTTCGGATGCAGCACGTCATCGCACAGGCCTTGGAGGCCGGCACCCCGCTCGCGAGCGCGGCAGGGGGTGCCGAGGCCGGAAGCTGCGTTCTGATGGAGTTTCGCAACCCGGAGGAAGAAGCTGAGGTCCTCGCCACCATCATCGAAGACGGGATACGGAATGGGAATCTGCGTCCGCGCGACTTCTGCATCCTCGTGCGTCAGCGAAGCGGCGAGATGATACCGGTCTTGAAGGCGGCACTTGAATCAAGAGGCATTCGGCTTCGCGACGAATCCCAGCTTCAGGACCTCTTGGTGGAGCCGGCGGTGAAGTTCATTCTGGGTGCCCTCCGGCTAGGCACCCGCATCCGTGACGCGGAAGCCTGGGAGCTTCTGAGTGAGGAAGTGTCTGCAATCCTCGGCCTGTATGACGAAGAGGACGCGGTTGCCGTTGAACGAAAGTGCCGCGCGCTGATCAAGCATGTCAGAGATTGTGTCGCCAAGGGTGGCGCCGTTTCCACTCTTCCCGGCGAGTTGCTGGAAATCGTCGGGGCCTCAGCCGTCAAGGCAGCTTACCGCCAGTACGCAATGGGGTCGTACCTCGACGAGGTGGTTGCAAGGCTCGGTGAAACCTTGTCATCGACAACGGCGACGGCGGAAGCGCTCCGTGACGCAGTCGATGATCTGATCGGACTCGATGTCGTTCCCGCGATGACCATTCACAAGAGCAAAGGTCTTGAGTTTCATACAGTCGTGTTCCTCGGGCTGGAAGATTCCCAGTGGTGGGCCTTTGCGAATCAGGCCGAGGAAGAGAAGCGGGGCTTTTTCGTGGCGTTTTCGCGCGCGTCGAACCGCGTTTACTTCACGTTCTGCGATGTCCGCGACGAGAGATGGGGACGGCGCGCCCAGCAGAAATCCCGAATCAACGACCTCTACGGCATTCTTCAGACGGCTGGCGTGCTGACCGAAGATCGGCGCTCGCAGAGCTGACGGCTCGCTTGCTTCATTGCGCACCGCCGCGTTGTTCTACGCTCTTGTCACGAACTGTTCTGCAAGAGCGGAGAGAGTGATGTTCTCTGCGATGGCGTCGTGGGGGATCAGGACGTAGTGCCAGAGCTTGCCCTTGTTGGCGGCTGCGAATTCTGAGGCGCGTTCGCACCAGCGGACGGCGGCGGCCTTCTTTGCCTGAACGTCCTCGGCCTGCAACTCGTTGCGGGCCTTGGGTTCCAGCATGTAGATCGCGTCGGTCGCTTCCGCGACGAAGTCGGGCTGGTATTCCAGGTGGTCGGCGCCGCTGCGGTAGAAGTCGGCGGCGAGGTATGGCGCCGCAGTACGCGACGAGGAGTCAAATGGTGATGCCTTGTCGAGCCTGTAGTCCGGATAACGCTGGGAGTTGACAGAACGCCCAATCTCGGACGTTGACATGACATGGCCCGGACCTCGCCCCGGGACTCGCCGCCACGCCCCCAGCTGGCGCGGCTTGACCCTCGCACAGGACCGCAGAATGCTTGAGGGGTCGATCGCCTGTCAAGTAGAAATGTGGGCTCGACTCCACAGGATGTGCGAGTCAGGTAGCGCGCCGTGCGTAGTTATACGCAGGTTCCTTGCTCGAGGCTGGAGGCGTGGCCCGCGGCGAGCGCTGCTCGCTATGGCATCGAAGGATGCTGGGGTGTGTCCGTGGCCGCCAGCAACCGCTCGCGTCGAACCCACTCCGCGACCGCCTGGCCGACGACCCGGTGGCCGAGCGCCGTGAAGTGGTCCTGATCCATCAGGACATCGTCCGGCTCGTGCCGGCGCAGGACGGGAATGGTGTCGAGGACGGGGACGTCGTTTCTCGCGCCGAAGGTCCGCAGGCGCGCCTGGGGGGCGTCGAGCTGCGCATCCTCCAGTTGGAAGCGGAACGGGAAGAGGACGAGGCCGATGCGGGCGCCGTGCTCGCGCGCGAGCGCGGCAAGGGCCAGCAGGTCGTCCTCGACGAGCTGCATCGCGCGCTGCACCTCGGGGGCGTCGGCACGCCGCACGAGTTCCTGCACGGCGCCGATCTCGCGGCTGGCGGGATCGAGCGCGGTCACATAGGCCTCCTTCACGAGCGCGAACGCCGCGCTGTGCGTGGCGAGCCACGTGACGGCGCGCGTGGCCGCGAGGCTGCGCTCGGCGCCGATCTCGACCAGCCCGCGCTTGAGCTCGTTGACGTCGTTGAGAACGAACCCGACCAGCACCAGCTCGGCGCACAGCGCCCGCCCGTGCTCGCGGTAGAAGGCGAGCTCCTGCCGGGTCGACCAGCCCGGGATGCCGGCATTGATGACGCGCACGGCGCGCCCGCTGCCGGTGAGGAGGCGTTCGACCTCGCGCGCGAACGTCGTCTCGGCGGCCTGGCCGTGGCCGTAGGTCACGGAGTCGCCGAGGAAGAGAACGCGCTGCTCGCTCGGATCGCACGGGCCGATCTCGCGGTCGCGGAGCCCGAGCGCATTGACCTGCACCGGATGGTTCCCGACGCGCGTGCGCGAGTTCTCGCCCGGCTCGAGGAGCCAGAACTCCCCCTTCCCCGTCCACGAGAACACGGGGACGACGGGCCGCTCCGGGCGCCGGCCCGCGAGGCGCAGCCCGCCCTCGGCGACGGCGCCGAAGACGAGCAGGCCGCCGATCAGCACGACGAGATTCGTGAGCGCCTTCCGCATGCGGAACGCGGCTTCGGCCGCCACGCGCCCCCGGGAGTCTCGCGCGGCGGTCCGCCGGCCACGATAGTTGGCGCACACTCGATACGGCGTCAACGCCGAGGGGATGACGGCGCGCATCGCGCCGGCGGGCGGCCACCGCCGCTTCCCGAGGCCGATCGCTGGCCTGTGGCGCCCGCAACTGGTATCGTCGTGTTCCAGACACACGACCGCGATACGGCGCCGAGGCCCCGGACGGGGCCTCTTTTGTATCCGTCCTCGTTTTGCCCATGCACGAGACCGCGACCCATCGCCGAGCCGACATCCGCAACGTCGCCATCATCGCCCACGTCGATCACGGCAAGACCACCCTGATCGACGCCATGCTGCACCAGAGCGGCATCTTCCGCGCCAACCAGCAGGTCGCCGAGCGCGTGATGGACTCCTTCGAGCTCGAGCGCGAGCGCGGCATCACCATTCTCGCCAAGAACACGGCGGTGACGTACGGGGGCGTCAAGATCAACATCGTCGACACACCGGGACACGCCGACTTCGGCGGTGAGGTGGAGCGCACGCTCGCGATGGTCGACAGCGTCATGCTTCTCGTCGACGCATCGGAGGGGCCGCTGCCACAGACCCGCTTCGTGCTGCAGAAGGCGCTCGCCGCGGGTCTGCCCCCGATCGTGTGCATCAACAAGATCGACCGCGCCGACGCGCGTCCGGCGGCCGTCCTCGACGAGATCTACGACCTCTTCATCGACCTCGACGCAAGCGAGGCACAGCTCGACTTCCCGATCGTGTACACCAACGCGCGGGCGGGCACGGCCACGCGCGCGCTCGCGGACCCCGCCGACGCCCTGCGGCCGCTCTTCGACCTCATCGTGCAGGCGCTGCCGGGCCCGATCGCCGACCCCGAGGCGCCGACGCAGTTCCAGTGCAACAACCTCGACTACAGCGACTACGTCGGCCGCCTCGCCATCGGACGGCTGAAGCACGGGACGCTGCGCAGCGGCGAGCTCTACGTGCTCTGTCACGATGGGGCGCAACACCCCGTCAAGGTGACGCAGCTCTCCGTGTGGCGCGGGCTCTCGCGCATCGACGTCGATGTCGCCACGGCCGGCGACATCGTCGCCGTGGCCGGCATCGAGGAGATCGGCATCGGGGACACGATCGCCGACCGGGAGCGGCCACGGGCGCTGCCGGCCATTCGGGTCGACGAGCCGACGATCGCGATGATCTTCAGCACGAACACCGCTCCGTGGGCGGGGCGCGAGGGCGAGTACGTCACCTCGCGCAAGCTGCGCGAGCGGCTCATGCACGAGCAGCGGCGCAACGTCAGCATGCGCATCGAGGAGACCGACTCGCCCGAGGCGGTGCGCGTCACGGGGCGGGGCGAGCTCCAGCTCGCGATTCTCATCGAGACGATGCGGCGCGAGGGCTACGAGCTGCAGGTGTCGAAGCCGATGGTGGTCGTGCGTGAGATCGACGGCGCAGAGCACGAGCCCGTCGAGCTGCTGCTGATCGACGTTCCGGAGGAGCACATCGGCGTCGTGTCGCAGCTCCTGGCGGTGCGCCGCGGCCGCATGACGAAGATGACCCACGCCGGGTCGAGCCGCGTGCGGCTGGAGTTCGCCGTGCCCTCGCGCGGTCTGATCGGCTTCCGGTCACGCTTCCTGACGGAGACCCGGGGCACGGGCATCATGAACGCCCTCTTCAACGGCTGGGCCCCGTGGCACGGGCCGATCCAGGCACGCATCAACGGTGCCATGATCGCCGACCGCGAGGGTGCCGCCACGCCCTATGCGGTGTTTCACCTGCAGGAGCGTGGCATTCTCTTCATCCCGCCCGGGACGCGCGTCTACGAGGGCATGGTCGTGGGCGAGTACGCGCGCGACGCCGACCTCGACGTCAACGTCTGCCGCGAGAAGAAGCTCACGAACATCCGGGCGGCGGGACGGGACGAGAACGTCATCATCACGCCGCATCGCGAGGTCGGCCTGGAAGCGGGCCTCGAGTGGATCCGCGACGACGAGCTGGTCGAGGTGACGCCGCAGTCGATCCGGCTTCGCAAGCGCGTGCTGCCGCAGAACCTGCGACCGAAGCGACGCCGGGACGACGCATAGCGCCATCGCCGCGGGGATCGGCTGGCGCTGGCGGCCGTGGCCCGTCGGCATTCCTGTTCGTACGTGACGAGGACGCGCTGTACGAGCTCGCCCGTCGAACGGCGCGTGCATTCGAGAGCTTCAAGCCCATCTGCCACGGGTATCTCGCCGAGGTTGCTCGCGCTGGATCGTGAACGCACCCTCGGCAAGCTCGACGAGCTCGAAGGCTACCTGAAAGAGCTGCGTTCGATCGCCCCGCGTGCTCCCGAGGACTACCGCGGTATCGAGAAGCGTCGCGCGTGCGAGCGCCTGTTGCAGATCGCGGTGGAGTGCGCGATCGACGTGTGCAATCTGTAACATCCTCGTGCACCAGTACGGCCGCGTCGACGACGCGATCATCGTCCACACCATGTCGACGAAGCTGGACGACTTCGACGAGTTCAGGCGTCAGGTGTTGGACGCTCTGGAGAGAGCTAGGGTCTGTCACCGGGCGGTCTCTCCGTCGGCCCGCCCCCGGCACTGTGCTGAGCCTGTTGTAACCGCCCGTGCCACGTGGCATCGAAACCAGGCATGGACCCGACCGCGGAGATCCGTCCCGCCACCATTGCGGACCGCGACGCGGTGGCCGACCTCCTGGTTGCCCAGCTCCGCGGCCACGCGATCGCCACGCCGGCGGCCGACCTGGCGCGGACGGTGGCGGCGCTGCTCGCTCGCCCGCAGCGGGCGCGCTTCCTCCTCGCCGTCGCCGGCGCGCGCGCCGTCGGCCTGGCGGTCGTGTCCTTCGGCTGGCCGGTCGAGCACGGGGGGCGAGGGGCGTGGCTCGAGGAGCTCTACGTCGTGCCCGAGGCGCGCGGGCAAGGGACGGGCACGCGTCTTCTCGACGCGGCGCTCGACGCCGCCCGCACCCACGGCGCCGTCGCCGTCGACCTCGAGATCGAGCGCGGCCACGAGCGCGCCGCCTCCCTCTACCGCCGCCACGGCTTCACGCCGCTCGAGCGCACGCGCTGGGTGAAGCGGCTGACGTCGGCTGGGGGTACGTCGCCGTCGCCGCCCGCGGTCGTCGCCGGCGGCTGCTTCTGCGGCGCCGTGCGCTACGAGATCCGCGGGCACCTGCGCGAAGCATCGCATTGTCACTGCCCGAGCTGCCGGCGCGCGGCCGGGGCGCCGGTCGTGACCTGGGCCACGTACCCCCGCGACGCGCTACGCTTCACGCGCGGCACGGCGAAGGAGCTCCGTTCGTCGCCGCCCGTGACGCGAACCTTTTGCGCCGCATGCGGCACGCCGCTCACGTACGTGACCCGCGACGAGCCCGAGTGGATCGACGTCACGGTGGGCAGCATGGACGACCCCGACGCCGTCCCGCCCGTCGATCACATCTGGACGACGAGCCAGCTCGGATGGCTCGCCATCGACGACGACTTGCCGCGCCTGCCGCGGGGCCATCGGGCTTAGGACGTGGGCGTCGAGGGTCCGCCGCGGCGGCTGAGCTTCTCGCGCTGCTGGGCGCGCGCCTTGCGACTCTCCGGCGCGAGCCACACCGCCATCGTCTGCAGCGCCTCGTCCTCGGTCTCGGCCGTGATGCGCGCGACGGCCTCCGCGACCAGCGCCGCCTTGGCATGCGCGTATGCCTCGCGCGGACAGGCAGCCAGGCGCGCGGCGCGCGCGAAGACGGTCTCGGCGAAGGTCGTCGCCGGGCAGATCTCGTCGAGCACGCCCAGGCGCAGGGCGTGACTCGCCGGGTACAGGGCGGCGCCGAGGATCAGGTCGCTCGCGCTGGCGTGCGACAGGCGCAGGCGGACGATCTCGAACGCGGCGCGCGGGAACGCGGCGCCCACGGCGAGCTCGTTGAGCCCGATGCGATGCTCGCCCTCGACGCCGAGACGAAAGTCGCACGCGAGGGCGAGGACGAGGCCGCCGGCGATCGCGTGGCCGTTGACCATCGCCACCGTCGGCTTCGGCAGCGCGAGCAGCCTGACGTGCGCGTCGCGATAGCGCCGGTACAGCGCCGCGGCAGCGGCGGCGTCACGACGCGGCGCCGCGAAGTCGAAGCCGCCACAGAAGAAGGTGCCGGCGCTGCCGAGCACCACGACGCGGACCGCGTCGTCCCTGCCGGCGCGATCGAGCGCGTCGTCCAGGTCGGCGAGCAGGCGCTCGTCGATCGCGTTGGCGGGTGGCTTGTCGAGGGTGAGCAGGCAGATGCCGCCCGGGCGGCTCTCTCGGCGCACGGTGCCCATGCGGTCGCCGATATCACGGGGCGTCCTCGGCGGACAGCGCGCGTTCCGCGTTCCTGAGCTGATATCTGGCGGCGAAAAAGAAAGAGGGCCGCCGCCCATTCGGCGCGGCGGTCTCCGGCGCGCGCCTCCGACTACCAAGTAACTCGTTGCGTAACAGGGCCTTATGCGGCTGAGCGGAGGGTGACCTCGTGGCCGAGCTGCTGGAGTTGACGGGTGAGACCGGCGATGAGGCGAGTGCGGTCGCGACGGGAGGATGATCGGGACCATGATCGCGATAGTCGTGGTCGTTGCGGAGCATGTAGTAGGCGGCGGTGAGAAGCGTTCGGGATAGGCATCTCCGTACTCGGGTACGGGACACCGCGTGCTTCGAACAACGATCGCTAACGTTAGGGTACCGGTGGCGGCTGTGAACCGAATTTCTCTTGACCGTCCGCTTGCGGGCGCTGTATATGCCTTCTGACTTGTACGCTTTCGAGCACGCCGCAGGAGAAGACGTCTGAGAAGACTGCTACCGGCCAGCTTAGGTATAGGACCCGAGCCTGTCCGAGCGGGGAAGGATCGCGCCATGAGAACGATGCGAGCGTCGGGGCGTTTGCGTGGATTCGTCTTGTTGGCTGGCGCGTGGTTCGTGAGCAACGGCATTGGGCGTGCGGCTCCCGTGCCCGGCGCGGACGTCACCTACACCGTCGATGCGGATTTCGACCAGGGTACGCTTCTGAGCGTGAACCACGATGCACCGAATAGCGACCAACTGCAGCTTAGCAAACCCGCAGAGCCGTTTCCGTTCGTCAACATCGCAGCCTCGGGACGCGGGACGATCGAGCGGCTCGACGCGAACACGGGAGCCATTCTCGGCGAGTACCTGACGGCCCCCGACGGTCGGGGGCGGAACCCATCGCGAACGACGGTCGACCAGCTCGGGAGCGTCTGGGTCGCCAACCGGAACGAAGGCGACGTATCCGGAGGGGAGCCGAAAGGATCGATTGCGCGAATCGGTCTTGTGATCGGCGGGACGCGCTCCGACGCCGACGGGTCAGTGAATCCGTCGGGCGGGTACCTGAAACCTCCATTCGACTACAGCACATGCGTGGACAGGGACGGTGACGGTTTACTGAGGACGTCGGGTGGCCTCGGCGACGTGCTGCCCTGGCCCAACACCGGAGGGGCCGACACCCACGGCGGTGTCTCGACCGCCGAGGACGAATGCATCATAAACTACGTGCGGGTGAACGGGACAGGCACCCGCACGGTGGCCGTCGACGCGAACAACGACGTGTGGGTTGGGGGGGTCGGTGACCTCGATCACGAGAAGATCGATGCCGTCACCGGCCTGGCGGTTCCGGAGACGCAGTTCAACTTGGGGTGCGGCGGCTACGGCGGACTTCTCGATGGAAACGGTGTCTTGTGGTCGGCTCGCGGCGGTTCAGGGCTCCTCCGCTATGACACGAACACCGAGTCCGGTGTCTGCCTCGACGGTACGTTCGGGGACTACGGACTGGGTATCGATCCGCAGACCGGTCACATCTGGCATACCCATGTGGGGCCGGTTGGCACTGGGGCCATATGGAATTCGGTTTGCGAGATTGCTCCCGACGGCACGCTCATGGCTTGTTACGCGCACGGCAACGACAGTGCCCAGGGCGTTGCTGTTGATGGCAACGGCAACGTCTGGGTTGCGCACTCGCTCTCGTCTACCACCGTCGGTCACCTTCGGACCGACGGCACTTTCGTCGGAATCGTTGATCTCCCTGGCGGCTGCACGGATTTGCCGGGCGGCTGTGGCCCGACTGGTGTCGCGGTGGACGCGAATGGCAAGATCTGGGTGGCCAACCTCGGGAGCAGTACCGCCATGCGTATCGATCCGGACGCAGGGCCCATCGGCGGCGGCTTCCCCGTCGGCGAGGTCGACCTGACGGTCGATCTGGGTGCCGGAGCCAGTCCCTACAACTACAGCGACATGACGGGGTTTGTGGCCATCGGCAGCACCTCGCCGCAGGGGACTTGGACGGTGACGCAGGATAGCGGCGCCATCGGGCGCCGGTGGGACACGGCGGTGTGGAACACCGAGCCGGAGGCGAGCGAGCCTCTCGGCACCGTCATCCTTGTCGAAGGTCGTGCCGCCGACAGCGAGAGCGCCCTGGCAAGCGAGAGCTACTTTGAGCTCTCGAGCGGGGTTGGTTTCGCACTCACCGGCCGATACCTGGACGTGCGCGTGACGCTCAAGGCGAGCGCCTCGGGCGTGAGCCCGGTGCTCTCAGACATTCGCCTCGCGACGAGCTGCGGCAACGGCGTCCCTGATCCGGACGAGCTGTGCGACGATGGCGACGCCGACGACTGCAACGCCTGTCACAACGACTGCACACCGAACGCGAACGCTTGCGGCGACGGCCACCTGTGCCCTCCCGAACAATGCGACGACGCCAATCTGGCTTCGGGCGACTGCTGCTCGGCGACGTGCGGATTCGAAGCGAGTGAGAGTCCCTGCGAGGCCGACGGGAACCTCTGTACGACCGATACCTGCGACGGAAACGGACGCTGTACCTTCGCGAGCCTCGTCACCTGTCAGGCGGCGGACCCGCCGTGCGAATCGGGCGAGACCTGTGAAGCGGCCGCCGGCTGCGTCGCCCTACCCGACGCGTCGCCCGGCACGGGCTGCCAGATCGATCAGGATCCCTGCACCGTCGACCAGTGCGATGGGAGCGGGGAGTGCGTACCTTTGCCCGAGCTGGCCCTCGATCTTCCGTGTGAAGCGGATGACGACGCGTGCACCGTGGACGCATGCGACGGTGCCGGGATCTGTGTCTTCCAGCGCGTCGATCCGGAACGCTGCGTCGACCACTACCTCTGTTACGGTGTCAAGCCGACCACCGCGTTCGACTCGATCGGGGTGAGCCTCGCCGACCAGTTCGAGATGGGGACCGCGGACGTCAAGCGGCCAGTGGCTCTGTGCCCGCCGGCCAGCAAGAACCTCGGGCCGGTCATCGACACCACGACCCACGAGGAGGCTTACAAGATCAAGGTGGCGCCGAAGCACGTGCGCCAGACCGGAATCGAGATGAGCGATCAGTTCGGCACGCTGACCGTCGACACGCTTGTTTCCGATCGACTACTCGTGCCGACGAACAAAGGGCTAGGGTGGCTGCCCGGCCCGCCCACACCCGGTGCGGCCGATCATTACAAGTGCTACCGCGTCAAGATCCCGAAGGTTGCGCCGAAGTTTCCGAAAGGCGTGCAGGTGAACGTGGCGGACCAGTTCCAGACGCGACTCTACGATGTGAAGAAGCCGTCGCGGCTGTGCAACCCGGTGGACAAGGACGGCGGTGGCATTCTCAAGCCTGCGGCGCACCTCATGTGTTATAAGGTGAAGCTCGCTAAGGGAGAGCTCAAACATACACCCGTGGTGGGCCTGATACACACCAGCAACCAGTTCGGTCCGGGTCAAGTCGACACCAAGAAAGGGCAGAATCTCTCCGAGCTGTGCGTGCCGGCGCTAAAGAGCCCGTAAGGCGCGTCGGTGGCCGGTGACAAGCGAACAGTTGCGCGGCCGCCACGATCGCGCCAGGCGAGGTTCCGGTCCTCACTATCCTCACACGGTCACGACGGCCGGTGGTCGTCGGCTTCGTAAGGCCGGCGCGGCGTACGGTTTTTCGAGAGGTGATCTTGGAGGATCACCATCGATCTGGGGCGCCGCACGGATCACAGCCGGGACCTCCTCGCAGCGGCTACTGTAAGCTACCAAGTAACTCGTTGCATACAGGGCCTCATGCGGCTGGGCGGAGGGTGACCTCGTAGCCGAGCTGCTGAAGGCGACGGGTGAGACCGACGACGAGGCGACTGCGGTCGCGACGGGGGAGGTGATTGGGACCGAGATCGCGATAGTCGTGGTGGTTGCGGAGCATGTCGTAGGCGGCGGTGAGCAGTGAGGAGGCGACGGCGACGATGGCTTTCAGAACCGGGCTCGTCGCACCATCTATTGCCCGACCTCAGTGACCGACCGCTTTCTCAATGCCAGTTTCCCTGGGTCGCGCGTCCACCTGCGGTCGGTGGGGACTCACGAATCGAAGGGATCGAGGCCCAGGAACGTCCCGAGGGGACTCAGCCCGGCATCACCGCGGCCCTTCTCGCCGACGGGCGGGATCTCCAGGAGATCGTCGCAGGCCTGCATCCCACTGACACAGTCGAGAAGGGAATGGTCCCCCAGATGCCCGTCGGGCACGAAGAGCTGCGGGTGATCGAACGGCTTACGCTCCTGGCGCACCCGCTCGTCGGTCAGGGCGAGCATGAACTCGATCAGCGGCTGCTCCTCGGGCTCGGTGAAGAAGATGCGCGCCAGGTCCGGGTCGACGTTCCGGACGTTCTCGTTGCTGAAGTCGCCGAGCCGCTCGTAGAAGAGGACGACCTGGGCGAGCGTCGCCTGTCCGCCGTTGTGGAAGTAGGGGCCGGTGAGCTCCACGTTTCGCAGTCCCGGCACCTTGAACGCGCCGTCGACGGCGACCCGATCGCCCTCGGGGCACGCCGGTGAGCCGCCGCTCGGGTCCGGAGCGCTGGTGTAGTCCACGTGCAGCAGCGGCGCCCGTCCCTTGTCGCCGTCGAACGACTCGGCCGTCCGGCGCCCGCTGCCGCTGACGATGACCACGAGCGCGTTGCCCCGCGCCCACCCCCCGCGGTTCACGACCTCCTGGATCACGGGCGCGATGTCGGGCGTGCGCTGCTGCGGACCCGACTCTCCAACTGCCGTCCACGGCGGTATGGCAGGCCACGCGACCGCGGCGCTCGTGCGCGCCCGGGACGAGACGTTCCCGGTCGCGGTCGTGAAGCCGGCAGCGTTGTCCGCGGCCTCCGCCTGGATCACGAGCGCCGTGAGCCCGCTCTGCTTCTCGTCGGCAGTGAACTGCACGTAGGCGCGGACGATGCTCGCCCCGGGCGGGATGTCCACGCCGGCGAAGCGGATGCCCACCGTCTGTGCGCTCGCCTCCTCACTCAGCTCGAGGTCGCTGCTGCCCACGTCGACGCGTTGCGAGGCGCTCTCTTCGGCGTCGTCGGCGCTGGCCGCCACCCGCACGTCCACGCGCCCCGCCCCGCCGCACGCCGGCAGCTCGGTGGTGGAAGCTGCGTCGAGCAGCCCGCGGCGCACGAACGAGAGGGGAAGCCCCCACGCCATGCCGCCGCGGCCCATGTCCTCGGCGGTCGGCCGGACGCCGATGTTCGCGAACCCGACGTCGAAGAACGCGGTCTTGGGGCTGACGACCAGGTCGAACGTCACCTGCGAGGTTTCCTGCACGCCGATGGGCGCCGCTCCGCCCTGCGCTGCGCCGTTGATGCTGCTGTAGGCGGCCGACGTGAACTCGGCGCCGCGGTGGCAGCTCACACAGTTCCCCTCGGCGCTGCCGTCGAAGATCGGATCGTCGGAGAGGCCCGGGCCGCGGTTAATGAAGATGAGGAGCCCTTCCAGCTGCTCTTGCGTGAGCCCGAGGTCGTCGCCCTCCATGAACGCGTCGAACGGCGTCGCGTCCGAGACGAGCGTGCTCTCGTACATCTGGATCGCGAGGCCGAAGAAGAGGCTGAAGTTGTGCTCCATCTGACTGTAGCCGTCGACCATCTCGTCGGCGTCCCAGTACTTCTTTTCGAACGCTTTCTTGATCAGCTCGGCGTAAGTGACCGACAGGCCCGTCTTGCCCGACACGCGCCCGCCGCTGAGCTTCGCGCGCGAGAGCTTGCCGAGGACGCTGTCCTTCGGGTGCACGAGCTGGCGATCGAGGGGCCGCAGACTCAGCAGCTTGCGGCCGAGGTCACGAAAGGGACGATCCAGGAACGCCATCTCGATGTCGCTCCGCGCCGGCGCCACGGCCTGCGAGGCGAGGCTCGCGTTGCCGATCCGGATCGCCGTCGGGACGAGCTTGCCGTCCTCTTCCACGAGGATCCGCGCGCCGCCGTCGAGCGGTCCACCGGAGCTCACCCCGTTGAAGATGTTGTGGGCGCTGCCGTCCCAGAAGTTTACGAAGTTGTACGCGGCGTTGATCACCGACGGGGTGTTGCGCGGCTCGACGCGCCTGGTGTTGACGCCCCCGACGTTGAACGTCGCATCGGCGGCGGCGGTGCCGACCTCGGCCGATTGACCGCGCACGACGTGCCGGAAGTCGGCGCGGAAGACCCCCTGCGAGGAGCACACGTCGTCCGCGTCGTGGAGCACGGGCGAGGTCCGATCGAACGGGTCCTCGAGCTGATGGAACGGGAAGTCGGCCGCGGTGAGCTCGGCCTGTAGTCCGGATAACGCTGGGAGTTGACAGAACGCCCAATCTCGGACGTTGACATGACATGGCCCGGACCTCGCCCCGGGACTCGCCGCCACGCCCCCAGCTGGCGCGGGGCGTATTACGGAGGGATCGGGGCGTCAAGGAGCGACGCGTCACGCTC
>Ga0187893_10005270_pt1 | contig 23409 bp, 18 predicted proteins | sample MA1701074metaG_FD_139574 | JGI IMG/M metagenome (GOLD analysis project Ga0187893, IMG submission 139574) | White microbial mat communities from a basaltic lava cave in the Kipuka Kanohina Cave System on the Island of Hawaii, USA - MA170107-4 metaG ...
AGACGCTTCAGCGCATCCTCAGCCGAGCCTGCGTGCATCGTGGACATGGATGTTATGCCTGACGCCATTGCCTGGAACATGACTGCAGCTTCCTGGCCTCGCACTTCCCCGACTATGAGGTAGTTCGGGTTCTGTCGGAAAGCCTCTTTCAAGAGGTCGAACATGTTTACTTCGCCAATTTTCGTCCCCGCAAAGCCCAGCCTTGCAACGGCGGGCACCCAGTTCTCGTGCTCAATGCGGAGTTCGCGGGTGTCCTCTATGCTGACGACTTTCGACTCCTCAGGCATGAAGAATGCCAGGGTGTTCAGGAAAGAGGTCTTTCCTGTGGCTGTGGCGCCTACAATTATCACGTTGGCGCCATGTTCGACAGTAAACCAGAAGTATGAAAGCATGTCTATGTCGGTTGTGCCCAACCTGACGGCGTCTGTCGGCGTGAACGGGCGCTCCTTGAACTTGCGGATGGAGAAAGTCGGGCCGTGCGTAGTTACGTCGCCTGCTAAACTCGCTTGCACTCTTGTGCCGTCGGGCAGCGTTCCGTCGAGCAGGGGCTCTGCGTAGCTCACGTACCTGCCGCAGCGCTCCGCGAGCTTGACCACGAAATCCCTGAGCTTGGTTTCGTCCTGGTTGAATACTACGTTGCTCTTTATCTGGCCGAACTTCTGGTGGACCACGTAAAGGGGTATGTGGAAGCCGTCGCAGGAAATGTCTTCTATGTAAGGGTCGCGAAGGAGCGGCTCAAGCTCGTTCATGCCCACGAAGTCCCTGTAGACGAAGTACATTATCCTAAGATACTGGTCATCGCTTATGCGGATAGCATAGTCGTTCAGGAGCTTGGCTATCTTTTCTTCCAGCAGGTTCATGAGCACGGCTTCGTTCTTGATGCTGCTGAGCGGGATATCAATGAGCTGTATCAGGCCTTCCTTCAGGCGCTGGAATATCCTCTTTTCCTCCTCGGTAAGCTGAGGCTCTACCACCCTGTAAAGCAGGGTGCCGTCCTTCTTGTCGTGCTTGATGCTGACATAGGCGTAGGGCCTAATTAGCGGATAGACTGCTTCCTTTGCGTCGGCAGGAAGGGGGTGGAACTTGGCAGGAGCTATGCGGAACTTCGGGTAATGGTGCTTAATCTCAGGCTGCTGCCTTTTCCTGAGGATTTCCCTGAGAAGCTCGGCAGGGCGCTGGCCCTCGAAGTGCTTCTCCCCGATTTCCTCGCCCGTTTTTAGCTCGGGAGCTTTTGCCTTGGATTCGCCTTTCTTCCTTTTGAAAAGCATAGAAAGAATACGCCTTTTGGGGCAATTAAAGATGCCGCCAAGCTAATTGCTCGCGCTGCTCGTTATTTTATTCCACTCTCTTCCAGTATCCTGTCCAGCGCCTTGGGGCTGCCCCTGGACTTAAGGAGGGCTTCGCCATACTTGTTGTAGCACATCTCGCAGAAAGGCCTTCCCGTTATCTCCCCGGACTTGCCCCTTTCCGCGTAATAGACGTCGCCGACTGCTATAGTCTCGCCACACTTTCTGCACGTCTTGTCCGTAGTCGCTTCGCTAGCTACTATCTTGGGCTTTGGCATCTGACTAATTGCTTTTCTTAGGATTAAAGAATGCTAGCGGGGATAAACTGCCTGGGGCCCATTTTCCTTGCGCTTGTACAACTTTGATTGCTCCTTTGAGCCCAAACTTATCCAGCAAGAACGGAGCTCGTAAAGGCAGTGTGACAAGGCTCATGCTTCCAATGCCAGAATAAGGGTCAGACCATGCGTTTATGCAGCAGAATACCATTGGCCTACGACCAGTCGGTCGTAGAGTAGAATAAGTGGTATTCTGCGTAAAAAAGAATTTGTGATATAATACCACTCTTAGATGTTGGTAATACCGCTGGTCTTTGACCAGCGGATTGCACAAATTCTTTTATGCCGTCTCTCGTGGGTAAACCAAATCTTCATAGAGGTCTTTGAACGTGTAGCCCACGAAATTCACTAGCTCGTTACTTTAGAACTGCTGGTTCATGTGGCGGGTCTTCCTGGACTTGCCCATCTTGACTATCCCGCGGAAGCGCGCGCATGCAGGGCATGCCATCTGCTTCCGTTCCCATAGGGACATGTGGCGCTGGTCGATCTGCTGGCGTATTACAGGATCGTTTATCCTGAACCCTCGCATCACGGGGAAGCACTTCCAGCGCGGCGTCATCTTTCCGCAGAAATCGCAGTTTACCTTTGATTCCTGGCCGCGCTCCTTCCCGTGCGACCATCCTCGTGAATATGGTGCTTCTGACATGTTCCGACCTCGTAAGGCACAACGTTCCTGCTGGAACGTCATACACCTTTCAACTTCCAATATGCACTGCGGCTGCAAGGCAGCCTTCTGAAAGGGCTGTTCCATCTAACTTCTAGGTTTCTGGGAACAGCCTGCCTCCGAAGCAGCGAAGCTGCGGAGTTGCTTACCTTTAGTTATCAAGAGAAGCCTATTAAAACATATAGTAATTCATCCTCTAGATGCAAGGAGAATTTAAAATTCTCCTGCACAGCAAGAACTGGAGGTTCATGCTTGTGGACATTGAGAAGCTTCTGGAGCAGAAATCAAAGGAAATCGACTCCATTATTGAGAAATGGGTTCCAAAGTCCTACGATAACAAAACGCTGGAATCCATGTTCGGCAAGGCCCGCTACAGCTACAGCGCGAACGCTGCGAACAAAGCCCTATCAGAGCCTATATGGGACCTGCTTAGCCGCGGAGGCAAGCGCTGGAGACCTGCGCTGATGATGCTGATATGCGAAGCCTTGGGCGGAGACCCTGCAAAGCACAAGGACTGGGTCGCTATTCCTGAGCTCGTCCACAACGGCACCCTCATGGTTGACGACGTTGAGGATGGAAGCGAACTGCGCCGCGGAAAGCCGTGCGTCCACAAGACTTACGGCGTGGATATTGCAGTCAACGCAGGCAACGCAATGTACTATCTTCCTTTGCAGGTAATGCTCCAGTCAAATCTGCCTGCGGACGTCCTGCTCAAGGCGCACCAGATTTACACGCAGGAAATGATCAACATTTCACTTGGGCAGGGAATGGATATTGCCTGGCACAAGGGAATAGCAGATGCAGATTCGATTTCCGAGCAGGAATACCTGCAGATGTGCGCCTACAAGACCGGAACGCTTGCGAGGATGGCAGCGAAGCTGGGCGCTTTGCTTGCGAACGCCAGCGACGATACCATAGAGAAAATGGGAGAATTCGCAGAAGCTGTTGGCGTGGGCTTCCAGATACAGGACGACGTGCTGAACCTGACCGCGACCAGCGGCAAGAACCATTTCACGAAAGACTACATAGGAGAAGACATACACGAAGGTAAGAGAACGCTCATAGTAATACACGCCCTTTCAAAGGCGAGCCCTGCCGACAAAGCAAGGCTCTTGGAAATACTCAAGATGCACACCTGGGACCGCGCCCTTATTGACGAAGCTATAGAGATGATGAAGAAATACGGCGCTATTGACTACGCCAGGAAAAGGTCACAAGAGATAGTGCAGAGCGCCTGGCAAAAGGCAGAACAGCTCATGCAGAAAGGGACGGCAAAGGACACCCTGAAGGCTTTTGTTGAGTTCATGGTGCTTAGGCAATATTAATTCCTTTTCAGCCAATTCTCAGAATGGACCTAAATTCGCTGCCGCTGCCGAAGCAGTTTCTCGAGAAGATGAAGATTTCCAAGCTCAACCCGCCGCAGGCGCTCTCCGTCGAGAAGGGCTTGCTTGAGGGAAAAAACTTAGTCGTAGCTTCGCCTACCGCTTCAGGCAAGACGACTATTGCCGAACTGGCTATTATCAGGCACTACCTGAACGGCGGGAAGACTGTCTATCTTGCTCCTCTGCGGGCGCTTGCTTCCGAGAAGTACGAGGAGTTCAGGAAAAAGTACGAGGAAATGGGAATCAAGGTCGCGATTTCCATCGGCGACTACGACAGCTCCGAGGACTGGCTAGGCAGGTACGATGTCATAATTCTTACCAACGAAAAGATGGACTCGCTGATAAGGAACGGGGCGAACTGGATTCGGTTCGTTACGCTGATTGTGATTGACGAGATTCACGTCCTGGGCGACTACGGTCGCGGTCCTACGCTGGAAGTTGTTTTGACCAGGCTCAAGAAGACGACAAGCGCACAGGTGGTTGCGCTTTCTGCCACGATTTCCAATGCAGACGAGATTGCGAAATGGCTTGAAGCAAACCTTGTGCGGAGCGACTGGCGGCCTGTCAAGCTCTACAAGGGGATATTCTATCCTACCGGGCTTACAGGCAGCGCAATGGCGCACGCTCCCGGGGGTCGCGCGAAATATTCCTATCGCTTGGAGCTGGACGGAAGGAAGTACGACATGGAAGGCAACGATGCAGAAGAGGCGCTGGAGAAAGACACGATAATGCGCGGAAAGCAGGCGCTTGTGTTTGTTTCAACCAGGCGCTACGCCGAATCTTCTGCTGAAAAGGCTGCTAAGGTTGCACTTCCAATGCTGAAGCCTGAAGAGAAAGCAAAGCTCCTCAAGCTTGCGAAGGAAATAGAAACGGCACTGCCTTCGCCCACCAAGCAGTGCATACGCCTTGCCCGTGCTGTAAGAGGCGGCGCAGCGTTCCACCATGCAGGGCTGATTGCGAAGCAGCGAAAGCTCGTAGAGGAGAACTTCAAGTCAGGCTTGATCAAAGTCATAGCTGCTACGCCTACGCTTGCGTTCGGCGTAAACCTGCCCGCTTGGCGCGTCATTATACGCGACGCCAAGCGGTACGGAATGAGCGGGATGGAGTGGATTCCTGCGCTTGAGATACAGCAGATGTGCGGGCGTGCAGGGCGGCCTACTTTTGACACTGAAGGCGAGGCAGTGATAGTCGCAAGGACTGATTCGGAAGCGGACGAGCTTCGCGAGCGCTTCATCAACAGCGAGCCTGAGCCCATCGAGAGCAAGCTCGCGCAGGAAAGCATACTCAGGATGCACACGCTTGCCCTGATAGCTACGGAAGCTGCGAAGACCCGCGAGGCGCTCATGGATTTCTTCAGCCAGACGTTCTTCGGCTTGCAGTTTGACATGGACGAGATACGCCGCAAGCTTGGGAGGATAATGAAGCAGCTGGACGACTGGAAGTTCATCCAGAGCGGCGAATCGGGAAGGTTCATCGCCAGCGAGTTCAAGCCTGCTTTCTCGCTGACTGAGGACTCGCCTCTGAAGGCTACTATACTGGGCAAGCGCGTATCTGAGCTGTACATAGACCCGCTGACCGGAGCCAACTTAGTAGAGGCTGCGCGGCCGCTTCCTGACATCGGCTACCTCATGACAATCACACAATGCGCTGAGCTTGAGCCGCGGCTGCGCGTCAAAAAACCTGAATGGGAGGACATTGTAACTGCACTGAAAGACTCTCCAATCAAGAACGTTCCCGAAGTCTGGGACGTCGACTACGAGGACTACCTTGCGGCGTTCAAGACTTCCCTGATGCTGCAGGAGTGGATGGACGAAGCTACGGAAGACAAAGTGCTCGAGCGCTTCGGCATACCTCCAGGAGAAGTGTACAACAAGATTAGCTCGGCGGAGTGGCTGTGCTATGCCGGCAAGGAAATAGCTCTGCTGTTGCAGAGGAAGGATATTGCGAACAGGTGGAATAGGCTGTTGCTGCGCGTGCACCACGGCGTGAGGGAAGAGCTTCTGGAACTAGTAGAGCTCAAGGGAATCGGCCGTGCCCGTGCGCGTGTGCTGTTCAAGAACAAGATAAAGACCATCGGCGACGTCAAGAAGACGCCGGAGCCAATCCTAGCAGAAATCCTGGGGCCGAAGATTGCGAAGACGGTTAAGGGGGATTTGGAGAAGGCTGCTATGCGGCGGTCACGGAGCTAGTCAGTTCTGCGATGAGGTTTTCGTCAAGTTTTCTTACTTTTGTTCCAAACTCGCGTTCGTAATCTTCCTGCCTTGCTAAGAATCCCTTCTCGTCGTTCGTGACGAAAATGTCATTCTCTGCCATTACGTGCGATGAAAATATTTCGAGATCTGTGTTTCTTCTTCCGAAGCTTTCCTGTGCGTTCTCGTCCAGTAAGCCTCCACTCCAGTTCGTTGAGGTGTGTAGCGGAAAGGCGCGTTTCATGATGCCCTCGAACTCGTCCGCTGGCCAGTGCCAATAGTAGGGTAGGACGCGGCACTTCTCAATGCACTTTCTGATAATGTCCCGGTACTTCTCTTTTGCCTTACGAACTCTTTCTCGAGATGCTTCAGGGTCTTTGTTCGACAATATCAATGCAAGTTCGTCCATGGTGTTCGGAGCAATACTGAGTTCTACAATTCCTCTGTCGTACAGCTCGTAGAGTCTTTCGAGGTGGATATCCTGTCTACTGAAACATGAACTGTCTAAGGTAAGTTTTATCATACTAAGACATCTTGACTTGGGCTTTTTTAAGCCTGCCCTCTTCTATACCTACTCTACGGGTTCGTGGTGTAGCTTGGTTTAGCATTAGACCTTCGGGAGGTTTAGACCCCGGTTCAAATCCGGGCGAACCCATTATCCAAAAATGAACTTCAGTATGCCAAAAATTATCAGAATCACACCAATGATCCCAAGAAGTATTTGGAATCCACCTCCTATCTGAGGTATGAAGTAGGCAATGAGCAGGAAGATTATTCCTACGATAATTGCTATTAGATTCGTAGTTGATTCTGGAAGATGTGTTTCTACTTGACCTTTCATACTTCTTCTAATCAAGAAAAGCTCTTAAGATGATTTCAGGCTATATACAGGAATTTCGGCTGTAGTACAGTTTGGAAGTCCTATGTCTGTGCCTGTGCAAGCGAATGATGCATTAAACGCTTTCAGCTGAGCTGTATGTATCCATCCGAATGTTACAGGATGTAAGCACCTCTCACATCCAATTTGATACGGTATACGGTTCAGTTGACTGGTAGCGAAAAAGGGAACTTTAAAAGAGAAATCTCCTGTCTTGTTCAATGTAATATTGACTAATTCTACCGAAAGGGGCAAACTTATAGTGTCCTCTTCTTGGGCATTGAGGCCTGTGTGTCTAAATATCTCTTCATCGTTTTCATCAAAAATCCTAATCTCTCCCGTTGGTTTGAATTTGGCTTCATTTTTGACTCTGATAATCAGCGTGTCTTGTTCTATCGTAGCATCATGATTCAGTACGGGAACATCGGAAAAGTATGAAGCTGTGAACCAACCTAAAACAAATGAAATTACTATTCCTGCAACAAATTCTTTTTTCAATTCCATCAAATTTTCCTCCCAAAGCTCAGAAACCCAGTATGCAGAATCCCTGAGGGGACGGGGTGGGTGAATCCTTCATTAACCTGCCAGTTCCTTTGCAGAGTTTCCAGCGTCTGGAGGTCGCCGAAGCCCAGCGCTTTCATTTCTTCGACGGCGGCTTTTTGCTGCTCGATGTGCGGGGAGTAAATCACGAGCCAGCCGCCTTTCTTCAGCGCCTTGTGGGCTTTCTTGATGAGCTTCTCTGAGCCTTTCATGTCAAGCGTGACTAGGTCTAGGTCCTTCTCGACGAAGTTCTTGGCGTCGGTGTTCTTTGCCTGCACGACGCCTTCGAGCCCGCAGCACTCGATGTTCTCGCGGATGATGTCGAAGTGCTCTTCGCGCTCCTCGTAAGTGGAAACTTTGCCGCCGGGCTGGACGAGGTTGCCGAGATAAAGCGCAAGAAAGCCTGAGCCTCCGCCCGCATCAAGGCACTTCCAGCCGCTTCGCAAGCCTGTGACAGAAGCAATTACTGCAGCATCTTTAGGAAGAATAACTTGGGGGCCCCGCTTGCATTTCTTTAGGAGGTCTATGAAGTTTGGCTGCAATTCGGCTTCTTTTTTGGGCATAAGCTCACTTGCCGAATCTCCTTTTCCTGTTCTCGAATTCTTCGAAAGCTTGAATGAAGTCTTTTCTCTGCATCTCGGGCCAGCGCTTGTCCAGAAACAGCAGCTCAGAATATGCAGACTGGTAAGGCAAGAAATTGCTGAGACGCCTTTCTCCCCCCGTACGAATTATAAGATCCGGGCTGGGCTGATTGGCTGTGTAAAGATGATTGTTAATCACTTCTTCATTCAAATCCTCGGGTGAGATAGAACCGTCTTTGACTTTTAGCGCAATTTTCTGCACGGCATCAGCTATTTCTTGCTGCCCTCCATATGCGATTGCTACATTAAGAACCATAGACTTGTTGTTTGCTGTTCTTTTTTCAATAAGATCAAGCTTTTCCTGAAGCGATTCATTCAATTCTTTAATGCGCCCGATAAAGTTGACTTTAACTCCAAGCTTGTTAATTACGTGGTCTTTATTCTCCAATACGCTGTCGCATTCCTCCTTGAAGTATTTCATGATAAAGTCTAGCTCAATCGCAGGCCTGGATTTCATGTTCTCCAATGAAAGCACGTAAGCCGTGACGTGTTTTATGCCGTATTCGTAGGCATATTGCAAGGCATTTAGGGCTGTCCTTATGCCCATTTTATGGCCTTCCCATGGGTTTTTCAGAAGTTCTTTTGCAAGACGGCGGTTTCCGTCCAAAATCAATGCTACATGCTTAATCATAGCCACACCGAAAACTCGCTATCATATATGACTTGAATAAAACTTCTTAAGACGTTTGCTTAAAAAGGGCGATTTGCGGACATTTCCACTATTTTATAGTGGGTAATTCCTATTTCTGGATATGGTTGTTGAGCTTATCGGGATTGCGGCTGCGATTGTGGGCAGCTTTGCGGCGGGAATATGGGACCTCAAGACTACGGACGTACCTGACGAGATTACTACAATCATGGGAGTCCTGGGAATAATCATATGGACGATAAACCTGGGCATTACTGGTGCTTACATGCCGCTTGTGCTGTCCGTGGCGCTGGGCACGGGCGTCCTGCTGTTCGGCTGGGTCCTTTACAGGGCAGGGCAATGGGGCGGCGGGGATGCAAAGCTGTTTGCGGCGATATTCTACCTTATCCCGAGCGTCGCTTTCCTGTTCGATTATATTATAAACCTGCTCTTTGTGGCTATAGCCTACCTGGTCGTTTACTCGCTTGTGCTGGGATTCAGGCATCCTGCTGTTTTTGCCGTTGCATATCACAACCTGGGCATGAAAAGGCAGCTGCTGGCTGTTTATGCTGCGCTGATCGTTGTCGGCGCGCCGCTGGCTGCGTTCCTCGGCTATAACCCTGTTATTGGCGCTGCCTACTGGCTTGTGGGGCTCGGGCTCCTGCTGTTCTGGGCATACGCCCGCGCGATTGAGAAGGGAGTGTTCCACAGGACTATACCCGCGAGCAAGCTGAGAGTAGGGGATGTGCTGGCAAGCTACAAGAGATGGGAAGGTGTGACTGAAGCTGAGGTCGCCCGCATCAAGAAAACCAAGAAGGTCGTGAAAATCAAGGAAGGCGTCAGGTTCACCATGGTGTTCGCGCTGAATATCCTGGTCACGCTGCTAATCGGGAATATTGCGTACCTGGTTTTCTAGCTCTGCAGCGCTTGGCTTATAAGGATTTCTCGTTGAGTTTTCGCTATGAGAAATACGACTGTCACGCTGCCCCAGGTTGTGCTTATAGAGAAAGGGGCAAGCGCGAAAGTGCCGCAGGTGGCGAAGCAGCTGAACGCAGGCAAGAAGTGCGCGTTCTTCTGCGACACCAATGTCATGGAGCTTGTGGGCAAGAAAGTCCTGTCGGACCTGAACAGGGAATTCTACGTGGAGCACTTTAATCCTGCCTCCATCAACGTGAACGACGTGAAGAAGACCGCGGAGCTCGTCAAACCGTTCGATTTTGCCATTGCAATCGGCGGCGGCCGCACGATTGACGTTGCAAAATATTCCTCTTACCTTGCAGGAAAGCCGTGGATTTCTTTTCCTACTATATCCAGCCACGACGGAATTGTTTCCAGCCGTGCAAGCCTTGAGGAGCACGGCAAGCGAATTTCAGTCACAGCTTCAGAGCCTGTTGCGATTATTGCTGACATTGACCTGCTGGTCAAAGCTCCGTACCGCTTCATTGCGTCAGGCGCAGGAGACTGCCTCGCAAAGATTTCTTCTGTAGAAGACTGGAAGATTGCGCAGAAGGCGGGTGAGGAAAAGTACCATGCGCTGATAGGCGAACTTTCATTGCTTTCTGCCAAGGCTGTGATGCAGCACGCCTCCGAGATAAAAGAAAGGAAGGAAGAAGGCATGGAAGCGCTGATGTGGTCGCTCATAGTTTCTGGATTTTCAATGAACATCTACGGCAGCTCGCGCCCCGGCTCAGGCTCTGAGCACAACTTCTCGCATGCGCTGGATGAGCTCGGTGCTAAAGCTCTCCATGGCGAGCAGGTCGCGCTGGGTTCTATTGCTACAATCTACATGCAGGGCGGAGACTGGCGCAGTTTTATTAGGTCTTTGAAAGAAATTGGTCTTCCTACTAATGCGAAGGAAATTGGCATAACACCTGCGGTCTTGGTAGAAGCTTTGGTAAAAGCGAAAGACGTCCGTGACAGGCATACTATCCTTAACGAGAAGAAAGTTGACGAGGCTGAGGCTAAGAAAATTCTTTCTGCCGTAGGCATCATCTAAAGTTCTTGATTTCCTTGACAATGCCTTCCAGCCTGTCGAATTCTTTTTCGATTGCCGTGCCTGTGACTATGATGTCTGCGCCGGCTCTCAGGCGTTCTCTGACTGATTCTGCGGTGCGGAGGCCGCCGCCGACTATCAAGGGTATTGAGAGTTCTTTTCTCGCAGCTTTGACCATCTCGACTGGCACTGGTCGAGTTGCTCCTGAGCCTGCCTCGAGGTAGACCATGCGGAAGCCGAACATCTCCGCTGCAGCGCTATAGCCTGCTGCTTCTTCCGCTGTCTTGATTAATTCGGCTTTGCCGACTTCGCCTGCCTTCATTCCGGGCTCTACTATGAGATAGGCCATCGGAATAGGCTCAAGGCCGAGCTTTCTGATTAGAAGAGCAGACTTAGCCTGCGCGTGGCTTATCCAGTAAGGGTCCTTTGAGTTCAGGAGAGACATGAAAAGTATCGCGTCTGCGTGCTCTGAAACACCCTTTGGATTTCCGGGATAAAGAATGACAGGGACTTTGCATACGGACTTGATTTTCTTGACGGTCTTATCAACGTCTTCCTTGGTGAAGTTGGTGCTTCCGCCGACGAAAAAAGCGTCAGTTCCCCATCCCTCAAGCTGCTTCGCCCGCTTTTCCAGTTCTTTCATTGAAAGCTTGCTGGGATCGGGGTCAATCAGGGATACGTGAAGCTTCTCGCCCCTGGCGACTTTCCCGAGGATTGAAGATTCCACGCTACCGAAAACCATTTGCTCACTTCGTTCGTATCTTATCTTATTTTACGAATTGCTCGCGTTACTGAATGACGCACCTTCGGTGCGTCGGTTTGTTTCCGCTTCGTTATCTTATCTTACGAATTGCTGCTCGCTAGATTATCAGATTACTACTCCAAGTATGAACCCGATTATTGCTAGGTACATTGCAGCTTTAAGCATCTTCTGGGAGATTGCTGCGGGCTTGACCATGCTTGTGAGGCAAAGCACGACCGCAGGGATTGCGCCTACAAGATATGCTGCGCCGAAAATCCCGAGGTCGAACGGCAAATACAGGAGGCCGCAGCCGATTATGATGAAAACGTATGCCACGACCCTTGCAGGCTTTTCTCCTATAATGGACGGCAGCGTCTTTACTCCCGCTTTTGTGTCGCCTGCCATGTCCTCCACGTCCTTGATTATCTCCCTGCCAAAAGTCACGACAAAGCTGATTCCGATCAGGGCGAGCAGGGTGATGGGAAGAACTATAGCTCCTGCAGTCGCAATGAAGCCTGCTGCCAAGAAGGAAGAGGCAGCGAGGTAAGCTACGAAGAGGTTCTTTACTACTGGAATTTTCTTCGCTTTCCATGGGTATGCGCTTGCCACGAGCCAGTTGACTAGTGCTATCGCAAGGAATGCGTTGCTGACGAACGATGCGAGCGCAAGGCCTGCGACTGTGAGTACGGAGAAATACTTCTTTGCTGCTGACGGGCTGATTTTGCCTGACGGGATTGGCCTGTGAGGCTTGTTGATTTTGTCTGCATTCCTGTCGAAGTAGTCGTTGATAACGTCGCCTGCGCCGCTGATGAGGAAGGCTGCTATTAGCGCTGCGGCGAAGATTATGGTAAGGCTTGCCGTTCCTGCCACAAGGGCTCCCACGACTAAGCCGAGGACCGTGAGCAGGCAGACATTCGGCCTGAGGATTGAGAGGTATGGATGCATGACAAAAGTTGACGAAGAAAGCTTTTAATGAACGAATTGAATCACGAATTGCTGCTCTTGCAGTTAGGATACGAATTGCTCCCGCTGTTGCGCTCGTTAGAATACTTCACTCCATCACGAGCGGCATCCTGCTGGCGATCTGCTGGAGGATACGATAGAAGTCTTCCGTGCGCTTCTCCATTTCCTGCAGGCGCTGGAGCATGGGGCGGGTGTCCGGAGCTTCTATTCTCTGCACCCTTGCGAGGATCTCTGCATTGAGCTTGTCGAACTCGCTCCTGCTCACCATGTGCGGGAAGCGCTTGTCCATGAGGCTCGCGAACTCTGCAAGCTCCTTTGTTACTATGCGCGTTGCGCGGGCTTCAAGCTCGCGCTCGGCCTGGCGCTCCGCCCTGAGAAGGTTCTCTATCTCTGCGCGCTGGGCGTTCATCGTCTGCTCGATGCGCTTGATTTCTTCCGAAAGCGAGCTGAGTATCTTTTCCTCTATCTTGATGACCGCAAGGTCTACGTCGCGCTTGTGGCCCGCTATGTCGGCTTTCCAGTTCGAAGAGTGCTTCTGCACTTCGCTCCTTACCTTTTCTTCTATGTCAAGCAAATGAGTATCAATGCTGCGCTCTAGAGCAGCCACACGGTCGATGTTCTGCTTTAATCGAACTATCTCGTTCTGCACGAAATTCTGGAAATCGTCGAAATCGCTGCGCTTAGCGAAGTCCTTTTCGCGCTGGAACAATTCATTCTTAAGCAGCTGGGCGCGGTCCACGTCGCGGCGCAGCTCCTCTATCCTGTCGTGCATCTTCTCAGTGTAGCGCTCGACAGACTCCTCGGTAAGGGCTCTGCCCGCGACCATCGTGTCCATGCGGTTTATTTCTTCCTTTGTCCTCGCCTCAAGCGAGAGGAAATTGTCTTCAATGGAACGGATTCTTTCTTCAAGGTTTAGGCGCTCGGCGGGGATCTTTATCTTGAGCTTCTCTATCATCTGTACCTTGTCTTCGAGCGCGGCGACCTTGTCTTCCAGCTCTTTCGGCACGCCCGGGTGGAGCAGCTCCTGCATCGGCTCCTTTGCGTGGTCCTTCGTCTTCACGACTTCAAGCTCGAGGAGCATGAGCAAATCTTCAATAGAACGCAGCTTCTCGTCGAACTTGTGCTCCAGGGAAGCGCTGTCGCTCGTTGGCGCTCCTGTGATGAGGGGCTTCTCTATGACCCTTTCCACGACCTCCCTCTCTGAAGGGCTGCTGGGCAGCTCTTCGATTGTCGCGAACTTCTTCTCAATATCGAGGAAATTTATCTTGGCGTGCTCTTCGAATTTGCCAAGCTCTTCGACCTTCTTCTGGAGCTCGAAGGCGTTGACGTTCATCCTCCTTTCGAGCTCTGCGAGCCTTGCCTCTACCGAGCTTATGTGCCTCTCGAGATGGCCTGCCATAAAATCAATAGTCGGACCCCCTATAAAAAGTCCCCTTTGCGCCATTGGGGGCTCAGCGATAGTAATTTGAAGCCGTCAAACCCATCGCCTTTTTATACGGCGATTTCTAATTACTCAAAAATAGCTCGTAATTTGCATGACGCACAGTTCTGCGGGCTGCTTGGTGCGTCGGTTTGTTCGCGCTGCGCAGAATCTCGTGATGTTATGCTTCCAATGACGCCTTTCGAGAAGATAGTGAAGAAGGCGGACGCGGGAAGGATTTCCAAGGAAGCGCTCGAGGAAATCCGCGAGATAGTGCAGGAGCGCGCGGAAGCTATAAGCGAGCAGGCTGTGCGCATCTCAAGGCATGCAGGCCGCAAGACCGTCATGAAAGAGGATATTGAGTTCGTGATCGGAGCGAAGAAATAGCTGCTTTGCAGCAATGATATTTATGGGCGACGACGTAACGATGGAAAAGAAGCCGATTGAAATCAAGCTGCTCAAGCCGGGCGGCTTTGTCATAGTCGACGACGCACCGTGCATTGTCGATGACATTGCCATCTCAAAGGCAGGAAAGCACGGCGCAGCGAAGGCGCGTGTTACTGCCATCGGCATATTCGACAAGCAGAAAAGAGTTATAGTCAAGCCGGGCGACTCCCGCGTTGACGTCCCGATAATCGACAAGCGCGGCGCGCAAGTCATAGCAAAAGTAGGAGAAAACCGCGTCCAGATAATGGACCTCCAGGACTTCTCGAACACGGAAGTGGAAGTGCCGGAAGGAATGGAGCTCAAGGAAGGCGACGAGGTCCAGATCTGGAAGTTCGGCCCCTATATAATGATCAAAGGACGAAAGTGAAACTTGTTTGTTCTGCCGCGCTCGCTTCGCAGCGGTCGCTCTGCTTCCATTGCTCGGCGGGCTCGCTTGGCTATTGCACCTTGTAGCTTGAGAGCTCGCCCCTGCTGCGGAAGACTGCGAAGGCTATTCCTGATATGAGGAGCACGATTCCTGCCAGGGCTATGATTGCGATTATGAGCGTGTTGTCGATGGGAAGCGCAGTCGGAGGCTGCTGGCCCGGCGGCTGGGCTCCTGGCGCTGCGCCGTCGCCGCATGCGCGCTCCTCCACAACAGGCTGGCAGCTGAAGTTGGTTTCGGGCCCGCAGCGGTTGCCTGCGCGGGTCTGTCGCCCGTTACTGCACTGCGACCATTGCCCCGTTTCGCAGACAGAGCAGAGCAGCTGCGGCGATTCCGCAGCCAGCGCAAAAAGCGAGAAGCCCGGCGTTATGCAGGTAAATATTACTACTGAACCGCTCTCCGAGCGGTAGGTGCACGCAAGCTTCTCTATCTTCCCGTCGTCTGTGAGTCGGAAGATGAAGACGTCGTTGTAGACGTCTATGCCGAACTCACGGATGAAGTCTTTGCTGAGCTCGAGCAAATGTTCCACGCGCCCGACGCTGCTTCGCGGGATGTTGGACACGAGCACGCTGTAGCTTGCGAGCTCCGGAAACACGAGAGTCCTCAGGTCCTGCTGCGGAAGCTGTTTCTGGATTGCCTGGGTAATCTCTTCCGTGGCGTCTTCCCTTACTATGCTTATCTGTCCGTTGGGAATCGGGTTGAGCGCTTCGAAGGCTATCTGCTGCACGAGCAGGCCGAACAGTCTCGTGAGATTGACCCTGTACGAGCCGCGGCCTACATTGATGCTGAAGGACGCCTGCCCTTCCTGGACGCTGCCGCTTATGACTGCGGCCTGCTCTCCTATGGGCTCGGGTGGCGGCGGCGGTTCTGTGGGCCCGCTTCCACCACCGCCTCCGAAGCCGCCTCCTGAGGCTGCAGCAATTGTTATGCTCCTTGAGGCGATGCCGACCTGCGGCACTGCAATGCTGTCCGCAGCCTGGACGTCAAATGAGAACGCGCCTTCCGCCGTGGGCGTGCCGGATATCGTGCCTGTGTTGGCCGCCAATGAGAGCCCCGGAGGCAGCGAGCCTGAAACTATGCTCCATGTATACGGCGGCTTGCCCTCCGTTGCAGACAAGGAGTCGGAATAGGCCGTGCCTGCGGTTCCGCTTGAAAGCGCGCCGCTGGCAGGCTGGGGCGGGACAAAGGTGTCGTCGCCGATGTAAGTAGTCCACCTGTAGACGTCAAAGCTCAGGTTAATGCCGCCATAGATTGTATTGTTGCACCTGTCAGGCAAGCATATGCTGGACGTGGTGTCGTTCGCAGTGAAGTATACTCCTGGCGTGGTGAGGCCGACTATCCTGAGCGTGATCCTGGCGGTAGTGTTAAGGAACGTCAGGTTTGCCGCATTCATGAACACTGACGGGGAAGATACGTTAAGGTTCGTCCTGTTGACAATGGCATCGTCAGGGAAAGTAACCGAAGGAAGGAACCTTGCACTGCCCGAAAGCGGAACTTCGAACGTAAGGTTACTGAAGATGTTCCCGCCTGCAGAGCTGGTCTGGACGTATGTCCCGTTGCTCATCACGCTATCCCGGACGAACCTGTTGGCAGGAGAAGACAGTATAAGGACTGAGCGCCCTGTTCCTGCTACGTACAGGTTGTCGGTGAAATTATTGCTGCCGCCTGCTGAGACGTAAAGGCCGATGCTTGCAGTGCCCGTCCCGGCAGATGCCCTGTTCCTCATGAGAACGTTCCTGCTGCTCGATACGAGGTTTATGCCGTAGCTTGTGCTGCTCTGCGTAGATGCAATATTTTCAACGAGCAGGTTCTCGTCCGCGCTTGAAAGCAATATTCCTTGCCCGCTTGTTCCTGTTGCGGTGTTGTTGACCAGGCTGTTGTTTGCGCTGGCGACTTCTATCCCCCCTGAAAACCCGACGACGGAATTCAAAGTAAGGTTGTTCTTTTGCGCACCTGCGCTTATAGCTATGCCGAAATCCGAGCTTGCATTGATCGTGTTTGCCATGAAAACGTTATTGCCAACGTGCCCCAGATAATCGTCTATTGCAACCCCTTCGCTTACCCCGTTGTGAGTCAGCGTGTTGTTATAGAAGAAATTGCTCCCTCCTGTCACTGAAATCCCAAATGCGGCACGGGATACTGCCGTGTTGCTTGTCACGTTGCTGAAGCTTGCATTGGCGATCATTAGTATTGCGGACGTGCCGCCCCCTGACTCGAAATAATTGCCTGATACTGAGAGGTAGGTTGCTTCCGAACCGGCTGCCTGGAAGGCATCGCTGCCTGCAACGACGAAGTTGGCTGTAAACGTGCTGCCAGTCGAGCCTGTCAGCGAGAAGCCCACACTGCCGCTGGTCTTGTTCTCAATCCTGTTGCCTGTGAGGGCATTGTAATTGCTGGTCTGGTCGAGAGAAACCGCTTCCGTGCCGTTGTAAGTAATATTATTGTAGCTTACTGCGGTGAGGCTTGAATTGATGAGCTTTATCGCAGTGGACGAGGTCGAATACTTTGTTTCTATCACGTTATAGGTCAGGTTGCTTTCATTCGTACTAGACAGGGCTATTCCGTCGGAAGAGTCCTTAGACACGTTTATCCTGTTCCCGATTGCAAATATCTTCCTTGAGTCGCCTTCGACGCGGATGCCCGATGCCACGCTTGCAAGAGTCAGTATAGAATTGTTCTGGATTGTTATGTTCCTTGCGTTAGACAGGTTGATGGCATAAGCACCCGTAATCAGCGATGGAAGCGAAGCGTTCGTCTGCACGAGCACGCAGTTCCTGATCGTAATGTTTTCCTTGCCTGCCGCGCTTATTCCGGCCCCGTTGGCCTGTATTGAGTAGTTAATCGTATGGCCTGCACAGTCGAGCACCAGGTTGCTGGCTGTTATCGTAAAGCAAGTGCCGTTCGAAGAGACGCTGTTGTTAAGCGTAGTGGAGGAAGACACGGAGCCGCACGTATTGGGCCCGACTGCTGAATCCTGCGAAGAGTAGGATGTGAAGCCCGAGACGTTGAACAGGAATATGCTGCTACTGAAGCCAAGCTCGTTGCACTGCGGCGGGTCGCAGTCTGCGAAGGCGCCGCCGTCGTTGAAGTCTACGCGCGGCCTCGGGTCGCTGAAGTTGATCCCCCTTAGCATGATGAGGGCGCTGGTGTTTAGGTAGCTCGCGTTCGTGGCGTTGAGGTAGGCGCGGTTGGGAGTGGTGTTAAGGCTGATTACAGCCAGCGTAGTGCCCTGCGGGAATGTGATGTTGGGAATTATCCTGATGCTGCCGTTTTCCGACCAGAATTCTGTGCCCGTGAAGTTATTGTTCGTGTCGCTCGTGTCGGCGGAAATCCATGTCGCGCCCGACGAAAGGCTTGCGTTGTAGAACAGGTTGTTGTCTCCGTCCTGGAAGCGGACTGCAGCCCCGCTGCCTACTATGAAAGTGCCGTTTATTATGACGTTGCGGTGGCCTCCTGAGCTGAAAGCGAGCGCATTGCCGCTGGCGGACCTGCCGGTTGCATTGAATAGCGCGTTTCGTGCAGCGCCGAATATGAGCTCTATGCCGTTGCTGCTCGTGCTCCTGTAGGTCCCGAACGTGACAGAGTTGTTTTCACCGCCGTATATCCTCAGGCCCGCATCGCTCACGCTTGTGCCTGTGTTGTTGAGAAGAGTGTTGTTGTCAGGGCCTGCGCCCAGCGCAAACAACTCTATGCCGACGCCCTGTCCTATCGCAGTGTTGTTGGCGAGCAAGTTGTCCCTTGCCGGAGCAAGGCGTATGCCGTCGCTTGCGCCTCCGGTTGCGTTGATGTAGTTGTTTAGGATGAAGCTTGCATTGGTCTGGGTGAAAAGGATTCCGTGTGATGTGCTGGGCGTGGCGTTAGTCTTGACTATGATGCAGTTCTTTATCGTAACGTTTGTCTTTCCTATGGCCTGCACTCCGTAGCCTTCCTCCACGTTCGCATAAGTTATGGTGAAGCCGCGGCAGTTGAGCTCTAGGCTGCTCGTGGCTATGCCAAAGCACGTTCCGGGCGAGGATACGTTTGAGTCAAGGTTGTATATGCCCGGAGTGCTGAGGTTTGTGCATGCTGTCAAGTTCGTAGTCGTCTGGTTAGAGCTGTACGTGCTGAAGCGCGTGACGTTGAAGACGAATATGCCCGAAGCATAGCTTATTTCCGTGCAGACTGAGGATGGACAGCCCTCAAAAGAGCCGTCGTCGTCAAAGTCCACGATAGGCCGCGGGTCCGTGAACGGCAGGCCGCGCAGGGTTATCTGGGCGGACTGGTTGAGGAATGGGAATTCCGTGCTGTTGATGTAGCTGCGGTTGAATGCCACCTCAAGCGTAGACCTCGTGATGTTCTTCGAGCCGTTGAGCAGGAAGAAGCCCTCTATCCTCAGGCTGCCGTTGCCTGTCTGGAAGGTGGTGTTTGTGAAGTTGTTGAACTGGTTCTGGTGAGAGGCGTTGGTGGAATTTATCCACTGCGCCGTGCCGTTCAGAATCGTGTTGAAGAACGTGGCGTTGCTGCCGTCTGATATTGAGACTACGAACGAGGACGGGTCTCCTGTTACGGTTACTATGTTATTGGTGAGCGATATTCTTCCCAGATGAAAGTCGAAGCGCAAGCCTGCCGCCCTTGTGCCGTTGACTGAGATTGTATTTCCTGTCACGTTGGCAGTTGCAGCCGTGAAGAACATTCCCTGGGGCCCAACGCCGCCGTTGAGCGTGATAGAATTGTTCTCGATGAGGTTGCTGAAGGCGGTGTTGACGTCCACGCCCCTGCTGCTGCCGTTGGTGTTTATCGTTATGGTGTTTCCGATTGCCCTGTGGCCGCTTGACTCAATTACTAGTCCTGTGCCGCCTGTGACTGTTGCGGTATTGTTGAGAACGTTGCTGCCTGGCTGATTGCCACCGACGTCTATAGCAGAGCTGTTCGCGGCTATTATCGTGTTGTTCGCTATCACAGCGCCCCTTATGAAAGACCCTATTCCTCCGCTGCCTCCCGATATCCCAGGCTCTGAGCGTATGAAATTGCCCAGGACACTGGTATTGTCCATAGCCGTTAGTTCAATTCCTATGCCCTTGAGGGCGGTGATGTTGTTGTACTTTATTGTTATGTTTCCGCCGCCGCCCGCGATGGTGAATATGCCGTGGTTAGAGCTCTCGTTGCCCTGTGCGATTATCGTGTTATTCTCAATCAGGACGTTGCTGCCATTCCGTTGCATCTGTATCCCGTAGTTCTCCGTCGTCCCGTTCGTGAATATCGAGTTGTTGATGATAGAAGAGTTGAATATCCCTGTCAGGTTTATCCCGATGCCGAATGCGCCGGTTGCGTTCGGGTCCCTGATTATGCAGTTCTTTATCGTAATGTTGGCGCGGTTTTCTGCGACGACTCCGTATTCGTTGCTCCCTCCGTCGGTGTTGTAAAGTATCACCCTTCCGGTGCAATCGAGCTGCACGTTGTCTGCCGTGATGTTCATGCACGTGTCGCCTGAGCTCACGGAGGACGTGAGCTCGTATTCTCCCTGGCTGGAAAGCGTGGTGCAGTTGTTTATGCCTATCTGGAGGGCGCCGAAAGTCTGGAAGCCCGTGATGCCCAGGGGGTTCAGCCCGACGTCGTACATGACTATCGCCGCCAGGGCTATGGCGAGGACTACTCCATGAACCACTATCTTGTCCCTGTCAGACATCCGTTCGTTTCCTCCCAATTTACGGCAGCATGCGCAAACCCCTCTGATTGCAATTAGCAGAGTGTGCACGATGCTCTCACTTCTCTTTTCCCTTTATCCCGACTCCTACAAGTGCAGCGGAAATCAGCACGAAACTGCCGACTACAATTATCAGGATGAGCGTCGTGCTGGGCGGCGATGGCGCAGCAGGCTCGGGCTGGGTCCCAGGCTGCGCCGGCTCTCCTTGGAGGGCGCAGCTCCTGCTCTCCACCACGGGCTGGCAGTTGAAATTGGTGTGAGGCCCGCATATGTTTCCTGCCCTGCTCTGCACTCCGCCCTTGCACTCGGACCATTCTCCGCTCTGGCATACCGAGCAGAGCAGCGGCTGCGACTCCGCGGCAAGCGTGAACAGCGAGAAGCCACGGTCGACGAAATAGCACTGGTAAGTGCTGTCTGCCGACGGCTCGCATATGGGCATAAGCCTTTTCAGCTCGCCGCTGTCGGTAAGCTTCAGTACTATGAGGCTTTCTGTCCCAACGCCAAGCTCCCTGAGGAAGCCGCGGCTTACTGCAAAGTTGTGCTTGGCGTCTATCTCCCCTGCGTTAGGGATGTTCTGCACGACTATGTCGTAAGTGCTATCGGGATGGACGAAAACTGCGCGTGGGTCAAGGAACCTCGGGTCGCGTGCCTCGAACCTCTGGCTGTATGCGTCCAGTATGCTGTCAGGCTCCTGCTTCGCCAGCCTTATCCTGCCATTCCTTATCCTCTGGCTTGTTATGAACTCTATGCCCGTCACTGCAAGGCCTGCGCCGCTCGTGTCGAGCCGGACTTCTCCGGGCAGGGCTTCGATTGTGAATGAAGCTTCACCTTCCTGCACGCTTGTTGTTACGGCCGTTTCTACGACCGGCGGCGCGCCTCCTCCGCCTCCTGAAGGCCCTGTGCCGCCGCCGGGTCCTCCTGACGGCGGAGGCTCTTCAGGCGGTGCGGGAGTCTCCCGGCTGCTGTACGCCGTAAACGAAGCCACGTCAAAAGCGAATATGCCTCCGCTGAAGCTGACCTCGGTGCACTGCGGGCTGCTGCATTGCGCGAAGCTGCCTGTGTCGAAATCGACCAGCGGCTGGGGATCGCCGAAAGAGATGTTGTAGAGGAAAATGTTGGCGCTGGCGTTCAGGAACGGCAGGGCCGTTGAGTTCAGGAACGTGCGGTTCTGCGATATGTTGAGCCTTGTCCTTGTCACGGTGCTGGCCCCGCTTATGTTGAAGGTGTTCTGGAGCCTGACCCTTCCGAAGCCCGTCGAGAATGTAGTGTCAGTGAAGTTGTTCTGCGTGTTCGCGTTAGTCTCTATCCACGATGTCGGATTCGAAAGTACGGTCTGGATGAAAGCCGAGTCGTTTACGCTTGTTATGAATATCGCGATTCCCGACGAAGCCGTGGTGGTTATGTTGTTCCCCGTGAAAACGTTTTCGTTTGAGGAAGACTGGATGCGCAGGCCAAAGTTTGTCGTTCCTCCCGCAACCGAGATGTTATTATAAGATATTGTATTGCGTGAGCTTGCAAGGCTGAAATCCAATCCGTCATTGTTGCTTCCGCTCGTGCTTGAGAGGAAAACATTGTAGCTGATGGTGCTGTTGTCTGTAGTAATCAATTCTATGCCGTCCGTCGTCGTGGTGCCGCTAAAATTGATTATATTCCCGATTATCGTCGCAAGCGAAGAATTTGCAAGCGAAATGGCGTCATTTTCTATCATGCCATTAGTCGTGATGTTATTTCCTGTGATTGTAGCACCCTGCGAATTGACAAGATTTATGCCGAGATTGTCGTCAGAAGAGCCCTGTGTAACTATAGAATTGCCTGATATGAGGCTTCCACTTCCGCTGACCGCCGAAATGCCATAATTGCTGCTCGTGCCGTTTGTAAGGATTATATTGCCCGATATTGTTGCGTTCTGTACGCTTGTGAGGTTTATCCCGACTCCCCTTGCGCCACTAGCATTGGCATCCTGGATAATGCAATTCCTGACCGTGATGTTGCTAAGCCCCCTTGCCACTATGCCCAGCGAATCCGAGCTGCCGTCCAAGCCGTAGATAATCGAGAAACCCCTGCAATCGAGATAAACGCCGCTGGCATTGAAAGTGAAGCAAGTGCCGTTGTTCAGGACGTTTGCAGTGAGGTTGGTGTTCTCGTTGATGAAGCCGCATGCCGCCGTCTCTGCGTCCTGGGCGCTGAAAGTCGCCAGGCCTGTCAGGCTGCCGGACGTAGTTGCAGCAAGATCAAAAGCCACGAGCATGGAAAGCCCTATTATCAGGAAAAACAGGCCCCTTATCGTATGCTTGCTCAGCCTTATGTCGTTCAGTACAATCTCGTTCATCTTGCTGCGACCCCCGGCTTCTTTTGGTAATGAAGGACGGCCCTGCCCACGGGCCTGGTCCATATCTGCCCGGACGCGCTCATTGCGTAAAGGTATTTCGTGGCGGTCTGGCGGTGCATCTTGAGAGTATCAGCTATTTCCTGGATGGTGAGGCCTTCTGGATGCTGCCTGAGCAGCTCCATGATGCGCTTCATGTGCGTATCGTCATTGTTATACACTATTAACAGACACCTTCGATGTTATCTTTTATGTTCACTATTGGCGACGTACGTTGATAGTGGTTTCCCTCGGGCGGTATATAAGGATTTCTAGAGGGCCCGGCTGCCGGGGATTCGCTTATTTAACCAGAAGCCCTCAAGATACTAGTTCCACAACCCGCGGTAGCTCAATGGTGGAGCGCCTGACTGTAGCTCTCTGCCCAAAAGGCAGGGGATCCCAGCTGATCTCCAAGCGGTGGAAATCAGGAGGTTGGGAGTTCAAATCTCCCCCGCGGGACTCAGTTCTAAATATTACCTATATTTAACCATCGAGCGGTAGTAAATAGGTTTAAAAGGTTTTCGCCCGCTTCTTTCTTAAAACTTATAGTTGGGATTACCGCCGAGTGGTCATACAAAAGCTTTCGGTGGATAATTATCCCAACAAGTTGCTCGCGGCGCTGTCATACGAATTGCGCCGCTCGCTATCATAGAGGTGTGGAAAATGGCATTTTCAAAGAAATCAAAGAAACTCGTCAAAAACGCAGGCCTGGCTGCAGGCTTCCTCGGCGCAATGGCTGCCGCAGGAAATGCACAGGATGACGGCAAGGACAACGTCGATTTCAAGGGCAAGGCGAAGCTCCAGCTCTGGGACCACACCCTCGGCGCCGA
>Ga0187893_10005271_pt1 | contig 23404 bp, 11 predicted proteins | sample MA1701074metaG_FD_139574 | JGI IMG/M metagenome (GOLD analysis project Ga0187893, IMG submission 139574) | White microbial mat communities from a basaltic lava cave in the Kipuka Kanohina Cave System on the Island of Hawaii, USA - MA170107-4 metaG ...
CATGGGCCCCCCCAGGGGGTCAGCGAGCGGAGCGAGCGCAAAGGGGGTGGCTTGCCCACCCCCTTGAAGTACAGCTCGTCTTCAGTTGATTTCGAGAACCCTTTTACGACGAGCTGTACTTAGCGGAGGAGATGGGCGAGTCAAACGGCACGAGTGCCACGGGCGAGACGCGGAAGAAGTTGACCGCAGAGAGCGCAGAGGGGAGCGGCGAGCAATGCGCAGCCGCGGACCGCCGGAGAAGCCGAATTCCCCCTCTGCGTAACTCTGCGTCCTCTGCGGTGATTCCTCGTCGTTTGGGAATTCGGAGAAGGCGTAGGTTCGTGCATGCACCTGGAGCGAAGAGGAAGCCGAGCGAGACGGCGGGAGTTCGCTATAATTCAGCGGACCGTTTCCGGGGCCGGAAGGTGGAAATGAAGGGAACGAGCCGCTTGATCGATCGAGGAACCTCAACCCGCGCCGCGGTCTTCGTTGCCGGGCTTTTATCTTTGTTCCTGGCCGAATCGGCGGCATTGCGGGCTGACCCGTTCGACATCGTCCTCAGCGAAATCCACTACAACCCCGCCGACGGCGCCCGAGGCGAGTTCGTCGAGATACGGAACACGGGCACGCGGCCGGTCGCGCTCGGAGGCTGGCGGCTTCGCGATGCCGTCGCATTCACGTTTCCCGACGGTGCGGTGATCTTCCCCGGTGAGCATCTTGCGATCGCGCTGGACTCCGAGCACCTCCGCAGGGCGGCGGGCCTGCCCGCGGGCGACCGGCGCGTGATCGGGAACTTCGACGGCCGCCTCGGCGATGGCGGCGAGAAGATCGAGCTACTCACGCCCGAAGCGCTCACGGTGTTTCAGGTCGTCTACAAGGACGGCGACCCCTGGCCCGAGGAACCCGACGGGCATGGGCCGTCCCTCGAGCTGCGGTCGATCCTGGACGACGCCGACCTCCCTTCGTCGTGGATGGCGAGCCGGACGCTCGGAGGAACGCCGGCGCGGGCCAACTCCAGCGCCGTCGTCGTCGAGAGGCGCCCCCTTCTGGCGCGCGGGGTCGACTGGCGCTACCGGAAGGGTTTGAGCGAGCCTTCCGGAGGCGACCTCGCGTGGACGCGGGTCCCCTACAACGACGGCGGATGGCTCTTGGGTCCGACGCCGATCGGCCTCGGGGCCGGTGAAGTCATCACCCGGCTCGACGACTTGCCCGGCGCGTACTCCACCGTCTATCTGCGCGCACCGTTCGACCTGCCGGAAGCGGGGGTCGCGGATCGCTTGCGGCTTGCCGTCTCCTACCAGGACGGCTTCGTCGCGTACATCAACGGCCACGAGGTCGCACGCCGCGGCCTCCTCGCGGGCCCGGGGCCGCTTCCCTTCGCGGCGATAGCGCTCGAGGCGATCGAACCCGCCTCGGAGGTGTTCGACCTGTCGGCAGTTTCTTCCGCGCTCGTCGCTGGAGAGAACATCCTGGCCGTGCATGTCGCCAACGACGAGCTGACCGATGGCCGGCTCCTCGTCGCGCCGGAGCTTTTCCTACTCGAGGAAGCCGAGGCGGCGCCGGCGATCCAACTTCCGCTCCGGATCAACGAGGTGAAAGGCGGGGCCGACGGCTTCGTCGAGGTCATCAACATTTCATCCGGGCCGATCGACCTCGGAGGGCTCATCCTCCTCGACTTGCCGCTCGATCGGAAGCTCGCCTTGCCCGGAGGGCCGCTCGAGGGGGGAGCGAGGCGCGTTTTCCCTGCCGCGTCGTTCGTCGGACCGCCGCTTCCAGCCATCACCGCGGGGGTCATGACGCTCCTCGCCGGAGAAGCGCCCGCGGTCCTCGCGGATGCGCTCGACTATCGACTTCTCTCGGGACCCGGGACCGGCCGCAGCTTCGGCCGTTTTCCCGACGGCGGCGAAGACGGCTATGTCCTTTCGGGAGCTTCGCCCGGCGGCGCCAACCAGGCGAGCCTCCACGGAGAGGTCGTGATCAACGAGATTCACTACCACCCGGCCGTCGAAGGCGGGAATACGCCGCCGATCGAGTTTCTGGAGATCTACAACCGCTCCGCCGGCCCCATCGATCTTTCCGGATGGAGGTTCACGCGGGGGATCCCTTTCAGCTTCCCCGCAGGGAGGACCCTCTCGGCCGGAGGCTTTCTCGTGATCGCCCCCGATCCGGCGGCCGTCGAGGCCCGGTACGGGATCTCGGGAGTCCTTGGGGGCTTCGCGGGCGGCTTGCAAAACAGCGCCGAGGTGATCCGCCTCGAGGACGACCTTGGAAATCCGGCCGACCGCCTCCGCTACGCCGACGACGGCGGCTGGCCCGCCGGCCCGGACGGCGGGGGGAACACCCTCGAGCTCCGTCACCCGTCGCTCGACAATCGGCTCGGGCTCTCCTGGGCGGCGAGCACCGCGGGAGGCACTCCCGGCGCGCCCAACTCGGCGCGCGAGGCGGACCCTGGACCTTCCCTCGGGGAGATCTCCCACAATCCCGCGGTCCCTTCGCCCTCGGACCCGGTGACGGTCGCCGTCGCCGCTTCCGACGACGCGCCGGGGCTTCTGGTGGCGCTGCGGTGGAGGCGCGAAGGCGAGGCGTCGTACCGCACGGTCTCGATGAAGGACGACGGTAAGAGCGGCGACGGCGAGGCGGGCGACGGCGTTTTCGGCGCCGCGATCCCCCCGCAGGCAGACGGGGTCGTCGTCCAGTTCTATGGCGAGGCGACCGATGCCGGCGGCAAGCGATCGACGTTTCCCCGCTCTGCGCCCGATCCAGTACCGCTCTTCATCGTCGACGGTTCCGCCGACGGGGGCGCTCTGGCCCGCTTCCACGTGGTGATGACCCGCGGAGACCGGCGCGAGCTCGAGAGCCGGCCCGTCACGAGCAACGTCTTCCTCGACTCGACGGTGATCTACGCGGGGCGCGCCCACTACAACGCCGGCATTCGCTACCGCGGCAACTCATCCCGCGGCTACTCGGTGAAATCCTTCCGGATCGAGGTCTCGCACGCCGATCCGCTCGACGGCGTGACGGATCTCGTCCTCAACGGGCGGAACCTCCACAACCAGCGGACCGGAATGGACTTCTTCCGCCGCGCGGGGCTCCCCTACTGCCGCACACAGTTCGTCAACCTCTCCCTCAACGAGAGCGACCTCGGCATGCGGCTCCGTATGGAGCACGTCGACGATGACTACATCGCGTACCACTTCCCCGGCCGCGAAGGAGGGAATCTCTACCGCGGGCGCGAGAGCGCCACGCTCGCCTACCAGGGGGCGAACCAGAGCTCCTACGACGAGTACGACAAGGAGAACAACCTCTCCGACGCCAGCCGGGCCGACATCGTCGAGCTGTGCGACGCCTTCGCGAACTCGACAGACGCGCAGTTTCCGGGGCGCATCGCGGGGCTGATCGATGTCCCGGAGTGGATCCGCTTCTTCGCGGCCCAGGATGTCCTGTCGAACCAGGAGAACGGCATCTGGCGCGACACGGGCGACGACTTCTTCATCTACCGCCTCCCAGCTACCGCGTCCGACTCCCAGAAGTGGTCGATCCTTCCCTGGGACTTCGACGACATCCTCGGCGATCCCGCACAGCGAGTGCCGCGCGTGACGGTGGCCGCGCCGCTGCGTCTCGTGCGGGACGGAACGCTCGGCGGCCCGTCGTTCTTCTGCGAGGTCCGCTCGCTCGCGGCCGGTCCATTCTCCCCCGCGGAGATGGAATCCCGTATACAAACGCTCGCGGGGCTCTTCCCCGACCGCGTGGGGCCGATGGAGACCGCTTCGTCGTCGCGTGCGAGGTTCCTTGCCGGGCTGTTCTCCACCGAATTCACGGCGGAGGTGAAGCCCGGGGACTTCATCCCTCGCGAGAGCTCCTGGCGCTTCTGGAAAGGGGAGACGGCCCCGCCGGGAGGTCTCGAGGCCTGGAGAGCGATCGACTATGACGACTCGACATGGAGTCAAGGGGACGCCGGCATCGGCTTCGACGATGGCGACGACAACACCATCCTGAACGACATGCGGAACGGCTACACGACGGTTTTCATCCGCCGCGTATTCGACGTTCCGGATCCGTCGGCGCTCGGCTCGCTCTCCCTCATGATCGACTACGACGATGGCTTCGTGGCGTATCTGAATGGGCAGCGCGTCGCCTTCGCCAACTACGACGGCCCGGAGCCGGTCCCCGAAGACGAGACCGCAACGACAGGCCGCGACGCGGGGACGCCGGTTGAGTTCCCGCTCGACGACTACCTCGATCTCCTCCGCCCCGGCCGGAACGTCCTGGCGATCGTGGGGCTGAACGTCACGATCGACAACCGGGACTTCAGTCTCTCGCCCTGGCTGGTCGTGGGGTCGAATGCGGCCTGGGGGTGCGGCACGACGCTCTTCGCCAGTGGGACCGTGGCGACGCTGACGGGCAATATCCCCCTCTGCCGCACCGCCGCAGTCACGGTGAACGGCCTGCCGGCGGAGATCCAGCTCGCGCAGGCGCGGTGGTCCCTGCCGGTGACGCTCGACCAGGCGGAAGAGCGCTTCCTCATCGAGAATTTCGGCCCAGCCGGCGAGCTTCTGGGGAGCGAAGATGTCCTCATCTTCCGCGCGGGTTCGAGCACGACGGTGGGCGGGACGCTCGGCTCGAACGCCACCTGGACGGCGCAGAGCGGGCCGTATCTCCTCGCGAGCGACGTCACGATCACCGCGGGCGCGACCCTCACGATCGAGCCCGGCGTCACGGTGCTTCTCGGCTCGGGGGCGACTCTGGTCGTCCGCGGGAAACTTGCCGCCGGCGGAACCGCCGTCGAGTCGGTCCGGTTCGCCCGGATGTCCTGCGCGGGCCGCTGGGGAGGGATCGCGGTCCTCGGCAGCGCCGCCGAGGCTCGGATCGCCGGGGCCGTCATCGAGCAAAGCGCGGCGGCAAGCGACGGCTCGAACACGCGCGAAGGTTGCGTTGCTTCCTCGGGCGGCAGCCGGCTGGACATCTTCGATTGCTTGTTCCGGGGGTGCTCCGCTCCCGGGGTCTCGCTCCTCGATGGTCGCGGACTCGTTGAAGGGAACGAGTTCCTCGACGGGCCGGGCGCAATCCGCGTCGAGGATTCGCAGGCGACCGTGCGAGGGAACCGAATTCGCGGAGCGTCCGGCGCCGCCGCGATCGTGGTGCGGGGCGGAGCCGAGGCGGACGGCTCGGTGGAACGGAACCGGATCGACGGAGCGGAGGGCGACGGGATCGTCCTCGACGCCTCGCGCTTCGCCGTCGTGGACAACACGGTCGCCGGCGCTCGGGAGGCGGGCTTGCACCTGACAAACGGCGCCTCGCCGCGGCTCGAGCGCAACGTGGTCTACTTCTGCGGCAGCGCGCTCGCCTTCGGAGCCGCTTCGGCCCCCGCGGTCGACCATATGACGATGGCCTACAACGAAACGGCGATCGCGGCCGGCGGGCCGTGCACGATCGAGAATTCGATCGTCTGGGGGAACTTCGAGCTGGCGAGCGGAGACCCGGAAGGGCTTTCCTTCCGCTTCTCCGCCGTCGGGCCGCAGGACCTTCCTCCGGGGCCGGGGAACATCGGCAGCGACCCGCTCTTCGTCGACTTCCTTACGGGGGACTTCTCCCTCGCCGGCGGGTCGCCGGCCATCGGCGCCGCCGACGACGGCGCCGACATCGGGGCGATCCCCTACGAGGCACGAGGCGGGTTCACGCGAGGCGATGCGACCGGAGACGGACGCGCGGGGATCACCGATGCCATCGCCGTCCTTCAGTACCTCTTCCGCGACGGAGCGATCGATTGCGAAGAGGCGGCCGATGCGAACGACGACGGCTACCTCGACATCGCCGACCCGGTGCGGCTCCTCCTGGCGCTCTTCGCCGGCGTAACTCCGCTCGCGCCCCCCTTCCCTGCCTGCGGCCCCGACCCGACCCCGGACGGGCTCGTCGACTGCGGCCGGGAGTGCCGGTAGGGGGCTGGGACCTCCCCTCGCGGCTCGAACCTGGTTCCGGAAACCTCCGCCGGCTCCCGCCCGGGCCAAGTTCCCCCGCCTTCCTGCCGATAATCACGCTACGACCGCTTCATTCCTCGGGGGGGAGAGCTGGAGGTATCCCGTTGCGCTTCCTGATCGATATCCTGCACCCCGCGCACGTTCACTTCTTCCACCACTTCATCCGGGAGTGTGAGCGTTTCGGGCACTCGGCGGTGATCACCGCCCGCCGAAAGGAGATGGCCACCGATCTTCTTGAGAGCTACGGCCATCCCTATCGCGCCATCAGCGCCATCGGACGCCACAAGATCGACCTTGTGTGGGAGCTGCTCGCGCGCAATCGGGCCCTCGCGGATATCGTCCGAGAGACGCGACCCGACGCGCTTCTCGGCATCATGGGGATCTCGATCGCCGCCGTGGGAAAAAAAGTCGGGGTGCCGTCCTACGTTTTCTACGACACGGAGAACGCGACGGTCTCGAACTGGCTGACTTTCCCGCGAGCGACCGAGGTGATCACGCCTCGTTGCTACCAGAAGCGCGTCCGGGGCCAGCATGTGACCTATCCGGGCTACCACGAACTCGCCTATCTCCACCCGAACCGCTTCGCGCCGGACCCCGATGTCCGCGCGCGGCTCGGAGTGGGCCCACGCGAACGCTATTTCCTAGTGCGGTTCGTCTCCTGGGGTGCAAGCCACGACTTTTTCCAGCGCGGATTCACTCCGGAGGGCAAGCGACGCCTCTTGCAGATCCTCGGCCAGCGCGGCAGAGTCTTCGTCAGCTCCGAGGGGCCGCTTCCGGCGGACCTCGAACCTCTCCGCCTTCCGGTGTCGCCGGCGTCGATTCACCACGTGATCGCCGGAGCGGACCTCCTCGTCGGGGAGAGCGCCACGATGGCCTCCGAGGCGGCCGTGCTGGGGGTGCCGGCGGTTTTCTGCTCGCCCGTCGGGCGCGGCTACACCGACGACCAGGAGCGCCGTTACGGCCTCGTCCGCAACGTGAAGAGGGAATTTGACGCCATCCGCGCGGCGGTCGAGATCCTCGATCGGAACGGCGCCGATGCGGGGATCGAGGAGCCGCGGGCGCATTGGGCGGGCCGGCGGAGACTCCTCCTTTCCGAGAACATCGACGTGACGGCCTGGATGCTCGACCATTTCGGCGTCCGCCCGGCTGCGGCCCCGGGGGTCGTGCGCGGCGCGTCCCGCCGCCAGTCCGCCGAGCCGGTGCCGGTTTAGTCGGCGGAGGATTCCTTCGATGTGCGGCATCGCCGGTTTCACCGGTCCTCCCGACCCCGCTTGCATCCGACGGATGGCGCGGGCGATCGCGCATCGCGGCCCGGACGCGGAGGGCTTCCTTGAGCGGCCCGAGGCGTCGCTGGCGAGCCGCCGGCTGAGCATCATCGACCTCGCCGGCGGCGATCAGCCCGTCTTCAACGAGGACGGCTCCATCGCGATCGTCTACAACGGCGAGGTCTACAACGCCCCCCGGCTCCGCGCCGAGCTGGAGGCAGCCGGCCATCGATTCGCGACGCGCACCGACACCGAGACTCTCGTCCACCTCTACGAGGAGGAAGGGCCGGGCTTTGCCGCTCGCCTCGAAGGGATGTTCGCCTTCGCGCTGTGGGACGCGCCGCGGCGCCGGCTCGTCCTCGGCCGCGATCCCATGGGGATCAAGCCGCTTTTCTACGCTCTGCGTGGCGAGGATCTCGTTTTCGGGTCGGAGGTCAAGGCCATCCTCGCCCGCGGGGACGTGCCGCGCCGCGTGGACCGCCAGGCGCTCCACGATCTGCTCAATCTCCGGTACGTTCCGGGGCCGCTGACGCTCTTCGAAGGAATCCGCAAGCTGCCTCCCGGGTCGATCCTCATCTGGGAGGACGGCCAGGCCCGGATCGCTCCCTATTACCGGCTGCCGGACTCGATCGATCGCACGCTCACTCTGCCCGGCGCCGCGATGGAAGTCCGCAGGCTCCTCCGCCAGGCCGTCGAGGACCATCTGCTCTCCGACGTGGATGTGGGACTCTACCTTTCAGGCGGCCTCGACTCCGGCGGCCTTCTCGCCGTGCTCGCCCTCCTCGGACGGTCTGCGCTTCCCGTCTTCACGCTCGGCTTCCGCCACCCGGCGGATGAGAACGAAGCTGCGGCGAAGCTCGCTCGGAGATTCGGGGCACGGCACATCAGCGGTTACGTGGACCGCGAGCCCCTCGACCTCCTCGACGAGGCGGTGTATTTCGTCGAGGAGCCGCGGGTCAACAGTGTTCAGGGCTATCTCCTTGCGGGTCTCGCCGCGCGGGACGTCAAGGTGGCGCTTGGCGGCCTCGGAGGCGATGAGCTCTTCGGCGGGTACGAGCTGAACGACTTCATCCTGCGCTACGGCTCCCGAGCGGGCCCTCCGCGCCGTCTCGGCTGGCTCGGGCGGCCCCTCAACGCGGGCCTCCTCACGTTCGGCAAGCTGGCGGGCCGCCTCGAGTGGGATGAAGGGCGCCGCGGCCTCCAGCTCCTCGCGGCGAGGCGCGACTGGACGAGGTTCTATCTCATCCTCCGGAACGCCTGGGACGTCGATCGCGCCGCCTTCGACCGCATCTACGCGCCGCGCTTCCGCCGCGACGGTGTGCGGACGACCGAGGAGCTGTTTGCTCCGCGGTTCGATGGATCCGGGAAGACGTTTCTCGAGGCCGTCCTGCGAGTGGAAATGGAAACGAAGCTCGTCGATGAGTACCTGGCGACCGAAGACAGAGTGTCCATGGCTCGCTCGCTCGAGGTGCGGGTGCCGTTCCTCGATCGACGGCTCGTAGAGTTTGCGCTTTCGATTCCGGGAGATCTGAAAGCGCCCCGGCCGGACCGGAAGAAGCTCGTCTACCGCCACGCGCTCGGCGGGCTACTCCCGAGGGACGTGATCGAGAGGCCCAAGGCGGGATTCAGCTTCGACCCGGTCGCTCAGTTCCAGCGAGACCTGCGCGAACGGGCCGCTCGCGAGCTGACTCGACGGCGGCTCGGAGAGCTGGGCTTTTTCGATGGGCGCCTCATCGAGCGGATCCTCTCGAGCCGGGCGGACCCGCGCCTCCGGTGGCACTATTTCTACCTCTGGACGGTCCTGGGGTTCAGCGCATGGCACCGGATCTTCATCGAGGGAGACGGAGAGGCGCTCGCCAAGCGGCTCGAAGGGCGACGGGCGGAGAGAGTGGCGGTGGGGGGAGCGGTCGAGGCGTAGTCGCTGGGGCCGCAACCGCGGCCGCATCGGCTACCGCGGCCGCATCCGCATCCGAATCGGCGTCCACATCCCGAATCTGCATCCGGAGACGAAGCCGCACCCGCAGCCGGGGCCGCATTTCAGTAATCTTGCACCACCTTGCTTGCGCGGGCGCTGCGGGCGACAATCCTTCCCGATTTCTGTTCACGGGGTGTAGCCATGAGGATCTTCTCCCGAGCTGTTCTCGTCGTTTCTGGTTGGTCGCCTTGCTTGTCGAGCCGCTCTTCCTGCGTCGAGCCATACGAATTGGACATCGATCCGGACGCTCGGATCGTTCTGACCGGGCTTGGGGTACGGCCATGAACGAAAGCCGGGTGAGGGCCGGTCTCGCGCCGGCCCTCCTCTTCGCGGCGCTCGCCGGGATCTTCGGCGTCGCGCCCGCCGTCTCCTCTGCCGATGTGCGGGTCGCCGATGCGGACGGCTTGCGGCGCGCAGGCGCCGCGGCGAAGCCCGGGACGCGGATTCTCCTCGAGCCGGGCGAGTATCGGGGCGGCTTCTCCTTCTCGGGATTGAAGGGAGAAGCGGGGAAACCCATCGTGATCGGGGGCGCCGATCCGAAGCGGCCGCCGACCATCCGCGGCGGCGGGAGCGGGATCCAGCTTTCGGATCCGGAGCACGTCGAGATTGAGAACCTCGTCGTCTCCGGCGCCACGGGGAACGGGATCAACATCGACGATGGCGGCAGCTTCGATACGCCGGCCCACCACGTCGTCATCCGCGCCGTCACGGTGGCGGACGTCGGCCCTCGCGGGAACCGCGACGGGATCAAGCTCTCGGGGCTCACAGATTTCCGCGTCGAGGGATCCACCATCGAGCGCTGGGGCTCCGGCGGGTCCGCGATCGACATGGTCGGCTGCCATCGCGGCGTCATCGAGAAGAACGCCATTCGAGAGAACGCGAACCCGGGCGCCAACGGAGTGCAGGCGAAGGGCGGGTCGAGCCGGATCGCAGTGAGGGAGAACACGTTCGCGGATTTCGGAGGCCGCGGCGTCAACATTGGGGGCAGCACCGGCCGGCCGTACTTCCGTCCGCCGCTCCCGGACAAGATCGATGCCGAGGCCTCCCTTGCCGAGGGTCGGGAGATCGTCGTCGAGGGAAACGTCTTCGTAGGCGGCGATGCGGCGATGGCCTTCGTCGGCGCCGATTCCTGCACGGCGAGATTCAACACGATCTACCGCCCCCGGAGATGGGCCCTGCGCATCCTCCAGGAAAACAGGGAACCCGACTTTGTCGAGTGTCGGGGAGGAGAGTTCTCCGACAACGTCGTCGCATTCGATGCACGAAGCTGGGGCGGAGCCGCCAACATCGGTCCGAACACGGCCCCGGGCACTTTCCGCTTCGCAAGAAACGTCTGGTACGCGCTCGACGAGCCGACACGGAGCGAGCCGCGCCTGCCGACCGTCGAGAAGGACGGAATCTCGGGCCGCGATCCGCAATTCGTGGACCCGGACCGCCGCGACTTCGCGGTACGAAAGGGAAGCCCTGCCGAGAAGGCCGGAGCGCACGCGTACAGAGCAGCGAAGCGATGAAGGGGGAAACCGTGGAACGGCGGCCGCGGCAGCGGCTGCGGACGCAGATACGGGAGGCGGATGCGGCTCCGGCTGCGGTTGCACCCCCCCAACCCCCCTTCAGTTTCACCCTCTCTCCCGCCGCCGGGCCGGTGTCCTTCCTCTCGGCCACAAGAGCCTCGATGCCGCCTTCTGCGGGAAGGTCTTCGGCTTCAGAAACTCGATCTGCTCGATCAACCGACCCACTTCCTCCCGCAGCCGCTCGACGTCCGCGAGCGCGCCGTCTCTCTGCTCTCCCATCCGCCGCAACTCCTCTTCTCTGCGGGCGAGGATCTCCTTCACGCCACCAGCCTGCGCGCTCGACTCCTCCAGCGCCGCCCGGAGCGCGTCCAGTTCCTCCCGCGCTCGAGCGAGGAGCCGCTCGCGCCGGTCGACCTCCGCTTTGAGAGCCTCGTCGCGAGCTGCAAGCTCCGCCCGCAGGACACGATCCTCCTCGACGAGTCGGGCCTGCAGGCCGTTCGCGAGCCGCTGCAGTCCGTCGATGGCCGTGTCGCGACGCCGGATTTCCTCTCGCAAGCTTGCGTCGTTCTCGACAAGCCGAGCCTGCAGGCGATTGGCGGTCTTCTGGACGTCGTCGAGTGCCGCATCCCGCCGCCGGATTTCCTCGCGCAGACTGCCATCGGTTTCGACGAGCCGCTTCTGAATGCCATCGGCGAGGATCTGGAGGTCCCGCAGCCCTCCGTCGCGCCGACGGATCTCCTCGCGGAGGCTCGCATCGTTCTCGATGAGCCGGGCTTGAAGTCCATTGGCGAGGCTCTGGAGATCTTCGAGCGCACGTTCGCGCTTCTGGATCTCCTCCCTCAACGCTCGGTCGGTCTCCACAAAGGCGGACTGGAGGTTCTGCGCCTTCGCTTGCAGGTCGGCGAGGAGACCATCGCGCTCTCGGATGCCGTCCGCGAGGCTCTCGATGGCCCTCTCCTTCTCGTCGAGGAACGCCGCCACGTTCGGGTGGAGCGCCGCCGTGCGGGATGACGCCGGCCGCAAAGCGACCTTCCCGAGAGATCGCTTCAGGAACCAGGCCGCCTCGGAGGCCTCGAGCGCCGCCGAGTGGAGGAACATCACCGACGCGCCGAACTCATCGAGGGGGAGGTCGCCGAGCCAGGAATCGGTTTCCAGGCCGTACAGCGAGACGACGTTGCGGTCGGATACGGCGCCGGCGCAGATCGTCCCTCCCAGCATCTCGGCATCGTGAAGCCAGCGGCTGTCGAAGTCGATGCGTTCTCGTACCTGCCGCGCCGCGATATCGACGAAGCAGGCCGCACCCGCACAGCTATCCGCGAACAGAAGCACCCCCGGGCCGGTCCGGCGGACGCCGTGGCAGCCGATGAAACCGCGGAGGATCTCCCGGTAGCTCCCGTCGAGCGCGAAGAGTCCCAGCGCTCCCTGGATCAGCGTGCTTACGTAGATTCCATCGTCGCAGGGGAACGCGCAATTGAGGTGCGTGAGCTGGAGGTCGTTGTGGATGTAGTGGGCGCGGGTGTCGTCGGCGGGCCCGAGCGGGTAATTCTTCCCGTAAATCTCCTCCGGCATCCGCAGCCGGCGGACCGCTTCGCCGCCCCCGGGATCGAAGATCAGGACCGCGTCGGATCCGGAGCAGGCCGCCGCCAGGCGTCCCTCCGGCGTCGGGAAGACCGTGTGGAGGCCGGAGAGCCACGGGTCGCTCGCGGAGGCGACGTTCCTGCCTTCGCGGTCGCGGATCTCGATGACGGCGTCGCCTCCCGTGACGAAACGCCCCTTCCAGTAGATGCCGTGCTGCACTTTGTAGCCGGGATCGATGCGCGCGACCAGATGCGCGTGGCCGAGAGCCTCCGTATCGATGAGCCAGAACGTGGCCTGTCCGAGGTAGGGTTGGAAGAGCTCGCTGGCGGTCAGGTCGCTGAAGTGCGGAAGATTCTCGAGGCGGGAGGTCGAACGGTAGCGCGCCCGCAAGAAATTGAGGCTGTTACGGGCGAGGTCCACGGCGCGCGTGGAGTGGGTCACACCGAGCAGGAATTGCATTTCAATCCAAGGGAATGTCGTTCAGGGATTCCATTCTTCGGAAAGTACGCACAAGCGATGGAGCGTGAAGACCGACGACGCATCCTCGTTCTCTCGGTGGTTCGAGAGGACGATCCGATATGTCCGAGGGAGCCCGCCGGCCATCTCCGGGCCGCTCCCGACGTGCACCGTGTGGCTGTGTCTTCCAGGCCAGCGGATTGCGCGCGAGCGGACCATGCGATCCGCCGCCGGGTCCAGAAAGCCGAGAGAGAGCGCGCCTTCCTCCAGATCCACATCCACGAGCGCCTTGTACCACCGGCGGCGCGCGCCATCCAGCGGCTCGACCTCGGTCCGCGCCGCGTAGTGGAAGCGGTTCCGCCCCGTGCGAACCCGCAAGGAGCCATCCGCGAGCGGCTCGAAGTCGGCTTCGAGTCTCTCCAGCGAGCCCGGCGCAAATTCCTTCTCGACCGCGGAACTCGACATCTCCAGCGCCTCGGCATCGAGGAACGGCCGCAGGCTCAACTCCGTGGGAAGCTCCGAGCGCCGACGGAGCGCGTACCAGACGTAATAACCCTGATTCCAGAGCTGCTTGTGGGAGATGCGCATCCCCTCGCCCGCAAGCGCGAGAAGCTTGGCATCGTCGTGCCAGTCGGACCACGGGTTGTGGATTTCCCCCACGCTCGGATCGGAGGCCCGCGCGAAGGCGGTGGGCGAATCGACTCCGCACGTGTCCCGGACGAATTCCCACGCGTAGAGGTTGAGGATGATGCTCCCGCCCGGCCGCAGGCAGCGCTGAAAGCCCGCCAGGACCCTCCGCTGCGCTCCGGCGGGCATGGTCATCAGGCTCCCTCGAGCGAAGATGTGGTCGTAAGGCCCGCCGAAATCCGCCGCAGCGGGATCTTCGAGGAAGAGGCACCGAACCGCGGATAGCCCCTCGCGGTTCGAGACGCGCTCGATGACTTGCAAGTTCGAGCGGACGATGTCGGCGCACGTCACCGCGGCGCCGCCGCGAAGGAACTGGACCTCGTTGTGGCCGATGCCGCTCCCGAAGGAGAGGATGCTCTTCCCCTTGAACAGGTCCGCGAAGTGCCGCACGAAGTGGCGGTCCTCCCAATAGTGAGTGAGGCGGCTGCGATAGTGGTCCTCCCAGTGTCGGAAGAGGCTCGCATCGTCCTTCCGAACCAGTTCCTCTGTGCTCACCTTGCCGAGGCCGCTCGGCGCGAACTGCCAGTAGCGGCGCGAAGCTTCGAGGTCGAAGGCCGGCTCGCTCATTCGGAGGGAGCCTGCGCTGCGTTCGCGGCCTCCTTTGCTCGCACTTGAATGCGGGCCGGGTGATAGAAGAACGTCACCGGGTCCGCCGGATGCGTCTGAGGGACGACGAACTCCAGCGCCCTGGAGACGCTACAGTAGCAGCGTGGGTTGACGGTGAAGAAGACGTTGTCAGGGAAGAAGAAGTAATCCGGCTCGAAAATGGAGACCGAGACGAAGTAGCGGGCGCTCCCGAGGAGGAGCGGGGAGAGCTCGATCCGCACTTCGACTTCATCCGCACCGGCCGGAAGCTGCAATCGGTCCGTGAGGACGCGAGCGGCCTGGGCGACTCCCTCCCTGTGGAGGGAGAGAACGAAGGTAGGGTCGCGCGGCGCCGAAGGGTCGCGGACACGCACTCCGACCCGCACGACCAGGCTCTCGCCGCGCTTCGCTTGGACGCCGGTCCGGCCCGCGGCGTCAAGAAGCTCGATCGATTCGATCGTGATCCGAGCGTTGCCGTGGATCCCGCCGCGCGCGGCCGATTCTCCCGCTCCGTTCCCGCAGGGAATGACGGCGCGCGCCCAGCCGGGAGCGGCCTCGATGGGCCCCGTGGCGAGGGTGCGGTTCGAGTCGGTGGCGAGCGTCCCGATCACCGGATCCCGGCCCTGGTAGTGGTAGTCGACCACCAGCTCGCGGATGCCCTCCCCTCGCGGAACGGCGACGCTCCACTCCGCCTTATGGTAGATGGAGCCAAAAGGCCGCAAGACGCGGCACGGCCGCCCGTCGACCACTTCCGCCTCGCCCAGGTTGCCCTCGGGGAGAAGGTTCCAGCCCGGGCTTCCCTCCGCCACGGGGAGGACGAGGGCCCGGCCGTCGTCGTAGCGCACCTCGAGGCGCCCGAGAGCGAGCGGCGCCGGCAGCGCGAAACCCGATCGGCTGCCGAACCGCACGTTGAGCCCCGTGAAGGCGCCCTGCTCCCGCACGAGCGCGCTTTGGTTTCTCCGGCGGAGCCTCTCCTCTTCCTGTTCCTTGATCGAGTTCTCGTAGGCGTTGATAATCGTCTTGCCGTCGCCCTGGAGCTTGATCCGCCCCCGGTCGATCCAGATGAAGCGCTCGCAGACGTTGACGGCGGAGTAGATGTCGTGCGTCACGAGGAGGAGCGTCGTCCCGACCTTCGCGCAGAGCTGGCGGATGCGCTCGAAACTCTTGTGGGAGAAGTAAGCGTCGCCCACGCCCAGGAGCTCGTCGATGACGAGGATGTCCGGCTCGATGACCGTCGCCGCCGAGAACATGAGGCGAGCCCCCATGCCGGTCGAGTAGGTCTTCATCGGCTGGTCGATGTACTCTTCGAGCTCGGCGAAGTCGACCACCTCCTCGAACTTCTCGTCCGCTGCGCGGCCGGTGATGCCGAGGTGTGCGAGGCTCGAGTAGACGTTCTGGCGGCCCGTGAAGTCCGGATGGAAGCCGGTTCCGATCTGGAGGAGCGCGCTGACGCGCCCATGGACGTCGACGGAGCCCCGCGTAGGCGCGATGTTCCCCGTGATGATCTTGAGGAGGGTCGATTTCCCGGCGCCGTTGCGGCCGATGATCGCCACCTTCTCCCCTCGGCCGACGGTGAGGTCGACATCCTCGAGCGCCGCGTGCTCCCGGTAATAGGCCTCGCCCGAGGGGCAGAGGCCGAAGAGGTCGAGCACGCGGTACGCGGGCTTCTGGTAGAGGCGGTAGACCTTACCGGCGCCGCGGATCTCTATGGCGGGAGGAGCCCCCGAACCGGACGGCGTGGCCCTGGCGCGGTCGCTCATTTCATTCGTGATCGCTGAAGAGCGGCATGAGCCGCCGGAAGAAGGAGCCGCCGAGCGCAGCCCCGGCGACGGCCGTCCCGAGAAAGGCCAGGTCGCTCCAGAGCGGCAGCTCTCGCATCCCGATGAGGGCGTAGCGGAAGCTATCGATCAGGTAGGTCATCGGGTTTCCGTAAACGAACGCTAGCGCGCCCGGGGGCACCTGGCTCCACTCGTAGCCGATGGGCGAGACGAAGAGGAAAAAGAGGAGGACGAGGTTCACGACGTAATTGATATCCGGGATCAAGACCGCGACGGCGGAGAGGATCCAGACGGTGGCGAGGCTGAACAGGGTCAAGAGGACTACCGGCACCGGCAGGTAGAGGAGGTGCCAGCCGAAGTGCCGCGTCGGGGCGATCATGAGAAGAACGAGCGCCAGGCTGATCGAGAGGCCGGCGATGGAGACGAGGACATGCTTCACGGGGATCAGCTCGATCGGAAAGACGGTGTTCTTGACGAGGACGATGTTGCCCTTGATCGAGCCCGCGCCCGAGGAGACCGCCTCGCTGAAGCCGAGGTAGGGGACGAGCCCGCTGAAGATGAATAGGACCTTGTCGTAGCCGCCGAAGCCCGCGCTCGAGAAGCGGACGGGGAAGATGACCATGTAGATGAAGCAGTACATGCCGAGGAGGAGGGCCGCGTAGAGCGGATACCAGAGGAGTCCGAGGGTGGAGCCCGAGTACTTCTTGCGGAAGTCGACGCGGCTGACGGCGATGAGCGTGTGTCGGGCCCGCCAGAGCCGCGCGACGAGCTGAATCGTCTCGGCCCCGACCGCGCGAGGAAGCTTGTGCGCCCACAGCCAAGGCTGGAGGAGGGCGATTCTCATGATAGACGGCGTTTAAGCGATGATCTCCCGGACCACGTTTCCGTATACATCCGTCAGGCGGAAGTCCCGCCCCGCATACCGGTACGTCAGCCTTTCGTGGTCGAAGCCGAGGAGGTGGAGGATCGTCGCGTGGAGGTCGTGGACGTGGACTCGGTTCTCCACGGCTTGGAAGCCGAATTCGTCCGTCGCTCCGTGCACGACGCCGCCCTTGACCCCTCCGCCTGCGAGCCACATCGAAAAGCCGTACGGGTTGTGGTCGCGACCCTTCGTCTCCTTCCCGCCGTCGCGCAGCTCCACAGTCGGAGTGCGGCCGAATTCCCCGCCCCAGATGACGAGCGTCTCGTCGAGCATTCCGCGCGCCTTCAAGTCCTTGAGGAGCGCCGTGATCGGCCGGTCGATATCGGCCGCGAGCTTCCTGTGGATCGTGATGTCGTCGTGGTTGTCCCACGGCTGGCCGGCGCCGTGCCAGAGCTGAACGTAACGCACGCCGCGCTCGACGAGACGGCGGGCGATGAGCGTCTGGCGGCCGTGGATGCCCGATCCGTACATCTCCCGGATGTGCTCGGGCTCGCTCGTGATGTCGAACGCGTCGGCGGCCTCCATCTGCATGCGGTAGGCAAGCTCGAAGCTCTGGATTCGAGCTTCCAGCCGGGCGTCCTCGGCGCGGCGTGCCTGATGCTCGCGGTTGAGCCCCTCGAGGAGCGTGAGCTGGCGGCGCTGGTCGTCGAGCGACGTGTAGCGGTTCCGGATGTGCTCGATGAGCTTTTCGATCTCGCGATGCTTCGTGTCGATGAACGTCCCCTGGAAGACGCCGGGGAGGAATCCCGACTGCCAGTTCTCGGCCTCCTTGATCGGATAGCCGCCCGGGCACATGGCGATGAAGCCCGGGAGGTTCTGGTTGTCGGTGCCGAGGCCGTACGTCACCCACGATCCCACGCTCGGGCGGCTCATCACCGCGTCGCCGCAGTTCATGAGCATGAGCGATGGCTCGTGGTTCGGCAACTCGGCGCGCATCGAGCGGATCACCGCGATGTCATCGATGCAGGAAGCGATTCCGGGGAAGATCTCGCTCACCTCGATGCCGCTCTTGCCGTGGCGCGAGAACTTGAACGGGGACGGGAACGCGGCGCCGGTCTTGCGCTCGGTCGCGAGGTTGCCGCTCGGGAGCGGCTTCCCGGCGAAGCGGGCGAGGGCGGGCTTCGGATCGAAGGTGTCGACCTGCGAGGGGCCGCCGTTCAGAAAGAAATGGATGACGCGCTTGGCCCGGGCCGGGAAGTGCGCGGCCTTCGGTCCGAGCGGATGGATCGGCTCGGCGGCCCGCGCCGAACCGAGAAAGCCCGACTCGCCGAGGAGCGCGGCGAGCGTGAGCCCACCCATGCCCATCCCGCAGCGGCAGAGCATTTCCCGCCGCGTCAGGAACGGGCCCGTCGCTTCCTTCGGGGCCTTAGGATCCTGCTTGCTCGCCATGGCCTGAGATTCTAAACGAACGGCCGTCCGCCAGGAACGCCCTACCTCCCGGCGCCATAGCACGGTTGATGGATAGGAGGGATCAGAGGATCAAAGAAGTGCGGCTGCGGTTGCCGATGCGGCTGCGGCTGCCGAGACGCGGACGCGGGTCGCGACTGCGGATGGCGGGCGTGGATTCCGCCGCGGGTCCAGGCGGTCGGTCAATCAACAAAGACGAACTCATTCGACAGTATGAGCGCCTGCGCGACCATCTCCCACGCGCTCAGGGGGCGCGGGGGCGGCGGTGGGCGGCCCCCGAAGTCCTTCTTCGCGTCCCACTCGGCCCCTTCGCCCTCCGCGGCAGCCTCGCGGATCACCGGGGCCCACTCGAACTCGTCGCTCGTGATATCGCCTTTGCAGTCGACGACGAAATCGATCGTGTCGCCCGGTTCGACGCGCACGTCTTTCACTTCGGCCTTCGCGTCCTTGTCGTGGATCGCCGCGTCCCAGAGGCTCCCAGCGCGGCTCGAGACGATGCGGGCGTGGATCCCGTTGCCTTCCTTCGGACGATGGGCCGCTTTCCCGGCGATCGAGACCGCTAGGGCGCGCGGAGCCACCCACCGGCGGATCGCCATGTGCGCGCGATCGTTGCCCGCGTGGCCGCCATCCGCCTTTATCTGCACCCAGCCGAGCTTCGGATCGGGCCAGTTCGGCCCGCCCTGCCATGCCTCCCCGGTCCAGTGCGGCAGCGGTGAAAAACCCTTCACTCGGCCCGCCGTCTCGTCGAACTCTCCCCATCCGTATCGCCAGGCCGGCGGCGGCGGGGGAGGCGGGGACGGAGGGTCCGGCGGGACCGCCGCGACGAACGACAGCGCCCTCTCGATCTGTCGAGGGCTCGGCTCGCTCGAGAAAACGGCGCGATGGAGCCGGCGGATGCGCTCCACAGGAATCTCGCCGCTTCCCGCGGCCCGCGCGGCCAGCGTACGAGCCCGCTCGACCACGAACGGGCTGTTCATGAGGTAGAGCGCCTGCTGCGGAACGGTCGTGGCGTGGCGCTGCGGGCTGTGCTGGTCCGGGTTGGCGACGTCGAAGACGCGGAAGAAGCCGGGGAGGAACTGCCGGTCGACGTTACCGTAGACGGTCCGCCGCGGGATCGCGGGGGCCGCCGCCAGGTCCACCGGACGCCCGCCCATCCGCAGGTCCAGCTCTCCAGAGACGGCGAGGAGAGAATCGCGCATCGCCTCGAAATCGAGCCGCTTGCGGCGCATGCGGCCGAGGAGGCGGTTCTCCGGGTCGGCGGTCAGCTTGAGGGGATCGGCTTCGCAGCTCTGGCGGTACACGCGCGAGAGGACCATGGCGCGGATGGCCTTCTTCATCGACCAGCCCTCGGCGACGAATCGGCAGGCGAGATAGTCGAGGAGATCCGGATGGCTCGGCGGCTCGCTGCGCGTGCCGAAGTCGCTCGGCGTGCGGACGAGCCCCGCGCCGAAAAGCTCGAGCCAGATGCGGTTGACCATCACGCGCGCCGTCAGCGGGTTGTCCGGCCTCGCGATCGCCCGAGCCATCTCGAGCCGCCCGCTCCCGAGGGCGAAAGGTTCGCGCTCGGGACCGTCGATCGCTTCGAGATACCGCCGGGGCACCTCCTCGCCTCGGTTTGAAGGGTTCCCGCGGATGAAGACGCGAGCGTTCCTTTGCTCCGAGCGGTCGGCGAGGATGACCGAGTGCGGGGGCGATGCGGGGGAGGCGAGGATCCAGCGCTCGATCTCGGCGTTGAGCTTCGCTATCTCGACGCGCGTTCCTTCATCGAAGAACCACTCCATTTCGTTGATGGAGCCTGGAGGGACCATCGCCGGCGAGTCGGCGGCGTGGAGCACCTCGCGCAGCTCCTCGGCCGCGGCGTCGGGGAGCGCTGCGGGAGGGGCGGAGCCGCTCTTCTTGGCTTCCTCCAGCGCCGACTTCCAGCGGGTTTGGATCCCATCGAGCAGCTTCCCGTACGCCCGCGCGACATCGGGTTTGCTCGCCGGGAGCGGGCGGGTGAGCGCTTCGAGGACGAGCGGGTTGACGCGCCGGCCGGATCCGATGCCCGCGCCGCCGCTCGCGAAGCCCTCGATGATGCCGGCCGCCCGCGCGGCGATTTCGGCCGCGGGGATCTTCTCGAAGGCGTGCCAGGGGGCCCAGACGGGGTGGAATTCCTTGCGCGCGTGGAAGAGGTACGCTTGCCACTGGCGCACGACGACCGGGTTCAAGTCGTCCGGACCGCGGATCGCGTAGAACTCCTCGCTCGGGAGGCTCTCCACGTCGAGGACCGCCACAAGGTACTCGCCGGCCTTCGAGCGCAGCCGATCGACCATGGAGGCTTTCTTGGCCTCGAATGTCTTCTGGAGTTTCTCCTCCCGGGCCCGCATCTCCTTTTCGTACGCGAGGTACTCTGGAGCCTTGCCCTGATCCTTGACGAGCCGGACGAGCCTCTCGGTCGAGCCGTTGAAGACGCCGTACAGCGAGTAGTAGTCGCGCTGGGGGATCGGGTCGAACTTGTGGTCGTGGCAGCGGGCGCAGGCGACCGTTAGAGCCTGCGTGCCGCGCATCACGACGTCGATCCGGTCGTCGATGATGTCGTGTATGTTGCCGAGGAGCCGCCGGCCCAGGGTGAGGAAGCCGAGCGCGGCGAGGTCTCGAGCGTCGCCGCCATCCTCGACGAGGCGATCGGCGGCGATCTGCAGGAGGAGGAAGCGGTCGTAGGGCAGGTCTTCGTTGAACGCGCGGATCACCCAGTCGCGGTAGACGTGCGAGTGGACGAAGCGGCCCTCCTCGCGGTCGGAGTATACGTAGCCTTTCGTATCGGCGTAGCGGGCGACGTCGAGCCAGTGGCGCCCCCAGCGCTCGCCGAAGCGCGGCGAGGCGAGGAAGCGGTCGACGGCACGCTCGAACGCCTCCTCGGAGCCGTCCTCCTCGAAAGCCGCGATCTCATCGGCGCTCGGCGGGAGGCCGGTCAGGTCGTACGCGGCGCGGCGGATGAGCGTCCGCCGGTCGGCCTCCGGCGCGGGCTCGAGCCCCGCCGCCTCCATCCGCGCCAGGATGAACGCATCGATGGGCGTACGGGCCCGGTCCGAGCGCTCCACAGGAGGTATGGGAGGAGGCCGCGGCGGCTTGAACGACCAGAAGTCGCGCGCGTTCCTTCCCGCGCGTAAGGCGGCGGTTTCTCCAGCCGCCGTTCCCTCGCGCGGGTCCGGCGCGCCCATCGCGATCCACGCCGTGAAATCGGCGATCGAGGAGTCGGCGAGCTTGCCCGAAGGCGGCATGCGCAGGTCGGGGTCCTGGTGCGTGTGCGAGATCGCGCGCAGGAGGAGGCTCTCGCCGGGCTTCCCTGGCACAATCGCCGGCCCGCGCCCGCCGCCGCGGAGGAGCCCGCCTCGGCTGTCGAGGCGGAGCCCGCCCTTTGGGCTCGCGGCTTCGGTCCTCGCCGAATCGGGGCCGTGGCACTTGTAGCACCGATCGACCAGCACCGGGCGGATGCGGTTCTCGAAGAAGTCGAAACGATTCTCGTCGGCTAATTCGGATGGGGCGGTCAGACAGAGTGCGACGAGGATCAGTGCCACCGTGTTTTTCCCTCTTTGGCGATATTCTCTGAGATCGTCGAGGAGATTTCTACGGCCTCGTTCGGCGCGCCACGCTTCTGCTCGACCGCTGCGGGCTCGTCGCGGACGACATCAACGACACCGGGGGCCCTCGCGGGCATGGAGATCTACGGTCCAGAGACGGGCAGCTGGAGGAAGACAGGGTCCCTCAGCGACCCTCTTGAGGCAAAAGCCCCTCTACCGCTTCGCAGGCCCTTACCAGCGCCTCCTCGGAGTTCACCTGCGTCCGCCAGTGGCGGCAACGCTCCGCCACGTCTACCGAACCCAGGAGCTCGCGGAGCAGCCTTGCCACGCGCCGCGGTCGGAAGCACAGGCGAGACGCCCTCCGCGCTACTCCGAGCCTCACGCATCGCTCGGCGTTGTCGAAGTGGTCGAAAGCGAGCGGCACAATCACTTGAGGGAGGCCTGCTGCGAAGGCCGCCGCGCAGGTCCCTACCCCGCCGTGATGCACCACCGCCGCGGCCTGCGGCAGAATCCGCCGGAACGGTACATAGGACACGCACTCGACGCTTCCCGGCAGGGCGGCGAGCCGCCCCACGGGCCTGTCCGTCACCACCAAGACGCGCCGGCCAAGGATCCGCTGTACCTCGCCCGCTACCCTGAGGAAGGCCTCGGCGTGGGTCATCGCCGACCCGCAGGTGAACACGATCGCATCCTGCCCGCTCAGGGTCGGCGCCTCCCTGTCGGAGCCCAGGTCGCTGCGATCGTAGACAGGAAACCCCGTGAGAACGAGATGCGAAGGCCAGCCCGTCTGCGGTCGAGCGAACCAATCGGGCCAGAGCCCAATGACCCGGTCGCCCGCCATGACCCAGCGGCTGAAGATCCGCCGCGCGGCCGCTAGGCCGATCTCGCGGCGCAGCTCGTTGAAGGCCTTCGCGATCCAATAGTCCACGAGCGCGTCCCCGAAGTGGTAGAAGAGACGCCGAAATGGCCTCCCGAGCCAGCGGGGGGCGCGCTGGAAAGGGCCGTAGTCCTGGAACTCGTCGAGGCTCTGGAAGATGAGGGGAGACGGGGTTACGACGGCGAGCGGCAGCCCAAGCTTCTCCTGGGCAAGCTGCGCTGCCGGCGCCACGATGTTTGAGACGAGCACCGCGCGGGATCGGCCCGAAAGAGAGGCGATGAGCTCATAGGCTGGACGCAGGTGAGGCACCCACAGGTGCCGGAAGGCCCGCTCCATACACCGCCACCACTGCCACGTCCTTCGCTCCCAGATGAACCTGTAGTCTCCCTCGGTTCCGAGGGGCGAGAAGCCGAGGCCGGCCGCTTCGGCGAACTGCGCGAAGACCGGGTTGACTAGGAAGACGACGTCGTGTCCGCGGCATCGAAGCGTCGAGGCTATCCCGAGCATGGGGTTCACGTCCCCTGTGGAGCCAAGGGCAACGACCAGGATGCGCGCCTTGCTGGTGACGGGCCGCAGCGTACTCAGTTCGAGTTTTGCACTTTCCGCCAGCCAGGCCGGCTGGCGCCTCTGGGCAGCCGAGGCCGAACCGCTTTTCTCGGCAACCCCTGCTGGCGGAATGGGTCGCACAAAAATCCGCCGGCCCCTTCGGGGGAGCGCCGGGATCGCCGATCTCTTCGTTGCTCCCCTCCGGTCGGCCGCTCTCGCGGCCCTTCCGGTCCTCGCGCTGGCGCGCTCGGCCTCCAGGCGGGCCTCGCAGCCGCCCGCTGGCGCGGGCTCCCGGCTGCTCCG
>Ga0187893_10005272_pt1 | contig 23395 bp, 22 predicted proteins | sample MA1701074metaG_FD_139574 | JGI IMG/M metagenome (GOLD analysis project Ga0187893, IMG submission 139574) | White microbial mat communities from a basaltic lava cave in the Kipuka Kanohina Cave System on the Island of Hawaii, USA - MA170107-4 metaG ...
CCCGTTTCGCGGCAATGCAGGCAGCCCTTGCCGCGCTTGAAACGGTGGCTCTTGATCTTCTCGTAGTCCAGGCGCAGCGCGGCGGCCTCCTCGGGTGCCGGCGGGTACTCCTCGATGCAGTGGGTGCAGTTCTGGCGCACCAGGCGCTGGGCGAGGATCCCGATGATCGTGGAGGTGAGCAGGAAGTGTGGCACGCCCAGGTCCAGCAGCCGCGTGATCGAGGAGGGCGCGTCGTTGGTGTGGAGCGTCGAGAGCACCAGGTGGCCGGTGAGGGCGGCCTGGACCGCGTGGTCGGCCGTCTCCGAGTCGCGGATCTCGCCGACCATGATGATGTCGGGGTCCTGGCGCAGCACCGTGCGCAGGGTGCTGGCGAAGGTGATCTCGATCTGGGGCTTGACCGCCACCTGGTTGAAGTCCTCGAACACCATCTCGATCGGATCCTCGATGGTGACGATGTTGACCTCGGGCTTGGAGAGGTACTTGAGGACCGAGTAGAGCGTGGTGGTCTTGCCGCTGCCGGTGGGCCCCGTGACCAGGATGATGCCGGTCGGGCGCTGGATGAAGTCGTAGAAGATCGGCAGCTCGTGGGCGGTGAAGCCGAGGTCCTCGATCCGCTTGAGCAGGATGTCGGGGTCGAAGATGCGCAACACCGCCTTCTCGCCGAACACGGTGGGCATCGTGGAGACGCGCAGCTCGATCTCGCGCCCGTTCTGGTCACGTTTGATGCGCCCGTCCTGGGGTTTGCGCTTCTCGGCCAGGTTGCAGCCCGAGAGCAGCTTGATCCGCGAGACCACGGCCTGGTACACGATGCGGGGGATCACGTGGACGTCGTGGAGCATGCCGTCGATCCGCAGCCGGACCAGGGTGAACTCCCGTTTCGGCTCGAAGTGGATGTCTGAGGCGCGCTGCTCGAAGGCGTAGCTCAGGATGTGGTCCAGGGCTCGGACCACGGGCGCCGCCGCCGGGTCCAGCTCGGTGGCCTCCCCCGACAGGAACTCCTGGTTCGAGAGATCCACGGTCGACAGCCGGCTGGCGGTGAGCTGCTTCTCGGCCGTCTGCAGGCTGGTCTTGAGATCGTAGAACCCCTTGTTGACGGCCTCGACGTCGCTGCGAGTCGCCACCACGCGCTCGACCTCCAGGCCGGTGACGCGTTTGATGTCCTCCTCGGGGAAGGACGTGAAGGGATCGTGGACGGCGATGGTGATGGCCTTCTCGGTCTTCGAGATCGCCACCATGCCGTGGCGGCGTGCGAAGGGGCCGGACAAGGCCCGGGTGACGACGTCGAGGTCGAGGTCGAGGGGGTTGATCTTGACGTAACGCAGGCCGGCGTGGGCGGCGATCACCTGGGCGAGCTGGACCTCGCTCAAGACTCCGAGCTGGAGCAGGGTCTGCTCGGCCGTGGTGTTGTTCAGCTTCATGGCCCGACGCACCTTCTCCGCCTGCTCGGGGGTGAGCGCCCGGCGCGCGACCAGGACCTGAAGCATCTCGGGCGCGGCCTCCGTGGCAGCCGAGGCGCGAGAGCCGGCGCCGGGCCGGCGCGGCGGTGGCGAGGCCATCGCGTGATTATGCTACGGGCGGCCCGCGGAATGCGGCGGCCGCCCCGCGCGTATCCCGGCTGGCAAGGAGGTCGTGATGGTCTGGACGCTTTGGCTCGGCGTTGTGGCGGCGGCTCTGCTCCTCGGTGCGGCCGGAGCCGGGCCGAGCGAGGCGGACATCGTCCAGGCGTTCGGAAAGCAGGGGATGCGACTCAGCGGTGCGGAGGCGCGCGGCATCCGCGACAACGTGCTGCGGGCCCTGCAGGACGCCCGGGCCCATGGAATCGGGAACAGCAAGATGGACTTCGCCGCCGTGGAGATCGCCAGTGATCTGAGGCTCGACACCTCCCCGGGCTCGAACAGCGTGAGGAACGTGGTGGCCGCGCTCAAGCTCCTGATGGATCGGCCCCCCGCCATCCAGCAGTCAGCGCCGCCATCGCCTCCGGAACTGGACTGGCACCGCTACTTCGACGACACAGTGAACCTCTGGAACGACGGGGCCTTCATGGGCCTGGTTCGGAAGCGGGGCTTTCACCCCGTGAAGATCAGCTGGGAGGACATCGGTCGTCACGAGGGCAGCGTGTGGGGCGACCGCATCAGCGACGTCGGGATCTGGGTGCGCCGTGAGGAGGGCGGCCCCGAGAGCGCGCGCCTCGCGCTGTCGGTGCGGCGCGACAGCAACTTCCGCGACAAGGTGCTGCTGGTCCCCGCCGAAGCCATCAAGGTCCACCAGCGGCAGGCCGGCAAGACCATCGAGAAGACGTTGCCGCAACGCCTGGCCGAGCTGGGCCTCGCCAGCACGTCGCGCGACCGCAACGTCATCGTTTCGAACCAGTTCGCGATCGTGCCGGTGCCCGCACGGTCGATGCGCGGCGCCTGGCCGAGGGGAGTGCCGCCCCGCGCGGCCTTCACCTTCAGCATCTTCCCGTACGGTTCGACCAACTTCGTGATCACAGACGTGATCGAGGGCAGCCACGAGGCCATCGTGGGGCCGGGGACCCACCAGCTGCTGTTCGCCAACGTGGACGGCGAGCGCGCCCCCTTCACGGCGAGCCGCGCCGAGGACCGGCCGGACCTGCTGAAGCTCGAGAAGGAGCTGAAGGCGCAGGGCATGGACGTGGACGTGCAGCGTTACTACCTGATCCAGGTGCCGCTACGAAAGGACGCCAGTGGCGTCCAGCTTTCGAACATGGGGGCGCCGCCGTGGCCGCGCCTGGCGCAGGAAGCGGCGATCGGCGCCGTCGGGGGACCCCCGGCCGTGGCTTTCAGCGCCCCGGTGGCGCCGCCCCCGACGAGCGTGAACGCCAGGGATGCCGAGCGGTCGGAGCAGCAGGCCGGCCTCGCGCGCGTGGCCATCGGGCATGGGGCGCCCGAGGGCCCCTACCATGCGGGGAGCGGCCAGCGCGGGGCGCGCGCCGAGGAGCCGATTCGCGTCACCGTCGTCTACTTCGTCACCCCTGTCGGCACGGTGACGCAGAAGGACATGGAGGGTTTCGCCGCGGCGTTCTCCCAATGGGACGACCAGGCGATCTGGGGCGGGAGCTTCGTGACCAAAGAGAGCTTCTAGGGGCCCGGCCTCAGGCGGTACAGCGCCACGCCGGGCTCCGCGTAGACCTCGACCAGCAGTGCGTCGGCTTCGAACGCCAGCTGCTCGTCGCGGAGCAGACAGACGTGGCTCGCCCCGAGCTGCCGGGCGATGGCCCCGGCCTCTGCCGCGTCCGCGGTCTCGAAGAACCCGCGGGTGCGCTCCACACGCCGCAGGCGCTCCGCCTCGGGAGCGAACTGCGACAGGTAGGGGATGAAGCGCGTGTAGGGAACGCGCCGGCCGATCAGGACGAGCGGGGCCGGTGGGTGCCGCTGCGTCCCCGGGCGCACCAGCACCACGGCGCCGGGCTCCGAGTCGCGCTCCAGGGCGCCCATCGCGCGTACGATCGGCGCCTGGATGCGCTGCGGTGGCAGGCTCCGCTTGTGGAGGATGAACTGCAGCGTGCTCGGCAACGTCAGCAGCAGGCTCAAGGCGGCCGCGACGGCGCCGCGCGCGCCCTGCCAGCGCCAGGCGCCGAGGGCCTTCGCCACGAAGATCCAGGTCACGATGCCGCTCTGCTCGAAGAAGTACAGCCCCTCGTTGAAAGGGCGGCTGCGGGCTCCGGGATCCACGGGCGAGATGCGAAACAGCAGCCCGAGGGGCCAGCCTGAGAGCGCCATCACCGCGAGGGTGATCGTCGGCGTGCAGCCTCCCGCGAGCCCGCGGATCGCCTCCCGCAGGCCCACCAGCCGCAGGCCCAACGCGAGGAGCAGCCAGGGGAGCGCGAAGAGACCGACCTCGACAACGTCGGCGCCGGGCCGACCCAGGTCCTCCAGGGTCTGGCGCACCACCAGCAGCGGGTCGAGAACGACGTGCACGTGCCGGCCCGCTGGGCTGAGGACGAGGGCGAGCGTCGCGAGGGCGGCGGGCGTGGCCACGAGCAGGGTTGCGCCGCGAGTGCGCCGGGCCACGAGCAGTGCGACACCGAAGCCCAGCAGCAGCTGGGCGGCCGCGAACACCTTGAAAAACGGCACGGCCAGCGCCAGCAGGCTGGCGAGAACCAGTTCGCCGCGGTGGCCGGTCGCGAGGCCGCGCCGTAGCGCCACCAGGCTGGCCAGGGCCAACGCGAGCGCCGGCACGCCGGAGTTCGCGTGCAGGATCGAAAAAAAGAAGAAGCTGGCCTCGAACAGCGCCAACCACCACTCGACGTGGGGCCGGCTCCAGCCGAGCAGGAACGACGGGTCGCTCGCCAGGAAGGCGAAGCCGGCGAGAGCGGCTGCCAGGCCGCCCGCGCCCAGAAGAGAAGCGGCGGCCCGCAACGAAAGGACGAGCGCCAGCGCGGAGAGCGTCACGTCGAAACGGGACAGAGAGTCGTAAGGATGGACGCCAGCCCAGCGTAGGGCCGCGGCCCGGACCAGGGGCAGGCCGAGGTGGTAGCCGAGCGCGAAACCCGACATGCCCGGGACCTGCGGCGGATAACCGAGGGTCAGCTCGTAGGCCAGGCCGACGTGGAAGGCCGCGTCCTCGTGAAGCACGGGATCCGCCAGGAAGTCGCCGTTGCGGCCCCCGCGGTTTTGCGGGTACTCGGTGAGCGCCAGGACCAGGAGCAGCACGAGACACGGAGGCACGGCGCCGCGCAGGGACGGGCCCTCCGCGAAACGCCAGGGCCCGGGCCGCAACAGGGCGGCGTTCGTCGCCAGGACGGCGGCGGGGAACAGCCAGTGGGTCTGGGACACCAGCGAGAGCCAGTAGGCGGCCGCCGTGAAGGCGATGCCGGCGGGCAACACGAAGGCGACGTCGACGCGGGCCCGCAGCAGGCGTTGCAGGGCCAGGCCGGGGCCGACGACGCAGGCGAGGGCGAAGACGGCGTAACTCAGCGCGTCGTGGAGCAAGCGTGGTCCCGGGTGGGAGGATTATCACCCGTGGTCACGAGACGGCGGGTCACGCTCGCGACGCGGGCGTGGGATAGGATGCGCCGGACCAGAAACAAGGGAGGACGTGATGGCGCGACGTCTCGGGATCCGTTTCGGGGAAGCGATGGGCGTGGGCAGCCAGGACTGGCTCTGGACCGAGCCCGAAATCGTGATCGGCGAGCTCAACGGCCCGGTGGGGCAGGCGATGGCGAGCCTGATGGGTCAGAGCGCCGGGTTCTCGCGTTTCTTCTGCCTGGTGGACGGCGGCAAGCAGGTGAAGCCGGTGACGCTGATGGTTCCGAAGGTCCACCTCAAGCAGATGATCGACGTGCAGATCTTCGGCGGGCCGGTCCAGGCCGGCATCGCCGACGGCGTGCTCGACGCGGTCGAGGACGGCCTGATCTCGAAGAGCCAGGCGGAGGAGATCGGGATCATCTGCCTGGTCTGGATCGACCCGCGGCTGTCGACGCTGAAGGACGCCGACTTCAACGAGCTCTACCGCAACAACCGCTCCGCGATGAAGGAGGCGATCGAGAAGGCCTTGAAGGGCAAGCCCAGCGTCAAGGAGCTGCTCAAGGAGGACCGGACGAAGCCGCGCCACATGTACTACAACCGCGACGCGGACCGCTGGCAGTTCTCTTAGGGTCCTAGAGACGCTCGCAACGGGCACCGCGGTTCGAAAAGGCGGTGAGTATGACGTGGCCACGGCTGCCGAGCAGGCGGCGGGCGCCGTCGGCGACCGCCTGCGCCGAGGCGCCGGCATCCACGAGGCCGAAGACCGCCGGTCCCCACGAGGACTGACCGGCCCCGGCGGCGCCGTCGGCGAGCATTTGTTCCACCAGGTCGCCACACAGCGGGTGCGCAAAACGCTCGCCCTGGACCGGTCGGAACATCTCGCCGACCAGCCGCTGCACCTCGGTGATACCGCGGCCGAAGAGGGTGAGGTCGGCCTCCACCAGGGCGGGCAGCACCTGCATCAGCACCACGTGAGCGGCTCGCGCCGTCAGCTCGGCCGTGGGTGGGGGCAGGTCGCGGAAGGCCCGTTCCTCCGCGGCGCCCGAGAGCCCACGCGGAAGGTCGGGAATGCCGAGGACGCAGCGCCAACTGTCGGGGATCTCGCGCCGTAACAGGAGGGGCGCAGGGGCGTCGCCGCCGTTGCGTCGGCCGCCCTCCAGGATGAAGCCGCCCTCGGCGAAGGCCCAGGTGCCGATCGCGGAACGCCGAGCGCGACCCGTGGCGACGGCGAGGGAGGCCGGGTCGGCCGGCAGGCCGTGAAGCTCGGCCAGGGCCCTGGCGGTGGCGAGCGCGAGTTGTGTGCCCGATCCGAGGCCTGAATGGCGGGGCAGGGGCCGCTCCAGGCGCAGCGTGGCCCCGGCCTTGAGCCCGTGACGCTCCAGGATCTGGCGGGCCTGGTCGAGCAGCGTCTGGGCCTCGGGCCCCTCGGCGGACAGGGTGGGCGCCGGCCGGGCCTCCAGCACGAGGCTCGGCGAGACGAGGGCCGCGCCGAGACCGCCAAAACGGCGGCCCAGGTCGCCCCGCAAGTCGAGCAAGCCGAAATGGAGGCGGGCCGGAGCCTCGACGCGGACCAGGGTCACGGCTTGTCCGCCTCCAGGGCGGCCCTCTCGCGTTCGACGAAGGCGCCCAGGGTGGCCATCGCCTCGCGCTCCGGCGGTCCGGCGGTCTTGTCCACGATCGTTTGCAGGCGCCGGTACTCGGCGACGATCTCCTGCATCGGCAGGATCCGGGTTCGCGTCGCCAGGATGGTCGCCTCGAGCACCGCGGCCCGGGCCCGGCTGAAGCCGATGAACTCGCGCTTGAAGCCGGAGTGGACCACCGCGCAGGTGAAACGCGCCCGCGCCTCGCGGGTGTCGGCTTCGCTCACCCGGAGCTCGCGCCAGGAGCAGGCGGCCTGCAGCACGACGCCCCTGACGACGGCCGCGGGGTGCGCGGGGAAGCGGGGCGACTGGAGCGCGCTTTCGACGAAGAAACCCACCTCGTCCACGAGGTTCACCACGGCCTCCCCGGAGCCGACGATGTTTCGGAAGGTGGTGGTCTCCCGATACGGCTTGAGCACGATCACGTGTTCGGCCCATTCCACGCCCATCGGGGCGAAGTTCGGGGCGCCCTCGGCGTCCAGCGTGGTGACGAGGCTCTCGATGATCACGCCGGCGCCAGGGCCAGGAAGTTTCGGAGCAGGTCGTAGCCGTGCTCGGTGAGCACCGACTCGGGGTGGAACTGCACGCCCCAGGCGGGCCAGCGGCGGTGCCGCAAGGCCATGATCTCACCCTCGGGCGAACGCGCGACGACCTCGAGCACCTCGGGCAGGCTCGCCTCTTCCGCCACCAGGGAGTGGTAACGCGTGGCCTGGAAGGGGTTGGGCAGGCCGGCGAGGATCCCGACGCCCTGGTGGAGGATCGGCGAGGTCTTGCCGTGGCGCGGTCGAGCCGCGCGGACGATGCGTCCGCCCAGGGCGGCGGCCAGGCACTGGTGCCCGAGGCACACCCCGAGGGTCGGCAGGCGCGGGGCGTAGGCGGCGATCGCCGCGTTGGAGACGCCGGCTTCGCGGGGCGTGCACGGGCCGGGGGACACGACCAGGTGGCTGGGGTCGCGGGCGGCGATCTCCTCCAGGCTGATCGCGTCGTTCCGGTGAACCTCCGTGGTGGCGCCCAGCTCGCGCAGGTAACGCGCGAGGTTGTGGACGAAGGAGTCGTAGTTGTCCAGGAGCAAGACCCGCGGGGTCACAGGGCCGCCGCCATGCCCAGGGCCTTCTGCAGGGTCTCGTCGTACTCCCGCTCCGGGTCCGAGTCGGCCACGATGCCCGCGCCCGCCTGAAAGAAGGCCTGTCCGTGTTTCACGACGAAGGTGCGGATCGCGATCGAGAGGTCCATGGCCCCGGCGAAGGAGATGTATCCCAGGGAGCCCGTGTAGAGGCCACGCCGGGTGGGCTCCAGCTCGGCGATGATCTCCATGGCCCGCACCTTGGGCGCGCCGGTGATGGAGCCGCCGGGCCAGGCTGCGCGCAGCAGGTCCACCGGTCCCAGCCCCGAACGCAGGCGACCCGTGACGCTCGAGACCAGGTGGTGCACGGTGGCGTAACGCTCGATCCGGCACAACTCCGGCACCTCCACGCTGCCATCAACACAGACGCGCGACAGGTCGTTGCGGAGCAGGTCCACGATCATCACGTTCTCGGCGCGGTCCTTCTCGCTGGCGGCCAGCACCTCGCCGATCGCGGAGTCGTGGCGCGGGGAGAGGCCCCGGGGCGAGGTGCCCTTGACGGGCCGTGTCTCGACGCGGCCACCCTCGAGGAGCAGGAAACGCTCCGGCGATGCGCTGACGGCGGTGGCGTCTCCGAAGTCGAAGTACCCCGCGAACGGCGCGGCGTTGCGGGCGCGCAGCCGCAAGTAGAGGTCGAAAGGATGCTCGCTGATCCCCGCTTGCAGGCGCTGTGACAGGTTGGCCTGGAAGATGTCTCCGGCCAGGACGTACTCGCGTGTGCGCGCCACCGCGGCCAGGAACGCGTCGCGGGAGAAGGTGGAGGTCACGCCGGGAAGAGCCGGCACCGCGTGCCTGGCCGGGCCGGGGGCGCGAGCAGCGCGGGCGGTCGGCGCGCGGCGCGGGCCCGGCGGCGCCTCGAGTCGGCGACGGATCCAATCGGCGCGTTCCTCGGCGCGGCGCCGGCGAGCGGGCGGAGCCCCTGGCAGGCCGGTCGAGAACAACCAGCAGCGCTCCTGCTCGTGGTCCCAGGCCAGGGTCCAGTCGTAGAGGCCGAGGCACAGGTCGGGGAGCGCGAGGTCGTCGTAACGCGGGCTGGGCAGGCACTCCAGAGCGTGGGCGAGGTCGTAGGCGAAGAAGCCCGCCGCGCCTCCTTGGAAGCGGGGCAGGCCCGGCTGGGCCTCGAGGTGCAGGTCCGCCAGGCGCCGCTCCAGCTCGCCGAAGGCCGCGGCATCGTCCTTGTGGTTCAGGACCTCCCAGGGGTCCGCGGACAGGAACGAGTAGCGGCCGAGGCGCTGCGAGGCCAGCGCGCTCTCGAGCAACAGGGGATAGGGCAGATCCAGGAAGCGGGCGCATGCCTCCGCGGGAGGCGGCGCGCCCGGCAGCTCCTGGACCAGGATCTCCGACACGGAGCTCAGCGGGCCTTGCGACGGCGCCGTGCCGCGGCTCGGCGCCGGTCGTCGCGCTCCTTGCGCGCGCGCAGCGAGGCCGGACGCGTGTGGGCCTCGTCGCTATCGGGCGGCGTCAGGTAGCCCCAGCTCAGCTCCCCCTCCTGCCGGTAGCTCTTGCCCAGCACAAGCGCCAGGCGCGCCTTCGTCAACTCGCGGCCGAGGTAGAAAGCATGGGTGGGCTCCTCGACGTCGAGGGCCGCGAAGAGCTCTCCGATGTCGGCGCCGCTGACGAAACGCTCGGCGTTGAAGACGTGGAGCCGCTCGCCGTCACAGAAGATGCGGTAGTCGAGGTCGGTGATCTGCGACTGCATCGCCCGGAGCTGCTGTTCACTGTACACCGAGAGGCTCGCGTCCCTGACGGTCACGAGGCGGCTGTCCAGGTGTTTGGGCAGGCTTTTCTTGCGGACGGCATAGTGCATCAGGCGCCGCGCGATGTCGGCCTCGCGGACGGCCCCGCGGGCCCACGGGATCTCCTCGGTCGTGAGCACCCAGCGGATGCCCAGCTCCTGGCAATAACCCAGCAGCAAGGCGGTGACGCCCGTCGAGTCGGCCTCGGTCAGCTCCGTGAGGTTGGCGATGCCCATCAGCATCTCGGCCCCCGGGTGGCGGTGCCGGACCTCGTAGTACCGGTGCAGCGATTCGGCCATGCCGAACCCGATCGGCTCGAGCACGGCGTCGGCGAGGTAGGGGCAGCCCCAGCCCTCGAGGGTCTCGATGTTGCGGTCGAGGCTCGAGAGGTCGGAGCCGAAGTCGGGGATGACCACGACGGTGGCGCCGAGGTCTCGGGCCACCTCGAGGTTCGCGGCGTTGACGCTCAGCACCAGCTCCGCTCCGGCGGCCACCGCGGTGCGGATCTCGCCGCTGTCGAAGCTGTCCACGCTGACCCGGTGTCCCTCGCCGCGCAGGGCGCGGACGACCTCGGCCAGCTCCGGGAACGCGCGGCCGCGGGTACAACCCACGTCGATCACGTCGGCGCCAGCGTCGGCAAAGGAGCGGGCCCGGGCCAGGATCTCGGCCAGCGCCCGGCCCGGCGCGTTGTTGATCTCGGCCAGGATCCGGACGTCCCACGCGCCGTAGTCGGCACGGGCCGCAGCCAGCCCGAAGTACTCGGGAATCTGCCGCAGGTCCTTCGGCCCTTTCTCGACCTTGACGCCGACCCGCTCGGCCAACCGGGCCGGGTCTCCCTGGGTGTGTCCGGGCAGCAGCACCAGGTCGGTTCCGGCGGGGGCCTTCAGGAAACGCCCTACCCAATCGGTGGTCATCAGCGCCGCCACGCTGATGCCGAGCACCACGACCTCGCGCTCGAAAGGCGCGTCCATCGCCGCCAGGGTCTCGCGCAGCAGCGGCTCCGCGAGTTTTCCGGTGACGAAGGCGACCTTCACTTACCCATGACGAACTTGTTGGGAGTGCCCTCGAGGGCCGAGCCCTGCGGGGGCCGCCACAACACGACCTCTTCGATCTTGCGCGCCAACTCGAAGTCCTTGTCGGTGATGCCGTTCTCCGAGTGGGTCATCAGCTTGACCGTGACCTTGGCCCAGGTCACGGCCAGGTCCGGATGGTGCCAGGCCGCTTCCGCGAGAAAAGCGATCTGATTCACAAGCTGGAGCGTCGTGGGCCAGCCGTCGGTCTGGTACTTGCGGCGGAGCCAGCCGTCCTCGAAATACCAGCCCGGCAGGTCCTCCAGCTTCTTGCGGATTTGCTCCTCGCTGTACGTCGGCAGCTTCGGTCGGCTCATGGCGTCTCCTCACATCACGGCGCCGCCACCCACTCGCAGCGTGGCGCCGGTCAGGAAGTCGGCCTCCTTCGAGGCCAGGAACAGCGCAGCCCCCGCGACGTCCTCGGGCGTGCCCCAGCGCCCCAGTGGGGTTCCCTCGGCGATGCGGCGTCGCGTGGCCTCGGGCAGGCCGTCGGCGAAAGCGGTCTGGATCCAGCCGGGCGCGAGTATGTTCACGCGCACCTGCGGGGCGAGGCTGCGCGCCAGGCACTTGCTGAAGGCGAGCACGCCCCCCTTGGCGGCCGCGTAGATCTCGGAGGGGCGGCCCGGGGCGCCGCAATCCACGTGGTCCCAGGACACGTTCAGGATCACGCCGTGCCCCTGGTTCCGCATCCTCTGGGCGACCTGCCAGGAGCACAACACGCTGCCGCGCAGGTCCACGGCTAACGCGAGGTCGAGCTTCTGCAAGTCGGTCAGGCGTGCGCCGGCTCCGGTGAGGATGTCCGCCCCCGCGCTGTTGACCCACACGTCCACGGGACCACGTGCGAAGGCGCCCGCCACCAGCCGCTCGACGTCGGGCTCGGCGGACACGTCGGCTCCGACGAATTCGGCCGCGGGATCGAAGGCGCGAACCTGTGCCAGGACGTCGGCGGCGCCGGCCACGTTGCGGTGGTACGAGAGCAGGATCCGGGCGCCCTCGCGGGCGAAGCGCAGGGCGATGGCGCGGCCGATGCCGCTGGAGGCGCCGATCACGACGGCGCTGCGGCCGGCGAGACGTCCGCTGGCGGCGGCGGTCTGGGTCATGGGCCCGGCAATCATAGCCCGCGCGGCGGCGCGGGGGCGTCCAGGTGGTACGCGGCGCAGGAGCGGATGCGTCGTTCGATCTCCTGGGCGAGGCGGCGGTAGCCCTCACCTCCGACGCCTCCGTAACGCGCGCGCAGCTCGGTCTCTTGTAGCCCCTCCGGGAGGCCTGTGGCATCGGGGAAGTAGTCGCCGATCCGGAAGCCTCGCGCGACGCGCTGCTGGAGGGCGAGCGCAGTGGCTTGGTCGCGTGTCGCCCACTCCGCGAAGGTCGCGCCGGCCCGGTCCGCGAGCAGGTCGCCGAAGGAGAAGCCGCTGCCGCCGGCCGAGTCGACCTCTTCCTTCAGCAGGCCGGCCGCGTCGCTGACGCTGCCGGTCGCAAGCACCGCCAGGGCCGCGCTCACGAAGAAGTGCCTGGTCCAGTCCTCACGTCCACGCAGCGTGCTGCCCCGGAAGGAACGGGCGGCCTGCCGCAGGCTGGGCCCGTGTACGCCCTGGCCCAACAGGGACTCGACCCGCCAGTGCCCGAGCAACACGCCCAGAGCCAGGATGGCCGCGCGGTTCTCGCGCACCGCGTCGCCGGGCAAGGAGCGCTCGCGAGCGAGTCGAAACGCCGCCTCGAGGGAACGAGCCAGGCGTGCCTCCCCGTCTCGGGGCAGGCTCGGAGCCGCCTGGGTCAAACGCGCGAACTGGGCTCGGAGCGCGGGGATGTCCGCGTCGCTCGTGCCCTCTCCCTGGAAGAGGTCTGCGAGGAACCCCTTTGGCTCGGCCCTGCCGTAGCGGATGCGAAGCGCGCCGTGCTCCGGCTCGAAGTTGTGGATCGGCGCCAGCAGAGGTCGCAGGCGCGGCTCGCTTCGGAGGAACAGTGTCAGCAGCCGGGACAGGGGGTCGAGCGCCCAGGAGGGAATCTCGATACGGCCGAGGCTCAGGCGCTGCGCGCGCAGGCGCGGGCGGCCCTCGTCGATCTTGAACTCCCCGAGCGCCGTCAGGTTGAGGTAGCGGTCGATTCCGGCCGCCGGCAGGGGAAGCGAGACCTCCAAACGCGACGAATCGCGCCCGAGTTCGACCTTGGCCTTGGCGCCGGGCCAGGCGGGGGTCAGGCCCCAGGCGAGCAGATGATCGAGGTCGATCTCGCTCAGACGCAGTTCGGCCGTCTGCCCTTGGGTGAGTTTCGCAGGGTGGTTCTCCTTGAACAGCCGGTAGAGACGGCGGCGGTCCTCGGACTCCAGCCTCGCCGGCTCGAATCCGGACGGGCTCCTCTCGAGGCCCAGGACGAGCAGGCCCGCCAGGGCGACCGCGAGGCCGACGGTCAGGAGCGCGAGTTTCGGAAGCAACCACCAGCGGGCGCGCCAGCCCTTCATCCAGCTGACACCCGTCCAGACTCCCATCACGCAGCCGGCGGCCGGCAGCGCCAGGTCCAGCATCCCGGGACGGGCCCAGGGCCTGTAGCCGAAGCCGACGACGGCCGCTGACAGGGCGCCGGAGATGGCGAGGCCCGGAAGCCAGACGCGAAACGTCCGTTGGATCCGGCCCGCGCGCCGACCCATCCCCAGCGCGGTCAGGAGCCCCAGTGGCAGGAAACAGGCCAGGTCCGTGACGCCCGCGGCGAGGGGCTCCTGGAGCGCGGAGACGACGTCGGAGGCCACCGGCCACCGGAGGCGCAGCGTCTCCTGTGGCGCCCGCGGCGCGGCATCGCGCGTCAGGGCGGCGAGAAGCGCCGCGTAGGCCACCAGGACCAGCCAGGCCGCCCCGGGACCACGTGTGTTTTCCTCGTCTGCTGGCCGCGACACGGACGGACCATGATACGGCGGCCGAGTGAGCTGCCGCGATCCCGGAGGGTTCAGCGCGGCTGCAGCCGCGTGCCGCGGGCGCGTCCGGTGTCGAGCAACTCGCGGAGCCGGGCAGGCCTGTGGCCGTTCAGGATCCAGCACTCGACGCTCGGCTCGAGAGCCTGCGGCAGGTAGGCGTCTACAATTCCGGCCTCCGCCGCGTCCGCGACACCGGCCTCGTCGCGTAGCTCGCGGCCGTTCTTCAAGCCGTCGCGGGCCTTGAGCAGGACCAGGCGCCGCGCCCCCAGCCGGGCGGCCACCCAGGCGGCGAGGCTGTCGGATGTGACCTGCCAGTCATGGGGCAGGGGGTCGGCGGCACGCAGCCAGGCGTAGGGCGCGAGGACCACAAGGCGCCGCGCATCGCGGATCCTGAGGCATTGCTCGGGCGCGATGCAGAGCTCGGCCCTGGACGACATGGCGGCGAGCAAGTGCGCGTGCTGGTCCATGGCGAGGATGGCCATCCAGTGAGACGCGCTGTCGCCAGGACCGTGTCGCTTGCTGACCTGGCGCACGGCGTCGGCGAAAGGCCCGCCACCGGGGACGACGACCAGGGGGTGGGCCAACGCGACCTCGCTGAGGGCCTCGACCAGGCTGCGGGTCATGCCGGCCGACAGCAGGCTGCCACCGACCTTGACGACGGCGTCGGGGCTCACGAGCGAAGGCGCCGCGAGAGGATCAGGGCCACCGCCGCCGCTGGTGCCGCGCGCGCGGCCGGACCGCCGAGGTGGATCGGACGGACCACCAGGCCGGCTCGTTCGGCCGCGGCCCGCGCCAGGAAGGCCCCTTGCCCGGCGAGGACCGCGACCCGGGGTGGGCGGGCACCCAGCCTGCCGAGGACCTGTCGTATGCCCGAGGCGATCTGTCGCACCTGGGCGGCCGCCACCGCCCGGGCGATCGCGGTGACGTCGGCCTCATCGAGCATCTCGAGATCCGCGGCGATCATGCGCGACAGGCGGGCTCCGGCTTCGCGGCGAGAGCGCCCGCGCCCGTCGGCCGTGTCGCAGGTGTACTCGGACTCGCCCAGGCTCCCGAGCCAGCGGTGGGCGTCGGCCGCGATGGCGAACCACTCGGCGGCCACTCGACAGCGTTGACCGCGGTAGGGCAGGACGCGCGTGATCGCGCAGACGGGGGTCCGCAGGGCGCCCGTGAAGACGAGCTCGCCGACAGCGAGGCGGGCGGGGTCCGTGAAGCCCCGCGCGACGACGCGGCCGCCGAGGATCGGGACGATGTCCGCGGTGGTGCTGCCCACGTCGAGGAGCAGGCAATTGGGCTCGGCGCGCGCCACGAGCTCGGCGGTCGCGCGCCAATTCGAGGCGGCGACGCGAAGCGGATGCGCACGCGCGGCCGCGACCCCCCGGAATCGGCCGTCCACGCCGTACACGCGCAGTCGCGCTCTGGGGAAGGCGGCCGCGAGCGAATCGAGGACGAAGCCCACGCCCTCGCGTTTGCTGGCGAAACAATCGGCCAATTCCGCCGTCAGCGTCACGGCCATGGTGGTCGCCGTGCCGGCCTCGCCGCCAAGCCGCGCCAGCAGCTCCGACAAGCGCCGCGGTTCGCGCCACAACGCAAAGGGCCGCTCGATGACCGTCCCGACGCGCAGCGGCCTTCCGCCAACCCGGGCGACCTTGACGTTCGCCCCACCGATGTCCCAGCCGAGGATGGCCTTCACGGGCCTTGTACCCAGACCCGGCCCGCGCCGGAGAAACGGACGCGACGCACGGGGCCGGGCAGGTCGCGCAGTGGGCCGCCGCGACAGGCCAGCAGGATCAGCCCCGCCAGGTTTTCGTCGTAGGCGGCCCGCAGGCCGAGATAGGAGGTGGTCAAGCGGGCGTTGACCTCGATCAGCGTGACCTCGTGCTCACCGAGCACGACGTCGACGCCGACGTACCCGCAAAGGCCCGCAACGTCCTCGCAGACGCGCCGCGCGAGGGTTGCGGCGCGCGCGGCGCCCGGATGCTCCAGGGGCGTCAGGCCCCCGCGGTAGTTGGGCGAGCCGGCGCCGCGCATGAGCTGTCGGTTCACGGCCAGGACCCGGGCCCGGCGTCGCGACACCAGCAGCGAGACGCTGGCCGGCAGGCCGGCTGCGTAACGCTGCACGAGCAGCGGGCCCCTCCGCGCGACCCTGCGGGCGGCCACAAAGGCGGGCCTGATCTCGCGAGGTGTCTTGACCAACGCGACGCCCTCGCAGCCGGCACCCAGGGCGGGCTTGAGGACGACGGGAAGCCGGAGACGCAGCGCGGCGGCACGGGCGCCCGGCTCGGAACGAGCGACCCGGGTCTCGGGATGGGGAACCTGGAGGCGCCGCAGGCGCGCGACCAGGCGGCCCTTGTCCCCGACCTCCCGAACGGCGCCGGCGGTCGAGCCCAGCAGCGGGACGCCGGCGCGGCGCAGCCTGGCGGTGAGGCGTGCGAGCAGACCCCCGGTCTCCGGAGCAATCAGCCAGACCGCGTCCGCTCGCGACGCCAACGCCACCAGGCGCAGACCCGTCGGCGGCGCCTGCGCGACGTCCACCGCGGCCAACCGCGGCGCATGGAAGCGGGGATCGGCGGTTACGACGATGGCATGGCCCAGGGCGGCGAGGTCGGCGCACAGTGCGTCCCGCATCGCGCGGCCCTCCCGGGCCAGGGAGTCGGGCACGGGCAACCCGACCAGGCCGCCGCCGGTCGCATGCTCGTGGACGAGGATCCTCAGTCCGCGAACCGCTGCCGGCACCAGCCGGACTGGCCGAAGGACTCCTCCACCTCCACGGCGATGGCGCTGAGCCGGCCGCCGCCCGCCGTCTTGAGCTCCTGCTTGAGGCGGCCGAGCAGGTAGGTCGCCAGCATCTCCGCGGTGGTGTTGGGTATCGGCAGCAGCACCACGTCGGACTTGGGAAACACGTAGCGGCGCCCCGCGTAACGGGCCTCGATCTCGGAGTCGTGATCGGCCAGCGTGATCGCCGGGTTCTGGGTCGGGAGCAGCATGCGGTGGTCCATCTCGTCCACGAGACGCCGCATCAAGCGCTTGAGGCTGACGAAATCCCAGACCTCGGAGTTCTCGTCGAGGCCACCCTCGAGCTCGACGCGGGCGCGGTAGTTGTGGCCGTGGAGGGTCTCGCAGGTCTCGCTGTAGGTGATGAAGTGGCCGCAGGCGAAGACCAGGTAATCCTTCTCGACGACGATCTTGTACTCCGTCATCGTTTCCCCTCGCTCGGTGCCAGGAGTCGCCCGCTGGAGCATCATAGCCGCTCGTGCACGACGCCGCGATGCCGGATCTGGTGAGCGGGCCGCATTTGCGTCCTCAGCCAGCGCGGGGCCGGAAGACGAAGATCTCCCCCTTGCCCGGAACCGAGGCGTCGCCCAGGTAGCGTTGATAGGTTCCCTCCCGGTCCTCGTAGGGGATGACGAAGCCGTGGGTCGACAGATGACGTGCCCAGAGCCGCAGGAACGTCGGGTTGTCTGCGGAGGTGTACGAGAAGGTCGGCAGGAGGCGGATCGGGGGTATGGAGATGATCGTCCCGCGGGACATCCAGGCCCCGGTGCGAAGCTCCGCGCCGCCCCGCAGCACCAGGGTCCCGCCTTTCATCTCGAGGCCGGCGAAATCCCTCACGGAGCCGCCGACGGCGATCAGGCCCCTTCGCATCCGCATCCCCACCTCGAGGCCCGCGGAGCCGTCGATCAGGATCATGCCGTCGCGCATCCCGACCAGGCTACCGCGATAGGCCGCCCCGACTTGTCCTCCCGCATTCCCGCGCACGCGGATCGAGCCCCCCGACATCTCCGCGCCCAGCCAGTCCGAGACGTTCCCGGACACCTCGATGCTGCCGCCCTTCATGTAAGCGCCCAGGTGCATGCCGGCGTTGCCAACGATCGTGAGGCGGCCGCGAGTCATCCCCCGGCCCATCCACTTGACCCTGTCCGCCGCGCCCTGGATCTGCAGCTCCTCCCCCGGCGTGCCGTCCACGTCGAAGAAGTCGGCCACGCGGAGCTGCCGCTTGCCCAGGTAGACGGGAAGGGCGCGGACGGCTTCCGGCGAGAGGCCCGCCGTCAGGTCCGGCGACAAGGCCTCGGCTTCGAGGGGGACGTTCGGTTGCTCTTTGAGGGTCAGTGTCAGCATGGCGCTGGCTACCGCTAGTCGCAGGGGCGCACGTCCGGGCGCGCGATGCGGTCCAACTCGACGGGATAATTGTCGAACGACATGGTGTAGACCTTCTGGAACAAGGGGCGCAAATACTCCTCGATCCCCGGGTCGTAGGAGGGCTGGACGACGAATTGCCGCCCCTCGCTCGTGGCGCGGAGCTCCCCGTCGTCGACGACGACCTCGCCGGCCTTGATCACGTAACGCGGCTGGCCGAACGACACACCGTCCGGGCCTCGCTTGTAGATCGCCAGGTCGGCGTCGGCGCCGATGCCGAGGTGACCCTTGCTCGACAGACCCAAGGCGCGGGCCGGCCCCGCGGACGTCACGATCGCGACTTCGGACAGAGAGTACTCGCGGTCCAGGTCCGCGAGGACGGTGCGTCTCAAGGTCTTGCCCGGCAGCTTCTTCAGGCACTCCCGCCTGTGTTCGGCGCTGACCAGCAGGCGGACGAGCTCCGGGTAACGCCAGAAGCCCGCTCCGTTCGGGTGGTCCGTGGTCAGGAAAACCCGCCAGGGGTCCTTGATCAGGAGCAGCAGCTCCAGCCCTGCGGCCCACTGCACGGCGTTCACCAGGTTGCTCCCCTTGTAGACGTAGGGGACGATGCCACAGCCGGTCTCGTTCTCGACGTCCACGTTGCCCCATTTGCGCCCCGTGAGCTGGTGGAGCAGGTGTTGCCAGGGGCCGTCGGCCGTGATCGTCATGGCGTCACCGAACAGGATCGCCCCGGCGTCGCAGGTGAAGGTCGGGTGGTTGTTGAAGTGCTCGGCGAGCGCGGGCGCCTCGGATCGCATCGTGCCCCAGCTCTCCCCGCCGTAGGCGTGGAACTGCAGGTGGGCCAGATGGGCACGTCGGCCCTCCAGGACCCGCAGCGTCTCCAGCGTGGTGCTGATGTTGCCTGGGACACCCAGGCAGTTGCCATGGATGTGGAGGGGATGGGGCAGGCGCAGGGCGTCGACGATCCCGGCCAGGCTCGCAATGATCTTCGCAGGGGTCACACGGCTGTAGCCGTCGATCGGCTCGGAGAGCTTGTTCGCGTTTTTCCCCCACTTCCAGGCGGCCACGCCTCCCGGGTTGACGGCTTTGACGCCGTACGCCTTGGCGGCCCAGATCAGCCAGGCGACCACGTGTTGGGCCCGCTCCAGTTCGCCGGCCTCCAGGAGGTCGAGCACGATCTCGTTGTTGGCCATCAGCACCAGGGTGGCCTTGTCAACCACCGGGGTGTCGCGCAACTCCTCGTGGGTGTGCCGGGCCGACAGGATCGGGACGGCGGCTTCGTTGACGGTGGTCCAGCCCATCCCCGCGTACAGGTAGCCGGTCGCGAAGGTGGTGGGCGTGATGCCCCCGAGGCCCGCCCGACGCCCGGATGCGTGCAGGAACGGGATGGCCTTGCGATAGTTCTCGGGGGTCAGGCCACGCGCGAAGTTCAGGGCGGCGCCGGCCACGTGGGTGTGGATGTCGACCCCGCCGGGGAAGACGACCATGCCGCTGGCGTCGATCGAGGGTCCACCCTGGACCTCGGGGACGATGCGGCCGTCGGAGATGCAAATCTCCTTGACGACCCCGTCGGTCCCGTTCGCGGGATCGTAGACCGTCCCGCCGCTTATCCGCATGCGCCCACAGGGACGATCCGAGCCTGTCTCAGGCGATGGCTCGGGCCGGACTCGACGCCGGCGTCCAGGCCGGCTTCGCCTTCACGGCGGCGTGGATGCGGCGGATGACCTCCTCGTCGGTCGGATACGGGGACTTCAGGGCCGGGCGAAGGGGCAGCGGTATCTCGTCCATGCGGTAGGCGGTGCCGGGCGCAGAGATGCCGGTGGCCGCCGTGGTGATGTGGACGCGGGCCAGACGGCTGGTGTGCGTGACCTTGGGATCCAGCACGATGGTCGGGATACGCGCCAGGTGGTCGATACCCGGCTGCGGCATCGTGGCCCCGGGGTCCGCGCCGAGGATCAACGCGGCGTCGTTGTCGCCGCGGACGATCAGGTCCACCGTCGAGAACTCCCCGGGATTGAAGCGCGGGTAACCCCGGCTCAGGTTGACCCCGAACGGGAAACCCGTCGTCCAGCGCAGCACCATGTCCGATCCGGTCACGTTGCCATGGCCCCGCATGGGCATGCACACGAACTTGGTGAAGGCATTGAGCTCTGCAGTGAGGGTCAACACCGCGGCCGAGTTCATGTGTTTGCCACGGGTCATCGAGAGGCCCATCCCGAAGAAGATCACCCCGAAACGCGCGCGTTTCATCCGGCCCACCAGGTCCTGGAACTGCTCGAGGCCCAGGCCCGTCTCCGCCACGGCTTTCGCGTCGATCCTCTGTTCCTTGACGAGAGCGCGCAGGATGCCCAGGACCTCGAAGTCCTTGCCGGGCTTGATCTGCAGGAAGATGTCGGCTGCCTTGGCGCTGGGGGTCTCTCGGATGTCGACCAGGACCATGGTCCGGCCCTTGCGCCCCTCGGGCACGAACTTGCCCTTCTGTGTGAGCGTGTACTTGGTGAAATGCCTCGGATGGCACTCGGCGGGATTGCCCCCCCAGTAGATGATGAAGTCGGCCCGGTTCTTCACTTCGCCCAACGTGCATGTGACCTTGCCACCCAACTGGGCGGCTATCTCAGTGGGGCCGTGTCAAAGCGAAGTGTGACTGTCGATCACCCCTCCCAGCAGCTCGGCCAGCGCCACCGCCTCGCGTTGCGCCTCGCAGGTGATGTTGCTGAGACCGTACACGAGCGGCATGTTGGCCTGGTAGAGGTAGTCTGCCGCCGCCGCCACCGCCGCGTCGACCGTGGCGGGCTTGCCATCGATCAGCGCGTCGGGGTAGAGGCGCTCCGCGGTGTGGTTGCGGAACCAGGCCTCCCCGAGGCTGCAGGCGTTCTTGGCCTTGAGGATCCGGTCGCCTTCGGCGTGCAGCTCGATGTCGTCGCAGACGCAGCCGCAGAACGTGCAGGTGGCGTTCGGCACCACGGTGAGGCTCATCGCGTCCCCCCGCTGTTGATCACTTCCGGCTTGGGCCCGCCCGACCCGGGCGGCACGAGGAAGGTTCAACCCAGTTCGCGGCCGGGAAAACTCCCCCGGATACGGCGCGGCCTGTAGCGACCTGCCTCGATCTGCTCCCAGGCGGAGACGCCCTCGGCCCCCTCCCGGGGAGCCGGCCCCGGCGCGCTGGTTTCGGGCTGTCCGTGACTCTCCCGCGTCAACATGCTGCCCCTTTCGCTCGTCGTGGTGGCCTCAGGATGCGGCTTGGCTCGGCGCTGCCTCGATCGGCTCGACTTCCACTTCCCAGCCCTTCGAGGTGGGCATCCCGGTCCCGTCCGTGGTCTGGCCCATCAGGCGGCAGGTCGGCGGTCCGTAGGGAACGAAGATCATGCCCTGCGGGACCTTGCCTTCAACACAGCGGAAGGTGGCCTCGCCGTTGTCGGAGCGCACCTTCACGTTGCCGCCCGATTGGACCCCGACCGCCTTCATGTCCTCTGGATGCATGGTCAAGGTGCCCACCATGGCCTGGTACTCGGGGGTGTCCTTGCCGATGTTGATCTGCTGGCCTTGCTTGGTCGTCCGGCCCGCGTTCATCACGAAGCGTTTGTTTTCCATGAGCGTGCTGGTCTCTCCGCAGTATAGCGCAGGTCGCCGTATAATCCGCGCCGCATCCCATGGCCGCGCGACTCCTGGTGAGCGTGTTCGAACTCGGCGAGGTGGAGGCGGCCCTCGAGGGAGGAGCGGACATCGTCGACGTCAAGAACCCCGCCGAGGGCTCGCTGGGCGCGGCGGCGCCCGGCCTGCTGCGAGCGGTGCGGGCGCGGACGCAGGGTCGGGCGCTGCTGAGCGCGGCGCTGGGCGACGCCCCGCATCTGCCGGGAACGCTGGCCCTCGCCGCTGCGGGCGCCGCGGCCTGCGGCGCGGACTACGCGAAGGTCGGCCTGCTCGGCTCCGCGCGGCCGGAGCAGGCCGAGGCGCTACTGAGCGCGGTCCAGGCGGCCGCGGCCGCAAGTCGCGCTGGGACTCGGGTCGTGGCCGTGGCCTACGCCGACGCCGCTCGCGTGGGCGGGTTGCCGCCCAGCGATCTGCCACGCGTCGCGGCCCGATCCGGAGTCCACGGCGTGATGCTGGACACGGCCGTCAAGGACGGTGTCACCACCCTGGACCTGCTGGGGGAGGGTGGGTTGGCCGCGTTTCTGGACGAGGCGCGCTCTCTGGGTCTCGAGACCGCGTTGGCCGGCGCCTTGCGTCCGGAGGAGCTCTCGCGGATCGCGGGGCTTGGCGCGGGCATCCTGGGCGTGCGGGGCAGCGCCTGCGACGGCGGCCGGGCCGGCCGCGTCAGCGCGACGCGCGTGCGGGCCTTGCGCGCGGCGCTCGGCCTCGGGTCGCGAGCGGGGTCCCAGGCGGACCTGGCTCTCGGCTGAGCGCGCTCAGCCGGCCTCGGCGGCCAGGGCCACGAACAGGCCGGCGGCGATGAGGTCGGCGGTGGTGCCCGGATTGCGTCGATTGCCGTGGCCACGCAACTCGGCGTCGAAGGCCGCCAGGGCCTCGGCACGGGCGAGGCCCGTGGCCGCGACGACGCGTCCGGCGCCGGCACTCACCAACTCGGCGGCGTGCCGCCCTTCCTTGCGCGCGACCAGCGTGTCCGGGACCGCGGCCAGCGTGCGAAGGTAGGCCTCGAGTGCCGCTGAAGACCAGGAGAGCCCCGCCCTCCGCGCCTCGCCCAAAGCTGGGACGACCAGCCCGAAAGTGATGTCGTAGTTGGTCGTATATTCGCGGGCGATGCTGTCGCGCTCCGCAGCCAGCGCCATCACATCAAGGAGCGTTTGCATGGGCTCGGCCCGGACATCCTGGTTCGCGGCCCTGCCCAGGCCACCGGGAGACGCGAGCCGGATGGCGGCGTAGGCGTCTCGGGCGTCGGCCCGGGTCAGAGACCGGAGCACACGTGCCAGACGCTCCCGCAATGGTCCGGCGCCCGAGCCGGCGGCGCACGCCAAGGGCGCCAGCAGCAGCAGGATCCCGAGGTTGGTGTTGGCGCGAACGAGTCGCCGGGTGTCCTGGAGGGCCCGGAGCACGGTGGCGCCGACGCCGGCTTCGGCGGCGTGACGGAAGGCGGGGCCGATCGCAGCAGCGCTGAGCAGGAAGTCCTCGTAGCTGGTGTCGGGGAAGGAGTGTTGGGGGGTGACGTTTCCGGGCTTGGGCGCGCTCACCTCGATCAAGCAGGCGGCCTGGGCCAGCAGCGTGATCACATCCGGGCTGAGGCTGGTGGTCACCGGCGCCGGACCAGGGTCTCGAGGTGCGCGACCAGGGCGTCGGCGACGTCGACGTCCGTAACGGACTGCAGACCCTGCCAGCCCGGAATGCTGTTGACCTCGAGGACGAAGACGCGACCGTCGGGCAGCGGCAGCAGGTCCACGCCGGCATACTCGGTCGCCACGGCTCGCGACGCGCGAACGGCGAGCTGCTGCCAGGCGGCGGGCAGCGCGGCCGCCTCGACACGCGCACCCTGGGCCACGTTCGTGCGCCAGCCGTCGGCGCTCCGCCACGCGGCGGCCACGACGCGCTCTCCGACGACGAAGGCGCGCAGGTCGCGGCCCTCGTGGGGCACGGCCTCCTGCAGGTAGTAGATCGCCCGTTCGAGCTCCAGGGCGCGGAAGACACGGTGGGCGATCTCCTCGTCGCTGACCCGCACCATGCCGTGGCCCCCGGCGCCGAACAGCGGCTTCACGATCACGTCGCGCAACTCGGCAAACGCGGTCACGGCATCCTGGGTGCTCTCGGCGACGACGGTCCGCGGCGTCGGCAGTCCCGCCGCCTCCAGGA